>Ga0335077_10002747_pt1 | contig 21103 bp, 22 predicted proteins | sample Lox_Sample_31_FD_207151 | JGI IMG/M metagenome (GOLD analysis project Ga0335077, IMG submission 207151) | Soil microbial communities from Loxahatchee National Wildlife Refuge, Florida, United States - Lox_Sample_3.1 | ecosystem: Environmental > Terrestrial > Soil > Wetlands | place: USA...
ATCGCCTGGAGAAAGGGCCGGCGCTCTCTCCTCGACTACAGGCGATGCTGGACAAAAGGCGCCTGACGCTCTTGACGAGCACGGCACAGGGCAGGCTGGAAAAGACGCTGTCGAAGGCGCAGGAAGTAAGGAAAGCGGAGATGCCAAAGGACGGGAAGCCCGAAGGCCTCTCCCTGCGCAAGGCTGAAAAACCGTAGCGGAAAGGTCGGTGCGTATGAGCGATTCTGGAGACGAAGGACGTGCTCGCCAGCGAGCGGCTGTGGTGTTTGCGGTGCGCAGCAGTCAGATAACGGCCGAGGAGGGCGCGCGCCGGCTCGGTGTTTCACGCAAGACCTACTACGAGTGGGAACGCCGGGCATTGCAGGCCGTAACGGATGCCCTGGAAGACAGGGCCCCCGGGAGGCCGAACACGCCGAAGGACGAGGAGAAAGAGCGCTTGCAGGCAGAGATCACCGAGCTCCGGAACAAGCTGTTTGTCGCCGAGAAGACGGCAGAAGTGCGCGACATGCTGCATGCGTATGAGCTTCACAATGCCCATGCGAAAAAAAGAGCCGACGAGTCTCACGAAAAAAAACAAAAGCAAAGGAAGAAACGATAACCCGTATGCTTACCGTTATTGAAGAGATCAGGGAAAGGACCGCTATGCCCTACCAGGCGATCTTGAGTGCCGTCGGGATCTCCTACCCCAGCTTTATACGATGGCGTCTGCGGAGTAAACAACGCCGCGCCTCTCGTGCGGCAGCCGGGCCCTCCCAAGGTCAAGCCGCCGGACTTTGAGAAACTCTCGCAGGACATTGCGCAGTTATCCCACGGACAGAGCCGCACGCAAGGCACGGGCGCATTGTACGCTCGACATGGTTCGACCGTATCGAGACGGGAGCTACAGCGGATGGTAGAAATGGCCCGGCATGACCAGAATGCTCTCCAACGTCAGAATCTGCGCCGTATTTACTGGAACGTGCCGAACCTTGCATGGTCCATGGATCCGTGCGAATACAGGCAGGATGCTGTTCCCGGAGATAAAGTACACCTGAACCACATGCAGGACCTCTCTTCCCGCTACAAGTTCACTCCGATGACGGGCGACGTCCCCTGCGGCGAAGAAATAGCGGGCTATCTTGCGGCTGCCTTCGATCGCTTCGGAGCGCCTCTGCTGCTCAAGCGCGATAATAGCGGGAACCTCAATCACACGGCGGTAAATCAGGTACTCGCCGATTACTTCGTCTTGCCGCTCAATAGCCCGGTCCATTATCCGCCTTATAACGGCGCAATCGAGGAGGCGCAAACCGAGCTGAAGAACGGGCTTGCCGCAAAGCTCTCTTACAGGCCTCGATGCCCGCGCGAACACCTGGACGCCTATGCTTCGTCGGTTGAGCACGATCTTAATCACCATCCGCGACCGTGCCTAAACGACAGGAATGCCTGCCAGGTGTACTTCACCAGCAGGAGGACTTTTACCAGGTGGGAAAGGAGGGATGCTTATGTTTGGATAGCAAACTTGCAGAAAGATATGCTATGCTGTGAGGAGGTGCAGCCACAAGCCGCCTGGCGGATCGCCGTCGAGGCCTGGCTGAGAATGAAAGGCTATATTACCGTTACGATCAGGGGAAAAGTGTCACCCAATTTTCTCTAAATTTTTTATCATAAACTGCTGGCGTGCACTCAGTGAGGAGGATTATGCCAAGACTCCTTGCTGGGAATTTCTCAAGTGCGGAAGGGATTCGGATAGCACGATCAAATGCCCTGCCTATCCGAATTACGGTAGAGTTTGTTGGGCAGTTGCTGGTACATTTAGTGAGGGAAAGCCTCAGTGCACACTTGCGCAAAAAAATGAGAATTGCAGTAAGTGTGAGTTTTATAAAAAGGTTTTGGAAAAAGAAATATAAAAAAATAAGCGCTGTTGGCTATATTATGTTTGTTAAAAGGAACCGCACTGAACCGCACGACTATGACTTTGAGAAAGCTCTGAAGACTTTTAGTGCTATATCGTAATCAGGATTTAAATACTACCTTGGAGGTGGACATTAATGAAACGAGCAACAGTAGTTCTACTAATCGGTCTTGTACTCTTGTCATTTGCTGGAAAAGCACTCGCTGCAGAGATGGGCGGATTGGTAACCGCAGTGGACCACGCGAAGGGTACCCTTACGCTGGAGCAACATCCCAGTGGCCATGGAAGGATTGGGGCAGACTTTGTCTGTGAAAATGTTTCTCTGATCCAAGACGTGGAGAAGGGGCAACATGTGAATGTAACATACGATGAGGTGGGTGGTAAAAAAATAATTACTAAGGTTACACCGATGAAACAGACGGGCACCGGCGGATGGAAATGATCCGCACTCGGCCTAATTGCCCATTATCACATCACGAGACAACATCACATGGACAAGCACACAGTTGTGACCTTGGGAGATGACGGGACAATTTTCGTATCGCCTTGAGCAAGTATCCAGTTGGAAATTATCGAAGGGAACAGAAATTACAGTCTCAAAAGAATTGAGGCCACGCTTTTTCCAGACTACAAAACAGAAATATTGAAATGACCAATGTTAAAATGCCCGCTTCGAATGAAGCGGGCATTTTCTTCCCGGAGTCCGCAACCGCGACCGTTTGACCGGATGTACAACTTTGAAGTAGAATGATGCATAAGTCCGACTATGAGAGTGGTACAGTTTTCCGGTCGAAGGAGACAGCAAATGACCGCCTGGAGCACAGCAATCTGCGAAACAAACGGAATTAACATACACTGCACGAGAACTGGAGGAAGCAAGCCCCCTTTAATTTTGCTACACGGATTAACTGCTAATGGAGCCTGCTGGACTGCTTTGGCACATGCTCTAGAGGGAGAATATGACGTAATCATGCCGGATGCTAGAGGTCATGGAAAGTCGAGTGTGCCTAACCATGGGTACCGATACGAAGACCATGCAAACGATGTCATCGGTCTTATAAAGACTCTAAGACTTCCTCCTCCAATTCTGATCGGACACTCCATGGGAGGTATGACTGCAGCCGTGGTGGCAAGTCGTAATCCAAAGCTACTCCGTGGCCTGATCTTAGCCGATCCAACGTTCTTGAGTCCAAAAGTTCAGCGCGAAATTCGCGATAGTGACGTAGCCGATCAGCATCGGCGAATTCTCAATACATCATTGGATGAAGTGGTGGCAGAAGCGCGGATTCGACGCCCTGATCGGTCATTGGATACCCTCGAGCTAATCGCCCGGGCACGACTTCAAACCGGCATGAATGCTTTCGACGTTCTCACACCACCGAACCCCGACTATATGCAGTTAGTAAGTGCGATTGACGTTCCAAGCCTACTCGTGATTGGTGATACAGCCAGCGTGGTTTCGCCTGCTGTGGCCGCGGAACTGCAACGTCTTAATCCGAGATTTCAGGTTGAACAAATCCGGGAAGCTGGCCACGGGGTCCCCTATGACCAGCCCGAGCGCTTTGCGGTTGTCGTCAAATCCTTCTTACGTTCAATTGGCACAGTGATTGAATCATAAACGTGCTAGAACGCGCATCCTTCGGACGACTGATGTGCCAGCCTGACATTGATTTAGACGTTAACACCGAGGCCTATCTATCCTGACCTCTTTGGGCTGGCCAAAGAATTGAAATCACAGTATTACAAGAGGTAGCGCCTAACAATGTTTTCAACCTGACTGGAGCGGACGAGCCGCTTCGCAGGTTAAAACAGCGTTACGTGCAAGACACAACCAGAATTCTGCAGTGATTATTTGTCAACAGGATGGCAATTGTAGGTGAAGCCGAGTTTCATAGAATATTAGCGAAGGTGTATATTCCATTTTGTATCATGTGTTATAGCATTTTGTGATAATGTTTTCTGTCACCGAGTCCTTCCTGGAGCTCACGATAGTTTCATTTTTTTGAAATTGCAATTTTCATCTAATACAAACGAAAAATATTTTGTATCGAGCTAAACAGATAACTTACTGATTTTACAGGTCTACTTTTTCGACATTGTCACAATATTCCGTGCGTTTGTATTATTTTGGAATTATGGGTGTTACGTTTTTTATTTTTGTAGCACACCGAAGGACAGCTGTCAAGTGGATTGTAACCGCCGCGGGCGACTCTACTCTCCGAGGGAACGAGGACGAGGTTCGTTACAGGAGTGACGGGAAGGATCTCGGTATGCGGTCGAGCCCGAGACAGGCGGCCCAGAGGGGTCCGCTAAAACCGCAATGCAGTGCCGACGAGCGTCGTATACTCCTCGGCATCACTGTTGAGCCCAAGCCGGGCGGCGAGATCAACATACCAGGATTTTGAAATATCATATTTGAATCCAGCCATGAACGTAACAGGGTGCACGCCGCGAACGATCTCTTCCCCTCGGAGGTCCTCACCAGCCAGTTCAGTCAATAAGTGGAAAGACTCCGTGAATTTATGATCCAGGGCCAACCCGACTTGGATAGCGGAATTCATGGTCAAATGTTTGATATAGGATTCATATCCAACGCTCACGTGATAAATCGTGCTACAGCATCCCTGCTGGTCGATCAATTTGAACCCTACTAAGAAATCATCGATACCGAGTCCCTTGCTGCTGCTGCCGGTAGGCAAGCCGGTATATACCTGGTATCCGAAAGACTGGTGTACTTCATTTTGATATATTCTTTGTTTGAAACCAAGCTGAACATCGCCAAGCCCCGCCTCGTTCTGGTCCGTGACTGAGCTCGGATTGAGCATGAGATAGGGCACTGTCAGGAACACGTCGGCGGATTCGCTCACGCCCGCTCTCAGGATGCCAGAATATGTTGTCGTGTTCAGCTCACTGTCTTCTTGTGTGTGGTCGCCGTTCAGTTCGAGCAAAAAATTGCCTGTGCCCTGCGTGTCCGTATCCTCCACCTGGAAAGGATGGACCGCCCAGGCAGACACCGGTGCAAGAAGGAGCATCCCGATAATCCATCCCAGTATGGTCGTGCGCATATAGGCGCACCGGTCCGTTCTGTTCATACGTTGAGGTCCCCTGCTTTCATTCGCTTGTTCCTTTCTTGATAATGATTCGGGTTCCCCCGATCTTTGCGATCATTCCCGCCTGCCGGAATTCGTAGTCGATTCAGGTTCTCTTTAACTGAACGATTCCGGACACGATTGCATGACTTCCCAGAGTTATTGCGATTTTTACACCAGTTCTTTTCCCGTCGTTGTCGTCGTGAGCTTTCCGTGTTTGACCCCGCGCGTACCGATCAGACGGTCGGCGATTGTTCTGATTTCGCTGCTTTTCCCCTTCACGACGAGGACCTCAAGGCAGTTGTGCGCATCAAGGTGTATGTGAAGCGCTGATACGATTTGATGAAAGGATTTATGCTGAATGTCCGTAAGCGCGTGGTCCAACTCCCGGGTATGATGGTTGTAAACAAGCGTGATCGTGCCCACGGTCTCCAGGTCCTCCGCCTCCCACTCCTGCTCGACCAAGCTGTCGCGGATCATGTCGCGGATCGCCTCAGAGCGGGTAGTATACCCTTTCCGCCCAATGAGTGCATCAAATTTTTTAATCAACTGGCTGTCAATTGAAACACCGAAACGGGTTATCTCAGACATGGGAAAGGCCTCCGTGTTACAATTTTAAAACAAGTAACACAGATGCATATTCCCTGTCAAGAGCAATCTTCCTGAGAGCCATAATAACCTTGGAGAATGTCCTCGTTTGAAGGAAAACCGAAAAAATTAAATTTTAACAAAAAAGCTCTAAAGATTTATAAACTGTTGCCGATAAGGAAATAAAGGATATCACCCGAAATGAGGACGACACATAAACTTGACAAAACTACACGCCTTTGATACTTTTTATCAACCTGCAATGGGTCAGCGCAAAACCATTCGTTATTTCTCTCGAGGAGACATTCTATGAAAAAAGTACACCTCTACTTCGTTTGTTTGCTAGTGCTATCGATGGTCGTGATCCCCTATAAGGCCTTTGCATTTTTCGGCGTGGAGGCGGGCGTAGGATACTGGAGGCAGGCGCCTTCGGGGACGCTGGAGTACAAGGGAGATTCGCTTGACCTCAAGAATGATTTGAATCTCGGCGATAAAAACCAGGTTTTCGCACGCGTGAAGATTGAACTTCCGCTGGTGCTGCCGAACATCTACCTTATGGCAACACCGATGTCCTTTAGCGGGACCAACCAATTGACAAGACCAATAACTTTTGGGAACACGACATTTGATGCTAATACACCGATCCAAACGAAGCTCAAGATGGACCATTATGATGTAGCCTTGTACTATCCAATTCCCCTGCTGAAAACAGCGACTGCCGGCATTCTTAACGCTGAACTCGGTCTGAACGCGCGGCAAATCATATTTGATGGTTCCATAACCGGGAAGGTTTTAGGAGTGACGGAGACCTCCTCCAAAAGCGTCACGCTCTATGTACCAATGATCTATGCCGGCGTGCAGGTGAAACCCGTTTCAGCGTTCAGCATCGAGGGTGAAATCAGAGGCATAGCCTACGGTTCAAACCATTACTATGATTATATCGGCAGGCTCAAAGTGATGCCCTTCGGGCCGCTCTTTATCAGCGGAGGTTACCGGTCCGAGCAGATAAAAATCGACCAGAGCGATGTTAAGACCGATGCCAAGTTCAGCGGTCCGTTTGTTGAAGCAGGCGTCATTTTCTAGCCTTACGGCCTTTCGATTCCTCTTGACAACCCTCTGTGAGCAAGCCGGAGGGTTGTTTTATTTCCATGTTCGTACCCCTTTACCCCGTTCCTGTGTTGCCCGACCCTTATCCCTTGCCCCCTTCCCCTGCTTTATGCTATATTCCCTTCGTGGAAACGAAGAGAGACACCCCTGTGCTCAAAGTGACGGGGAATGCAGTCGAAGGCATCATTGACGAAGTGGCGTCAGAGCTCCCGATCAGGCTCGTCCTCAATGGCGAAGCGCTCGTAACGCTCCTGTGCACGCCTGCAGAGCTTGAGGAACTAGCCGTCGGATTTCTCCTTTCCGAAGGACTGCTCCGGGATCGATCGGCAATAAAAAAACTGGATGTCGACGAGCAGGAGACAACAGTGCGCATTGAACTCTCCGGTCTTCCTGCCGACTTTTCCAAACTGTTCGAGAAGCGTACCGTTTCGTCCGGCTGCGGAAAGGGTGTGACCTTTACCCAGTATCGTATGTATGCGGACGAAAGAATAGTGGTCAAGGGACCGCTCATGACCCTTGATGACATCAGGCGCCTGCTCAAAACCTTCAGGAACATCTCAGCCCTCTACCTGGAGACCGGAGGGGTTCACAGTGCGGCTCTTTCAGACGGCAAGGAAATCCTTTTTTTTTCAGAAGACATCGGCCGGCACAACGCGGTCGACAAGCTCATCGGTCGAGCGTTTCTGAAGTCAGTTTCCGTTGAAAATAAAATCCTGCTCACAAGCGGCAGAGTGACCTCCGAAATCATGACCAAGGCGGGCAGAAACCGCTTCCCAATCCTCATTAGCCGTGCCGCGCCGTCATGCATGGCTATTAGCTACGCCGAGGACATGGGAATAACGCTGATCGGATTTGCCCGGGGGGACCGCATGAACATCTACTCCTGGCCGAAAAGGATAAAATTTGACTGATCCGGCGTTGAATCGCACCTGTCTCGTCTTGTGTCATCAGAATCAAACGCACCACACTCGTCATCCACGCGACGGCAGAAAACCCGCTTCGAACGGGAGCAAGTTCGTCCGCCGGCTCAAACGCGGATCGACAGCACGCTGCTTCAATCAAAAGTGTCGTGACATTCTCGGTGCAATCCGTCCGAGTCTGACGCGTTCGCCGGAGTTGCTCTTATTGAAATATCATCCGGATTCTGTTATCTTTGTTCCTCGGGTTTCCCTTCGGGGAACATCTGTTTTTATTTTTGTTTGAGGGAGGCATATGAACAATCTGCACGAGTTTACCGCTGAACCCATGATCGCTTATTTTTCCATGGAGATCGGCGTTAAGAACGATATCCCCACCTATAGCGGCGGCCTCGGGATTCTGGCCGGCGACACGATTAAATCCGCTGCCGACTTGAATCTTCCTCTCGTTGCGGTCACCCTGATCAGCCGCAAGGGATATTTTTCCCAGCAAATCGACGCCAGCGGATGGCAGAAGGAGATCCCGGTAGTTTGGGACCCCGCCGTCCATATGTCGCTCCTGCCGGGGAAGGTCATCGTCCACATCGAGGGCCGGGAAGTTTATGTCCAGGCCTGGCTCTATATCGTCGAAAGTCCGACAGGCGGTAAAGTTCCCATCCTCTTTCTTGATACCGATCTTCCCGAGAACTCGCCGGAAGACCGGGGGATTACCGATTCTTTATATGGAGGCGACAGCACCAACCGCATTAAGCAGGAAGTCGTGCTCGGCATGGGCGGCGTACGCATGCTTCAGGCGCTCGAGTTCCATATCAAAAAATTCCACATGAATGAAGGTCATGCAAGTTTCCTCGCTCTCGAACTGCTGCTCCGGTTTAAGCGTGATATCGAAAGCGTCTGGGATGAGCGGTCAGTCTGGGACATTGCCCGCGTCCGGGACCTCTGTGTATTTACGACCCATACCCCGGTTGAAGCAGGCCATGACAAATTCCCCTATCCCCTCGTAAAACAGGTGCTCGGCGAAATTATTCCCCTGGACGTGCTCAAGGACCTTGCCGGCAAAGACAGCCTGAACATGACGCTTCTTGCGCTCAGCCTGAGCAAGTACGTCAACGGTGTTGCGAAAAAGCATGGTGAGGTGTCCCAGCATATGTTTCCCGGTTACCACATCCACGCCATCACGAACGGCGTGCACACTTTTACCTGGACCTGCGAAGAGATGGCAAAACTCTTTGACAAGTATATTCCGGGATGGGCGAACGAACCGGAGCTGTTCGTCCGTTCCGGCAGCATCCCCGAACTCGAGCTGTGGGAAGCGCATCGAGAGGCGAAAAGGAAACTGCTGACTTATGTCGGGGAGGCAACGGGCGTTGTGATGGATACGAATGTCCTTACGCTCGGTTTTGCGCGCCGCGCGACTGCATACAAACGTCCGCATCTGCTCTTTTACGATATCGACCGCCTGCTCGAAATCAACGCGGAGGGCAGGCTCCAGATCATTTATGCGGGCAAAGCGCATCCCCACGACGATAATGGGAAGCGGCTGATCCAGGGGATCTACGGCTATCGCGATAAACTCAAGGGGAAAATATCCATCGCCTTCCTGCCCGGCTACGACATGGACATCGCGCTCAAGCTCGTGTCAGGCGTCGATGTGTGGCTCAACACACCACTCAGGCCTCTTGAGGCATCAGGTACCAGCGGCATGAAAGCCGCTCACAACGGCGTAGTGAACTTCAGCGTTCTCGACGGCTGGTGGATCGAAGGTCTTATCGAGGGGTTCACTGGCTGGTCCATCGGGGGGCTGCCGACGGAGACGGTCCAGCCGGGCATGTCGGATGCCGAGGATGCGGCGGACCTCTACAAAAAGCTTGAACAACTCATCATTCCCCGCTACTACGATCCGAACAAAAGCCACTGGAGCCGCATGATGAAGAACGCCATCAGCAAGAATGCCTACTATTTCAACAGTCACCGCATGATGAGAAGATATGTAACGGAAGCGTATATTAGATAGTTTATGGAGTTTTTGGAGTTCGTGGAATCCGAGATCAACAAGAATTTCTCCGAACGTGTCGCCTTGATTCTTTTGCTCATCAAGGGCGCATAAGCGGATTTTCCTTGATGAGATCGCCGGCGATGAGCGTTTCTCCGAGCATCTATCTCTTTACATCGGGATTGGCCAAAGATCTCCCCTCATAAGGCCCCCTCTCCCTCGATATCTTCGCAGAAAGCGATTGTGGCAGATTAAATCGAAAATCTCGAATTGAGTCATGAGACTAGTGCGGGGTGTCTTTTCATAGGGAGGGGGAACTCCCCTTTTTTTACTCAGGAGGTTAAAGATAATTCGTTGTTTTTCCGATAAGATGATTGCTTGTTGTCCCCTAAGAAGGGACAAGCGTGAGCTTGCGTAAGATTCATATTTAATATTTATTTTCAATATGTTATAACGTTCCGCATCGGCATAGTCTATGCTACAGGGAACAGATCGGCGCACGAATCAATGAACGAAGATCACTCAACAAATGAGCGGAGACTGCGGGACATCATTGACACGACTCCGGAATGCCTGATGATTCTTGCGGGCGATGGTTCCATTCAGAAGATAAATCCCGCCGGTCTCTCCTTGCTGGAAGCAAATTCCCTTGATCAGGCCACGGGTCGTTCACTGTACAGCTTCGTTGTCCCGGAATATCGTGCGGCCGTCCATCTTTATATGGATGAAATTCTCGAAGGCAAGTCCGCTGTTCTTGAATGCGAACTTACCGGCCTCAGGGAAACCCGCCGATGGGTTGAAATGCATTCCACGATGCTGAAAGAAGGGCGCGACGCGCCTCCGGCGGTACTCAGCATCTGCCGCGACATCACGGAACACAAAAAGCTGGAAGCGCAGCGCCGTCATGCCCAGAAGATGGAAGCCATCAGTACCCTCTCGGGTGGTATCGCCCATGATTTCAACAATATACTCACCGCGATCATCGGGTACAGCAATATCCTCAAGCTGAAACTCAAACTGGATGACCCGATACAGATTTTTGTCGATCAGATCCTGTCGTCAGCGGAGCGGGCTACGGGGCTTACGCAGAGCCTCCTGGCCTTCAGCAGGAAAACGGCGCTATCGCTGCGGCCCATCAAGTTAAATGAGACGGTAACCAGAGCTGAAACGATCATCCCCCAACTCATCGGAGAGAACATCGAGTTGAAGACCGACTTGGTCAAAACAGACACGACCGTAATGGCGGACCCAGGCCAGATCGAACAAATTCTGGTGAATCTCGCGATGAATGCGCGGGATGCCATGCCGGACGGTGGGTCGCTGTTGCTGTCCACGGAAATCAAAGTGATGAACAATGAATTCATTCGCACCTACGGATATGGCAAGCCGGGGGTCTATGCGGTTATAAATGTTGCCGATACGGGAAGGGGCATGGATAAGAAAACCCGGGAGAGGGTTTTTGAACCGTTCTTCACGACCAAGGGAATCGGGAAGGGAACCGGCTTGGGCCTTGCAAACGCTTACGGAATCGTCAAACAACACCACGGCTTCATCAACTGCAGCAGCGAGCCGGACAAGGGTACGGTGTTCAGCATTTACCTCCCGCTCGCGAATCCATCCGCGCCCGTTCTGAAATCGAATGATTCGGTTGTTCCCCAGGGCGGCACGGAAACGATTCTTGTTGCCGAGGACGACCAGGAAGTACGAAAACTCGCCGTGAATTTTTTGCAGAATTTCGGGTATACTATAGTCGAGTCTGAAAACGGAGAAGAAGCCGTTCAGTTATTTCAGCAGCATAAGGATAAGATCCGCCTCCTTTTATTCGATGTCGTCATGCCGAAAAAAAATGGAAAAGAAGCCTACGACGAAATCAGGCGCCTGTCACCGAGGATTAAAATCCTCTTCATGAGCGGATACAACACCGGCACGATGGTCAATAAGAGCATTTTGGGAGAGGGGCTTGATTTTGTTTTAAAACCCACATCACCCGAAGTTCTTCTGAAGAAAGTCCGGGAGGTCCTGGATAAATGATTGATAAGGGGAATAGCACTCTCCTGATCGTTGATGACGACCCCTACGTTCTCGAATCCATTTCGACACTCCTGAGGGAATACGGCTATACCGTCTCCAGCTGTCAGAATGGGAACGAAGCATTCAAGATGGTCGAACAAGTTCCTTTTGATGTCGTTTTGACCGACATCAAAATGCCGCAAGTCACGGGAATCGAGCTCCTCCAGAAAATCCACTCTTACAACCAGCAGATCCCCGTTATTTTGATGACTGCTTTCGCCGAGCTCGATGTAGCCGTTGATGCCATCAAGCGCGGAGCATTCGATTTTATCACGAAACCCTATAACCCCGACTATCTCCTGCACTCCGTGGAAAAAGCCGTGAAATATACCCGGTTCGTCCAGATGGAGAAAAACTACAAATCCATGCTCGAAAACACGGTCAGGCTGAGGACACAGGAGCTGGCCGATGCACTCATGATGGTAAAAAACATGAGCACCGAAATCATTCAGCGGCTGACAGCCGTTGCTGAATACCGCGATACGGACACCGGCGCTCACATTGCCAGGATCGGCCTCTATTCAAGCAGGATCGCGGAATATCTGAGCATGCCCTTGGATTATATCGAGACGCTTACCTTTGCGAGTCCCATGCATGACCTCGGCAAAATCGGCATACCTGACAGCATCCTGCTCAAACCGGGGGCTCTCAGCAGGGATGAGTTTGAAGTTATGAAAACCCATACAACGATCGGAGAGAAAATGCTCACGGGCTCGTCCTACCCCGGCATTAAAGTGGCTGCGTCCGTCGCGTTAAGCCACCATGAGCGCTGGGACGGCAACGGGTATCCGCGCGGGCTCAAGGGTGAAGAGATTCCCATTGAGGGCAGAATCGTCATGCTCGTGGACCAGTACGACGCGTTGCGGAGCAAGAGACCGTACAAACCGGCATTTGATCACGACAAGACGGTGAAAATTATTACGGAAGGTGACGGGCACACGATGCCGGAGCATTTCGATCCCGCCATTTTAAAGGCCTTTAAAGACGTCGCTCCTCTTTTTGATGAGATTTACGAGTCCCATCAGGATTAGAAAATGCGCAGCCCGTGGGGAACGTTTCTTCTCACGAGGGTCTTCTGCCGGATGCCTGCCGCGTCCCCTCCTGAAGCATGTTGGCCAAGTTCACCCGTAGCTCCAACACGTTTTTTCACGTTCGATGAATCATCACAGATAAATCATCACAGCTTGATTTCCAGGGCCGTTTGTATTATAGTTCCGCATGCAGAATAAAATAAAAACTCCGGAAGAGCTCCGTCCGCTCCTTGCCATATTGCGTTCCATCGGGAAAAAGATCGTTTTCACGAATGGCTGTTTCGATATCCTCCATACCGGCCATACGCGCTATCTTGCGAAAGCCAAAACGCTTGGCCAAGTGCTGGTAATTGCCGTCAACAGTGATGCCTCGGTGCGCACGATCAAAGGGGAAAAGAGGCCTATCATGTCAGAGGCGGAACGCATGGAAACCCTTGCCGCCCTCGAATCGGTTGATTTCGTGACCCTCTTCAACGAGCCCGATCCCTACAAGATCATAGCGATGCTCGAGCCCGATGTCCTGGTCAAGGGAGGCGATTGGCCCGTGGAAAAAATCATCGGCGGCGACCTTGTTGTGGCTCGGGGTGGGCAGGTTGTCAACGTGCCCTACCTTGAAGGCGCTTCCACGACGGGGATTATCGAACGGATATTGAGAAATTACAGGTGAAGGCACCTTCCCTTCTGATTCCAGGCCTTAAGCCTTCTTGTGTTCTTTTTTCCCTTTTCCCGTTCTTTTCTCCCGGTCAATTGAATACAACGCCGCATCGGTAAATCCGAAATAATGCCCGATCTCATGCATGACCGTATCCCTGATCAGCCTTTCAATTTCCCCGGACGATGCGGCAGCGCTCTCGATGGGATGTTGGTAGATGACGATTCGATCAGGGAGCACATTCCCGTAATTCCATCCCCGCGATGTCAGCGGCACACCTTGGTAGAGGCCGAAAAGCGTGCCTGACTTTATCCCCAGATTGTCAAGGACCTCTTGCGAAGGACGGTCCTCAACCTCGATAATAATATTGTGCAGCCTGCTTTTAAATCTTTTGGGAAGTTGTTCGAGTGATTTTTCAACAAGGAGTTCGAAGGCTGGGCGGTCCATGGAATAACGCGGGTTACAGACAATCGGAGAACAGACAGGATGTATCCCGTTTGTGTCTGTCCTCCGTCTTCTGCCACCCGTCCTCTGTCGTCTATGTTCGAATGCTGTAAAACACGTTTCGACCGCGGTAAACAGCGGCATCGCCCAACTCTTCCTCGATTCGGATAAGCTGGTTATACTTGGCAATGCGGTCTGTCCGCGAAAGCGATCCCGTTTTGATCTGGCCCGCATTCGTAGCCACTGCGAGGTCGGCAATCGTGGAATCCTCGCTCTCGCCGGAGCGATGTGAAATCACGGCGGTATACTGGGCCCGCTTTGCCATTTCGATGGCGTCCAGTGTCTCGGTGAGAGTACCGATCTGATTCAGTTTGATAAGGATTGAGTTGCCAATGCCTTCACTGATGCCTTTCTTGAAAATCGCGGTGTTGGTCACAAAAATATCGTCTCCCACAAGCTGGACTTTTCTTCCGAGACGGTCGGTCAGAAGCTTCCATCCCTTCCAGTCTTTTTCCGACATGCCGTCCTCGATCGTGATAATCATGGGATAACGCTTGATCCAATCCTCGTAGAAGGAGACCATTGCCTCAGAGGACTTTTTCTGGCCCTCTCCTTTCAGATCGTAAACCCCGTTCTCATAGAATTCGCTGGCCGCTGCGTCGATGCCGAGAAAAACCTCCTGCCCCGGTTTGTATCCCGCGTGCTCAATCGCCTCGAGAATCACCTGAACCGCTTCTTCGTTCGATTTCAGGTTCGGCGCAAAACCGCCTTCGTCGCCTACAGCCGTATTGTATCCCTTTTTTTTGAGCACGGACTTGAGATTGTGGAACACTTCAGCGCCGATGCGTATGGCTTCGGAGCAGGAAGACGCTCCCGCGGGTATGATCATGAATTCCTGGATATCCACGTTGTTATCGGCATGGGCGCCGCCGTTCAGTACATTCATCATTGGGACGGGGAGCTCCTTCGCATTCGGGCCGCCAAGGTAATGATACAGCGGCAGGCCCGCATCTTCCGCCGCCGCCTTGGCAACGGCAAGGGACACCGCGAGCATTGCGTTTGCGCCGAGCTTTCCCTTGTTCTCGGTGCCGTCCAACTCGATCATCGTACGATCGATTACGGCTTGTTCGGTTGCGTCCATGCCTGTAATCGCAGGGCCGATGACTTCAATGACATTGCCGACGGCTTTTTGGACTCCCTTTCCCAGGTAACGGGAACCACCGTCCCTGAGCTCGAGTGCTTCACGCTCACCGGTTGATGCTCCGCTCGGAACGATGGCCCGCCCCAAGACGCCGCTTTCGAGAACAACATCGGCCTCGACCGTGGGATTGCCCCGGGAATCGAGAACTTCGCGCGCATACACATCAATAATATCGCTCATTGCTCCCCCCTCATGGATGGATCTTTTGGTCTGCCGAGCTTATGGTGTTTTTAGAGTCAATCACGTTTATGGAAATGCGCGCCGTGCTCATAGGACTCTCCTGCTTCGGTCTTTTGTTATTGACCTACGATGAACCGCTTGCCGGCGTCGATGAGATTTTTCATTTTCTCCTCGGATGAGGACTCCGCGTACAATCTCACAACCGGTTCCGTGCCGGAGGCCCGCATCAGCACCCAGCTGTCGTCTTCGAGCATGTATTTTGTGCCATCGGCCGTGGTTTTCTTGCCTTTTACCCGCAGACCTCCGAGTTCGCTTAAGGGCTGGTTGAGGCGATCGCCGACCGCCTTTCTGTTCTGTTCGGTTAAATGAATGTTGATCCGTTCGTTCAGGATGGTTCCCGTCTCCTTGTACAGCCGTTTCAGGAGTTCCTTGATCGTCTTCTTTTCCAGCGCGACGATTTCCGTTACCAGCAGGCTGGCAAGAATCCCGTCCTTCTCGGGCACATGATCCTTGATCGTCATCCCCGCGCTCTCTTCCCCGCCGAATATTATCTTGCCCTGCACCAGAAGATCGCCGATGAATTTGAATCCCACGCCGGTCTCGTATACCTCAATGCCATGTTTCTTTGCAACCGCATCGATCAAATGTGATGTTGCGATGGAACGAGCGGCACCGCCTTTCCAACCGCGCGTCCGTACGAGAAAATCCAGAACGAGTGCGAGCACCTGGTTGGGATTGATGTACGCCCCGTCCACATCTACGATCCCGAATCGGTCGGCGTCGCCATCGACCGCCAGACCGATGTCGAACTTTCCTTTTTTCATCATTGCCGAAAGTTCGGAAAGATTTTCCTCCGACGGCTCGGGAGAATGACCTCCAAACATCGTATCGCGATTGCTATGAATGGCCGCAACCGTGCATCCCGCATCCTGGAGCGCCGTGTCGAGATAGTCACGGCCCGTACCGTAAAGGAGATCTACTGCGACTTTCAGTTTCGCTTTCCTGATCGATTCAACGTCGATTTTTTTCCTGAGGTCGTCCAGGTAGTTTTTACGCAAGTCTACTTCTTCCGCCAAACCCTTATTGATTGCTTCCGGAAGAGATAAAGGCGCTATACAGCTCTTTTCCAGAAGCGCATTGGCTTTTAATTCGATGTCTTTTGTGGTTTCGGGAAGAGCCGGGCCGCCCCAGGCTGGAGAAAATTTCAAGCCGTTGTACTGAGGCGGGTTGTGGCTTGCGGTAAAGTTGATACCGCCGGCTGCTTTTCTGCGGATTATCTCGAAAGAAATCGCCGGCGTCGGGGCGTCGCGATTCGAAAGATAGGTGTGAATACCGTTCGCGCAGAGCACTTTGACGGCTTCTTCTGCAAAACGCTCGGACATAAAGCGCGTATCATATCCGACAATAATGCCTCTTTCTTTCAGGGTCTGGGAAGCAATATGGTCAGCGATGGCCTGCGTGACGACACGCACCCTTGCGACCGTAAAATCATCAGCAATGACACCACGCCATCCCGATGTCCCGAATTTAATTTTATCGATAACCATGGTCATTCGAAATTTATCATAAACAGGTACCCTTTGCAACTTAAAACCAGATCGCGATTTTCTGACAGTTGTGAACCGCCGGCCAGGAATGCCGCAATCTAAACACTTTCGACCCTGATGATTTGAGCCGTAAGTTCTTCTCCTATTTCAAGGAGAGCTACCGAATTATACGGCGCATACTGCTTGTCCGTCGGGCTTCCCGGGTTCAAGTAATAGACGCCGTTGACTTTGCCCCAGAACGGCGTATGAGAATGACCGTAAATGATCAGATCCACGTCTTCGAACTCTTTCCTGATCATCTCTTGCTGCACATCTCTTTTGTATTTTCCGTGAATGAGGCCGGCTGTATAGCGGCCGAGAGTGATGACTTTTTTATACGGAAGCTTCACCTGGATTTCCGAGTCATCCATATTTCCCGCAACTGCCTCCACCGGAGCAAGGGTGCCTAGTTCTTCGAGGACGGACATCTCCACAATATCGCCTGCATGGAGGATAAGATCGACATCCCTGAAAATATCAAAAATAACAGGAGGGAGGGCCTTCATGATGGTTGGCACATGGGTATCGGAGAGAACTCCTACTTTCATAATGACTCCTGAAGAATCAGACAGGGACAGCAATCCTTCGGAGGACCAGGAGCCCGCGCCATGCTGCGGCCCTTGTTGATCCGCTAAACGGTATTTATCCACGAATGTTCAATTTTGATTTTAATTCTTCGACAGCGTTGGATAGAGAAACCGGGATCTGCTCCTTGGTCTGCATATTGCGGAGAACGGCGGACTGCGCCTTGAGTTCCTGTTCGCCGATAATCAGGGTGTGGCCTGCCCCGCTCTTATCCGCTTTTTTCATCTGGCTTTTAAGGCTGCCCCCGGCATAATCGGTATCAACACGGATACCGGAAGATTTGAGGGCATAGACCAGCGGGAGCGCGAATGCCACGGCATCGGAACCCAGCGCGGCAATGAACAGCGCCGGCCGCGGGGCCTGAAGGGTAGCGCTGTCCATGAGCGACACCGCCCGCTCGACACCAAGCGCAAAGCCAATGCCCGGTGTTGCCGGCCCGCCGATGTCCTGAACTAAGCCGTCATACCTGCCGCCCGCTGCCACGGTGTTCTGTGCGCCCGGATGCCCCATCACGAGTTCAAAGGTGGTTCGGGTATAATAATCGAGGCCCCTGACCAGACGGGGATTTACCTCGAACGGGATTCCGAGTTTTTTCAAGCCATTTTCAACCGTCTCAAAATGCGTTTTGCAGGGATTACAGAGATGATCGAGCATGACCGGAGAATCACCGAACTTGTCCGCATCCACCTTGCAGTCCAGCACTCGCAGCGGATTTGTCTCATAGCGTCTCTGGCAGTCACCGCACAATGTCGGCAGCTTGGCTTCGAGATACTTTTTGAGTGTTGCCCGGTAGGCGCCCCGGCATGCGTTATCGCCCAGGGAGTTGACCTGCAGAGTGAGGCCGGTAATGCCGAGGCGTGTAAACAACTCGTAAAGCATCGCCAGCATCTCAATATCGACATGCGGATGGTCGATGCCGAGGGCTTCCGCACCAATCTGGTAAAACTGCCGGTACCTCCCTTTCTGCGGACGCTCATGTCTGAACATGGGGCCCAGGTAATACAGCTTTACGAGCTGACTGTCAGCATAGAGCTTATGCTCGACGAATGCGCGAACGACCCCTGCGGTGCCCTCTGGCCGGAGTGTAATTTTTTTCCCGTCCCGGTCTTCGAAGGTATACATCTCTTTCTCCACAATGTCCGTGGATGTCCCGATGCTCCGGGCAAACAGCTCGGTGTATTCGAATACGGGGACGCGAATTTCAGAAAAACCGAAATCCTCGAACAGCTCTCGCGCCGTTTTTTCGAGGAATATCCAGGCCGGCATGTCGGCCGGCAGTATATCTTTAACGCCCTTGATTGCCTGAATCGCCATTCAAACTCCTTCATCCGTGCGGCATGAGATTTCAGCCGACAGCATCACCGTTTTCTGAGCAGTTTCCATGGCGGCTGTTGATGACCTGCCCCACCGGTGATGCGCTTTCCTACCTTCAAAGGGACAATAATTATCAGCTAAAAATATCACACTACGACGACAATGGTCAATCGGAAAGTGAGAAACGCAGCAGTCAAGAGCTGACAGTAGAGAAGAGGTGAAAACAGGCCTGGCCTTCTCCTGTCTGCCGTCTCCTATGCACCATCTCTTGTCTTTAAGCGCCTGATTCTCTCCACAACAGGGGGATGGGAATAGTAGAATTTTGCATAGAACGGGTGAGGATGGAGGTTCGAAAGGTTCTCGCTTGATAGTTTAATCAGCGCCGAGGCGAGGGCTTCGGGGTTACCGGTTAAATCGGACGCAAACTTGTCGGACTCGTTTTCATTCCTGCGGGATATGAAACTGAACAGCGGCGTCAGCGGAAACATGGCCAGGGAACCGATAAAACCGGTAACGACTACCCGTGCATAGAATGATGCTGTGGAAAGATGAACCAATTGCGGCAAACCGCTCCAGGATACGAGATGAAAGGCCAGAAAGAGACCGCAAAAAGCGAGCGTTTCAGTCAAAACAATACCCTTCAGCACGTGCCGCTTTTTCCAGTGACCGACCTCATGAGCGAGGACCGCAAGGATTTCGTCCTGCGACATCTGTTCGATGAGTGTATCAAAAAGTACGATGCGTTTTACTTTGCCGATTCCGGTAAAGTAGGCATTTGAATGGCGGCTCCTGCGTGAGGCATCAACCTGGAATACGCGGCTGACCTTGAGACCAGCCTGTTCCATGAGAGCACGGATTTTTTCCTCCAGCCCTTCTGCTTTCACCGGTTCAAACTTGAAGAACAGAGGCTCGATCACATAGGGGGAAAGATACATAATGAAAATGCCGAAGACAAGGAAAAATGCCCAGTCCCAGAGCCACCACCAATGAGGGCTGGCGATCACGATAGCCAGAGCTATGCCGACGACTGCACATCCTAAAACCGAGGAAATGAGAATCGTTTTGATGAAATCGGCGAGCCAGAGACGGACCGTCATGGTATTGAAGCCATACTTGTTTTCAATTTTAAAGTTTTTGTAGAGACTGAAGGGGATACCTATGAACGTCTCGGCATAGAGCAGGAATAAAAAGAAATAAAGCCCCCCAAGAGGCAAAGAATGAGTAAGGGAAGAAATCCAGCGGTCGTAGATGCCGAGGATCCCGCCAAAGAAAAAAAAGAATATTATGCCGTTCCCGAACAGGGACTCCACAATACCTGCTCTGCTGTTCTCCAGAGTATACGTCGTTATTTTCCGCAAGCGGTCGGGGTCGATGACGCCTGCAAATTCGGGCGGGATGGACTGCCCATGCGCTTTCAGATATGCAAGATTTAATGAAAGAAGCCAGTAGCGAAATGCGAGAATGCCGATATAGAAAACAATAAGAACAAGCATAAACTCATCATACTGGCAAAATCGAACGAGGTCAAGAAAGAGTGTATTTAGGTCGGCCTGAGCTGTGCGGCGGGTAATGGTGAAAAAGGCGTTCCGACAGTCGTGGTTGACATTACTGTCTTCTCGCGGTATCGAAACGCCTTAGAGACTGTGCTGTCAGTTCTTTGGTGTTTGTCTTGGCGTCTGTATGAACATCAACCATCGGCGATTTCATGATGTTAATTTGCGACCGCGGCCAAATCAACGCTGGGGGGGAAGAAGTTGCCGCAGCTGTCTCTCGTTCGATGGTATGCAACCAACAGCACAGTCTAATACAAGTTTATCAGTTAATAAGAACCCGTCAATACGCCAATAGTTGCATTTTATGGAGTCGCATAACACCTAAGCATGCGATAGCAAAGCGATGGCTTTTGTTCTGCTTTTAACATTCAGCTTCCGGTAGACCCGGTACAGATGAGTCTTGACCGTTCGCTCACTGATGCTGTTACTGTTCGCGATTTCCCTGTTTGAAGCTCCCTGCAATACCATAGTCAATACTTCCATTTCCCTGTTCGTGAGCGGTGGCAAACCTGGAATCTGGGATTGGATTGTTTCTGGAAGAAGCATCGGTTTGGAAATGGCTTTTTCCAGGATTCTCCGCTCCGCCCAGATCTCACCAATATGAACTGCATGGAGAGCCTTGATCATGGTAGCCGGCGTATCTGACGATTTGATGTACCCTCGTATCCCCCCCTTTATATCCGTGATGAGGTGCTCATCCGAAGTTGTTTTGCCGAGAAGATACATGACTCGCGTGTGAGGGGATTTTGTCTGGACCGATCGGATAAATCGCGAAAGCGTATGTCCCTTTAGAATGTCCGGGTCTAAAATCAGAACGTCGGGCGTCAGAGAAAGCTGTTTAATCGCCGATTCGCGCGTGGAAACGGTTGAAACTACTTCCACGTCCACTTCTTTATTGAATG
>Ga0335077_10002748_pt1 | contig 21100 bp, 18 predicted proteins | sample Lox_Sample_31_FD_207151 | JGI IMG/M metagenome (GOLD analysis project Ga0335077, IMG submission 207151) | Soil microbial communities from Loxahatchee National Wildlife Refuge, Florida, United States - Lox_Sample_3.1 | ecosystem: Environmental > Terrestrial > Soil > Wetlands | place: USA...
CCGCTGACGGTTTCCACTGACGACACGCCGCAGTCCGTGGTCAGCAAGATCGTTACAGGGCTTGCGGAGCCTAATCCGCCGGCTCGAGCGTGAGGGAGATCGAGTTGATGCAATACCGGTCGTCGGTGGGTGTCCGGTACCCCTCGCCATGGAAGACATGGCCAAGGTGCGAGCCGCAGTTGGCGCAGCGTACCTCGGTCCGGACCATCCCGAGTGCCCGGTCCTCGCGCAGTTCGACTTTGTCGCTATCCGAGGGCGCGTAGAAGCTCGGCCAGCCGCAGTGCGACTCGAACTTGGTTTCCGAGCGGAACAGTTCCGTCCCGCACGCACGGCAGCGATAGACGCCGACCGTCTTCGTGTCGGTGTACTCACCCGTGAAGGGCGCTTGCGTTCCTGCCTCGCGGAGCACGTGGTACTCTTCGGGGCTGAGCTGCTCCCGCCACTCCTGCTCGGTCTTTCCCGATGTGCCCGCGTCACCCGCCATGGGCCCGAGTCTACGCGCTACCGCGCCAATGGGTCCCGGGTGCATGCGAACAGCCACGCGCCCGGAACGGCGCGCCTGCCGGTCTGCGCACGTCAGTGTGTACCCAGCTGGATGGCCTTGATCACCAGGAGCAGCACGGCGACCACGAGGTAGCCGCGGAGCGCAATCATGGCGAACCTGGTCCCAGGCGACCAGGTGACTGGCTTGAGCAGGGCGAGAGGCGGCATCCGCCAGCGCGCCCGCTCCTCGCGGCTGACCGGGGCCACCGTCGCGGGGCCGGCAATGCCGTGGCGGCCACGGAGGATCCGTAGCACGATCCCGGCTGCAACCAGGGCGGCCACCAGCACGCCGGCCAGCACTTCCGAGACCCTGGCGACGTTGAGGTGGGTGAACAGCGTGGTGGCCATCAGGATGAAGGACAGCATCAGCAGGGTGGCGATGATCACGGTGGCGACGACGTTGAGCCAGCGGCGGTTGACCCATGGGCCGAGCACTTCGGGGTCATTGCACAGCAGCAGCAGAAACACGCTCGCGCTTGGTAGCAGCACCCCGGCGAGAGCCTGGACGGCAGTGGTGATCAGGCCCAGCGGCGCGCCGGGGACCAGTACCACGGCGGCAGCGAGCACAACCATCGCGGCGTAACTGAGGTAGAACGGCTTGGCGTCGCGGAAACTGCGGTGCAGTGAGTGCTTGAGGCCGAACACGTCGCCAAACGCGTAGCTGGTCGCGAGCGTGACTGCCGCGGCGCCGATGATGCTGGCGTCGAGCAGCACTATCGAGAACAGCGCGCCGAGCATGTAGCTTTTGTTGCCGAGCGCGTCGGCGACCCCGAGAGCATCGGTGAAATGCCCGACCAGGGCGGTGCCACTCACGGCGTAGGTGGCGACGATCACGATCGCGCCCGCGCCGACGACCACCACAAGCGAGCCGAGCACCGTGTCCGCGCGCTCGTAGCCCATGAAACGCGGCGTGATCCGCTTGTCGATGACGTTGGACTGCTGGAAGAACAGCTGCCACGGGGCCACTGTTGTGCCCACGATCGCGATGATGAGCAGGATCGCGTCCGAGCTGACGCCGCCCTGGATGCCGGGCACCACGGTGTGGTAAATGCTGGCGCCGTACGCCGGGTGCGACAGGAGCACCAGTGGGACCACTACCACGCTCGCGCCGATGAACAGCAGCACGGCCCGTTCCCAGCGCTGGAAGCTGCCGCTCGTGGTGATGAGCACAAGCACGGCGGCCGCGATAGGTACCGCGATGTATTTGCTGACGCCGAAGTATGCCAGGGCGAGGGATACCCCGATGAACTCGGTGATGATGGTGAGGAAGTTGAGCAGGAACAGGTCGCCGACGCTGAAGGCGCCCCAGAAGCGACCGAACCGCTCGATAATGAGACGGGCGTGCCCGACCCCGGTAACCGCCCCTAGTCTGACCACCATTTCCTGGTTGACGATCAACACCGGCACCAGCAGCAGCAGCACCCACAGCAACGTGTAGCCATAGTTCTGGCCCGCCTGAGCGTAGGTGGATACCCCGCCCGCGTCGTTGTCGCCCACCATGACGATCAGCCCAGGGCCGACGATGGCAAGAAACGTCACGATGCGCCGCTTGAGCCCGTGCCGATGATCCTCTTCGCCCACCCGGATCCGGCCGAGTGCCCCTTCGATGTCGCCGAGGTGCGCCTCGTCGAGCACCGCGCTCGGGGGCGCCAGGACCCGCTTAGGCGCCTCTGGACGGCTAGGTGCCTGCCGGGGCGCCTGGGCCACCGGCGCGCGCCGACTGCTTGACGTTTCCGGTCGGCCCGGTGTCTCCTGGCGATGATCAAGCTTTCCCGGGTCTAGCCGCCCGTCCATCCTCGGTGTCGGCGCCGTTGGCTGGGTTTCCTGATCCCTCTGCCCGGGCTCACGCGGCCCGGTCATGTGCCCTCCCGACGCGGCGGGCCGGGCGGGCCCTGCTCTCCGGGCCCAGTGCCGCCGGGCTGGCCAGGTCTTGACTCGTCCTCCTCATCGGCGTTGCCGCCCCGGTGCGCATCGGGCGGCATGGCCGCCTCACGGCGCCGCCAGTCCTCCGGCAGGGTGACCTCGAGCACGTCGTCCACGGTGATCAAGCCGAGCATCGTGCATTCGTCGTCCACGACGGGGATGGTGATCAGGTTGTAGTCGGTCATCAGGACAGCGACGTCCATGACATCGGTGTCCGGCCCCACCCGGACCGGATCGGCATCGCTGACGTCGATCAACTTTGCGGCCGGATCGGACTGCAGCAGTGTCACCAACCGGGCCACACCGTGCAGGTGGCCAGCCTTGTCCACCGCGTGCACACTGGTCAGCGCCTCCGGCTGCAGGTTGCCCGACAGGCCGACAGCGTCAAGCGCATCGCGGACGGTGACCTTGCGCGACATGGCGAGGAAGTCGACTCCCATCAGGCCGCCTGCGCTCGTCGGGTTGAAGCCCATCAGCGTCATCACCTTGGTGCGCTGGCCGGCCGGGAGCAGGTCAAGCACGGGCTGGCGGCGGCGCTGTGGCAATTCGGCGACCGTGTCGGCGGCGTCGTCCGCCCGCATCCGGGCGAGCACGGCAGCGATCTCGGCGTCCGTCCGCGCGCCGAGCAGGCGCGAGGCGAGTTCCTCATCAAGTTCCTCGAACACGTCCGCCTCGAGTTCGGGATCGGCGTGCACTTGGCCGAGGATCTCGAACTCCTCCTCCTTCGAGGCATCCTCGAGCAGATCGGCGATCTGCGCGGGCTTGAGCCTGCGGATCCGGGCGAACGGCCCACGCAGCACCGCGCTGCTCTTGTGGCCGATGAGCGCCTCGAATTCCCGCCAGTCCTTGGCTTCGTGCGCCTGGTGGTTGCGACCAAGGAATCCGAGCAGCCGTGGTGGCCGCCGCCGAGTATCCGCCCCGGCGAGTACCCAGCTGCCGTCCACCCGGGCCAGTTGGAGATCGTCCGCGCGTACCAGGCGCGCACGGCCCACGTCGATCAGCCGGTGCCCGAGTACGTCCGCGCGCAGCAGCACCTCACCCTCGCGCCTTTCGAACCTGCGCAGGTCCAGCTTGGCGCTCGTCAGCTTGAGTATCTCGCCGTCGAATGAGCTGGTCTGCTCGATCGGCACGAAGACCCGCCGCCCGCCGACGGCCGCGACCAGGCCGGTGACCAGCGGGTAGTCCGCGCCCCGCAGTCGTACGATGACGTCGGACAGCCGCCCGAGCGACTGGCCGCTGCGGTCAGCGATCTGACGGCCGAGTAGCGCGGACAGATAAGCGCTGCGCGTCGTCGTAGCTTCGGCGGCACCCGGACTACTTGGACTGTCGGGCGCCGGCGCCGCGGGCGGTGTCGTCGTCATGCCGTGCCTCCACCTCGGATGGGTGAGCCTGCCTGGGCAGGCTACTTACCGGCTCACTTGCACCGGTTACACCAGTACCAGAGAACCGGACCGGAGTGCGCGACGGCAAGGCGGCAGTCATGGCGGGCGAGATTCCGCAGCGAGGTCGCTCCCGCCGCCGCGGCTGTTGCGCGGTCCGCCACCGCGAGTAGGGCCAGGGTGTCACCCCTCAGTGCCTGCAATGGGCCCATGTACCCAGATGCAAGACTTTAAGCGGGAAATTGGCAGTAAACGGCGGTCGTAACCGGTTTTTCCTGCACTGTTAACGCGCCGGTCTCAGCAGGTTTGCGGATGTCGGGGCTTTCAGGCGGTCAGTTCCGGGGCCCGTGTTTGTTCCGGGGTAGCTTCTGGGGCGCGGCCGCGCAGCGGCACCTCCCGGATGAACCAGCCGATCACGAACACGATCGCCGAGAAAGGCACGGCCCACAGGAAGACATAGTGGACGGCGTGCGAGGTCGCGAAGAAGACGGCGTCGCGTACTACTGCCGGCAGATGTGTGATCACCGTTGGGTCGAACTGGCCGCCACTGGTCTTCAGGTGCATTCCAGGCGCGCGGGTGCGCAGTGCCTCCTGCAGCTGGCTGGCGAAGATCGCGCCGAACAGGGACACGCCGAACGAGCCGCCGATCTGCTGGAAGAACGTCCGCGAACTGCTCGCCACGCCCATGTCGCCCGGCTCGACGCTGTTCTGCGCGATGGTGGTGGTGATCTGCATGAGGAAGCCCATGCCGATGCCGAGCACGGCCATGTAGATGCCGGAGGTGACCCGGCTGGTGCCCACCCCGAGCATGGATAGCAGGTACATGCCAGCCGCCATGGCGGCACCACCGATGATGGGGAACGCCTTGTACCTGCCGCTCCGGGTCATCACCTGGCCGGCCATCAGCGAGGTCACCATCGCCCCTGCCATCATCGGCAGCAGCAGCAGGCCACTGACCGTCGCCGACGCGCCCTGAACGGTCTGCTGGTAGAGCGGCAGGAAGGTGATCGCCCCGAACATCGCGAACCCGGTCAGGAAGATCATGACAGAGACGATCGAGAAGTTGGGATTGCGGAACAGCCGCAGTGGGAGGATCGGTTCTATCGCCCGCGTCTCGACCCAGATGAACGCGGCCGTGGCCAGCACCCCCAGCACGGCGAGCCACGTGATCTGCGGCGAGGACCAGCGGTACTGCGTGCCGCCCCAACTTGCGAGCAGGACGAGCGCGGTGGCCGCCACGGCGAGCAGCGCTGCGCCCAGGTAGTCGATCTTGTGGCTGATCCGTTTGCGCGGCGTGTGCATGACAATGGCCAGGTAGATGAGGGCGGCCCCGCCGACAGGCACGTTGATGTAGAAGATCCAGCGCCAGGAGAAGTTGTCCGTGATGGTGCCGCCGACCAGCGGTCCGGCGATCATGGCCAGCATCATCACCGCCATCATGTAACCCATGTACTGGCCGCGTTCACGCGGCGGCACCAGGTCGCCGATGGTCGCAATCACCCCGACCATCAGCCCACCGGCACCGAGGCCCTGGATGGCGCGGAAAGAGATGAGTTCGGCCATGGAATGCGACTGGCCGGCCAGTATCGAGCCCACCAGGAAGATCACGATCGCGGCGATGAGGAACTTCTTACGCCCGTACAGGTCGCCGAGCTTGCCGTAGAGCGGCGTTGTGATCGTCGCCGCGAGCACGTACGCGGTGACGACCCAGGACAGGTGCGCTACACCGCCGAGGTCGCCAACGATTCGCGGCAGCGCGGTACCCACGATCAACTGGTCGAGCATGGCAAGCACCATCGCCAGCATCAGTGCGGGCAGGACAAGGAGAATCTCCCTACGCGACGCCTGACCGCCGTTCGCCGTGCTGCCGTTGACTGCGCCATTCACCGGGCCGTCCGCTGCGCCCTTCACGATCACGGTGAGCTCCCTGCTGCTACAGGCCGGCCTGTGCGCGGTGGCCTGTTTGTCCACTTACTTGCCGTACGGTAAGCTACTCGCCAGATAGCCGTCAAGTTGAAATCGGGCCGCGAAACACAGCGGCCGCAGGCGGAACGCAGCGCGGATCACACCGCGGAAGCGCAGCGCCGACTACAGCGGAGCTCGAAGACCCATGGCTGAGGACAGACACGGTACCCGTAGCCGGATCCAGGCGGTGGCCCTGGACCTGTTCGCTGAGCGGGGGTACGACAAGACCTCGCTCCGCGAGATCGCCGAGCGGCTCGGCGTCACCAAGGCCGCGCTCTACTACCACTTCAAGTCGAAGGAAGACATCGTCCGCTGCCTTTTCGATGACTACGCCCGCGATGTCGACGAACTGATCGCTTGGGGCAGCGACCAGCCACGGACGGCGCAGACGCGGCGCGGCCTGCTCGATCGCTACATCGACATCGTCGTGCGGCGGGCCGGCGTCTTCCGGTTTCTCGAGACCAACAAGGCGGCGATGCAGAACCTCGAGTCCGATGGCGCAACGGAATTGTTCCGTGCGCGGATGCGCGCACTTATCGGGCTCATCGAGGTTCCCGGCGCATCACTGCCGGAGCGGATGCGGGCCAGCCTGGCGTTCACGGCGGTGCACGTGGGCTGGCTGTTCTTTCAGGACGAACCGGTCAGCAAGGGCGAACTTCGCGCCGTCGTGTACGACATCGCCTGTGACCTGGCGGTGCCGCCGAGCGAAGCCCTCGAAGCTGAGCTCACCACGTCCTGACCGGGTGCGCGACCTCGGCCTGGCAAACGGCCAGGCGGGTCCGCTAGGCGGGTTTGGCCGCCGGGGGTTTGGCTTCCGCGGGTGGCCTGCCGATGAGCTCGATGAGACCGAGCACCACGAGCAGCAATACGACGATCACTATCACGACCGGGGCGCTGGTGGGGACAGAGAAGACGAAGATAAGCGCGGCCAGCGCGACCGCCCCAATGCGGAGCGCCTGCCGGTGCGCGTAGGTCCAGGTGCCGACGGGGCCGGTCCGCAGGCCGTGCGATTCGCCGCCGCGCCGGACCCACCCCAGACCTGATCCGAACGCCGACCGGGTGCGGACAGCCGTGACGGAAGGGCCGGTGATGAACGCGGCGGCGGCCACCACGAGACCGACCACGAGGAAGGTGCGCAGCGCGGTCTTGATGAACCGCACCAGGATGTCGAACGCGGCGGCGGCCGCGTCGCCGGGCAGCACGCTGCTCGGCACGGTGTTCAGGTACATGCCGCGTGCGATCAGCAAGCCGGCGCCGAGCACCAGCATCGACGCCGCGAACCCAAGGCCAGCGCCGATCAGCGCTCTGCGGTGGCCCCGGGCGATGTACACGCCGAGGCCGAGGAGCAGGAGCGTCATGATCGGAAGCACGATCTTCAGGTCGTTGATGAGCCGGTACGCGGTCTGCGCCCGCACCAGGTCCTTGGACGGGAATAGCGCGAACGTGGGGTTAATGGCGGGAAGCTTGTTCACGATGGTCAGCCCGCGCGCCACGAGGTCCTGTTTGGCGATGTTGATGAAGGGCGCTAGGCCTATGGTGACCTGGCCATTGCTGACAGTGATGGAACCACCACCGCGGCCTGACAGAGCTTTCACCAGTTCCTGATGCGCCACCTGATTCACCTGCACCCATGCGTTCGCCATCCGCGGGCCGGTGATGATCCGGGCGACCTGACTGTGAACGAATCCGGTCACAGCGCTGGTCAGCGAGCCGGAGAAGCCCTGCAGCAGGGTGGCGACGCGGGGCAGGCCCTTCTGGTTGAGCAGGGTCGACGCCTGGCTGGTGAGACCCGGCACGTTGATCTGCGCCACGATCCCGTTTGTGATCTTGTCGGTTAGCGCGTTCTGGATGGCCGGATCTTTGATCAGCGGCGTGACGTTGGCCACGTACCTGTTCGTGTCGGAAACCTGGTTAGCCGTCCACACCGCGAGGATGGAGATGGGTGCGAGCACGCAGCCGAGGATGATCAGCAGCGTGGCGACCGGGGTGCGCCAGCTGATCCGGTGCCTGGCAGGCTTGGCGGGCCTGCTGCGCAGTTCCGCGACCTCGGCTCGTAGCGCCTCTAGTTCCGCGCGCTCGTCTGGAGAAAAAGCTGCCGCATCCGCGCCCCGCGGGCCAGTGGCGCCATCGTGCTCGGACATTGGTTAACTCCTTCCCCGAAGGAAATGCCACTTCCAGGCTGGTCGGTCACTGTGGCGGCTCGATGTAACGTCGCTGCTCGTATACCTCCGCCGCCGTCCGGTTCCTGCGACGCGTGATCGCGACCACAATCGAGGCGAGCAGGCCGACGCCGCCGCCGATCATTAAGATCACACCAATCGTCTGCAGGTTGACGTTCTGAGGCGACCAGGTGACCGCGAACCGCAGAATCGCGCCGATAAGGATGAGCACGACGCTGGCGCCAATACTCACGGCAGGCCTCCCTTCACCGCCATCCACGTTCTCCTGAGCGCCCCGCGATCACCTCCCCCCAGGCGGGTGAACCGGCGCCGCCAAGGGTGCTAACCGCCGTTGGCAGGCTGCCGGACGGCCGCGGCGGCCGGCGCGGCATTCACCCGGAATGGGTGGTGCCCACGGGCAGGTGAGCTTGGGCAGCCCAGCCCAGGTCCCAGGTGGCCCACATGTCTCAGAGGCCACTCAATTGCCTCTGGTGGATCTAACGACTCTGGCGCCTCTGGTAGCTCCCGCCAGCTCAGGCGGCGTGGCCGGGAAGCAGCGGCTGGTCCGCCGAGCTCAAGGTCACGGCCGCGGCGATGAGCGCTGCGTGGCATCCGGTCAGCGGGAAGTTGCCGGCCAGCCGTCCGCGAAGCAGGTCGTATTCCTCGGCCAGCAACCCGACGTCATTGCGCAGATCAAGCACCCGGCAGAAGAGCTCGCGGGCCTGCCCGACCCTGCCCATCCGGCCCAGGCATTCGGCCAGCCAGAACGAGCACGGCAGGTACGCGCCCTCCTCCGATGGGATGCCGTCCACGCCGCCAAGAATGTCGGTGACGTGCCTCCGCAGCAGGCCATCCTCGCTCAGCTCAGCCGTGACCGCCTCGACGGTGCCGGTGACCCGCTCATCGGTGGCGCGGAGAAAACCGAGCAGCGGCAACTGCAGCAGGCTCGCGTCCAGGTCGGCCGCCGCGTAACGCTGCACAAACGTGCGGCGCCGCGGGTCATAGCCGCGCTCGAGAACCTCGGCCCTTGCCGCCTCGCGCAGCCGTCGCCAGCGGTCCACCGGACCGGGGTCGCCGAAATGCTCGATCATCTTGACCGCGGCATCCGCGGCGGTCCACACCATCGCCTTCGAATGCACGAATTGGCGGGGCAGGCCGCGCACTTCCCAGATGCCCGCGTCAGGGTCCCGCCACCGCGATTCAAGGAAGCCGAGCACCGCGTCGGGCTTCCATGGATCGGCGCCGGCGGGCATCCCGGCCATCCGTGCCCTCAGCCGGGCCCTGAGCACGTCGCCGTACACGGTGAGCTGGAACTGTTCGGCTGCCGCGTTTCCGATCCTTACCGGCCTGGCCCCTTCGTAGCCGGTCAGCCAGCCGAGTTCGAGCTCGGGCAGTCGCCGCTCGCCGCCAAGCCCGTAGAGCGACTGCACTCGCTCGGGCGATCCGGAGACGGCCCGGATCATCCAATTCAGCAGGGCGCCCGCGTCGGCGAGCGCACCGCCGTGAATGAGCGCGTCGAGCGCCGCCGCGGTGTCGCGCAGCCAGCAGTACCTGTAATCCCAGTTACGCGAGCCAGCGGGCTGCTGCGGCAGCGAGGTGGTGGGCGCCGATATCACGCCGCCGGTCGGTGCGTAGGTGAGCGCCTTCAGCGTGATCAGCGAACGGATCACCGCGTCACGCCACTCGCCCTCGTACCGCAGGCCGGCCACCCACTCGCGCCACCAGCGTGCGGTTCGCTGGGCAAGCGTGGGTACCTGCGGCGGGGCGGGCGGCCCGGCGTGCGCAGGTCGCCAGACCAACGCGAACGGAACCTGATCGCCCTCGCTTACCGAGAACTCGGCAACGCCAATGCCCTGCCTGCGCCGCAGGTGGACCGGGCTGAACAGCCACAATGCCTCCGAGCCCGCCACGAAGCAAGACGCGTTGCCGCGCCGCAGGATCTGCGGATGTGCCGAGCCGTATTCAAACCCTGGGCTCAGCGTCATCCGCAGCCGGACCTGGCCACGCACGCCCTCCACCATGCGCAGCACCATTGGGTCCTCGCCGCGGTCATCGCTGTCTCCGCTGCTGTTGACCCCTCGCGGAGGCATGCAGTCGACGAGCCGCGCCGAGCCTGATGCGGTGCTGAACTCGGTCTGGAGCACCAGCGTTTCTGCCAGGTACCTCCGTCTGACCCGGGCGGCCGCACCCTCGGGAGCTATCTGCCAGTACCCGTGACGCCCGTCCCCGACAAGCGCGGCGAAACAGGCCTGGGAGTCGAATCGCGGCAGGCACAGCCAGTCGATCGAGCCATCACGGCACACCAGACCCGCCGCGTGCAGGTCACCGATGAGCGCGTAGTCGTCGATCGGTCGGGGCATCCGCGGGCTCCTGGCGGTCGCTGGTCCGGCGGCTTTCGCCGCACCCTTGCTGGCCAGCGAGAACTCTCAGCTCTCGTAGTTGAGAGTGTCGTCAAGGCCCCGTGCGGGCGTCGTCATCCCGCAGAGGTGAACGGATGCTGGTCAGGCCACCAGCCCCCTATTCCGTGCGAGGGCGATTGCCTCACGCCGCGAACGCACGCCGAGCTTGCGGTAGGCGGACCGCAGGTGCGTCTTGACGGTATTGACGGAAAGGAACAACGCTTCCCCGATCTCCTCGTTCGTCAGATGTGACGGCAGGAAACGCAAGACGGCAAGCTCGCTGTCGCTGAGCGGGAGGGCGTCGCCGTCAGGTGTGCTTGATCCAGCGGGTATCTGGGCGTCGAGGCGCTGCAAGATCTTCCCGGCGAAACCGGCGCTGCGGCTGGTGGGCGGGACAAGCACGGTCAGCACTGAGCGCACGGCGGCCCCGCCGTCGACGAAGACCCGGCAGATGCCTTCCGGCTCGGCGAGCAGCAGTGCCTGTTCGAGCATCGCCACGGCGCGCTGCGGCGCTTTCAGCCTGCGGTGTGCGATCGCGCATACGAGCAGGGCGCTGACCTGGTCATGGACCTTCACCTCGGCGGCGGGGCCTGCGATGAATGGTTCCGCGGCCTGCAGCGCACCCTGCGGGTCAGCCGAGGCCAGAAGCAGCCACGCCAGCGTCAGGCGGTCGCCTGCCCGGCTGGAGCCTTCGTCCTGTGCCGCCAGGCGAGCGATAACCTTGCGGCCAAGGTCGTTGTCGCCGGAGCGAAGCGCTATCTCGCCCTCGAGGAACGTCACCGCCTCCGCGACCGCAGGAGTGGCCTCGCCGAACTCGTGCTGCAACCGCATGAGCGCAACGCGGGCCTTCGTGGTGTCGCCCTGTGCGACAAGGGCGCGCACGCGGATCAGCTCGGCGGAAGAAACGATCGACGGCTCACCTGGAATCCGCTGGTGCCCCTGATAGTCGATCTCGTCGAGAAGCCGGTGGACGACCGCGAGCTCGTCGCGCATCAGGCTCACAAACGCGAGAGTGAGGCGGGCGATGTTCCTGGTCGCGAGCGCCGCAGGCGTATCGGTGCCTATGGCCTCGGTACCCAGCACCTCGCGACCGAGCACCTCGCCACCCGGCACCTCGCCACCCCGCACCTCGCCACCCAGCACCTCGGCGGCGACCGCGTCGGCGGTCCTGAGGTTCCCGTGCCACGCCTCGCCAATCGCCGACCACGCCCGCGCCCGCAGCTGCAGTTCCGCGAAGTCTCCGGCCCCGAGTTCGCGATCAGCTGCCCGCAGGGCCATGCGCGCCTGCGGTAGTTCGGCCAAACGTAGCAGCGCGACGCCGAGCGCCCACCACAGGAAACCGGCCGCCCGGTGCTCTGGCTGAGTACTCGCCAGGTGAGTGGCCTGATCGGCCTGCGACGCCGCCCGCGCAAGCAGTCCAGGGTCGGCGCACGTGCGGCAGCTTGCCTGCAGCAGGCGCAGGGCCGCGAGCTTCGGCTCCACGATGCGCCGGACCGGCGTCGCGGCCCGGTCCAGGGCGGTATCCGCCGCCTCGAGCAGCGCGTCCGCACCATCGGGATCGCGCGTCCAAAGCCGCGCGGCGGCCCAGGCAGCGCCGACCGCCACATCGTCAAAGGCCAGGTCAGGGGGGACCGGGGCGATTACCCGCTCGAGTTCGGCAGGTCCGCGGGACAGCAGGATGGCAATGTCGCTCCCAGCGAGCACTTGAGCCGTGTAATCCCAGTCCTGCCCCTCGACCGAGCTGCGCAGGGCTTCGACTGGCCGGCCGTGTTGTGTGTACCAGCGCGCGGCGCGCCGCAGCAGGATAGGAATCTCGTGCGGCATCTCACGCCGCAGGTCGGCGAGGAGCAGTTCCCGCAGCAACGGGTGATAGCGGTACCACGTCCGTTCGCTGTCGAGCGCCTGGACGAAACTGTTCTCCCTGCTGAGGCGATCCAGGGAGCGAGCACCGTCGGCGGTGCTCGTAAGCGCGTCCGCGAGCTTACCCGTCAGGTGCGGGGCAATGCTCGTACGCAGCAGGAACACCCGTGTCTGTGGGTCCTGGCCTGTCAGCACCTCATCGCGCAGGTAGTCGGTGACGATCGGGTCGTCCCCGGCGATGTCGGTGACGCGGACGTTGCCTGAGTGCGCCCGGGTCCGTAGTGCCGCGAGCCGGATGCCTGCCATCCAGCCCTCGGTGCGCCTTAGTAGTTCGTCGCGGTCGATGCGGTCGACGCGCAGGCCGAGCATCGCGAAGTAGGCGTCCGCCTCGTCGGGTGTGCAGGCGAGGTCGGCCGTGTCGATGTCGGCGAGTTCGCCTGACACGCGCAGCCTGGCAAGCTGCAGCGGAGGGGCCCTGCGGCCGGAAAGGATCAGCCGGAACATGGGCGGCGCGTACCTGGTGAGCTGATCCAGCCAGCCCAGCACCTCGGGGTTGGCAAGCTCGTGCACGTCGTCGAGCACGAGGATCAGCGGCTCGCTGAATCGTTCCGCTGCCCTGATCAACGGCAACGGGAAGTCGTCGGCCGAGCCGCGCTGCAGGTCGTGTGCGATCTCGTTCAGTGCGGGCTCGGCTCGGCGCAGCGCCGCGAGCAGGTATGAGCGGAACCGCACAGGATCATTGTCCGCGTGATCCAGGCTGAGCCACGCGATTCGGGTGGCGTGGATACGACCCTGCGCCCATGACGCGCACGACGTGGTCTTTCCCGAGCCTGCGGGCGCGGAAATCAGGCTGATGCGATGCTGCGTGGAAAGGTCGAGCAGGCTGCTCAGCCGCGCTCGTCCAAGCACGCGGAAGACAGGCTTTGGGATGGCAAGCTTGGATTCAAGCAGACGGCCGCCCGGAGCGTCCCCATTGACTCGCTCCGGCTCAGTCACCCGTTCAGGCGTCAGCCGCTTGGTTGATACGGTCGTCATCGGTCCCCCAAGCCGACGGTCCAATCTTGGCCGGTGAGCCAGCGAAGGCCTCACCCGCTAAGGGTTAGTCCGCCGGTATTGTCCTGTCAAGCGTCATGTGCGCTTGCCTGTACCGTGCGCCCGGGCCCTTGCGAACAAGCCCAGCTCGAGCGGGATCGTCATCCGCGTGGCGTCGTCGTGCCGGCCGACCGGCGCTGGCGCGTCACCCAGCAGGAATGAGGCGTCCCTTCGTCTCGATGGCAGCATTGTGCGCCAGGCGGCGGTGCCGGGCGAACGTCGTGAATGCCGCACTTCGCCCCCAAGATTTACTCAGCGTGGCGGTCGGACGTTAGGGTCAAAGGTCCCCAGCGTGCCGGTCGGCACCGTGACTACCTGCGGTTACTTGGCGGCATCGCCCAATGAGGGTGAGCAGGGCCACACGCGCCCCGTCATTCCGCAGGTGCCTCGTCACGGTCTCGGACAAGCAGGTTGAGCAGCCAGCCGACCACGCCGACGATGATCGCTCCCCAGAACGCCGGCCAGAACCCGCGCACATAGAACGGCAGGCTCAGTTTTCCCGCGACCCAGCTCGTGAGCCAGAGCAGCAGGCCGTTCACAACGAGCCCGATTAACCCGAGGGTGACGATGTAGAACAGGCAGCCGATCGCCTTCACAATCGGCTTCAGCACAGCGTTGACGGCACCGAAGATCAGCGCGACGACCATCAAGGTGCTGCCTTGGCCGCCGTGCCTCCCGCCGTCAGCGAGATACCCGGCACCAGGGCGGTCGCGACCGCGAGCGCTACCGCCCAGATCAGAACCCGGATGAGGATGCGCGAACCACCGATCCTGACACGGCCGACGGGCGAAAAGCCCCGCCGAGCGCACCATCTGGGCGTCAGTAACGACGCCGGACGGCAAGCGCCTGCGCAAGCCTCGACTCGGCCATCTGGACGGCGGCCGCGCGTGGCGTCAGCATCATGTCGCGTGTGCGGTCGAGCAATTCGGCCGTGGTCGCGCGGATCTTGTCTTCGATTTCGGCGAACGCCTCTGCCCTGCCGGCGCCGCGGTGCTCGGCCGCCGCGCAGATGACACCGCCCGAGTTGGCTACCACGTCAGGGACGCAGAGCACACCGCGCTCGTATAGCTCGGTCTCGGCTTCCCTGGTGAGCGGGATGTTAGCTGCCTCAATGACCACCCGCGCCGCGATCTTTCCCGCATTGTCCGCGGTTACCACATCGGGCTGTGCCGCGGGAATGAAGATGTCACAGTCCAAGCCGAGGATGTCGTCACGTGGGATGGCCCTGCCGCCGCCGAAACCGGACACCGAGCCGTCGCCGTGCTCGAACCGCACCAGAGCAGGCACGTCAAGGCCGCCCGGTTCCCATATCGCGCCCTGGACATCCGAGACGGCGATAATCAGGGCGCCCCGCTCCGCCAGCGCGGCAGCCGCGTTGCTGCCTACCGCACCGAAGCCCTCGATGACCACGCGCGCACCTTCGAGGTCGAGAAGCTTTGCCTCGCTGAGCACATCCGCGCATACAGCCACGCCGAAACCGGTCGCCCCAAGCTGGTCGAGCGGGATCCCGCCGAGCACGCTCGGCAGGCCAACACATCGGCCGATCTCGTCGTACACGTACCCCATGGACGTCTCGCTAGTGCCCATGTCGGGCCCGGGTATGTACTCGGTCAGATGCTCGATGGCGCGCGCGAACGCGCGCATCACCCGTTCGTGGTCCACCGGCGCGAGGTCAGGCAGCGCGGCGATGCCGGACTTAGCGCCGCCATGTGGCAGCCCCGCCACCGCATTCTTCATGGTCATCGCACGGGCAAGCCGTGCCACCTCACCCGCCGTGATGTCGGGCCGCATCCGCACGCCACCGATCGCCGGGCCGAGCGCCACATTATCGACCACGACAACCGCTTCCACCCCGGCGCAGGGGCGCAAAAAGATAACCTTTGCCGGGCCCAGTTCATCGACCGCCCACCTTGCCGACGCCTCCGACATCACCGGCACCTGCCTCTCCTGCCGCCTACGCAACAAGACTGCGCTTGATGGTGGGCGCCCCCCAGGGCCGATGGTCCCGCCGAGCGGCTGCCGTTGGCTATGAACGCACCGGTGCTGGTGGTAGGCCTGCCTGGTCATCTCGATCTGGGGACGCATGACACCGGCGGCCTTCGCTGCCCGGGGGTGCCGCATTAGCGAGAGTTCTCACCGGGCATGTTGTGACGGGTGAGCCCGTTGTCATCGCGCCATTCGCCGCCGTGTTCGGTAGCGTACCGCCGCTGCTTTCTCGGTGAGTCCGCGTACTTGTCGTGGATGCTTTCCACGGTGCGTGTCGGCTTGCTCGAGACCCTTCGCGTCTCGCGTCCCGGGCGGGGCGGTATGCCGCCGCTGGTTGGCGGCCAGGCACCCCGGGCTCCCCGGTCAGGTCCCGCCCGCACCGCCCGCATTCCGGGCGCGCACTCGATGGTCTCATCCGGGTCATCGGTCAGTCCTAACGTCCTGCCCGGCGCGCCGGGCTGCTTGCCGGGCCGCCGCCCGGTTTTCTGCCGGAATTTACACGTACCAAGATTTGTACTCAGTGCAAATTTCAGAGAAACTTTAAAGATGCGCGTTTGTCTTTAGAATTTGGTGACGCAGATCACACACAATAAGTACATCTCAGGTTGGGATATATAGGGCTATGTGATGCACTGAGAAAGTATGTGATGCGCTCGAGCGAAGACACTGAGGAAGGACCATGAGCCGCAACCGCGACCTCAACATTCTTGGCCGGCATGACCGGCTGCTCTTCGCACGAACCGCTGAGGGCGTGCTTCTTTGTGCCGTCATCGAAACCGACTGGCACTGGCTGGATGCGCCGCACGAGGGACAGGCGACGCCTGGCTCGCCCGAGTGGCGCGAGGACAACCAGTACATGCACGATTGGGTGTCCGGCCGCTCCAAGGACTATGACTGGCGGGCATGTGACACCCCCTGGTCCCCCGAAAGCGATGAGGCATTCGTGAACCAGTCCGCTGCGCACTACCTGCCGCCCAGGAAGGAACGTTCGGTCCGGCGCCTGCTATGGCCGCGCCGTCAGTCAGCACCCGCCCGTCGTATCTGCCGTGCCGCACACGTCCTGGCAGAGTTGACCTTGGTGGTGGGTCAGATCCTGTACCAGGTTGCCCGGTTTAGACTGCCTCGCTGAGATCGCTCCCGGCTTGGGTGGCGCTGGTCTCGAAGCAGCCGGCTAGGGCGCGGGGTTGATTGGCGGGGTTATGAGCGCCGGGACAGCAGCCGTGCGACGTCTCGGAACGGCACAATCAGGTACACCGCAATACCGAAGTACAACGCCACCGCCCCTGCAGGCAAGCCGAGCCCGACGAGGATCACGATCACATACCCGATGACGATGGGCAGCAGTTTGCTTCGCGTACTGCGCGGCTCCTCGCCGTCTTGCTGCGCCAGTAGTGGTGCTCGCGCCGCGCGTATACATCCAGGGAGAACCGCAGCAAGCGCTTTGCCGGGAGCGTCAGCCCGTAGACCGTTACGGCCACGCGTTCGTGACCCCCGTGGTGCAGTGCGTCTGTGACCAGCCGGGTCGGGAACGTCGGGAACGCCACCACAAGCAAGACGAGCAAGTTGCGCCGCAGGAAGATCGGGTCGGTCCGCGCGAGCCGGTCGGTCAATGCCGTGTGGGCGATCGAAGTACCGCCGATCGTCAGGAAGCTGGCGACATACGCCACGTACCCGGGCCAGGCGTGAAGCACCTGCTGCAGCGGTGTGCCCGATGGGTGAACTGCAAGGTCAAGTACGAGCAGCGTGGCGGCAATGGAGAACACTCCGTCGCTGATGCGATGAATGCCTCTATCCGGCCCTTGCCGAGGGTTGTAGGTGCGCGCGGCGTGCTGGCCTCAGTCGGCACGGCACTACCTCCTTCAGGCGTTGCCGTGGCGCGGGTGAGGCCGCGGCCGGCCGCGTCGGGGTTCGGTCGAAGCGGGCCGGGCTTCTGATCTTTCCTGGCGCCAACTGGTGACAATTAGTAATCACTAAGGTACTCTACGTAACGATCTGCTACACCAAGGAGGCAAGAGTGAGAAGGACTCTTCTGCCCGCAGCTATCGTGACCTCGGCCGCAGTCATCGTGCTGAGCGTAACAACCGCTGCGTTCGCCCAGCCCCAGAAAGGCTCACCGCACAGTAAGATCGTGGTCGGGCTGAACAGAACAAGACCACGGCCGGCCCCATGCATCCCTTCAACCAGAGGCAGAGGTCACGGCCAGAACTGCCCCGTCGGGCCATGCCCACCGTTTCACGCGACGCAGCGGTGCATCGTTCCACCCCCGCCGCACAGGTGCATTTATCCCGCGGTCTGGGTAGACGGACGGTGCATCATCCTGCGGCCGCCGCCCCCGCCGCCGCTACATAGGTGCATTCGTCCGGAGGTCTGGATAGGCGGGCGATGCGTATTCCTGCGGCCCCAGCCCCCGCGGCCGTCGCTGCACAAGTGCGCTTATCCGGCGGTCTGGATTGGCGGACGATGCGTTGTGCTGCGAACGCCACATCCAATTTGCCGCAACAGGACCTGTGTGTGAGCTGAGGCGATGTGGCGCGAAGCCGGCCGTGAGACATCCGGCTTCGCGCGGCAATGGCCAGCCCTGGCGGCGGGCATGACGCTCACCGCCAGGGCTGGGCTGGGGGCCGGGTAACTTCGCCCCGGCCCCCAGCTACCTGGCCCGGCCGTTTAGGCGCGGATCTGTACCCTGCGGGTCGCCTGCTTCGTCTTCGGGAGGCGGATGGTCAGTATCCCCTCCCTCATGGTGGCCTGGACCTTTTCGGTGTCGATGTCCCGCGGCAGGACCGTGCGGTAGAAGAACCGCCCGGCTCGCCGGTGCATCGTTTGCTCGCTCTGCTCCTCGCGGACAGAACCGGCGATACTCAGGCTGTGCTCGTCGACCTGCAGTTCGACGTTCTCGCGGGTGATCCCGGGGAGTTCTGCCTTGACGGTGTAATACTCCTCGGTCTCATCGACTTCGATGTCCGGCTGCCATGGCGACTGGTCGTGTCCTTGCTGGGTAAGCTGCTCGTACAGCCGCCCCATTCGGTCACGCATGTAATCGAATTCGCTGACCGGGTCCCACAGTGCTGTGGGTTCGAACAGGGACGCGGGAAACCTGCCTCCGCGCCGGATGGGTAGTGCCATTACTACGTCACCACCTTCTGCTCTTAATTCGCGATTCGTGGACGTCGGGCTGGCCAGCACCACCCTTCTTATTTATCGAGACGGGTCCACACTTGTCCACCTCTGTGACCACTCAATTGCGGACACATTTGTCTATCCTCTGTGAGCACGCAAATTGCAGACACAGTTGCAGATCCTGTGTGACCTGTCAATTGCCGACACATTTACCTACCCGACGAAACTCATGGGGTACCCGCCCCGAGGGCCCCGTGCATTGGAATCGTGGCTTGCGGGGTTGTCTCGTGGCAACCTGCTGACGCTGGTACGCGAGCGGGTCCGCGATGATGCATCGGCTGCCGCATGCCGCCCGTGATCGAACTCACGCGAATAACGAATCCGGTGGCCGGTGGGATCCTGTTGGTGATGCTAGGTGCCCCGACAGGATTCGAACCTGCGCTCACGGCTCCGGGGAGGTTGGCTGTGCATGCCACTGACCAGCGAAAACATGCTCGCAGAGATCTTGGCCGGACGCGAATCGGGCGCAGCCCCACCTGGCCGAGAGTGCGAGGCATGCCTGAGCGGGGCGGTGGCCGTGAGGGTCGGTGCGGTCCCCCGGACGCTGCCTGACCTCGGGTCTCAGCCGGGTCGCGGCGGGTGGCCGTAACGAACGGGGACGCTGCTGCGGGGTGCCGATGGGAATTACCCGGCTGGCCGCAGTCCACGCCTCGTGTATGACAAATTAAAGACATGAGTGAACCGCAGGCACGAGCCGCCGAGTCGGGGGCGGCTGGCACGTCTGCTCCGGCTGCTCGCGGTGGCCACAGGTCCGCCAGGCGGGCTTCGGGTGGCCGGGGAGCCCCGCGGGTAAGCGCCTCGGCGGGCACAGTGACGATGCAGGCCCGGATGGATGCGGGGTTCGCGCGCGAACTGGAGGATGACGCGGCGGTGCTGGGATTGCGCAGCGCGTCGGAGCTGGTGCGGGAGGGGCTGCGCCTGATCCACAAGCAAGCCAGGGAGCTGGCGATGGCCGCGTCCTATGACGAGTCTTACGCGGGCAAGCCGGCTCCGGTGTCCGAGTTCACGTCCGCGCTGTGGTCTGCGTAGCGGTGGAGCCGCTGCGGGGTGAGGTGTGGGATGCCCACGTCCGCGGGGCGGGCACGCGCCCGTTTGTGATCTTGACGGTGAACCCGATGATCGCCCGGTTGGGGGCGGTGATGGTCGTACTGGTGACCGGAACCGCGGGGCCCAGGTATACGCACATCCCGCTGGGCGCTGACGCGGGCCTGGCTGGCCGAGTACGCCGAGAGTTACGCCAACGCGACCAACCTGCACACCGTCCCCAAGCCCAGGCTCCACAACCGCCGGGGCCGCCTGGGCGGCGCCGAGATGGCCAGCCTGGAACGGGCCGTCCGCACCTACCTCGGACTATGACCGGCGCAAATCTGCCGTCACAGTTGTCTTTCTCGGCGCCGCCATTCGGGCGTGTCATCTGGAAGGTGCCACCGCTGGCCTTCAGCTGCCCGAGTCTGGCTGGTCGGCGCTGATCGGTGTCCTGATCGACGACCGGGCTTGCCCAACTGCCCACCTCAGCCGCGCTCACGGTCTTTCCCTGGACAGTACGCTTGTTGCGGTTGGTCGTGTTGCGGGACGGCAGCATTGCTGTTGTCGTGGGTAGCGCCTGGTGCGGCGGCGGCGCGCGGGGAGCCAGGGCGGCGAAGTGTCAGTGGTGCTGTTGGTGGAGGAATCGGTCCTGACCCGTCATCACGGCTCCTCACCAGCGGCGAGCGCTGACCGTCACGACGGCGTCAATGAACGGTTGACATCGGAACTACCACGGCGGCCGGTAGAAAACGAGTACGCCGCGTTCGCCTGCCGCGTCCTGCGCGCCTACACTCGCCGCGTCGCCACCGGCGACATCGACGCGTTGACGGCCATGACCGATCTGTCCGCCGAGATCGATGACGTGATCGGCCAAGCCGTGACCGGGCTGCGCGGCGTCGGCTATTCCTGGGCTGACATCGGCACCGGGCTCGGCATCACCCGCCAGGCCGGTGCAATCTGATGCGTCTGCGCCTTTGTTCAATTTTGTCTCGAGGCAGTGAGGCCACAGCAATCGACCCGGCGATGGGAGCCACGAGCTCCAAACTCGAAAAATCGGGCAGGCCGATATTCGAGCCGAGATCGTGGCGTTCGCCGTGGCCGATAGCGAAGTCGTCAATTTCCGTTGTCACGGAGCTATGGTCTGGCCGAGGCGGGTCGCGTCCATCGTCAAGCAGGACCACGCTCGGATACAGCATCCACTACCTCACCAGATCCCGCTTTTGGTCGCGTATCTGCTGAGGTAGTTGGCGACGGCCTGGGCGGTGACCGGACCGTCCGGGCCGTGGCGGATAGGCCGGGTGTCAGTCTGGGTGCGCTGCCTCCACCGGGAGACGTGACCTCGCTCACCAAGGACGAGTGCCATCTGGCGGAGGAGGGGTGGGGGGAAAGCGCCGGGATGAACCGGGTCTGGAGGAGGAGATGGAAGAGCTCTATGCCGAAGGGCTAGCGAACCCTAGCGAACCCATAGCGAACCCACGGCGGCCCCGAGCTATGCGTCGAGGTTCCGCGAGGGCCTGGCGAAGCGTTGGCAGGGGCATGTGCAGGCCGGGCTATTGAGCCGCGAAATCATCTTTCCGGGGTGCCAACACCG
>Ga0335077_10002749_pt1 | contig 21099 bp, 19 predicted proteins | sample Lox_Sample_31_FD_207151 | JGI IMG/M metagenome (GOLD analysis project Ga0335077, IMG submission 207151) | Soil microbial communities from Loxahatchee National Wildlife Refuge, Florida, United States - Lox_Sample_3.1 | ecosystem: Environmental > Terrestrial > Soil > Wetlands | place: USA...
GACGTTGTGCGTCTGCCCGAACCCACTCAGGAGGGCGGCCGGTCCCGACATATCGATCACCGCCAGAGTGGCGGCGCTGTCGGCCTGCTGATCGGTCACCGCCACCGCGACGTTGGCGAGCGCGCGGGTCCGTCCGGAGCCCGCGCGACCGATCGCGCCGAGCACGCCGGGGAAATCCTCCCCGCCCTCGGCCTTGGCGCGCGGGGCGAAGACGTCGAAGACTCGTCCGATGCGACAGGACTCTCCAGGATGGCAGAGGTCCAGACGCACGCTCGCCAGACGGGCGTCGGACTCGAGCAGCGCCCGCAGCTCCTCCATGTCAATCTCGAGCGTGCGGCCCGCGAGACGCGTGCGAGCGGCGGCGGCGACGGCCGTGATGTCCGACCATTCGATCAGGAGTCGCATCTCGGGCAGCCCTCCGGGGAAATAGTGCGCCCGGCGAAGTGGCTCGTCAATGGACGACGAGACGTCCCAGGCGGACGGAGGTCGGATCAGGGCCGCTCGAAGACGGCCTGCACCATCACGATCCGGCGCTCCTCGCGGTTCTGCTGGCCGGCGCAGGTGATGGCCTCGAGGTTCTCACCCATGATGAGTCGCTGGACGCTGTGCGGCGGCGCGGCCGCACCGGCGGGAGGGCCGGCGAGCTCCGTCGTGACGTCGTCCCACGCGCGGAGCCGAAAGCCGGCGCGCTCGATGAAGGCCCGCATCTCGTCGGGGGCTCTGAGGAAGCTCTGTCCGGGATCGCGCGCCCACATCAACGGAAAGATGGGAGGCTGCACCGGCCCCGCCATGGGTTCCTGGATGGTCAGCAGTCCGCCGGCTCGGATCACCCGGCCAAATCCCGCATACAGGCGCGCCTTGTCGGCGATGTTCATGCCGCTGTTCTGGGTCCACACCACGTCGAACGCGCCGTCGTCGAAGGGCAGATCGAGCGCATTGCCGACGTGATGGCTCACGCGATGGCCGAGCCGCAGCCGCTCGGTGAGCATCGCAGCGGCGTGCACGTAGGACTCGGTCAGGTCGATCACGGTGACGTGGCAGCCGAACTCGGCCGCCAGCATCCGCGCCGGTCCGCCCAGTCCGCCGCCGACGTCGAGCACGCGCATGCCTGGCGCAAGGCCGGCGACCCGGGCCAGCCGCCTGGTCGCCCCCTTGCCACCGCTGTGAAAGTGATCGGTCACGGCGATGTCGTCGACGGTCAGCGCGCCGAGATCCATGCCCGCGCTCGCGAGGGCGTCGAGGATGGTCTGCCCCAGGTTCTCGCGGCCCCAGTACTGATTCATCGCCGAGCGGTCGTTCATGGCGCGACCGACACCCGCGTGTCACACGAAGCGGACGGGTCTGGAGACCAGCGCCGCGACGCCGTGTATTCCGTGGCCAAAACGATCGTGTCCATGTATCCTCCTCCCGTCATGGTGCTCGCCGAACGCATCGCGATCGTGACCGGAGCCGGACACGGGATCGGGCGGGCCATCGCCCTCGCCCTGGCCGAGGCTGGCGCCGACGTGGTTCCGGTGGACGTCGACGCCGCGGCCGCCGAGGCTGGTGCTGCGGCCGTCACGGCGGCCGGGCGCCGTGCCCTTCCGATCGTCGCAGATGCGGGTGACCTGGCGGCCATCGATCAGATGGTCCGTCGCGTCGTCGACACCTTCGGCAGGGTCGACATCCTCGTCAACAATGCCGGCGTCACGCGGCGTGCCCACATCATGGATCTCACCGAGGCCGACTGGGATCGCATCATGCGCGTGAACGCCAAGGGCGTGTTCTTCTGCCTGCAGCGCGTTGCCCGCGAGATGATCCCCCGCCGGAGCGGCGTCATCGTCAATATCGCCTCCATCGCCGGCAAGGGCTTCGCCGGGACCTCCAACGCCATCTATGCCGCCAGCAAGGGCGCCGTCATCAGCCTTACCCGCATCGCCGCGCTGCAGCTGGCGCCCCACGATATCAGAGTCAACTCCATCTGCCCCGGCACGACCATCACCGCCCTGTCCGAGGCCAATCTCCGCGCTCGGGCCGAGCAGCAGGGACTCTCCGTCGAGGAGATGGAGCGCCGGCGGAACGCCGCCATCCCGCTCGGACGTCCGAACGATCCCGACGACGTTGCGGCGCTGGCCGTCTTCCTCGCCAGCCCCGGCGCTCGCAACATCACCGGCCAATCGTACAACGTCGACGGCGGCGTCATCCTGGACTGACGCGGTCTCGCATCACGCCCGGGGCGACTACGTCGTTCCGAACAGGCGGTCGCCGGCATCGCCGAGACCAGGGACGATGTAGCCGTGGCCGTCGAGGTGGCTGTCGACGGCGGCCGTGTACACCGGGACGTCGGGATGGCGGCCGTGGAAGTGGGCCAGCCCCTCGGGACAGGTCACGAGGCAGACGAACTTGATCGAGCGCGGAGCCGTCTCCTTCAGCCGGTCGACTGCGGACACCGCCGAGTTCCCGGTGGCCAGCATGGGATCCACGACGACGGCGTCGCGCTCGGCCATCGCCTTCGGCATCTTGAAGTAGTACTCGACCGCCGCCAGGGTGCGCGCGTCCCGGTAGAGCCCGACGTGGCCCACGCGCGCGCTGGGCACGACCCGGAGCATGCCGTCGAGGATGCCGGCCCCGGCTCGCATGATGGAGATCAGCACCAGCTTCTTGCCATCGAGGAGACGTCCGGTGGTCTGGGCCAGCGGCGTCTCGATGGGCACGTTGCGCGTGGGCAAGTCCCGCGTGACCTCGTAGCAGAGGAGCATGCCGATCTCGGCGAGCAGATTCCGGAACGCCGACGCGCTCGTGCTCTTCGTCCGCATCAGGCTGAGCTTGTGCTGGACCAGCGGATGATCGACGACGTGGACCTCGGCTGGCATGAGCGTGGTCTCCTTCGCGCCTTCTGGAGGCAGCGCCGGCACTGCCACCCTTACAGGAGGGTGAGCAGCAGCTTCAGGAAGTGCTCCCTCACCGGAACCTCGATCATGAAGAACAGGAGCAACGGCACAGCGATCGGCAGGCCGACGATCAGGAGCGTCTGCCTGCCGATCGGGGCGGCTCGCGTCCGCGAGACGGCCTCGTAGAGCGACACCGTGTCCGCCACGGGGCCGAGCTCCGGAGCGTCGAGGACGGGCGCCTCGAGCTTCTCGCCGAGGATCCAGCGCCGGCGAACGAGCCGGCCGTGCTCGCCGACGAGGGCCCCGTAGTCGAGGAGCGCCAGCCGCCGGGTGGCGGCGAGCCGGGGTGTGAAGACCAGGACCGGGATGAGCAGCAGCACCGCCATCGTGACCGCGAAGATGGCGGCGGACACCTGGTACGACTTGGTGGAGGCGCCGTGATAGACGACCTCGTGGGCCCAGCGCGAGGCGAGAACGGCGGACAGCGCCAGCGAGAGCGGAGCGAATGCCGTCGGGACCTGCGCGAGGAAGCCGAGCCCGGCCGCGCGATCGGGATGGGTCGGCACGAGGCCGAGGGGCAGCCGAGCGATCCTGGCGAGCAGGACGGTGACGAGGAACAGCCGCCAGAGCCATACGAGCGCGAGGGCCAGGAAGATCGGTCGCGCCACGTAGAGGAACCACCAGCCTCCGAACCCGAGATGGAGGCGGTCCTGCGGGTTGTCGCCCGCCCACAGCAACTCGTGCACGTCGCGTTCGGGCGGATTCGCGAAGGTCCACGCGAGCACCAGGACGGCGAGGACCAGCCACGGCCGCCAGGTGTCCCGAAGACGAGCCGTATCGCGGATGATGGACACGAACCGTGCTCGGTCGGCCTCGGGGACAAGCCCGCTCCGCGCGAAGTACGGAATGATCCTGAGCCCGACCGCGTGCGCCATGGCCTCGCCGAGGATGAGGACGGGGATCGCGAAGAGAAATCGCACGTGCACGCCGAAGTGCTGGAGCAGGGGCTCCGCGGCGGTCCCCGGAAGCGCGCGGCCAGCCGCGATGGCCCACACCGCGATGGGCAGCCACGCGACGAGAGACCAGAAGAGAGCGCGACGCCCGACGCCGAGGCCGTGGGCCGGGATGAGCCCAATCTTGCGCTGCAGCCGGTAGAGAGCGTCGCCGCGGACGGGAGAGAACTCCAGCGCGGCCTCCGCTCGCGTCCCGGTCCCAGCCCCAGGGGCGTCGGGCATCATCCTCTGCAGCCGCCTTGGCCGGTCACCGGCGTCTCGCCGGGCCCTCGGTCAACGGCGACCACCACCGCCGTGAAATCCGCCAAAGCTGCCGCCTCCCCAGCTTCTCCCACCTCCGCCGAAGCTGCCGCCCCCACGGTCCCAGCCACCACCTCCGCCAAAGCTGCCGCCCCCACGATCCCAGCCTCCGCCACCCGAGCCGCCTCCACGGTCCCAGCCACCTCCGCCGCTACTGCCGAGCCCGGCGGAGCCGCTAGAGAACCGGCCGCTGCTGTCACCGCCCCAACCGCTGGAGCCGAAACCGCCGCCCCAGCTCTTCGACCCCCAGGAGGACGAGGCTGACCGCTGATCGCCCCACTGCCGCGCCTGCTGCGCGGAGTCGAGCGATTGTGTTTCCCGGTTGGTTTGCGGCACGCTGTTCCAGCTGCCGTCGCTGTACTTCTCCCACCCGCTTCCCGTGTTCTTGTACACGTTGCCGTCGTGATCGGCGTAGTAGTTGTTGTTCACGCGGGCGGCGCCGGCCGTCTGGCCGCCGGGGCCAGACACCTGTCCCCCTCGGGCGCTGCCCTGCTGGCCCGTGTAGGCGTTACCGTAGGTGGCCGAGCCGCCTCTCGCCGTCACGCCGGTGTTCGGATTGTAGGTCGCGCCCCGCTGGCCGTAGGCGTAGTTGCCGGTGTAGACGTTGCCCACCTCGGCACGCTGACCTGCCGAGACCCGGCCCGTCACGGAGTTGTACGAGGTCCCCACCTTGCTGGCCCAGGCGTTGCCCGTCCACGCGTTGTATCCGCCCGAGGTTCGCGTGACGGCCGTCGTCGCACCCCACTGGTGATAGACGTTTCCGGTCGTCGCCGCCCAGCCTCCCGGCCCCCACGCCGCCGCTCCTCCGTACGGTCCGCGCACGTACCCGGCGCTGTAGTAGTGCCCATACGGCATCGCTCCCCAGTAAGGCGCGCAGGCGTAGCCCCAGCAGCAGCTCGAGCCCCACGCTGCCCCCATGGCCCAGCCGAAGCCGAAGCCGATGGCCCAGCCGGTCCACGGCGTCCAGGTCGGATTCGCCGCGTATCCGTACGTGACGGGAGGCGGATACCAGACAGTCGCCCCGATATAGGGCGTGTAGTAGTAGCCGGTCCCGTAGACGACTACCCCGTCCCCGGTCACGATCGTGCCCATGTAGCCTGGCGTATAGCCCACCACCACCCACTGGGGCGTGACGTCGTAGATCTGCGCGTAGGTGGCGTAGTAGATCGGCGAGCTCGGCGGGATCGAATAGATCGACGGGGGAATGTAGGTCGCCACCACCCATGGTCCCTGGACCGACGACGCGGTGAACCACACGCCGGCTTGGAGCGCGTACCATTCGTAAGGGCCCACCATGATGATCGGTGACGGCGAGTTGACGACGTAGCTGAGCGCGGTGTCCTGGACCGGCTGCACGTCGGGGGCACCGTTGATGGTCGGCGTGAACGTCGCCTTCGTGCGGGACACGGTGGCCGTCTCCGGGATCTGATTGGCGATGACAGCCTCTTGCGCTTGCGGCGTCCCGGGAATCGACGCCTTCACGTTTTCCTTCGGGCTATCGTCGGGGATCTTGAAGAAATCCGGCGGCAAGTCCTTCCCGGCCACGTACTGCCACGGTCCGGTGAACCCGGGTGCGCGGAACCAGCGGCCCGTGACGAGCACGTAGGTATTCTGATCGTTCAGATCCTTGAAGACGTTTCCAGTGGTGTTCTTCACGTAGAGGAGCATCGTGCCATCGAGGGGCGCCCAGTCGGGCGTGCCGTCGGTGATCACGATCTCCGTCGGACTCGTCGCGACGACGACGTCCGGCAACACCGACTTGAGCGACAGCTTCTTGTCGGCGGGCCCCGTCATCAGGTCGACGATGCCCTGCTTGGAGAGCTCCTGCGCCAGCTTGGTCGCACCGGCGGGGAACTGCGCGGCCACCGTCCACGGTCCCGTGAGCGCGGTGGCCACCATGAAGCCGTCGAACATGTGGATGTAGTACTTGCCCGACGAGTCGTCGAGCAGGACGAGCGAACGCGTGTTGATGATGCGCTCGAGCGAGGTGCCCGCCACGCTGCGCCATGCCGGCGCGCCGTCGATCAGCACGAGCACGCCGGTGCGAGGCGTGAAGATGATGGAGGGAGGATCGTTCTTCACGGGCACGGCCTTGCCCATCTTCAACGCGTTCTGGATCGAGAGCTCGGCTTGCAGCCGGTCGAGCGACATGGTGGACGGCCCGCCCGCCACCATCGTCTGGAAGCCCTGCTGGTACGCCACCGCCTTGTCCGGAGTCGCGGGGAACGTCGCCTTCACGACGGCGATGTCCGTGAAATGCACGACGCGGAACAGCCGGAACACGTGGGTATTGGCCGTGATGTCGATGACGCCGAAATCCGGGGCCCTGGCTCCGGCGGGGAGCACCGAGACGGCGGCGTGGGCGGCGAAGTTGTACCCGTCCCAACTGTCCATCTGCGGTTGATAGAGGGTGTAGGTCGCGTTGCCTTGCTTCACGACCTTGGGCCACGGATCCGGAGTGACAGCCGCCGGGTCCGGCTGTGCCCCACCGGTCTGGGCGACGGCCATCCACGGCGCAAAGGAGGTCACGGCGAGCAGCAGCACGACGAGCGCGCGGGCGATTCGGCTTCCTTTCATTCCAGTCGCTCCCTTTTCGTTGCGTCGTCTCGCCTGGGAAACAGAGGCAGTTCTGGTGCACCTTCTGCGTCCAGTCTCCCGATCCTACCACTGTGCCAGCGCCGAGCGGGCAGGGTCCCTTCATCACTCTTGGGTATTGCGTCGGCTTCGAGCGTCTTGCCCCACGGCGCGCCGGCAGAATGTGGTAGAACAGGTCGGCCGACAGAGCATGGAGAGGTGAACAGAGCAGAAAGGGAGGCCGCCATGAAGATACGCTCGAAGGTCCTGATCGCTCTCGCCCTACTGATGGCAGGGGGTTGTGCCGGCGGCGTCGGGCCCGCCACGGTCGCGCCGACCGTCGACATCACCGGCAAGTGGGTCGGCTCGTGGGCCGCCACGAACCCGTCCCTCGGCAGCGGGACCATCACGATGAACGTCAAGCAGACCGGTCCGCAGTACTCGGGGACCTTGCTCATGACGGGCACACTGACGGATCCCAGCGGCCCGACCGAGGGCGTCGTGTCGGGAAATCAGGTGCGTTTCACGCGGCCTCCCAGCGTGACCGGGAGTCTCACGGTCCAGGGCGACACCATGAGCGGCAACATCTTTGGACTGATCGACGCCAACGCGACGCTCAAGCGGCAGTAGATGGACTGATCGACGCCAACGCGACGCTCAAGCGGCAGTAGATGGACTGATCGACGCCAACGCGACGCTCAAGCGGCAGTAGGTGGACTGATCGACGCCAGCGCGACGCTCGAGCGGCAGTAGCCGGTCGGCGACGGCCGCCGCGAGCGAGGCGATCTGGCCAGTGCCGATCGGCTCGCGGCCGGCAGGCGCGCGCGTGCTACCGCGCCTTGTCCATGTCCATCAGCACTCGGCGCAGGATCTTGCCCGAGGCCGACTTCGGGATCTGGTCGACAAAGTCGACGTAGCGGATGCGCTTGTGGGGCGCGACGCGCTCGGCCACCCAGCGCATGATGGCGTCGGCGCTGGTTGCGCGCGAGGTCTCGTCGGGCTTCAGCACGACGAACGCTTTCGGCACCTCGCCGGCCTCCTCGTCGCTCTTGCGCACGACGGCGACGTCGAGCACCGCCGGATGCGTGACCAGCAGCGCCTCGAGCTCGGCCGGGGCGACCTGGAGGCCCTTGTACTTGATCAGCTCCTTGGTGCGGTCGACGATGAAGAAGAACCCGTCGGCATCCACGTAGCCCACGTCGCCGGTATGGTACCAGCCCTCACGATCGAGGCACGCCGCGGTCTCTTCGGGCTGGTTCAGGTAGCCCTTCATGATCTGGGGTCCGCGGATCCACAGCTCGCCTTCATGACCGGGCGCGGCGTCCTGGCCGGTGCCGACCTCGACGATCTTCACCTCGGTGTTCGGGATGACACGACCCGCCGACCCCGGCTTCATCGGCGCGTTCCTGGTCGGGCTCAGGTGCGTGACCGGGCTCGCCTCCGTCATGCCGTAGCCCTGGACGACCGGGCAACCGAGCTTCTTGCTCAGCTCGCGCGCCATGTCCTCGCCGAGCGGCGCCGCGCCGGAGAAGACCAGCCGGACGCTCGAGAGGTCGAACTGGGCGACGGCGGGGTGCTTCACCATGCCGAGCACCACCGGCGGCACGAGAGGGAGGATCGTTGCCCTGTACTTCTGCACGAGGCCCAGGAACTCCTGCAAATCGAACCGAGGCATCGAGACGATGATGCCGCCCCCGGCCAACCCGAGCATCATGATGACAACCATGCCGTAGATGTGGAAGAAGGGCAGGAACGCCATGATGGTGTCGTGCTCGGCGAAGCCCTCGAAGTTCTCCATGCCGGCGCACTGGCACAGGTTCGCCACGATGTTCCGGTGTGTCAGCATGACGCCCTTCGGCAACCCGGTGGTGCCGCTCGAATAGGGGAGGGCGACGAGGTCGTTTCCGGGATCGATGGTCACGGCCGGGGGGCGATCGCCGGCCTGGAGCAGGTCGGCGAAGGGAGTGGCACCCTCGGCCGATCCGAACACGAAGATCTCCTCGACGGAGCTCTTCCGTGCGGCTTCGCGGGCCTTGTCGAGGAACGCTGGCACCGTCACCAGGAAGCGGGCACGGGAGTCCTTGAGCTGCTTGGCCAGCTCGTCGGCCGTGTAGAGCGGATTGGCGGTGGTGTTGATGCCGCCCAGCGACGCGACGGCCAGGAAGATGACGGCGTACTCCGGCATGTTGGGGCTGTAGATCGCGAAGACGTCTCCCTTGCGCAATCCCCGGCGGGCCAGTCCCGTGGCCGCTCGCCGGACGTTGTCCGCGAGCTGGCGATAGGTGAGGACGCGGCCTGTCGGTCCGTCGATCAACGCCGGCTTGTCGCCGAGCCGGACCGCGTGCCGAAGGACGTACTCGGCAATCGGCACGTCGGGGATGGTGACGCTCGCGCTGCTGCTTTTGATGATCATCCTGACGCTCCTTGACTTGGGCGGCTACCGCCGGGCGATCAGGCGCCGGAACGCCGCCCCATAGGTGAAGCCATAACCCGTGGCCACCTCGGCCGCTCCCTTCTTCACGCGCTCCTCGATGGTCTGCCCGGGCGTCACGTTCAGGCCCGGCACCTGGCTCTCGTGACGGACCAGCGCGGCGATCTGCCGGTCGATGGCGCGGGTCACGTCGACGATGACGTTGGGCTCGTCGGGCCCCCAGTACCAGAGCTCGCGCACCTTGTGCGGCTCGAGGCCTTCGTCCCTGATCTGTTCGGCGAAGTGCAGGTGGTCGCGCGCGAACGGATACACGGCGTCCGTCGTTACGAGGCCCGCGATCCGATGGTCGCGATGCTGGAACCCCTTGACCCGATGCGGGTCGTGCGCGAAGACCGTGTGGGGGCGGTACGTGCGGATCGCGCGGACGATGTCGGCGCGGAACTCTCGGGTGTCCTCAAGGCCCCCATCCGGATAGCGGAGCATCACCAGGTTCTTGACGTCCATGAAGTCCGCGGCCGCCCGCTGTTCGGCCGCTCGCTGCTCGGCCAGCAGCTCCGGCGACAGCGATCGATCCGCGGTGCCCGCGCTTCCGTTGGTGCACAGCACGTACGTGACCTCGCAGCCTTCCGCGACCCATCGGGCCACCACGCCGCCCGCGCCGATCTCCGCGTCGTCGGGGTGAGCGAAGATGACCATCGCGCGCTCCGGGACGTCGGCGATGACCTCCAGGTCGCGAGCCGTCTTCCTCTTCGTTCTTCTCGCCGCCACGCTGGTATTCCTCCGGCTGCCCAGTGTAGCCGAAGTCGGGGCGGAGAGTAATCGATCATCCTCGCTGCTCGTCCTTCACTCCGGCAGCCCGTGTAGACTACCGAATCCCCGGGCGGGGCGGGGGCGCCCTCGCGGGACCGTCCCGGCCCTCTTGCCGTCGAGGTTCGCCTCGCGCATCATTCGACACGAATCCACGGGCGCGCTCGCGAAGCGCCAGGAGGGCCGGGGGGTGAAGATCGTCGTGCTCGGAGCGGGGGCGCTGGGATCGATCGTGGGGGCGCATCTCCTGCGTGCCGGACACGACGTCACCCTCATCGCGCGGGAGCGCCGAGCCCGGACGCTCGTCGAACGCGGCCTCGTGCTGACGGGACTCGCCGAGTTCGCACTGCCGGCGACAGTGACGACGGATCCGCGGACCGTGCGGAACGCCGACGCGCTGCTCGTCACGGTGAAGACCTACGATACCGAAGAGGCGCTCGCCAGCGTGCGGCACCTCGACGTGCCCACGGTGGTGTCGCTGCAGAATGGCGTCTTGAAGAACGAGCAGCTCGCCCGGGTCTTCGGTGGCGAGCGCGTGGTCGGCGCTGCGGCGACGGTGGCGGGCGAGATCGTGACGGATGGCGCGGTGCGCTTCACGCTCAACGACCGGCTCGCTCTGGGTGAGGTGCCGACGGGAACATCCCCGCGGGTGGCTGCGCTCGTGAGCGCGCTGGCTGAGGCCGGTCTCCGTGCGGACGTGTCGTCGAACATCCAGTGCGTCGAATGGTCGAAGCTTGCGTTGTTCGTGAGCGGAGGGGCGGTCGCGGCCCTCACGCGTCTGCCGACCGGGCAGTTCCTCAGCGATCCCGACGGGGCCCGGCTCGTGGTTCAGCTCGTCCAGGACGTCGGACGGATGGCCTCGAATCTCGCGATTCCGCTCGAAGATGCCGGTCTGCTTCCGATCGAGACGCTCTGCCGCGATCCGTTGCCGACGGCGGTGGAGCGCGTGCAGCAGGTTGGCGCCGCCATCGCGGCGCGCGCTCCCATGCACAAGATCTCCATCCTTCAGGATCTGGAGCGCGGACGCCGGCTCGAGATCGAGGAGACGCTCGGGCACGTCGTGCGGCAGGCGGCCGCGCTCGGCGTCCCGGTTCCAACGATCGACACCTGCTATCGATTGCTGGCGGTGGTCGACCGGCGCGAGCGATGAGCGCCAGGAGACATTTGAGCAGGCTCCGATAAGTGACGGCCCGTGTCGCCGAGCTCTGGCACGAGCGTGACACGTGAGTTGCCGCGCGCGCCAGCCGGCTGACCTCTTGCCATCGAGGCTCGGCTCCCGCATCATTCGACACGAGCACACGGGCGCGCGAGCAAGCCCGGCGGACGCCACCCCTTCCCCTCAAGGAGGCGCACATGGATTTCGGTGTCGTGATGTTTCCCACGGAGTACGCCATCCAGCCCGACGAGCTGGCGCGAGCGCTCGAAGAGCGAGGGTTCGAGTCGTTGTGGGTGCCAGAGCACACGCACATCCCGGCGAGCCGCCGCAGTCCGTTCCCGGGCGGCGGCGACCTGCCGAGGGAATACTGGTCGGCGTACGACCCGTTCGTCACGCTGATGGCCGCCGCGGGCGCGACACGGCGTCTTCGGCTGGGCACGGGCATCTGCCTGGTCATCGAGCGCGATCCCATCGTCACGGCGAAGGAGGTGGCCACGCTCGACCGGCTCTCAGGCGGTCGGGTGATCTTCGGGATCGGGGGCGGGTGGAATGCCGAGGAGATGGAGCACCATGGGACGGCGTTCAAGACTCGCTGGCGGCTCCTGCGCGAGCGCGTCCTCGCGATGAAGGAGATCTGGACGAAGGAGGAGGCCGAGTATCACGGCGAGTTCGTGAACTTCGACAAGCTCTGGTCCCTGCCCAAGCCGGTCCAGAAGCCGCACCCGCCCATCTTGATGGGTGGTGATGGTCCGACCACGTTCGACCGCGTGGCGGAGTTCTGCGATGGATGGATGCCGATCCTGCGGCCGGGAAAAAACCCGGTCGAGAAGCTGCCCGCCCTCCGGGAGCGACTCGCGCGCGCGGGCCGTGATCCGGGCTCCGTGCCGGTGTCCATCTTCTTCGCGCCGCCGCAAAAGCCGGCTCTGGAGGCGCTGAGGGCGGCGGGCGTGGCGCGCGCCATCTTCGGCTTGCCCTCGCAACCGCGGGATGCCGTGCTCCCTCGGCTCGACGCCTACGCCGCCGCGATGCGCTAGTGACGAACGCCGATCCGAGCCGCCGGGTTGAACGGCGGGGCGGAGGAGCGCAGGCGGGCGCACGGGGCGCGATTGCGCTCGCCGTTCTCGCGCTGCTCGGGGCGCTCACGATCGGTCGCGCGTCCTCCGCCGCTCCCGAGCCACCTCCTTCCGCCGGCCCGTCGAAGGCTTCTCCTGCACCAGCGAAACCAGCGCCCGTAGCGATCCCGGTGCCGGAGGTCGCGCGCCAGGCGGAGGAGGCCGCGAAGACGCTCCGCGACTTCGATGCGATCGTGGCTCCCGGTCCGGCCGTCGAGGCGATCGAGAAGCGGCTCCCCGACATCAACGCCAGGATCGCGGCGCAGACCGAGGTGACCACGCGGCAATTGGGCGAGAAACCGTCGGGGTCGACGCTGGACGCGCTGACGGCGCTCTGGCGCGCGACCCGCGTGGAGCTGACGGCATCCGTCGATCTCCTCACCAGGAGGGCCACGGACCTCGAAGGGGTCATGGACCGCCTGACGACCCTGCGCGCCACGTGGACCCAGACTCGGACGGAGGCGCGCACGTCCCGGGCGCCGGCTCCGGTGATCGAGCGGATCGATGGCGTCCTGGCCGCGATCGATGCCTCGGCCACGCGTCTGCAGAAGGAGCGGATCGCCACCCTGGTGCTTCAGGACCGAGTCGTTCAGGAGGTCGCGCGCTGCGAGACCGTGTTGGCGCGCATCGCCGAGCTCCGACACGGTCTCAGCGAGCAGGTCTTCGTACAGGACACGCCGCCGTTATGGCGCGTCGAGGAGGTCAGGCAAGGCCTCGCCGAGCTGCCGACGGGCCTCCGCGACGTCGTCCGCCACGACATCGCGCAGATCGGCAAGACCCTTCGCGAGCAGCGATGGCGCATACCCATTCAGATCGCGCTCTTCATCGGACTCCTACTGCTCATGGCCGCCGCACGGCGTCGGGCGCGCGGGTGGGCTGCGCAAGGCCGTCCGGCGCCGGGCCTTCGAGTGTTCGAGCGTCCCGTCGCCGCCGCGCTCGTCGTCACCCTGCTGTCCTCCACTTGGATCTACTCGCCGCCTCCACCGCGCGGCTCCATCGCCATCATACAGGTGCTGGGGCTGGCGCTCGCGGTCCGGGTCATGTGTCTCCTGGTCGATCCATCGTTGATCACCGGACTCTACGTGCTCGCCGGATTCTTCCTGACCGACCTGGTCCGCCGTTATGCCTCCGTTCTTCCGCTGCTGGAGCAATTGATCTTCCTCGTCGAGATGCTTGCGGGAATTGCTCTGCTGGTCTGGTGGCTCGTGTCCGAACGGCGGCGGCTCGCGCGGGCTGGGGAGACGACCTCCCGGACGCGAGCCGCGTTGCTGATCGGGGACCGCCTCGTGCTTGTCGCCTTCGTCGGCGCCTTCGTGGTCGCGACCGCCGGGTACATGAGCCTGGCTCTGCTCCTCGGATCGAGCGTCGTGGGAAGCGGCTACCTCGCGCTGGTCTTCTATGCCGCCCTCCGGGTAGGGGACGCGCTCGTGGCGTTCCTCCTGCGGGTGCGGCCCCTGCGCCTGCTCGGCATGGTGGAGCGTCGCCGGTCGCTCATCGAGCAGCGCGCCCACCGTCTCCTGCGCGGACTCGCCGTCGTCGGATGGCTGATCCTCGTCCTGCGCTATCTCGGACTCTTGGACTGGGCGGTAACCCTCGCGCAGACCGTGCTGGGGGCCCAGCTACACCGCGGCTTTGTCAGGATCTCGCTGGCCGACGTCCTCCTCTTTGCGATCACGGTCTGGGCGTCGTTTCTCGTCTCTGCGCTCGTCCGGTTCGTGCTGGAGGAGGATGTGTTCCCGCGCCTTCGGCTGGGGGGAGGCCTGCCGCAGGTGCTATCGAGCGTGCTCCACTACGCCCTCCTCCTGACGGGCTTCCTGCTGGCGCTGGCCGTGCTGGGCGTGGATTTCACCAAGATCACCATCCTGGCGGGCGCGTTCGGCGTCGGCATCGGCTTCGGGTTGCAGAACGTCGTCAACAACTTCGTCTCGGGGATCGTCGTGCTGTTCGAGCGCCGGGTCGACGTGGGTGACGCCGTTCAGATCGGCGACGTGTCCGGCCGGATGCAGCAGATGGGCATCCGGTCCTGCACCGTCCGCACCTGGGACGGCGCCGAGGTCATCGTCCCGAATGCGACCTTGATCTCCGACAAGGTGACGAACTGGACGCTGTCCGACCGGCGGCGGCGGATCGACCTGGCGGTGGGTCTGGGGTATGGCACGGCGCCGGAGAAGGCCCTGGAACTCCTGCTCGGTGTGGCGCGCGCCCACCCGCAGGTGTTGTCCGACCCCGCGCCGGTCGCGCTGTTCCGCGGGTTCGGCGAGAGCGCGCTCAGGTTCGAGTTGCAGTGCTGGACCGATCGCTTCGACCTCTGGTCACAGACCCAGAGCGAACTGGCCGTCGCTCTCTACGCTGCGCTTCGGAATGCGGGAATCGAGATTCCGTTCCCGCAGCGGGACGTGCGGCTGCGTCGGGAGTGATGGGGACAATCACGAGGCGCGACAGGAGCGGGCGAGGATGACATCTTCGGGACGTGCGAAGTACGCATCCATTCCCGGGCTGAGCGGAAGCCTCTGGCGCGGTGCCATACGCGTCCGGTCGTACGGGGTGTCCGGGTTGATGTACACGTCGATCTTCAAGCCTGAGCGCAGATGGACGATGTTGAACTGACCTGAGGTCAGGACCGCCTCGCGCACGAGTGATTCGCCTTCACCAGCCCGACTGGACCCGAATGGCCTTGCCTCGCGTGCTTGTCCTCATCGTGACGCTCGTGCTGCTGGGCGTCGGGTCACGATGCTGGGCGCAGGAGGAGATCGCCGACGAGGCACCGCCCCCGGCGTCGGTGGAGGAGAGCGTGGGGCCCATGGATCGCTCGTTCGTCCGCCCCTTCCGGCTGCTGCCGCCCCGCCCGGGATTCTTCCCCTGGTTGAAGGAGCAGCTGAAGGACACGCCGCCGTTCTTCCGCGACACGAAGCTCGATCTGGATCTCCGCACCTTCTATCTGAACGGGGGGAACTTCAACGGCTCCCGGAGCGAAGCCCTCGCGACGGGCGGCTCTCTCTCCTACCAGTCCGGCTGGCTCCTCGATCGCCTCTCCGTGGGGAGCGTGCTCTACACGTCCCAGCCGCTCTACGCTCCGCCGGACCGTGATGGCACGCTGCTCCTCGAGCCGGGGCAGAACGGCTACACCGTGGTCGGCCAGCTCTACGCCCGAGTGAAGATCCTCGAGGAATCCTTCCTGAACCTCTACCGCTACACCTACGACACGCCCTACATCAGCCGGCACGACAACCGCATGACGCCGAACACCTTCCAGGGATACACGCTCACCGGAGGCATCGGAGGCAAGGACGACGGCCCCGGCCTCCAGTATGGCGGCGGATACATCCAGAAGATGAAAGGCCGTAACGACGACGACTTCGTCTGGATGTCGCGGGTGGCGGGCGCCAGCGTCGACCGCGGCGTCGGCGTGCTGGGCGCGCGGTTCACGTATGCGGGATTCTCGATCGGCGGCATCGACTACTACTCGGACGACATCATCAACATCGCCTACGGCGAGACCACGTACAAGAAGACCCTGGCCGGCCTCGGGGTGCTCTTCTCGGCGCAGTACACCGGGCAGCAGAGCGTGGGCGACAACCTCCTGATGGGGGTCCCGTTCTCGGCCAACCAGCTCGGTCTGAAGGTCGAGAGCAGCTATGCGAACGCCGTCGTGACCTTCGCCTACACCCGTGACGGCGACGGAGCGGACATTCAGACCCCGTGGAGCGGGACGCCCGGCTACACCAGCGCCTTGGTCCAGAATTTCAAGAACGCCGGCGAGCAGGCCTTCCTCGTGAAGGGGTCGTACGATTTCTCGTCGGTGGGGCTCTCGGGTCTGACCGCCTACGCGATGTACGTCCACGGGTGGGGCACGGTGTCACCCGCGACGAAGGCGCCGGCGCCCGCCGAGAACGAGATCGACTTCGACGTGCAGTGGCGGCCGAACCAGGGCACGTTCAAGGGCCTCTGGCTGCGCTTTCGCTACGGGCACGTCAAGCAGCACCAGGGGGCGAGCGGCGTGACGGATCAGTTCCAGCTCATCATCAACTACGACTTCTCCTTGCTCTAGAGATTAGCGGGCCGCGGAGAAGTACCGAATCGATATGTTTTCCCAGGATTCCTGAAGCTCAGGCGCGTCGTCGCAGAAAGTCGGGGATCATGGCACTGAGACTTTTGCGTCTCCCAATCGTCTCCATTTCGGGTTTCCTGTAGAGCAGGATCGTTTCGCGGCATAACTCCTGGTAGTCGGGTTCAAGCGTTTCTCGCAACAGATCCAGGTTGAGGACATAGGTCGGATAGGTGTCGAAGAGTCGATGTTGAGTGCTCATCTCCCGCACCTTCTCCGGAGTGGCCGAATTCCAACCGTGGATCAGAACATGGCCTCCGGGTTTCAACAATTTTCCAAGTTCCCGAATGAGCGCCGCCGCTGTCGGATCCTCGACGTGCCAAAAGACTGCGAGGGAGATGAACCAATCATAGGAGGGAGGTTCCGCGTGAAGACGAGCCAGTCCCTCAGGACTCCACAACACGTGACGGCAGCGCGCGCTCAACGGGCGGGCCCGCTCTCGAATATAAGCGTCACAATGGTCCACCATGACGAGACATGAACAGCTGTCGTCGAGCAGGTCGTCCAGAAGCCCCATGCCTGAGCCGAATTCAATGATCTTGCCACTCGGAGCGGGAACGCCGACCCGAGACAGTTTGTGCCGTATCGCCTTCCACCGTGTTGCAGAGTTTTCCCGCAACTTCGCCAGATCGCCCTCAGAGCCGCCCCATGATTTGCAAGCAGCGTTGCTCGTCTTGGTCGGCACCCAGAAGGTCTCGTCATTTTTTAGCATTGCGCCATGATCTCTGGTCTCAGAACTTCTCGGGGACGAACTTGTACGGGTAGTCGGGCTCCCGGTAGTCCCCGCGCTCCTGGCGCTTCGGCAGCTCGATCTTGGGGCGCGGCGGCGCCTCGTACGGGATCTTGCTGAGCAGGTGGGAGATGACGTTGAGGCGCATGCGCCGCTTGTCGTCCGATCTGGCGACGTACCAGGGCGCCCACGGCGTGTCGCTCGCCGCGAACATCTCGTCTCGGGCCCGCGAGTAGTCGTACCACCGGCTGTACGACTTGAGGTCCATCGGCGAGAGCTTCCAGATCTTGCGGCCGTCGTCGATCCGGCCTTCGAGCCGCCGGGTCTGCTCCTCCGGGCTGACCTCGAGCCAGTACTTCAGCAGGATGATGCCGTCGTCCACCATCAGCTTCTCGAAGGCCGGCACCACGGAGAGGAAGCGTTTGGCCTGCTGGTCGCTGCAGAAGCCCATGACCCGCTCGACGCCGGCGCGGTTGTACCAGCTCCGGTCGAAGATGATGATCTCGCCGGCCGCCGGCAGGTGGGGCATGTAGCGCTGGGCGTAGATCTGCGACTTCTCCCGCTCGGTTGGCGCGGGCAGCGCCACCACCCGGAATACGCGCGGGCTCACACGCTCGGTGATCGCCTTGATCACGCCGCCCTTGCCGGCTCCGTCCCGCCCCTCGAACAGGACGCAGATCTTGAGGCCCTTCAGCTTCACCCACTCCTGGAGTTTCACCAGCTCGACGTGCAGCTTGTCCAGTTCCTCCTCGTATTCCTTCCGTTTCAGCGACTCGCCGGATTTGCCTTTGCCCATGGTGTGGCTCCCTGCCCCTGCGGGCCGAAGAAGGGTTTCGACGACGTCCTTCTATGCCGTGGCCGTCCTCTGCCAGCGCCGGCGGAGCTTGAGCGCCACCGCCAGCAGCAGCACGCCGAAGAAGAGCGAGTAGGCTCCAAGGATCCAGATCAGGGACAGGAGCCCTGCGAGCGGCAGCAGGATCATGAAGATCCCGAAGAGCGTCGTCAACGCCCCGTTCAGAATCAAGACCCACTCGCCCGCGAACTGCTTCCTCAGCTGGATCGCCCCTGCCATATGAAGGATGCCGCTCACCACCGCGAACGTGCTCACGAGGTAGAGCCAGCCGAGGGCGGCCGCGTCGGGGTACACCAGGGCGATGAGACCGACGATGAGGCAGACGACTCCTTCGATCATGATGGGAAGCGATCGCTGGTGGTGCTCGTGGACCCGCACCGCCGCGACGATGCTGAGGATGCCTTCCAGGAGGACGCACACGCCGAAGACGAGGATGAGCGTGGCCAGCGCGCGCCACGGCGCCAGAAGCGCGTAGAGGCCAAACAGGATCGCGACCACGCCACGGATACCGAGGATCCACCAGTTCCGGCCCATGTCAATCGTCATCGGCATCCTCCGTCGCCTTCACCCCAACCGCCTTTGTCCCAACCGGGAGCGGACGGCACGAATATCCCGGAGCGCATTCTAGCAGCCGCAACCTCGTCAGGACACAGCGCGGCGTGACGTTGAGCGCTTCCTGGCGCGTCGCCCTGCCTGCCGTCACGGGGCGCGGTCCAGTCCCAGCGTCCGGTTAGCGCTCCAGCGCGAGCTCGAGATTGAAGAAGAGGCGCTCACGGCCCAGGGCCTCGCCAAGCGGCGACCGCTCGACCATGGCATAGACCTCCGGCGCGAGGCTGGCGCGCCAGAGCGTCACGCCCTCTGCGCGGTGGCGCTGGTCGGCCTCGGCGAGCATCTTGAGCGCCGAGTACTCGAGGTCGAACACACCACTCAGAGCCGATCGAGGTTCGAGGCAGGCTCTGGTATTTCGTGCACCAGATGTCCTGTGGCTGGGCCTCGCGGTCTTGCGGCCTCGTTCGCCGGCCCTCGTCGTGCGTTCAGGGTCGTGGCGCGTCCGGCATGGCCGAGCTGGCCGGCGCCGCGGGTGATTGGCGCGCGGCCACTGCCAGGTTGAGGAGCCTCGCTCAGACGGCAGTCGGCCCGTCAGCGGTCCTGCACTGGCGGCGCGCCGGGCGCCTGATGCTGAGCTTCCGCATGCGAAAGCGGAGGGTGCTCGGCTCGAGCCCGAGCACCGCGGCGGCGTTTCCCTCACCGTTGATTCGCCAGCGGCCGCGCTCGAGGATGCGCAGGATGTGCTCTCGCTCGTTCTCGTCCAGACGGTCCGGGGTGGCCCGCATCCGGGCGACCAGCGGCTCCGCGAGCCGCAGCACGGATCCCGGCGACAGAATGAGCGCGCGCTCGATCACGTTCTGAAGCTCCCGCACGTTACCGGGCCAGTCGTAGCGCATGAGCGTGTCCATCACGCGCCTGGGTATCGTGTCGATCCGGCGGCCGAGAGCCACCTGGCGGCGCTCGATGATGGACCAGATGAGGAGCGGGATGTCCTCGCGCCGGTCGCGGAGCGGCGGGATGTGAATGGGAAACGTGGCCACGCGGTAGTAGAGATCGTCGCGGAAGTGGCCCTCGCCGATGGCCCGGACGAGATCGCGGTTCGTAGCGGCCACGATCCGCACGTCCACCTTGTGCGTGCGGGTGCCGCCCACGCGCTCGAACTCGCCGTCCTGGAGGACGCGCAGGAGCTTGGGCTGGAGCTCGAGGGGAAGCTCGGCGATCTCGTCGAGGAAGAGGATCCCCCGTCGGCCAGCTCGAAGCGGCCGGGTCTGGTCGCGGTCGCACCCGTGAAGGCGGCCTTCTCGTGGCCGAACAGCTCTCTCTCGATGAGCGTGGGCGGCAGGGCTGCGCAGTTCACCTTCACGAGCGCGTGGCCCCGCCGGGGACTCCGGTCATGGATCGCGCGGGCCAGGAGCTCCTTTCCGGTGCCTGTCTCCCCGAGGAGCAGCACCGTGGTGGGCGTGGGCGCCGCCTGCGCCACCCGTCCCAGGACGCTCTGGAGGGCGGGGCTCTGCCCCACGATGTCGGCGAAGCTGGAGGATAGCGCGACCTCCTCACGGAGGTAGATGTTCTCGGCCTCGAGGCGCGCCTGGAGCTGGCGGATCTCGGCGAGCTGCGCCAGGAGCTTGGCCTCCGCTCGCTGCCGGTGGATCGCGTTGGCGAGGATCTGCCCCACGGGCCGCACCCGAGCCACCGTCGCGTCCGACCAGGTGCGGTGCTCCCGGAACACCGCGGTCGAGAGCGCGCAGACGAATCGGCCTCCGACGGCGATCGGGGTGGTGAGGATGGACTTGATCCCGCTCGCCAGGACGACTTCCCGCTCCTCTTGCGCCTCGGCTGGCAGTTGGTCTGGCATCCGCGCGAACCGGATGGACTCCCCGCGGACGAGCTGCGCGTGATACCAGGGGACCTCTTCTCGGAACAGCGAGTTGGCATACCGCTCGACCAGCGGGCGCACCCAGGAGTGGGTGGGGGCGAGGCTTGCGCCGTCGACGGCGAACTCCAAGAGGGTCGCGCGGTCGGTGCCCAGGAACTCGCAGAGATCGCACAAGGCACGCTCGATCTCGGCGTCGACCCGATTCCCCGGAAGGTCGGTGAACCTCGTCGAGAGGCCTGCGACGAAGAGTTCACCCGATCCCTCCAGGTCCTCGTCCATCGGTCTCACCGAGTCTAGCCTGCTCTTCTGGCGCCGCGCAACGCTGACGATATCTTACGAGCGCTAACAGCATGTTGTTATCTTCGCGCCTGCCAAGACGGATCCATCCGCCGCTAATATCCCGTCGTTTCTCACCAAAGTGAGGACTTTTGCGATCCAGACCCTGCCGCCTCGTTCTTGCGCATTCCCTGGCCGTGATGCTCCGGATCAGCACGAGGCGAGACGGCGGACGTGACGTCGTCATGGTCGATGGGCGTGTGGACGCAGAAATGGTGGCAGAACTGGAGCGTGTCATCGCTCAGGCGTCGGGGCCGGTGTGCCTGGACCTCGCCGGCCTCAGGTCGGTGGATGAGGCCGGGCTTCGGGCACTGCGAGGCCTGTGCGCTCACGGCGTCGCCGTGAGCGGGGCCTCCCCGTACTTCCGCCTCCTCTTGGGGCTGGAGA
>Ga0335077_10002754_pt1 | contig 21080 bp, 19 predicted proteins | sample Lox_Sample_31_FD_207151 | JGI IMG/M metagenome (GOLD analysis project Ga0335077, IMG submission 207151) | Soil microbial communities from Loxahatchee National Wildlife Refuge, Florida, United States - Lox_Sample_3.1 | ecosystem: Environmental > Terrestrial > Soil > Wetlands | place: USA...
AAGACCGTTGCACGCGGGTCCGAGGCGCCACGTGACGCCGCGCCCAAGGCTCCGAGAACGTGGCCATATCGATCAAACCACTGCATCCGCTGTTCGTGGCCGAAGTCGCAGGCGTCGACTTCTCGCGACCGATCGATGCCGACACGCTGCGCGAGATCATCGCCGCCATGGATCGCTACGGCATCTGCGTGTTTCGCGCGACCGGACTCACGGACGAGTCGCACATCGCCTTCAGCCGCCTGTTCGGCGACCTCGAGCACGCGCCGCGCCTGTTCGGCTCCGGATTGCTGCGCTTCAAATATCCGGAGCTGTTCGACGCCGGCAACCTCGATGCCGCGGGCAATATTCTCACCGACGAGCGCCGGCGCGTGTACAACCAGGGCAACGCGCTGTGGCACACCGACTCATCGTTCAATCAGCATCGCTCGGCTTACTCGCTGCTGCTCGCGCACGAGACTCCGCCGCAGGGCGGGGATACCCATTTCGCCGACATGCGCGCCGCGTACGATGCTCTGCCCGCGGACCTGAAGGAGCGCATCGAGGAGCTCGTAGTGGAGCATTGGCTGTGGCACTCGCGCCGCCTGGCGGGCTATCCCGAGCCCACCGAAGCGGAGCGGCAGGCGAAGCCGCCCGCGCAGCACCGCCTCGTGCAGGTGCATCCGGGCTCCAAGCGCAAGACACTCTATCTGGCCTCGCACGCCTCGCACATCGTCGGCTGGCCTATCGAGGAAGGCCGCAGGCTCATCACCGAGCTCATCGAGCGCGCCACACAGCCGCAGTTCTGCTACGCGCTGCAGTGGCACGGCCCCGGGGACCTCGTGATCTGGGACAACCGCTGTACCATGCATCGCGCGACCCCCTTCGAGGACCGGAAATACCGCCGCGACATGCGCCGCACGACCGTGTTCGAAGCGCGCACCTGAGGCGCCAGCAACGCTAAAGAGGATCAAGTCATGCCGGAAAAGCCCGCATCGTTGCTGATGGTCGGTAGCGTCCCCGCGGCCACCGCCGAGGATGTGTTCCGCATGGTGGGCCCGGTTCTCGGCGACCTCTTGATCGGCATACCGGACGGTGAGCCGGGCTACCGCAACAAATGGATCGTGTTCAATGCGCCGCATGTGTTCGAGCCCAATCCCGATCTGGAAGCAGTGAACAAACCGAAGCCGAATCGCGACAGGAGCGTGTACAAGGAGCTCGAGGATTGGGTGCCCACCAGCTGGGAGGAGATGTGGCGCTTCCGAGTGCGCGACGGCGTCGACAAGGTCAGCTTCGATAACCTGCATTACGCGGAGTTTGCGCAGGAGTCCTACCGCACATTCTGCCGTCTGCGCGATGCGGGAACTCTGCCGAAGGGGCTGCGCTTTCAGGTCTCCCTGCCGTTTCCCGAGGACTTCACGCGCTGGTGCACCGGCACGGATCGCGACTTCACCATCATGCGCCGGGGCGTCGAGGATGCCCTGGTGCACGAGGTCGACAAGCTCGTCGCCGCAATCCCCAATGAGGATCTCGCCATCCAGTGGGATGTCTGCTGGGAAGTGTTCGCGTGCGATGCCAATGACTATCTCGGCCGCGAGCCGCTCGCCTTTCGCGGCTCCGGAGAGCCCTTCGAGCGCTTCGGGAGCTACATCAAGCGGCTCTCGCCGCGCATTCCGCAGGCCGTGCTGCTCGGCATGCACCTGTGCTACGGAGACCTCGAGCACACCCATCTGATCGAGCCGCGCGATCTGGGCGTGGCGGTCCGCATGACCAACATCGCGATCGCACAGGCGGGGCGTCGCTTCGATTTCGTGCACATGCCGGTGCCGCGCAATCGTACGGACGACGCCTATTTCGCCCCGCTGCGCGATCTCAAATCCGGCAACACGCGGCTCTTCATCGGCCTGGTGCATCTGACCGATGGGACCCAGGGCTCGCTCCAGCGACTGGCCACTTTTCGCCGCCACTTTCATGGACCGCACGGCGTTGCGACGGAGTGTGGCTGGGGCCGGCGCAAGGCAGGAACGATCGGCGCACTCATGAAAGTGCACCGCGAAGTGGCGGCCGCGCTCTAAGGCGGCGCGCGCGCACGACGCCATGGAGCGGATCACCTCGGGATTGCAGTTTCCGGAAGGCCCCATCGCCATGGCCGACGGCTCGGTGCTGGTGGTGGAGATCCGCCGCGGCACGCTCACACGTGTGAGACCCGATGGCCGCCACGAGATCGTCGCAAATCTCGGCGGCGGTCCGAACGGTGCCGCCGTGGGGCCGGACGGCGCGATCTATGTGTGCAACAACGGCGCACCGTGGGAGTGGACGCCAGGCGAGTTGCATCTGCCGGCGGGCCCGCGCGCGAACTATCGCGGCGGCAGCATCCAGCGCGTGGACCTGGCAAGCGGTCGCTTCACGACGCTCTACGAGGAATGCGACGGCAAGCCACTCAACAGCCCGAACGACATCGTGTTCGATCGTACGGGCGGCTTCTGGTTCACGTGCCTCGGCTATTCGGATGGTGAGAATCGCCGCCTCGGCGCCGTGTACTACGCGCGGCCCGACGGCTCACGCATCGTGCGCTGGCGCCATGAGCTCTACTCGCCGAACGGCATCGGGCTGTCCCCGGATGAGCGCCGGCTCTACATGGCCGATTGCATGGTGGGACGCCTGTACGAGTTCGAGCTGCCCGAGCCCGGCGTGATGGCCCCGGCTACCTCTATGGCTCCGGGACGCGTCGTGTGCAACTTACCGGGGTATCAGTGGCTGGATAGTCTGGCCGTGGAGGCCGAGGGGCGCATCTGCGTCGCGACACTCTGGAATGGTGGCGTCACGATCTTCGAGCCGAGCGGCGCCTACGAGCACGTGCCGTTTCCAGACCCCGTCACCACCAATATCTGTTTCGGCGGCGCCGACATGCGCGATGCGTGGGTGACCTGCTCGAGCACCGGACATCTGTACAAGTTGCGCTGGCCACGACCGGGATTGAAGCTGGCGTTCAACGCCTGAAGCGGCGCGCGCCGCGCCGCTCGACCAGCTCAGCGGACGCTGCCCGCGCTCGGGAGCGGGCGCGCGCCAACGCCGTGCATGAAGACATGCAGGATCCAGCTGGCGGCGCGCGCATCATCGACATCGGCCTCGGAGCCGTAGAAGCGGCCGACGCGCTCGTGATAGACCTGGGAGAAGGTCAGCGCTCCCATGACGCAATTGACGCGCCAATCGAGCTCCGCCGCGGACAGCTCCGGGCAGGCGCGACGCAGCAGCCGCAGGAACAGCGGAAACGACTCCTCGGCGATGCCGTTCATCTCCGCGATCACCTCGGCCGAAGGATCCATCAACGCGCGACCGAAGAGCAGGTGAAAGCGCCTGCGATCCTCGGCATCCGCCGCGTTGCGCGCATGCCTGGGCGCGCCCTCCGCGCTCACGAAGAAGGTCGGCTCCACGAGTGTGCGCAGCACATCCAGCACCTCCGGACGTGCACCGTCCGTCACCCGTGCCTCGATCTCGCGCAGCCGCCGCAGATGCTCCTCCTGCAGCGGCCGGAAACGCCGCTCGAGCAGATCGCGGAACAGCTCGCGCTTGCTGCCCCAGTAGTGCTGCAGGGTGCCCAGATTGACGCGCGCCTTCCTGGATATGGCGCGGATGGTGGTGCCCTCATAGCCGTGCTTGCCGAACAGCTCCTCGGCCGCACTCAGAAACTTCGCCATGGTCCTCTGTGCCGCCCGCGTGGCGCGCGCTCGTGCCTGTACTGACATGCGTGGCAGCTCCGGGATCGCCGCGCACCGAGCGCTGTGCGATGTGCACATCGTTGACAGGTGCCGAGAAAGTTTATACTTTTGTATAAGATCCTGTCGAGCGAGCGCGCTCGGCACTGGAGGTGCAGTGGCGCAGCCTGCGGATGGCAAGTCGGAGCGCGGCCTCTCGCAGGAGCGGCTCGCACGGCTCAAGGCCGCTATCGAGGACGACGTGCGCCGGCGCCGCTACTTCGGCGCGGTCATCGCCATCGCGCGGCACGGCCGCGTGGGGCTGCACGAAGCACTCGGACACGCCGATGCCGCGGGGCAGCGGCCGCTGCGGAAGGATTCGGTCTTCAGCTTATTCTCCGTGACCAAGGCTTTCACCAACGTCCTGGTGTTCCGTGCGATCGAGCAAGGCCAGCTCGCCCTGACGACCCGCGTGGCCACGATCATTCCCGAGTTCGCAGGCGGCGCGCGCGAGACCATCACCTTCTATCACCTGCTCACGCACAGCTCGGGGCTGCCCTCGGTGTTTACGCCGCAGCCCGGAATGTATATCGACCGGCTGGACGAGATCGTGGCAGCGATCTGTGCGCAGCTGCAGTGCGAGGCGCCACCCGGCGAGTTGGTGACTTACGCACCGATGGCGGCCCACGCATTGATGGGTGAGGCCGTGCGACGGCTCGATCCGCGAGGCCGTACCTATCGGCAGCTGGTGGATGAGGAGATCTTCAAGCCACTCGCGATGCGCGATACCTCGATCGGCGTGCGCCGCGATCTGAAGGAGCGGCACGTCGTACCTCACTTCATCGATCCCTTGCCTTTTACGCATCCGGGGCACGGCAATCTCGGCCCGCATGGCGCCTTCGAGGAAGAGCATGCCGAGATGCCCTGGGTCGGCGCAGTCTCCACCGTCCCGGATCTGCTGCGCTTCGCCGAAATGCTGCGCAACGGCGGCGAGCTCGAAGGCACACGCATTCTCTCGCCTGCGCTGCTCGAACAGGCAACCCTCAATCGCACTGGAGATCGACCCAACGAGCTGTACAAGCAGCTGGCGCTCAGCCGCGGCTGGGAGCCCTACCCGGCCTACATCGGTCTCGGCTTCTTCCTGCGTGGCGAGGCCATCTGTCATCATCAGTTCGGCACCCTCGCCTCGCCGCGCACCTTCGGGCACACGGGTGCCGGCAGCACGATCTTCTGGGTCGATCCCCGGCTCGATGTCACCTTCGTGTGCCTCACGGCCGGAGTCATTAACGAGGCGGACAACGTCGAGCGCTTCCAGCGTCTCTCGGACATGGCGCTCGCAGCCGCGGAGTAGCAGGAGAACGTCGCACATGCTCGACCGTCGTGGTTTCATCGAAGCGGGCCTTGCCGCCTCAATCGCGGTTGCACTCGGTGCGAGCGAGGCGCGCCGCGTGAATGGGGAAGATGCGGCGGCGCATCCGGCACTCTATGCGGCGGTACTCGATCGGCGCTTTCCCGAGTCGCGCGAGTTTGGACGCGCCCTCGAGCGCCTCGGCGTTGGCACTCGAGTCATAGAAGGCGATGTGACCAAGCTTTGGTACCAGGAGCTGCATCGGCGCTGGCAGCAAGGCGCAGCCGTGATCGCGGGACTCACGACCTATGGCCCGCTCTTCTGTCTCGAGAGGCTGTCCTGGGATCACCGCCTGCGGCTCGTCTATCGCGGAACGCATGCCCGACTCGCCGACGGGCGGATCGAGCACCGTGTGTGCGGAGCGACGCGTTCGTTCAGCGTGGTGCACGAGGGAGCCGACAGCCTCGCCCGGTGGCCGGCCCAGGTGGCCGAGGCGCTGGCGCGCAGCGATGTGCGTGATCGCACCGCGGCGTGGCGTGCCGTCCGTCTCGGACAGGAAGATCGCTACCTGAGTCCCCCACTGCCGCGGCAGGCCGCTGCGCTTTCCGAGCCGCTTTACTCCTGGCTCATCGCCTGATCGCACCCCTGGAGCCGACACGCCCATGAGAGCTCCCCCCGGCGTCAGCTCGTCCGACTTCGCCGAAGCGCTGCGCCAGATCGAACAGGTGATCGGCAAGCAATGGGTCTTCACGAGCGATGAGGACGTGGACCTGTATCGCGACGCATTCTCACCTTTCATCGGTGAGCCCGAGGAGCGGGTTGCTTCCGCCGCGTTCGCTCCGGATGCAGTGGAGCAGGTTCAGGCCATCGTGAGGGTGGCCAATCGCTACAAAATTCCGCTCTATCCCATCTCCACGGGCCGCAATCTCGGCTACGGCGGATCGGCGCCCGCCTACTCCGGCAGCGTGGTGCTCGACCTCAAGCGCATGAACCGTATCCTCGAGGTGAACGAGGACAACGCCTCCTGCCTCGTCGAGCCCGGCGTCAGCTACTTCGATCTCTATCGCTACGTTCAGGAGCACGGACTCAAGGTATGGGTGGACGTGCCTGATCCGGGCTGGGGCAGTCTGATCGGCAATGCGCTCGACCGCGGGGGCGGCTATACGCGCGCGCAGTTTCGCAATCACTTCGATGCGCACTGTGGCCTGGAGATCGTGCTGCCGAACGGCGAGCTGATGCGCACCGGCATGGGAGCGCTCCCCGGCGCCAAGACGTGGCAGCAGTACAAGTCGGGCTTCGGGCCGTGGATCGACGGCATGTTCTCGCAATCGAACTTCGGGATCATCACCAAGATGGGCTTCTGGCTCATGCCTGAGCCCGAGGCGTATCTGTCCGGCACGGTGCTCGCGGCCAAGCGCGATGACCTCTACCGGCTGATTCCCATCCTCAATCATCTCGAGAACAGTGGCGTCACCTCCGGCATGCCGGATCTGGCAAGCCCCCTGCTCGGCATTCTTTCCATCGAAGAGTACGCCAAGGCCATGGCCGACAAGCCGCAGCCCGCGCCGGATCCGCAGCTGCTCGCGCTGCGCGACAAGGCCGAGGCGGGCCAACAGGCCGAGCTCGAGGCGTACGGAGCACGCAAGGGGCTCGCGTACTGGACTTTCAAACTCAAATTCTACGGGCCTGCCAACGTGGTCGCCGCCCAATGGGCGCACTGCAAGGAGAAATTTGGCGCGATTCCCGGCGTGAAATTCCAGGACGGTGAGCTCATGCGCCTGCCGCTCACGGCGGAGCAGCGTCTGAACGTGCACTGGCCCGAGTTCGGCATTCCCACGCTCAACATGTACTCGATCGGTGCCCGCTCGAGCACCAACCCCAATCCGACGCACGGTCACATGTGGTTCTCGCCGATCATTCCGCGCAACGCGGAAGCCGTCTTCGAGGCGAATCGGGTATTCGCCGCCGCGGCGCGCGAGTTCGAGCTGCCGATCCTGCGCTTCAGCCTGCCCTCCACGTACTGGGAGCGCGCCTTCATCTTCATCTTCGGCTTTCCGGTCACGACCGACGTTGCGACCAACCGCAAGAACCGCGCAACGTTCTACAAGCTCATCGATCTCGCCGCGCAGCACGGCTGGGGCGAGTACCGCACGGCACCGGCCTACCAGGACGCGGTGATGAACGTGTACTCATTCAACAACCACGCGCTGCGCCGCTTCCACGAGACCGTGAAAGACGCGCTCGACCCCAACGGCATCATCTCCCCGGGCCGTTACGGAATCTGGCCCAAGCACTTGAGGAAGACTTGAATGGGTGGGCGATTGCGTGCTCTCGTGATCTCGGCCGCGCCGGGCGCGGCGCTGCTCGGGCTCACACTTGCGGCGTGCGCCGGATCCGTGGCGCGCGCGGCCGATCCCGCGCCCTACATTGACTGGATACCCGCGCCCGTCACCGCCACCGCCGGTCAGCCTCCAGGCTACGTACTCTTTCAGGAGGCGTGCTCCGTGTGCCACGGAACCGGACCGGGCAAGCCCGGCACGCGTGCGCTTGCGACCAAGTATCAAGGCAAGGAGCCGGCACTGCTCGAGAAACGCACGGATCTAACGCCCGACTACATCAAGTACACGGTGCGTCACGGCGTGAGCGTCATGCCGCCGTTTCGCAAGACCGAGCTCAGCGACCGCGATCTCGATGCCATCTCGGCCTACCTGACCCGCAACCACAAACCATAGCCGCGCCGCAGCGGCTGACTCGAGACTGCACGCCATGAAGGAGCTCTCCGGCAAGACCGCTTTCGTGACCGGCGGCGCAAGCGGCATCGGACTTGCCATGACGCGGGCATTTCTGGCGCAAGGTATGCGCGTCGCGGTCGCCGATATTCGTCAGGACCATCTCGACGCGGCCCGCGAGAGCCTGGCGCAGCGCGCCGAGCGAGCGCGCTTCCTGCGACTCGATGTGACCGACCGCGCGGCCCTGCAGGCGGCGGCCGAGGAGAGCGAGCGCGCCTTCGGCAAGATTCATCTGCTCTGCAACAATGCAGGCGTCGGCGATGGTGTACCGATAGATCAGGCGGCGTACGAGGACTGGGACTGGGTCCTGAGCGTCAACCTCGGCGGAGTGATCAATGGGCTCGTGACATTCCTGCCGCGCATCAAGAGCCATGGTGAAGGCGGGCACATCGTGAACACCGCCTCCATGCACAGCTTCATCGCGCTGCCGCCCTGGGGCGGCATCTATTCCTGCTCCAAGTTCGCCGTCCGTGGACTGAGTGAGTCGCTGCGCCTGGCGCTCTCGCCCTTCAACATCGGGGTCTCGGTGCTCTGTCCGGGACTCGTGCAGACGAACATCGGTGAGTCCTATGCGCTGCGGCCTGCGGCGCTCACTCCGAAGTCGCGCTCAGCAGAGCCTTTGCATCCGACCGCGCAGGTGAGCCCGCCTGCGCCCGGCTCGGGCATGGATCCGTCGGAGGTTGCAGCACGCGTGGTGCGCGGCATTCAACGCAACGATTTCTACATTCTCACGCATCCGGATCACCGGCAGGAGCTGCGCGAGCTCTTCGACGAGGTGCTCGCGGCGCTGCCCGACGCGCAAGCGATCGATCCCGGACGCCAAGCCTTCGAGGAGGCGCGGCGCACGGCCACCGCCGCGGCGAAGGCACTCATGCCGCGCGCTCCGTGAGGCGTCCGCGTAGGATGCACCCATGAGTGCGTTCACCCAATTGCGCGGCAAGACGGCCGTCGTCACCGGAGGTGCCTCCGGCATGGGCCGGGGCATTGCGGTGCAGCTGATCGCCGAGGGCATGCGCGTGGTGCTCGCGGATATCGAGGATGCCGCGCTGCACAGGACCGCGCGCGAGATCGGCGCGCTGCCCATACGGTGCGACGTGAGTGACTTCGCGAGCATGCAGGCGCTTGCGGACACCGTGCGCGAGCGCTGCGGGGCGGTGCACGTTGTGTGCAACAACGCGGGCGTCGGTGCGCTCGGACGCATCTCCGAGCTCACGATCGAGGATTGGCGCTGGATGCTCGGCGTGAATCTCTGGGGTGTCATCCACGGGGTGCTGGCCTTCCTGCCGCTGCTGCGCGCCAATTCCGATGGCGGTCACATCGTGAACACTGCTTCGATCGGCGGCCTCGTCACCATGCCGGAGCTCGGGGCCTACGCGGTCTCCAAGTACGGTGTCGTCGCCTTGAGTGAGACATTGGCCCAGGAGCTCGCGGAGGATGGCTCCGCCGTCGGCGTTACGGTGCTGTGCCCCGGACCGACGCGCACCAACATCAAGACGAGCACGCGCAACCGCCCCGATGATCTGCCCTCGGGCGGCTTGAGCGATGTCGATCTGGAGAAGACGGAGTTCGGCGCGCGGGCGCGCTGGCTCGAGCCCGACGCGGTGGGTGGCATCGTCGTTGCGGCGATGCGCCGCGGCGATCTCTACGCATTCACCCATCCCGAGCAGTTCGCAGCGGTCGAGCAGCGCTTCCAGGCGATCACGCGGGCTGTTGCGACGGATTGACGGTGACGCCGCCATCGATCGGCATGCACATTCCGATCGCGAACGAGGCACGCTCAGAGCATAGCCAGATGACGGCGTCGGCGATCTCCTCGGGACGGCCGAAGCGGCCGATGGGCTCCGTGCGCAGAATCATCTCCTGGACCTCGCGGGGCAGCCCGAGAATGAAGGGCGTCGCAACGGCGCCCGGACACACGGCATTGATGCGAATGCCGGCCTTGGCATAGTCGAGCGCCGCTGCCTTGGTCAAACCGACCACGCCGTGCTTTGCGGCCGTGTAGGCCGCGAGGCCATAGCCGCCGATGAGCCCGGATGCCGAGGAGGTATTGACGATCGCCCCGCCCCGCTGCCGCATGACGGGAATCTCCGCGCGCATGCAGAGCCACACACCGGTGAGATTGACGCGCAGCACGCGCTCCCAGTCCTCGAGCGGGATGTCCGCCGCCGGCACGTGCGCGCCCTCCACGCCCGCGTTGTTGTGCGCGAAATCGAGCTGGCCGAAGCGCTCGATCACCGCGGCCACGAGTGCATCGACCTCGGCCGCTTGCGCCACGTCGCACCGGAAGGACTGAGCGGCGCCTCCCGCGGCCGTGATCTCGCGTGCCGTCTGCTCGGCGGCCGCACCCTTGATGTCGGCGCACATGACGGCAGCCCCCTCGCGCGCGAATGCGCGCGCGCTTGCGCGCCCGATGCCCGAGCCGGCTCCGGTGACCAGCGCCACGCGGCCGTCGAATTGCGCGCTCATAAGCGCTGCAGCGCCTCACTGCGCTCGGTGACGAAGGCGTGGAAAGATTTCGGCTCACGACCGAGAAGCGCGCTCACGTCGTGCGAGATGATGGCGAAACGGCCCGCGCGCGTCTCGCGCTCGTAGGAGACCATGTCATCGCTGCACCACGCATAGCCGTCGATGTTGAATTCCTGTGCAGCCGTGCGCGGTATGCCCAACGAGTCCAGATGCGCATACAGTTGCTCATCGCTCACGTCGACGTACTGCACCGGCTTGCCGCTGACTGCGCTTGCAAGCTCGGCCATCTCCCTGAAGGACCACAACTCGGTGCCGGTGACGTTGTACATGCGATTCTCGTGTCCGGCGCTCGTCAGCACTGCGACCGCGCATGCGATGCAGTCTTCGCGATCGATGAGACTCACCTTCCCCTCGCGCGTGCTCGAGATCCAGCGGCCCGACTTGATCGCCGCCGGAAAAGCGGCGTCGACGATCGAGTTGGCATACATGGCATTGCGCAGCGCAGTCCACGCGATGCCGCTGGCCTTGAGCTTCTGCTCGGTGCCGTAGTGATCGATGCACACGAGCGCGGTGTTCTCGGCCGTCGAGCCGAAATAAGAGGTGTAGACGATGTGCTGCACGCCGGCGCGCTTGGCCGCCTCGATCGCATCCCCGTGCTGCCTGATACGCTGGCCGACTTTGTGGCCGCTGATCAGCAGCATCTTGTGCGCGCCGCGCGCCGCGCGTTCGATGCTCTCCGGCGCGTCGAAGTCCCCATGGCGCACCGTGCACCCCGCACGCGCAAACTCATCGAGCTGCTCGGGTTTGCGCGAGATGAGAACGAGGTCACTCGGCGCGAGGCGCTTGAGGAGATCGCGCACCGCGCGCCTGCCGAAGTTCCCCGATGCTCCAGTGATCAGAATCTTCATCTTCGCTCCTGGACGGGCGCAGCAGCGTGCGATGCCTTAGAGTAGCGCAACATTCACATGCGAGGGCATCCACGCCCGTGACACCCGAGGTCCCCAGCGCTGCCGCCTCGCCTGCGGTAAGAGATGCCTTCGCCACGATACCCGCGACCGGTGATGCCGTGGAAGTCGCCCCCGGCGTGCAATGGCTGCGCATGTCGCTGCCGATGGCACTCAATCACATCAATGTCTGGGCGCTCGCCGAGCGTGCGGGGTGGACGCTCGTCGACACCGGCATGCAGACGCCCGACACCGCGACTGCTTGGCAGAGCGCACTCACGGGACCGGGCGCGTCGCGCCGGGTCGAGCGTGTCATCGCAACCCACATGCACCCGGACCACATCGGCATGGCGGGTTGGCTCACACGCCGCTTCGAGTGCCGGCTGTGGATGACGCGCCTGGAGTACGTGACCTGTCGCATGCTCGTCGCCGATACCGGACGGGAAGCCCCGGCAGAGGCACTGCGCTTCTATCATGCCGCCGGCTGGAGCCCGGAATGGATCGAGCACTACCAGAGTCGCTTCGGCAGCTTCGGCAGAGCCGTCTCCACACTCCCCGACAGCTATCGCCGCATCGTCGATGGCGAGGAGCTCGAGATCAACGGCAGGACATGGCTTGCGGTCGTCGGGCGCGGCCATTCGCCCGAGCATCTGTGCCTGCACTGCCCGGAGCTCGGCGTGCTGATCTCGGGCGATCAGGTGCTGCCTCGTATCACCTCCAACGTTTCTGTGTTCCCGATGGAGCCGGATGCCGACCCACTCACGGACTGGCTCGATTCACTCGCGAGCATCAGCCGGCGTGTGAGCGATGATGTCCTGGTGCTGCCTTCCCACAATGTGCCCTTCTACGGGCTGCACGCGCGGCTCGCGCAGCTCATCAGTGGACATGAGGAGAACCTCGAGCGGCTGCAGCGCGAGCTCGCCCAGCCCAAGCGCGCCGTGGATCTCTTCAGCGTGCTGTTCCGCCGGCGCATCAACCCCGACATCGTGATGATGGCAACCGGCGAGAGCATCGCGCACCTCAACTGTCTGATGCGTCGGGGCCTCGCCGCGCGCGAGCTCGATGGCGCGGGCATCGCCTGGTATCGAAGCGTCTGAGCGTCACTATGGCTCTGAGCGTCACTATGGCTCGGAGCGTCGCTACTGCTCCGAGCGTCCCTACTCCAGGGCTGCGGGCGTGCTCCCCTGGGAAACACCGCGCGTCTGCAGCAGGAACGCCAGCGGGATGACGGCGAGCGTGATGATCAGCATGAGCTTGAAGTTGTCGTTATAGGCGATCATCTCGGCTTGACGGGTGACCGCGGCATTGAGTGCCGCGACTCCATGCGAGCTCGAGAGGCTGTACGGGGGTGGCACGTGCAGCGCTCCGTAAGGAGTGATGTGCTCTGCCAACTGCGCATGCATGATCTGGGTGTTGCGCGTCCACAATGCCTGGACGGTGGCGATGCCGATGCTGCTGCCGATGTTGCGCAGCAGATTGAACATCGATGTGCCCATGGAGCGCAGCCGCGGATCGAGCGTGGTGAAACTGACCGTGCTCAAGGGGACCCAAGTGATGCCCAGTCCCAAGCCCTGCAGCAACCCGCTCCAGATCACCAGCCCATAGCCCATGAGGGGCGAGAAGCTGCACATGATCCACATGGCAACCGCCGTGAGCGCGAAGCCGCCGCCGACGAGCAGTCGGGCATCGACGCGCGTGACCAAGCGTCCGACGAGCACCATGCTGATCAAGGTGCCGACGCCGCGCGGCGCGGTGACGAGTCCGGAAGTCGACACCGGGTAGTGCATGAGCTCCTGCAGCAGCGGCGGCAGCAGCGCCAGCGTCGCGAACATCACCACGCCGATGACGAAGATGAGCACGCTGCTCGCTGCGAAGTTGCGATCCATGAACAGACTCAGGCTGACAAATGGCGCCTTGAACGTCGCCGCGTGTACTGCAAACAAATAGAACGACACGGCAGCTAGAGCGGCCTCCAGACAGATCTCGGTGGAGCTGAACCAGTCCTGCAGCTGCCCACGATCGAGCATGATCTGCAATGAGCCGATGAATAGGCTGAGCGTCACGAAGCCGAAGAAATCGAAATTCGACGCCCGGAGCTTGGTTTCACGCATGTAGCTCATCAGTCCGACCGCGGCGAGGATCCCGACCGGAACATTGATGTAGAAGACCCAGCGCCAGCTGTAGTTGTCGGTGAGCCAGCCGCCCAGCACTGGTCCGATCACCGGGCCGAACACGACCGCCGTCCCCCAAGCGGCCATGGCCCGCCCGTGGCGCTCCGGGGGATTGATGTCGAGCAGCACAGCCATCGATTGGGGGATGAGTGCGGCGCCGGACAGGCCCTGCAGGAGCCGGAACAGCACGATCTGCTCCAGGCTCTGCGCCATGCCACAGAGCGCCGAGGAAAGGGTGAATCCCAACACCGACAGCACCAGAACCTTCTTGCGGCCGTAGTGATCGGCGAGCCATCCGGAGAGCGGAATCATGATGGCCGATGCCACGATGTAGGAAGTGAGCACCCAGGTGATCTGCTCGGGCGTCGCCGATACCGTGCCGCGGATGTGGGGCAGTGCCACATTGGCGATGGTGGTATCGAGTGCCTGGAGGAACGAGGCGCAGTTGACCGCAATCGACAGCGCGCCGCGGTGGGCGACGTGCACCGATGGCCCGTTGCTCTCGGCCATGTCGGGGCTCGCCCTCAGCCGCGCTGGGCGTGCGCCCAGCCGAGTTCGGCCAACTGCTCGACGCGAGCGGCGTGCTCTTTGGCGCGCGCGCTGACCGCTGTGCCCCGCACGATGCGACCGCGGATACCATGGCAGATGGCCGCCGAGCGAAAGAAGTTGAAGGCCAGATAGAAATCGAGGTCCTCGATTGCGGACCGGCCGGTACGCCCGCAGTATGCGGCCACGTACTGCTCGGGCGTGGGAATGCCGAGCTCGCTCAGGGAGCGGCCCGCAAGACCCCGGCTGTCGCTCGAGCTGTAATACATCATCAGGTGATAGGCGAAGTCGGCGAGCGGATCGCCCAGGGTCGAGAGCTCCCAGTCGAGGATCGCGAGCACGCGCGGCTCGGAGGTATCGAACAGCAGGTTGTCGCAGCGAAAATCGCCATGCACGAGCGCGACCTCCTGCCGAGCCGGCACGTGGGCGCCGAGCCACTCCATCAGCCGCTCGAAGATCGGAACGCGCCCGGCGGCTGCATCCTGGCGGTACTGGCCCGACCAGCGCGCGATTTGTCGGCGCACGTAATCGGCGGGCTTGCCATAGTCGGCGAGGCCCGCCGCCACATAATCGACTGCATGCAGCTGGGCGAGCGTCGCGTTCATGGCGTCGAAGTATGCCGCTCGCTCGCGCGCTGCGACCTCCGGAAAGGCCCCGTCCCAGAAGATGCGTCCGGTAACGTATTCCATGATGAAGAACCGCGTGCCGATCACGGTCTCGTCCAGACACAGCGCGAGCGCACGCGGCACGGGAACCTGAGTGTGTGCTCCGAGCGCGTGCATCACGCGATACTCGCGCTCGATGGCGTGGGCCGATGGCAGCAACTCACCCGAGGGCTTGCGGCGCAGAACGTAGCGCCGAGCGGGCGTGGAAAGCAGATACGTGGGGTTGGATTGTCCGCCCGTGAACTGCTGCACCGTGAGCGGCCCCGCGAAGTCCGTGACGTGCTCGTGCAGGTACCCTGCGAGGCGCTGCTCGTCGAAGCGCTGCGAATCGCGAACGGCCGTGATGTCCTCCGCACCCATGGAGCCATTTTGGCCTCTTGCCATGCGGCGCGCTAACCGTTTCGCCAAACCGGCCGGCGAGTCGCACCTGAGCCGCGGCCGCGGTAAGGTAGACGGGTGTTTGAGCAGATCGTCATCGTTGGGGCAGGACAGGCGGCCGTGCAGGCGATCGACACCTTGCGTCGCAAGGGTTTCGGCGGGCGCATCGCGCTCGTCGGCGAGGAGCCCTGGCTGCCCTATCAGCGCCCCCCGCTGTCGAAGAAATATCTCGCCGGCGCACTGGAGCGCGAGCGGTTAGCGTTGCGTCCGGCGCAGTTCTACAGCGATCACGCGGTGCAGCCGCATCTCGGGCGGCGGGCGGTCGAGATCTCGCGCCGCGAGCAACGCGTCCGGCTCGATGACGGATCCTCGCTCGCCTACGACGCACTGCTGCTCGCGACCGGCAGCCGTCCACGCCGGCCCGCCATTCCGGGCAGCGAGCTCGCCGGCGTGCACTTCCTGCGCACCATCGCCGATGTAACGCGGATTCAGGCGGATCTGGTCGGCCGTGGGCGCCTCGCCATCATCGGCGGCGGCTATATCGGCCTCGAGGTCGCGGCGACCGCGCGCGAGCGCGGTCTCGAGGTGACCGTGTTCGAGATGGCCGATCGTGTGATGAATCGAGTCACCTGTCCCGAGATCTCGAGCTTCTATCAGGCCGAGCAGCAGCGCCACGGAGTGCGCGTCATCTGCAACGCGAAGGTGAGCGCACTCGCGCCTGCACCGGATGCGACGCGCGTGCGCGCGGTTATCGCGGAAGACGGCAGTGAACATCCCGCGGACGTGGTCCTCATCGGCGTGGGCGTGGTGGCGGCCGACGAGCTTGCGAGCTCCGCGGGCATCGAATGCTCCAACGGCATTGCCGTGGATGAACACTGCCGCACCTCGGACCCGCAGATCTTCGCGGCGGGCGATTGCACGCAGCATCCCAATCCTCACTACGGCCGCAGGATGCGCCTCGAATCGGTCGACAATGCCTTCGAGCAGGGCATCAGCGCGGCGCTCAATCTGCTCGGCACGCCGACCGTGCACGACAAGGTGCCCTGGTTCTGGTCGGATCAGTACGATCTGAAGCTCGTCATCGTCGGCATCTGTCAGGGTCATGACACCGTGATCGTGCGCGGCAGTCCCGATGCGCGCAGCTTCAGCGCCTGCTACCTGCGGGGGGGCGAGCTGATCGCGATCGATACCGTCAATCAGGCGCGCGATCAGATCGCGGCGCGCAAGCTGATCGCAGCGCGCGCTCGGCCACATCCGGACAAGCTCGCCGACCCGGCGGTTCCGCTGAAGGATTCGGTCTGAGCGCGAGATCGCGTCCGTACGACGCGAACCGCCGCGCTCAGGGCGCCTCCCAAGACTCCGTCGGTACGCTCGAGGGCGGCGGCAGGGACTTGACATACGTCACCAGCTCCCAGATGCCGTCCGCGCCCAGGGCACCGCCGAATGCCGGCATGCCCTTCGGGCGGCCGAAGTAGATCGAGCTGAAGACCTCCTCATCGGCCCCGCCGTAGCGCCAGCGCCCATCCGTGAGGTTCGGGCCGACGGCACCCGCGGCATCAGCGCCGTGGCAACCATCGCAGTTCATCGTGGTGAAGAGCATCGCGCCCGCGGCGGCCACCGCTTTGTCGCCGCTGTGCGGATTGTGCAGCTCGGCACCCGTGGGCATCACAGCGCCTGCCGCGACGTGCGCCTCGTATGCAATACCGGGTGGCCCCGCCGCAGCTGCCTGTGTTGAGGAGGAGTTCGTTGGCCCGGCGCATGAGCCCAAAAGCGTGGCCATGAACAGAAACGCACCGATGCGTGCACGGCCCGCCCGTCGCTTCCACGTGATTTGCGCGCGCTTCATAGCCCGAAGATCCAAACGATGCCGCCCTGGCTCGTACGCCGTGCGATGTCCTTGATGTAATCAGCCGGTGGACGCATGTCGGCGGGATCGTCCGAGCGCACATCGCCTGCGAGCAGGAACCAGTCACCGCCGATGCCTGCGTAGACTGCGATGTATTGTTTGCCGTCCGGTCCGCGGAAGGTGATGGGATTGCCGACCACGCCCGAGCCGACCTTGAACTTCGAAAGCACCTTCCCCGTGTGCGCATCGATGGATTTGAACCAGCCATCGAGCGTGCCGTAAAAAACCACGTCCCCCGCCGTCGCAAGCGCGCCACTCCAGCTCGGATAGGCCTCCGGATTCTCCCAGACCTTGCGCCCGGCCGCCGCATCCCAGGCGATGAAGGCGCCCAGATGACCGCCAGGGCCCGCCTTGTAGGGAGTATTGGCTCCCATGAAGGGCGTGCCGCGCAGATACGAGGAGTGCGCAGCCTGGTAATCCATGCACAGATTGTTGGTGGACGTATAGAAGAGATGCGTGCGCGGTGAGTACGCGGCCGGCGAGGACGGACTCACGGCACCTTCGAGGCTCGGACAGATATCCTTGACGTTACCCTTGGATGCGCCCGTCTCCTTTGTCGAATCCACCACGGGCCGACCGCTCGCAAGGTCGACGGACTTCGCCCAGTTCAGAGCCGCGTAGGGTGCCGCAACCAGCACTTTCCCGGTGGCTCTGTCGAGGGTGTACGCGAAACCGTTCTTGTCGAAATGCACCAGCGCCTTGGTGGGCTTTCCCGCGACAGCCAGGTCGACCAGGATCATGGCGCCCGTTGAGTCATAGTCCCAACTGTCGTGCGGTGTGAATTGGTAGGCCCACACCAGCGTGCCGTCCTCGGGACGCCGTGCGAGCACACTCGAGCTCCATTTGTTGTCCCCGGCGCGCTGCTCGGGGTTGTACGGCGAGGCGTTGCCCGTGCCGTAATAGATGAGATCGAGACCCGGATCGTATGAGACGGTGCCCCACACGGGCGCGCCGCCCGTCTTCCAGCTGCCGTTGGCCCAGCTCTGCGCGCCCAGATCCGTGCCCTTGTCATACGGGGCCTGGAAGGAATCGGCGCGGATCAGCATGTCGGCGTCGGGGCCCAAATTGCGCCCGGTCCACACCACCTTTCCGGTCTTCAAGTCGAGACCCTTGATCCATCCGTAGATGCCGAATTCCCCACCCGAGGCACCGACGATGACCCGATCCCGCACCACCAGAGGCGCCATGGTCGTGGTCTCGCCCGCGCCCACGTCGGCGACCTTCGTCTTCCAGATCTCGCGTCCCGACTTCGCGTCCACCGCAACGGTGTGGCCGTCGAGCAGGTTGTAGATGATGGTGCCGTCAACGAAGAACGCGCCCCGATTGACGGTATCGCAGCAGGCGATCCCAATCGAATTCGGACTTACCTCGGGACGGTATTTCCAGCGCAGCGGATAGCCTTCCTTGGTGAGGTCGAAGGCGTAGAGCACGTTGGGCCAGGGAGTGACGACATACATGGTGTTGCCGACAACGAGCGGCTGGCCCTCGTGGCCGCCCAGAACACCGGTGGAGAAGGTCCACAGCGGATGCAGCCGCGCGGCGTTATGCGCGGTGATCTCGGCGAGCGGGCTGAAGCGCGTCGCCCCGAAATCCTTCCCCGGCATGGTCCAATCGTTGTCCGCGGCGACGGTGCCGCCCGCCGCCACCAGTCCGAGAAGCAGCATTACCATGCGCGCACTGACGCTCATAAGAACCATCCGCTCCCTAACGGTAGGCCGTCCAGATGGTCTTCAGGTCCATGTACTTGTCGATCGCATGCGGGGAGCGGTCGCGTCCGAAGCCCGATTGTTTGAATCCGCCGAACGGCGTGGCGAGCGAGCCGCGATCGAAGTTGTTCACCCAGACCGTCCCCGCGCGCAGCGCGGCCGAGATGCGGTGCGCGGCATTGATGTCCGCGGTCCACACGGCGGCCGCCAGACCGTAGATGCTGTCGTTTGCCATCGAGAGCGCATCAGCCTCGTCGCGGAAGGGCGTCACTGCGAGCACCGGTCCGAAGATCTCCTCGCGTGACACGCGCATCTCGGGCCGCACGGCATCCAGCAGCGTCGCCTCGACATAGAAACCACCGGTCTCGGTGAGCGCGCGCCTGCCACCGAGCGCGAGCTGCGCGCCTTCGGCAACGCCGCTGTCGATGTAGCCGAGCACGCGCCGCATGTGACCCTCATCGATCAGTGCACCCATCTGGGTCGCAGGATCGAGCGGGTGTCCGAGGGTGATGGTCGCCGTGACGCGGCGGATGGCCTCGAGCAGACGCTCGCGCACGCTGGCGTGAACGATGAGACGCGAGCCCGCGTTGCACGTCTCGCCCGCGTTGTAATAGATGCCCCAGGCGATGTCCTCGGCCGCCGCATCGATGTCGGCATCGGCGAGGACGACGTGCGGGCTCTTGCCTCCGCACTCGAGCGACACCCGCTTCATGTTCGACTCGCCCGCGTAGCGCAGCATCAGCTTGCCGACCTCGGTCGAGCCGGTGAAGCTCACCATGTCCACATCCGGGTGCAGCGCCAGCGGCTTGCCGGTTTCCTCACCGAAGCCCGGCACGACATTCAGCACGCCGGGCGGCAGCCCCGCCTCGAGCGCCAGCTCTCCCAGGCGAATCGCGCTCAGCGGCGATTGCTCGGCGGGCTTGAGCACCACGGAGTTGCCGGCGAGCAGCGCCGGTCCGAGCTTCCAGCTGGTGACGATCAGCGGGTAATTCCAGGGGACGATGGCAGCCACGACACCGAGCGGCTCGCGGCGCACCAGCGCCAGATCGTTCGGTCCGGTCGGAGCAACTTCGTCGTAGAGCTTGTCGGCGAACTCGGCATAGTAGGCGATGCAATCGATCGCCTTCGGAACGTCGACCTGCGTCGAGTTCACGATGGGCTTGCCGACATCGAGGGTCTCGAGGATCGCAAGGTGCTCGAGATCTTCGCGCATGAGCTCGGCGAAGCGCAGCAACACGCGCTTGCGCGTGCCGGGATCGGTGCGCCGCCAACGTCCCTCCTCGAATGCTGCCCGTGCCGAGCGCACCGCCGCTGCAACATCCGCCTCCCCGCAGCGCGCCACTTCGGCGATTACACGACCGTCGATCGGGCTGTGCTTCGCGAACACGCGCCCGTCACGTGCACCCACGAGCTTGCCATCGATGACGGCCCGTCCTTCGGGCCGCAAGGGTGCGGCTGCGCGCTCCCAGTCCGACCGGGTGCGAGCCGCCAACTCTGCGTTCATAGTTCGCTCCTAGGCGGCCGAGCGCTTCTTCTTCTCTGGATCGTCGAAGGGTATCGAATGCGCGGTCGCTCGGCCACGGACTTTCTTGCCGCGGATCTCGAGGGGCGTGCCGTGCACCGCGGCCGGCAGCGCGAGGCGTGCGAGCGCCATCGAGCGCTTCGAGAGCGTGGAGTACATGCCGTAGGTGACGACGCCGACACGCTTGCCGTCCTGATAGAGCTCATCGCCCATGTCGGCGGGTACCTGCCCGTCGAGCAGCACGCCGAAGATACGGAAGCGCTCCTTGCCCTGCAGCCGATAGTGTTGATCGGCGCCACGGAAATCCGTCTTGCCCGGGCTGACCGTGAAATCGAGCCCCAGCTCCCACAATGAATCCCCGGGGGGCTGGTTCTCGAAGGGATAGGTCTGCGACATATCGTACGGATAGAACAGCAGGTAGCTCTCCACGCGCAGCAGGTCGAGCGTGCCGAATTGGGTCGGCACGATGCCAAGGCTCTTGCCCTCGGTGAGTATCGTGTCCCACAGGTGCACGGCGTCCTCGGCCTTGCAGAAGATCTCGTAGCCGCGCTCTCCGGAATAGCCGGTGCGCGAGATGGTGACGGCACGGCCGAAGAGCGTGGTGGACCTGTGGTGAAAATACTTGAGCTCGCGCGTACCCGGCGCGTGCTTGGCGAGAAACTCGACGGAGGCCGGGCCCTGCAGTGACAGATCGTGCAGGTCGTCGTCGAACACGAGCGCGGCATTGCGTCCGGTGACGGCCTGCGTCAAGGTCTCGTGACCCGCCCCGCTGCCGTGCACGACCATCCACATGTTGGGTGCCATGCGAAACAGAATCGTGTCCTCGATGAAGTGCCCCGCGTCGTTGAGCATGCACGCATAGGCCGACTTGCCCGGATAGATCTTGGTGACATCGCGCGTCGTTGCGTAATGCAGGATCGGCGCGGCGTGGGGACCGACCAGGTACAGCTTCTTCAGGCCCGAGACGT
>Ga0335077_10002755_pt1 | contig 21079 bp, 14 predicted proteins | sample Lox_Sample_31_FD_207151 | JGI IMG/M metagenome (GOLD analysis project Ga0335077, IMG submission 207151) | Soil microbial communities from Loxahatchee National Wildlife Refuge, Florida, United States - Lox_Sample_3.1 | ecosystem: Environmental > Terrestrial > Soil > Wetlands | place: USA...
GGAAGAGCGACCACGCTGCTGGCCTCCGCGCCTCGCTTACCCGCCGCACAGACAGCCTCATCAAAGCCCTTCCCACCCAGAAACCCTTCTTGTTCAGCAGAGTCCTAGCCAGGCTCGGCCGCGGTCGCGGCGGGACCCGCGGCCCGCCGCCACCCCGCACGCATGCGCGCTGCGGCCCGCCCGCGGACAGGCAGCGAAGGGCCAGGGGCCATCCGTGGCCCCTGGCCCTTCGTGCTGACTAACTTGCCGCTAGCTGGCGGACGCGAGTTCGCGCTGCCACTGGCTGCGGCGCTCGGCCGGGTCCGGGTCGAACGGGAACCGGTCCGCGAACGCGGGCTGCAGGTCCGACAGCCACACGGCATCCGGGTCGAATCGCGCGAAGAACGGCCTGCCGACCAGTTCCGGATCCCGCGCCTGGATCATGTGCAGGGCGAACACCTTCTGACCCGCTATCTCTGTAACCCCGTCGACGCATACCTTGCCCGGCGTCGCCGACATCGACGGTCCGCGCACTGTCCGGCACAGACCCGACACGCTGCTGTACGCGTCCCTGAAGATCTCGGCCGCGCGCGCCAGCGGCACCGCGAAGTAGCCCTGGGGCCCGGTGTCGCGCTCGACGAACATGTAGTACGGCACCATGCCCATGCGCAGGTGAGCGCGCCACATCGCCCGCCACGTCTCGGCGTCGTCGTTGATGGTGCGGATGAGCGGTGCCTGGGTCCGGATCATTGCCCCGGTTGACCGGATCCGGTTCACTGCGGTTGATACCAGGTCGGGCTCCAGCTCGCGCGGGTGCGAGAAGTGCGCCATCAGCGCGAGCGTCTTGCCCGTGGCGCCGACCTGCTCGAAGAGCCGGAGCGTGTCGTCGGCATCCGGGTCGCTCACGAACCGCTGCGGCCAGTAGGCGAGCGACTTGGTGCCGATCCGCACCGACTCGATGTGGTCGAGCCGGGGATCGAGGAGCGGCTCGATGTACTGCCTGAGCACTCCGGCCCCCATGATCATCGGGTCGCCGCCAGTGATCAGGACGCTGGTGACCTCGCGGTGCGCCCGCAGGTAGGCCGTGACCCTGGCCATGTCGTCGGTGGCCATCTTCAGGTCCGGCTCGCCGACGAACTGCGCCCACCGGAAGCAGTAGGTGCAGTAGGCATGACACGTCTGGCCCTGCTTGGGGAAGACCAGAACGGTTTCCGGGTATTTGTGCTGCATGCCGGGCAGCGGCTCGTCGGACATGGCCGGGATATTCAGCGCGAGCTGGCCGGCCGGGTGCGGATTGAGCCGCATTCGCACGGCGCGGGCGGCTGCCTGAATCTCACGGTCGGGCGCGCCGCGGGCGAGCATTCCCGCTATGGGCCCCATGTCCTCCGCGGGCAGCATGTCCGCCTGCGGAAAGACGAGCCGGTAGATCGGATCGTCGGGAGCCGCGTCCCAGTCGATCAGGCGTTCCACGACGTACTCATTTGTCCGGAACGGCAGGACTGTGGCAACCGCCCGGACCGCCAGCCGGTCCGCTTCACTTAGCCGGGCCCTGGCGATCAGCCGGTCTAGGTGCTTGGCCGTGTAGGCCCGGAATCCGCGTCCCTGTGCAGGGATAACGGGTGCTACCTGCTGTTCTGTCATGCAGCCTCCTCTGGCGCCCGCGCGGTCCCCGCCGGCGCTCCCGTCGTGCGCATGATCTCCCCGTCATGCCGCCTGGATGGCGTCTTCTTTAGTTCTTCCCAGCCTGACCCTGAGCCGCTCCGGCTTTGCCTCTCGTTACCGTCAGCTCTAGCTAAAGAGCTCGCGATGAAGAAACGCTCAGGAACGTCCCTTAGTTGCCTGCAGTTTCGCGGTCCCCCGGTTACCCCGCCAGCAGGTCCCGAAACTGGCGGAGACCCCACGCTACGGTACTGAATCCTGGCATGAGACGTTATTAGCGAAGAGCCAGGCACACCCCTGGATGGCCGCCAGCTGGTACCAGTTCGGCCGCCGCGGCGACGCAGTGAGAAGCTTGGCGACATGCCGGGAAATGCTGCACCCGACGTCAGCCCGGAGCCGTGGCCTGACGAGAACGGTGGCCTGGAGCAGCATGCCGATGTTCCCGCACGGGCCAGCTCGCGCAGGGTGATCGCGGTGGACGCGATGGGCGGCGACCGCGCCCCGGCCGAGATCGTGGCCGGCGCCGTCCGCGCGGCCCGCGAGCTCAGTACCCAGATCGTGCTCACCGGCAGGCCGGGGATGCTGCGCCCGCTGCTGGCCAGGAACGGGACGCCAGCCAACGTGCACATCGTGCCTGCCGAGGACTCGCTGGCCATGGACGAGGGTGCGCTGGCCAGCTGGCGCCGGCCGCGGTCAAGCATCGCGGTCGCCTGCCAGCTAGTGCGCCGGGGAGAAGTCGCGGCGGTCATGTCGGCGGGCTCGACCGGCGCCGTCGTCGCGACCGCGCAGATGCGGCTGCGGCCGCTGCCCGGCGTCACCCGGCCGGCGCTCGCGGTCGTACTGCCCGCGCAGCCGGGCCCGACGGTCCTGATCGATGCCGGGGCCATCGCCGACCCCAAGCCCGAGCTGCTGGTCCAGTTTGCCCAGCTCGGCATCGCCTACGCGCAGACGGCCCTCGGCATCGCCGAGCCACGGGTGGGCCTGCTGTCGATCGGCGCCGAACCCGGCAAGGGCAACAAGCTGACCCGGCGGGCGCACGAGCTGCTGAAGGAGGACCCGCCACACGGCGGGCAGCCGATCAGCTTCGTCGGCAACGTCGAGGGGCGAGACCTGCTCGCGGGGCGCGCGGACGTGATCGTGACGGACGGGTTCACCGGGAATGTGGCGCTCAAGACGCTGGAAGGCACCGCCTCCTACACCACGGCCCAGCTGCGGCGGGTGCTCGGCGGCAGCCCGGCGGCACGTTTCGGCACCCTGTTCCAGCGGCGCGGGCTGCGTGAGCTGGCGGCACGGCTCGACCCGGAAACCTACGGCGGCGCAGCCCTGCTCGGCCTGGAGGCCACGATCGTCATCGCGCACGGCGCCGTGGGCGCGCGCGGCGCGGCGGCCGCCTGCAGGCTAGCCGCTGAGCTGGCCGACGGCAGGATCACCGAGCGCATCAGGGAGCGGCTCGGTCCGGCGCGGCACTTCCTGCGCCGGCCGTGAGCTGCGCGCTCCCGATAGGCTATTGAGATGACTGACCCGGAGGCAGCGCTCGGATCGCTGGTGCAGAAGGCACTGGCCGGAAAGCTCGGCGCAGAGTACGCAGCTGAGGACCCGCTGATCCGGCCGTCGGGATTCGCCGACTACCAGAGCAATGCCGCCATGTCGCTGGCCAGGCGCCTGGGCAGGCCGTCCCGTGAGGTTGCCGAGCTGATCGTGGCCGGCCTGGACGGCGCACCGGCCATCGAGACCGCCGAGATCAGCGGTCCCGGGTTCATCAACCTGACGCTGCGAGACGGCTGGATCGCCGAGCAGGCAACCGGGCAGCTGGCCGATCCAAGGCTCGGCGTGCCGCTGGCTGCCCCGCCGCAGCGTGTGGTCGTCGACTACTCGGGCCCGAACGTCGCCAAGGAACTGCACGCGGGACACCTGCGCGCGACCGTCGAGGGCGACGCGATAGTCCGGGTGCTCGAGCATCTCGGCCACGACGTCACGCGCGCGGCGCACCTGGGTGACTGGGGCACGCAGTTCGGCATGCTCATCGAGCACGCCGTGGACGTCGGCGAGCAGGCGACCTACGACCAGCTCGCGGCCGGTGAGTTCACCGACTTCTACCAGGCGGCACGCGCGAAGTTCGACGGCGATCCCGGCTTCGCCGACCGCTCCCGGTCGCGAGTCGTGCAGCTGCAGGCGGGCGAGCCGCAGGCGATGCGGCTGTGGCAGCTTCTCGTCGATGACTCCATGGCCTATCTGCGCCGCCTCTACGCCCGTCTGGGCGTCACGCTGACAGACGCCGACATGGCGCCGGAGAGCTTCTATAACCCGATGCTGGCCGATGTATGCGCCGAGCTGGCGGAGCGCGGTCTCGCCGTGATCAGCGACGGTGCGCTGTGCGCGTACCCGCCCGGGTTCACCGGGCGCGACGGTGCGCCGCTGCCGCTGATGCTGCGCAAGAGCGACGGCGGCTACGGCTATGACAGCACCGACGTCGCGGCCATCCGGTACCGGCTGCGCGACCTGGGCGCCACCCGGATCATCTACGTGGTCGGGTCCGAGCAGCACCAGCACCTGCTGATGGTGTTCGAGCTGGCCAGGCAGGCCGGCTGGCTGGTGAGCCCTGCCACTGCCGAGCACGCCGTCGTGGGCCTGATGACCGGGCCCGGCGGGCAGCGGCTGCGGACCCGCAGCGGCGAGCAGGTGAAGCTCGCCAGCCTCATCGACGAGGCGGTGGAGCGGGCCGAGAAGGTCATCGCCGAGCGTTACGACGATCCGGCCGAGCGCGCGCAGATCGCCGAGGCCGTCGGCATCGGCGCCCTCAAGTACGGTGACCTGTCGGTCGCCCGCGACTCTAGCTATGCGCTGGACTTCGACCGGCTGCTCGCCCTCACCGGCAATACGGGCCCGTACCTGCAGTACGCCGCCGCGCGCATCAGGTCGATCTTCCAGCGGGCAGGGCTGGATCCGGCCCGGGCCGCAGGTCCGGTGCGGCTCGGCACTCCCGCCGAGCGGGCGCTGGGACTCCAGCTGCTCGGCCTCGGCCGGGCGGTAGCCGACGTCGCCGCGACGGCGGAGCCGCACAAGCTGGCGGGCTTCCTGTTCGACGTGGCCAGCGCGTTCACCACGTTCTACGAGCAGTGCCCGGTGCTCACCGCCGAGGGCCCGGTCCGGGAGAGCCGGCTCGCACTCTGCGCGCTCAGCCTGCGCGTGCTCGAGACGGGTCTCGGGCTGCTCGGTATCCCGGCCCCCGAGCGCATGTAAAGCCGGCGTTCCCAGCAAACTCCCGGGTTTTTCGCACGCTTACTCACACGTTCCGTGGTAATGCTGGTTGTCATGACTAGTCGGCTGAGCCGTTACCGGCGCATCATCGGCGGCGGCGCTGCCGCGCTCGTGCTGATGGGCGGCGGCATCGGCGTCGGGGTAGCCCTGACCGGCGGCGCGTCAGCCGCGACTGGCAGCGCGGCGGCTGCCGGGACGAGCGCACGGCATCCGTGTGCGCACATGGGCACCCGCCGGGCGGCGATGGGGTGCAGGCGGCTGCACCGCCTTGCGCTCGCCGGCGGCCTTCACGGTCAGGTCACTTTCAGGGCGAAGGCCGGATTCAGGACCATCGCGTTCGAGCGGGGCTCGGTGCAGTCGGTCAGCGGGTCGGCCCTGACCGTCCGGGCCGCCGACGGGACGACCTGGACCTGGCACCTGGTGAAGGCCAGCGTCATCCGGGAGAACCGGACCAAGGTCAGCGCCGGAAAGCTGGCGGACGGCGAGCAGGTGCTTGTCGCCGGGCCCGTGGTCAGCGGGCTCAACGACGTCCGGCTGCTGCGGATCCGGCCCGCCGCGTAGGCGGACGGCGCCCGGATCGCGGGAGTTGGCCGTGGATGCTCCCCGATATTCCATCGGTTCGCAGGCCGCAAATGCGTCGATACCGGGCGCGAAGTGCCTGGAATCGGTGGAAGGTCGGCGAGCGGCGGGGGTTCGCTGTCCTGATCGTGCCCGGCCTACCCCGTGAACGGGGCGTCCTCGTCCTCTGCGGCGCCGGTCGAGGGCAGGTGATCGAACAGGTAGTAGACCGCGAGCAGCGCGAAGACGATCAGGGCTGCTACCGGCCAGGCCAGCGCGACGAGCGTGCCCGCGACGTAGCCGGCGTTGCCCATCGTGAACCGGAGGGTGGACAGCCGCGGCGTGCGGATCACCCGCCTGGCACCGAGCTTGGCCTGATGCGAGCCAAGGTAGGTCCACGTGGACGCGTATCCGATCGAGATCGCGACCATCACCAGCCCGTACGTGACCGCGGCGACCTTGCCCCCGCCTGACTTGTTCAGGTGGTCGGCAACCAGCGCCGTCGGGAACGGGATCGCGACGACACCCATGAGCAGGAACAGGTTCAGCACCAGGACGGCCCGGTCCACCTTCGTGACCGCTGAGAGCATCGTGTGGTGGTTCAGCCACATGATCCCGATGGTGAGGAAGCTGACCACGTAGGCGAGGTAGGCGGGCCAGTGGCTGGCCAGGTGGCCCACGGTGAGGGCCGTGGGCCCGGACCGGCCAGAGGTCTTGTCCGCGATCGGGAGCAGGTTGACGACCAGCACGGTGATCGCGACGGCGAAGACCCCGTCGCTGAACGACTCTGCCCGGCGCGACTCCATCGGGTTCTGCTCCGGTCAGGCCGGCCCTGAGCCGCTCACACCGCCGCCCTGCGGATCACCGCCGCCCTGCGGATCACCGCCACCCTGCTGCGCGCCGCCGCCCTGCTGCGCACCGCCGCCCTGTGCCGCGCCACCCGCCTCGGCTGCGGCGCCGTTCCCGGCAGCAGGCTGAGCAGACGGACCCGCCCCCACCGCGGCGGGCACCTGCACGGAGCGCACCAGCAGCTGCGCGACGTCGACGACCTCCAGGGACTCCTTCGCCTCGCCCGAGCTCTTCTTCGCGGCGACCGCGTCGCCGAGCATCACCAGGCAGTACGGACAGCCGGTCGAGATCGTGTCCGGGTTCGTGCCGAGCGCCTCGTCGATCCGCTCGGTGTTGATCCGCTTGCCGATCCGCTCCTCCATCCACATCCGCGCGCCGCCGGCGCCGCAGCAGAAGCCGCGTTCCTTGCACCGGTGCATCTCCTGGGCCCGCACGCCCGGCACCTGCTCCATGATCTCCCGTGGCGCGGTGAACACCCGGTTGTGCCGGCCGAGGAAGCACGGGTCGTGGTAGGTGATCTTCTCCTCGATCGGCGTGACCGGGGTGAGCCTGCCCTCGGCCACGAGCCGGGCCAGCAGCTGGGTGTGGTGTATCACCTCGTAGTTGCCGCCGAGCTGCGGGTACTCCCGCGCGATCGTGTTGAAGCAGTGCGGGCAGCTCGCGATGATCTTGCGGACACCCGCGTCGTTCAGCGTCTCGATGTTCTGCTGGGCGAGCATGCTGTACACGAACTCGTTGCCCATCCGCCGGGCCGGGTCGCCCGTGCACGTTTCGGCCGGGCCGAGCACGGCGAAGCTGACCCCCGCGGTGTGCAGCAGCTGCGCGATCGCCTTCGTCGTCTTGCGTGCCCTGTCCTCCAGCGCGCCGGCACAGCCGACCCAGAACAGGTACTCCACGTCGTCGCCGATCGTCCCGTCCACGACCGGGACCTCGAAGTCCACCTCGGTGATCCACTCCAGGCGCTTGTTCTCGCCCATCCCCCACGGATTGCCCTTGTTCTCCAGGTTGCGCAGCATCGTGGCCGCCTCGGCCGGGAACGCCGACTCGACCAGCACCTGATGGCGCCGCATCCCGGTGATGTGGTCGATGTGCTCGATGTCGACCGGGCACTCCTCGACGCATGCGCCGCAGTTCGTGCACGACCACAGCTCGTCGGGGTGGATGACCCCGCGGGCGTCCTCGTCACCGACGATCGGCCGCTCTGCCTCGGCCTTCACGTCGTCGGGCAGCGCGGCGCGGGCGTCGTCCGAGCCGGCCAGCAGATACGGCGCCTTGGCGAACGCGTGGTCCCGCAGCTCCAGGATGATCATCTTGGGGGACAGCGGCTTGCCGGTGGCGTACGCGGGGCACTGCGACTGGCACCGGCCGCACTCGGTGCACGTGGCCAGGTCGAGCATGCCCTTCCAGCTGAGGTCCTCGACCTTGCCGATGCCGAACACGTCCTCGTCCGGGTCGGCTTCCTCGAAGTCCAGCACCTTGCCGTTCGAGCGCATCGGCTGCAGCGGGCCCAGGCCGTTCGGCCGCCGGGCCAACAGCACGTTCACCGGGGCGATCATGATGTGCAGGTGCTTGGAGTAGGTGACGAAGATGCCGAAGGCCAGGATGACCGCGAGCTGCAGCAGGATGAACGTCGTCTCGATCCCCATGTTGGCCGCCCCGGCCGGGTGCAGCCAGTGACCGACGAGCTCAGACGCGAAGGCGCCCTTGGGGTACGGGAAGTCGCCGGTGTTGATCTGCGCGCCGCGGTAGACGAGCAGGGTGGCGACGACCAGGAAGATGCCGGCCAGGACGATCCACGCCGCGCCGGTGTGCGAGCCGGAGAAACGCGAGCTGCGGCCCTCCCGCTTCGGGTCGTCGCGGACCCGGATGATCGCGAACGTGATGATGCCCGCCAGCACCGCGACCGCGAACAGGTCCTCCAGGAAGCCGACCCAGGCCCACGTCCCGATCAGCGGGATCGCGAAATGCCTGCTGAACAGCGCGCCATAGGCCTCGATGATCGTGAGGATCAGGACGATGAAGCCCCAGAACGTCAGCGCGTGCGCGGCGCCGGGCACGGACCACTTCAGCAGCTTGCGCTGCCCGATGACCTGGGTTACCTGCGTCTCGGCCCCCTGTGCGGGATGCTCGCGCAGCGCCTCGATCCGCTCGGGCGCGGGCTGGCCGGTGCGGCCGAGCCGAAACAGCCACCACAGGCGACGTCCGGCGACCGCGGCTGCGATCACCGTGAGTACCAGGCCGATGATGATCCGCAGCGCCAATTCGACCTCCAGGGATGGCGTTTTGCGTGACAGCGTACGGCAGGGCGTTCGCGGCTACTGAATACCGGGCGCGCCCAATTTAGCTACTGACGAGTAACATACCCTAGCTAGCGCGGATCCGTCATGATCCTGATCGCGGCGCTGCCAGCCGCCAGCCGAGCATGCTGCCGTACCTGATCGTCGGCCGGCCGAGCATCGTCTCGAGGTACTGCGCCAGCGCCGGCCGCGCCCCGGCGTCCGCGACCACCGCCTGCGGCTGCCAGTACCCGAGCGTGTCCGCGACGTCCTGCGGCGACGGTCTCGGCGGCGCCGGCGCCGTCCAGGACCGGCCCAGCCACAGATAGTTCAGGTACCACGCCAGGTCCGGGAAGCCCTGGCCGTCGATGAAGGCGCGCCCGGTGGAGTCCGGTCCCTCGAAGTACCCGCCGATGAGCGAGACCTGCCGGCCGCCGTCGGCCTGCCAGCGCAGCGCGTCGTCGAGCACCGCGGTGGGAACGGGCACGACCAGTACCCGGGCGCCGGCCGGCAGCCGGAGCGCGCCGAGCGTCGTTGACCATCCGGCCGGTAGGGGAACGGCGGGTGCGGCTGCCAGCGGGCGCGGGACCAGCGGCAGTACCGCCACCGCGGTGACGGCGGCGACCAGCATGGCGGCCCGGCTCGGGCGCAGCGCGGCGGTCCCGGTAGCGGCGGGCTCGATCGCGGCCCTGGTCGCGGCGGGCATCGCGGTCCCGGTCGCGGCGGGCACGATCGCGGTCCCGCTCCGCCGCGGCGCCGGGCGCCGCAGCCACTGCATCGCCAGGTCGATGCCGAACGCGAGCATGGCTGCGGCTGCGCCGTCCGCGACGATCGACAGCCGGTCGGCCAGGCCAGCGCTGACGACGGGCACGTGCTCGAGCAAGCCCCACGGCAGCAGCAGACCGCCGGCATGCTGCGCGAGCGGGTTGGCTGCCACCGAGAGCAGCGGGTGCCCGCCGACCGAGAGGAGCAGCAGCGCCGCGGTGGCGACCGCCGCGGCCCGGACCGGGAGCGACCGCCAGAACGCCACCGCGATGAAGATGAGCACGACGATCAGCGGGATGCCCAGGTAGCCGTGGTACTCGGGCGCCAGGCCCGGGTAACGCGCGGCGGCCGCCGCGCTCGACCCGGTGTGCAGGAGCTGCTGTGCGTCGGGCGTCACGAACCCGGCGACGGGGTTCTTGTAAAAGTCCACGTAGAAGGCCGTGCCATGCTGGGTCAGCGACCCGGTGAACTGCGACCACAGGCCCCAGCCGGCCAGCACGGCGGTCACGGCGACGGCGGTCGCGAGCCCCAGGGCGGCCGGCCGCAGCAGAGCTGATACCGCCTTCGGCCTCGACAGCGCCAGGGCGGCCACCAGCAGGAGCGCGGTCAGGCCGGCCTCGAACAGCATTTCCTCGCCGACGAAGATCTGCGCCGCCACCAGCACGCCAAGCCAGATGCCGGCCCGCACCGGGCGGGACGAGCCCAGGCACAGCCGCAGCACCGCATCCACGATGAGCGGCGGCAGCACGGCGAACTGCAGCTGGTAATGACCCATCGCGGAGTGCGTCAGCGCGGGCGAGAAGCCGTAGACGGCGCCGCCGATGACGGCGGCCGGCAGGCTGGCGCGGTACCGGCGCAGCACGTAGTACATGCTCGCGGCCGAGCCCGCGAAGCCCAGCGTCAGCAGGAGGTTGAGGCTGACCTGCGGGCCCGCGAGCACGGTCACCGGGGTCAGCAGGATGCCGGGCAGCAGCACCGTGGTGTTCCACATCATGCTGATGCCGCGCGGGGCGTTCATCGCAGTGGTCACCAGCGCGGGCAGCCTGCCGTGCGTGATCGCCGTCGCCTCGTACCGCAGGAACCAGGCGAACTGGGCGTGGTCAGGCGGGTTGCCCGCCACCGTGGCCGTCGAGGGATTTGCCCATAGCCGCCAGGTGAGCAGCACTGCCACGGCGAGGTAGGCAGCGCAGACCACGGCAGGCGCCAGGGACCGGCGGGTCCCGGATTCGGAGGCAGCGGCGTCCGGCTCAGCCGGCAGCACCGCCGATGTCATCGGGTACCCGCCGGGGGACGCACCGCACTGCCGTTAGCCGGCCCGGCGGAAGACATAGACCCCGTCCTGCTCGAAGACCTGCCGGAATGGCGTGCCGTGCTCCAGGTTCTGCACGAACGCCTGCACGTTCGCCGGTGGCGGCTGGAAGTCGGTGCTCTCGGTGTCGAACACCACGTACGTGGTGACCGGGTCGTCGAAGTTGCCCAGCCAGTAGGCGTCGGTCCGCGACGCTAGCGGCGCGAGCAGATCGAGGTCAGTAGCCACCTTGGCGCCGTCAGGGATCAGCGCCATAGCCGCGTTCTCCGCTGCCACATGCGGTCCCAGCGTGTACGTCGCGGGCGTCCACAGCGAGCTGAGCGGGAACTGGAAAGCCAGCCCGACCGCCAGCGCGAGCATGCCGGCGGCACCGTAATGCTCGAGGGTCCGGCCCAGGCGAAGACCGAACGTGTCCGCCGCTGCCTCGTGATCCTGGCCCGGACCGGCGGCAAATTCGCGGGACGCCGCGGCGCGCGTGCGGGCCGCCCGGATCCGGCCGATCCCGTCGATCGCGGCGACGAACACGATCGGCATGACGGTGGCGTTGTAATGCCAGTCGGTACCCCAGTAGGCGGGCTTGATCGCGATGAAGCGCAGCGCAAGGCTCGGCACGATCGCGAGCACGAGCGGCGAACGCAACGCGAGAAACGCCGTGGGCAGCAGGATGAGAGTAAGCGTCTGCAGCTTCGTGGCTATCCCGTCGGTGAGGTGCGCCCACAGCCCGCCGAGCGTGAAGTTGCCGCCAACTGGGCTGATGGCCCCCGCCTGCGACCAGTAGGAGTAAGAGTGACCGGCGTTGAAGTGCGGGATGATGACGACGATGGCGAGCAGGGACCAGGCAAGTCCCCAGGCGGCGAGGAACAGGCCGGGAGCGCGGCGACGGTAGCCGAAGGCGATGATGAGGCCGATGACGGCGAGGGTGAAGCCCTGGTCCTCCTTGACCAGGACCAGCGGCAGCGCCCACCAGACGGCGGCGCGGATGCGGCCGCGGACCAGCGCGGACAGGCTGGCGGCGAGCAGCGGGACGGCGAAGGCGATCTCGTGGAAGTCAGTGTTGGCGAGCTGCTGCAGGCCCCAGGAGAAGCCGTAGGCCGCGGCGATGGCCTGGCCGGCGCCGCGGCCGATGAGCTGAGCGCCGGCCCGGTAGACGGGGATGACCGACAGCGCGGCGAGCAGGGCCTGGGCGACGAGCAGGGTGATCGAGCTGGGGAAGGCGAGGAAGAACGGCGCGAGCACGGCGACGATCGGGTGGAAGTGGTCGCCCAGCAGGTTGAAGCCAGGCCCCCGGATGTCCACGATCGGCGCGTGCAGGTGCGCGAACTGCTTGACGTACTCGGTGAAGATGCCGAGGTCCCAGGACGTGGGGTCGCGCCGCAGGTACCGGAAGACCGAGATGGCCGTGTAGGCACCGAAGACGCCGGCCGCGATCAGCCAGGGCACCAGGTCGCGATCGGAGCGGCGCCGGCGTGCCCTGGCCAGTCCACCGGCTGCCGCCAGTCGCCCGGTTACGGGCAGGCCCCCGGCTACAGACGGGCCCTCGGCTTCGGGCCGCGTGCCGGGCGCGGGCGATTCCGCGGCTGCAGGCGATGCGTCGGGTGCAGACAGTGCCTGGTGTGCAGGCAGTACCTCGGCTGCCGACGGTGCGTCGGCCCCGGCACCGGGCGGCTGCCCCGGCACGGTTCCGGACTCCGGGCGTCCGGGCTCCCGGCCCGCGCCTTCCGCGATGCCGACGAGCCGGGCGCCTCCGTCCGCAGGTGTTCCGTCCAGCGGCACCGCCGGTCCTCCTGCTCGCTCGGGTCACGCCTACCGGGCCCTGGTGTAGTGCAACGGTACCTGCGCCGAAGCTACGGTGCGGCACCGAACATGTCTTCTGCCTGCCCGTTATGTAACGCCCTATTCGCGTTGCTTGGCGGAATTGCGCACCGGACTCGCCCGGCGGCACCCGCGACGCTGGAATATCCGGCCGCTTGATAAAGTTGAGCCGGTTAGACTCAAGTGATTTGCCAACGGCTCCGGCTGCCTGGCAGACTTGAGCCATCAAGACTCAATATTCAGCACTAGCAGCACAAGGACTGGACACATGGCACGTGCGGTAGGCATCGACCTGGGGACAACCAACTCGGTTGTCGCCGTTCTCGAGGGCGGCGAGCCCTCGGTCATCGCCAACGCCGAGGGGTCGCGGACCACGCCGTCGGTGGTGGCCTTCGCCAAGAACGGCGAGGTGCTCGTCGGCGAGGTCGCCAAGCGGCAGGCGGTCACTAACGTCGACCGGACGATCCGCTCGGTCAAGCGCCAGATGGGCACCGACTGGACGGTGTCCATCGACGGCAAGAAGTTCACGGCGCAGCAGATCAGCGCCTTCATACTGCAGAAGCTGAAGCGCGACGCGGAGGCCTACCTCGGTGAGACCATCACCGACGCGGTCATCACCGTGCCCGCATACTTCAGCGACGCACAGCGCCAGGCCACCAAGGAGGCCGGGCAGATCGCGGGCCTGAACGTCCTGCGAATCATCAACGAGCCGACGTCTGCGGCACTCGCGTACCACCTGGAGAAGGAGGGCGAGGCCACCATCCTGGTCTTCGACCTGGGCGGCGGCACCTTCGACGTTTCCCTGCTCGAGGTCGGCGAGGGCGTCGTGGAGGTCAAGGCCACCAGCGGTGACAACCACCTCGGTGGCGACGACTGGGACCAGCGGATCGTGGACTGGCTGGTCAAGGACTTCAAGAACAGCTACGGCACCGACCTGTCCAAGGACAAGATGGCGCTGCAGCGCCTGCGGGAGACCGCGGAGAAGACCAAGATCGAGCTGTCGAGCTCGACCGAGTCGCAGATCAACCTGCCTTACATCACCCACTCCGAGCAGGGCCCGCTGCACCTGGACTCGAAGCTCACCCGGGCCGAGTTCCAGAAGATGACCTCGGACCTGCTCGACCGCTGCAAGACGCCCTTCCAGCAGGTGATCAAGGACGCCGGCGTCAAGCTCAGTGAGATCAACCACGTCGTGCTGGTCGGCGGCTCGACCCGCATGCCGGCCGTGGTCGAACTGGTCAAGGAGCTGACCGGCGGCAAGGAGCCCAACAAGGGCGTCAACCCGGACGAGGTCGTGGCCGTGGGTGCCTGCCTGCAGGCCGGCGTCCTTAAGGGCGAGGTGAAGGACGTACTGCTGCTGGACGTCACCCCGCTCTCGCTGGGCATCGAGACCAAGGGCGGCATCTTCACCAAGCTGATCGAGCGCAACACGACGATCCCCACCAAGCGCTCGGAGATCTTCACGACGGCCGACGACAACCAGCCGTCCGTGCAGATCCAGGTGTTCCAGGGCGAGCGCGAGATCGCGGCCTACAACAAGAAGCTGGGCATGTTCGAGCTGGCTGGCCTCGCGCCGGCGCCGCGCGGCATCCCGCAGATCGAGGTCACCTTCGACATCGACGCGAACGGCATCGTGAACGTCTCGGCGAAGGACCTGGGCACCGGCAAGCAGCAGTCCGTCACCATCTCGGGCGGCTCGGCGCTGGGCAAGGACGACATCGAGCGCATGATGGCCGACGCGGAGAAGTATGCCGAGGAGGACCGGCAGCGCCGCGAGGAGGCCGAGGTCCGCAACCGCGGCGAGTCGCTCGCCTACACCACGGAGAAGTTCCTCTCCGAGAACGCCGACAAGGTGCCTGACGACATCAAGTCGGAGGTGGAGTCCGCGGTCGGCGACCTTAAGCGCGCGCTTGAGGGCACCGACACCGAGGCCATCAAGACGGCCAGCGAGCACGCCGCGCAGGTGAGCCAGAAGATGGGCACCGCGATCTACGCTCAGGCGCAGGCCGCTAACGCTCAGCCCGACGGCAGCAGCAGCGAGGCCGAGGGCGCCGGCCAGGACGACGACGTCGTCGAGGCCGAGATCGTGGACGAGGACAAGCCTGCCGACCAGGAGGGCGGCGGCGCCTGATGAGTTCGACAGAAGATCAGGGCCAGGGCCCTGTCATCCGAGACCGCAGGCGCATCGACCCGGCCACCGGGCAGGTCCGCGAGCCTGGCGGAAGCCAGCAGGGATCCGGCGCGTCCGGCCCGCAGCGCGGGCCGGACATGCCGGCGGCCCAGCCACGGCCAGGCAAGCACTCGGCGTCCAGCCCCGGCGGCTCTGCTGCCGGAGGCTCGGGCGGCAGCGCTGCTGGCGGCGCCGGACCGGCAGGCGACGGCAAGGATCAGGCGGCCGCGGCCGCCGCGGCAGGCAGCGCGCCTGCTGACGGCGGCGGCAAGCCGGATCGGACCGCGGTCATGCTCGCCGAGCGCACCGCCGACCTGCAGCGGCTGCAGGCCGAGTACGCGAATTACCGCAAGCGCGTGGAGCGCGACCGGCAGGCGGTACGCGAGCAGGCGCTGGCGAACGTGCTGGGCGAGCTGCTTCCGGTACTGGACGACATCGGCAGGGCGCGCGAGCACGGCGAGCTGTCGGGCGGCTTCAAGTCGGTCGCGGACTCGCTGGAATCCATCACCGCCAAGCTCGGCCTTACCGCCTTTGGCGAGCAGGGCGAACCGTTCGACCCGACACTGCACGAAGCGCTCATGCACGAGTACTCCGGCGACGTCTTCGAGCCGACCTGCGTCAAGATCCTGCAGCCGGGCTACAAGGTCGGCGACCGGATCATTCGTCCGGCCAGGGTCGCCGTGGCCGAGCCCGATGGCAGCGAGGACGCCGCCGACGGCGACGCCGGCGACGCGGAGGCTCCGCCCGGCGGAGACGGAAGCTAGACAGCACAGCGCACGAGAGAGGCCCGTTGAGCACCAAGGATTTCCTCGAGAAGGATTACTACAAGACCCTTGGGGTCGCTAAGGGCGCGTCGGCTGACGAGATAAAGAAGGCGTACCGGAAGCTTGCCCGCAAGTATCACCCGGACGCGAACGAGGGCGACGCGAAGGCCGAGGAGCGGTTCAAGGAGATCTCCGAGGCCTACAACGTGCTGTCCGACGACAAGCGCCGCAAGGAGTACGACGAGGCCCGCACGTTGTTCGGCAGTGGCGGACCGCGGATGCCGGGCTCCGGCGGGGCCGGCGGCGGTTACAACTTCGACCTTGGCGACCTGTTCGGTAACACAACTGGCGGAGCTGGCAGCCGCCTCGGCGACCTGCTCGGCGGTGTCTTCGGCCGCGGTGGCGGCACGACGCAGCAGGCCAGGCCGCGGCGCGGCGCGGACGTCGAAACCGAGACGTCACTGTCGTTCAGCGACGCCATCGAGGGCGCGACGGTCTCGCTACGGCTGACCGGCGAAGGGCCCTGCAAGGTGTGCATGGGCACGGGCGCCAAGGCCGGCACCGTGCCGAGGGTGTGCCCGACCTGCGAGGGCACCGGGCAGGGCAGCAGGAACCTGGGCAGCTTCGCGTTCTCCGAGCCGTGCAAGACGTGCCGGGGCCGCGGGCTGGTCGTCGACGACCCGTGCACGACGTGCTCGGGCAGCGGACGGGCGATGAGCACGCGGACGATTCAGGCCAGGATCCCGGCAGGCGTCGCGGACGGCCAGCGGATCAAGCTGGCCGGCAAGGGCGCGCCCGGCGAGCGCGGCGGACCGCCCGGTGACCTCTACGTGCGCGTGCACGTGGCGAAGCACCCGGTGTTCGGCCGGTCGGGCCATAACCTCACGCTGACCGTGCCGCTGTCGATCGCCGAGGCCGCGCTCGGGGCCGAGATCAAGGTCCCTTCGCATCACGGCATGCCGGTCAGCCTCCGGATACCGGCGGGCACCCCGAGCGGGCGCACGTTCCGGGTGCGCGGCAAGGGCGTGCGGCGCAAGGACGGCACGATCGGGGACCTGCTGGTCACCGTCAGCGTGCAGGTGCCGACCGAGCTCAATGACAAGGCCAAGGCGGCAATGGAGGCGTTCAGGGACGCGACCGCGGGTCCCGACCCACGCGCCGAGATGCTGCGGCAGGCGAACGGATAGCCCGCATTCTGGACTGCCGGAAGGAGATGACATGAGCAGCCAGTTCGAACTCTCGGATGACACGCCGGTCTATGTCATCTCGGTCGCGGCGCAGTTGTCAGGGATGCACCCGCAGACGCTGCGTGCCTACGACCGCCTCGGCCTCGTGTCTCCGGGCCGGGCCGCCGGGCGCGGTCGCCGGTACTCGCTGCGCGACATTCTGATCCTGCGCGAGATCCAGCGGCTGTCCCAGGAAGAGGGCATCAACCTCCAGGGCATCAAGCGCATCCTGGAGCTGGAGCTCGCCGAGCGGCGCAGCCGGATCCGGCTGGCCGAACTGCAGGCCGAAGTCAGCCAGCTCAGGGCCGAGCTGGAGTCCACCCGCGCCGTTGCCGCCAGGCTGGCCGCGCTGCTGCGCACCCGCGGTGAGGGCGGCGCGCTTGTCCCGGTGCGCGACGGAGGCGGCCGGTCCGCCACGGCCGAAGGCGGCGCAGACGATGACGGGGCTAGCCTCGGCGCCGGCTCACAGCTGATTACCCAGGGTAGGCCCGCCGCGGCCGCGGGACCCGCCGATTCTGGCTGACGCCAGCACGCGGCGGCGTGGACCGCCCCCCAGATCCAGTTACCGGCACGAAGTGCGTGGAGAGAAAGAGTCATGGACGAGAAGCTGACCAGGAAGAGCCAGGAGGCCCTGTCCGAGGCAGTGAACAGCGCGGCGGCAGCCGGCAACCCGAACACCGAGGGGCTGCACCTGCTCGCTGCCCTGCTCGAGCAGGGGGACAACGGCACCGCCGATCCGCTGCTGCGTGCAGTGGGGGCGGATCCGGGCGCGATGCTCGCTCTGGTGAAGGAACGGCTCGCGAAGCTGCCGCAGGCCGCGGGCGCGACCGTGAGCGCCCCGCAGGCCTCCAGGCAGCTGCTGGCGGCGCTGGCTACCGCGCGTAAGCGCGCGAAAGACATGCAGGACGAGTACGTCTCGACCGAGCACCTGCTCGTCGGCCTCGCCACCGACGGCGGCGACGCGGCGACCCTGCTGCGGCAGGCCGGGGCGGCGCCCGAGCAACTGGAGAGTGCGTTCGAGCAGGTCCGCGGGCACGCCAGGGTCACCTCGCAGGATCCCGAGGGGACCTATCAGGCCCTCGAGAAGTACGGCGTCGACCTGACCCGCAGCGCCAGGGAGGGCAAGCTGGACCCGGTCATCGGCCGGGACGCGGAGATCCGCAGGGTCATCCAGGTACTGTCCAGGCGCACCAAGAACAACCCCGTCCTGATCGGTGAGCCGGGTGTCGGCAAGACCGCGGTCGTGGAGGGGCTCGCTCAGCGCATCGTGGCCGGGGACGTCCCAGAGTCGCTGCGGAACAAGCGCGTGGTCGCCCTTGACCTGGGCGCCATGGTGGCCGGGGCCAAGTACCGAGGCGAGTTCGAGGAACGGCTCAAGGCCGTGCTGAACGAGATCCGCAAGAGCGAGGGTCAGATCATCACGTTCATCGACGAGCTCCACACCGTCGTGGGAGCGGGCGCGGCCGAGGGCGCGATGGACGCTGGGAACATGCTCAAGCCGATGCTCGCGCGCGGTGAGCTGCGGATGGTCGGTGCGACGACGCTGGATGAGTACCGGCAGCGGATCGAGAAGGATCCCGCGCTTGAGCGGCGCTTCCAGCAGGTCTTCGTCAACGAGCCGTCGGCCGAGGACACGATCGCGATCCTGCGCGGCCTGAAAGGCCGCTATGAGGCGCACCACCAGGTCCAGATCTCCGACGCCGCGCTGGTGGCGGCGGCGATGCTGTCCGACCGGTACATCACCGCCAGGTTCCTGCCCGACAAGGCGATCGACCTCGTCGACGAGGCGTCATCACGGCTGCGTATGGAGATCGACTCCCGGCCGGTGGAGATCGACGAGCAGCAGCGCGCCGTGGACCGCATGAAGATGGAGGAGATGGCGCTCGCCAAGGAGGACGACCCCGCCAGCCGCGAGCGCCTGGAGCGGCTGCGGGCCGACCTCGCAGACCGGCAGGAGCAGCTGACAGCCCTCGTGGCCCGCTGGGACCGGGAGAAGGCCGGGCTCAACGAGGTCGGTGAGCTGAAGAAGCAGCTCGCCGACCTGCGCGGTCAGGCAGAACGCGCGGAGCGCGACGCGGATCTTGAGGCCGCGTCCCGGCTGATGTATGGCGAGATACCCGCACTCGAGCGCGAGCTGGCGGCGGCATCCGCGGCCAGCGAGGAGGCCGCGCAGGCTGGCGGCGCTCCCATGGTCAAGGAGGAGGTCGGCCCGGATGACGTGGCCGACGTGGTGTCGTCCTGGACCGGCATCCCGGCCGGACGCCTCCTCGAGGGCGAGACCGGAAAGCTGCTGCGGATGGAGGAGGAGATCGGTCAGCGGCTGATCGGCCAGTCCGCGGCCGTGCAGGCGGTGTCCGACGCGGTGCGCAGGTCGAGGGCCGGCATCGCCGACCCGGACCGGCCTTCCGGCTCGTTCCTGTTCCTCGGGCCCACCGGAGTCGGCAAGACCGAGCTGGCGAAGGCGCTGGCCGAGTTCCTGTTCGATGACGAGCGGGCCATGATCCGCATCGACATGAGCGAGTACTCCGAGCGGCACTCGGTGGCGCGGCTGGTCGGCGCCCCGCCCGGCTACGTCGGGTATGACGAGGGCGGCCAGCTCACCGAGGCGGTCCGGCGCCGGCCTTACTGCGTGATCCTGCTCGATGAGGTGGAGAAGGCGCACCCGGAGGTCTTCGACATCCTGCTGCAGGTTCTCGACGACGGCCGGCTGACCGACGGACAGGGCCGGACGGTGGACTTCAGGAACACCATCCTGATCCTGACGTCCAACCTCGGCTCGCAGTTCATCGCGGATCCGGCGCTGCCCGAGGCCGAGAAGCGAGACAAGGTCATGACCGTCGTGCGCGCGACCTTCAAGCCTGAGTTCCTGAACCGGCTGGATGACGTGATCATCTTCGATGCGCTCACCACAGCGGAGCTCACCGAGATCGTCGATCTGCAGGTGCGCAAGCTCGCGGACCGGGTCGCCGACCGGCGGCTCACGCTGGACGTGACCCCGCAGGCAAGGGAATGGCTGGCGCTGACGGGCTTCGATCCCGTCTATGGCGCCAGGCCGCTGCGCCGCCTGATCCAGTCGGCGATCGGCGACAGGCTAGCCCGCGCGCTGCTGGCCGGGGAGGTCGGCGACGGCGACACGGTCCGCGTGGACCTGGACGAGGCCGCCGACACGCTCACCGTGCGAGCCGAGGAGCACACTGGTACCGGACGGGCTCAGCGCTCGTCCAGCAGCTGATCGTACTCGTCCTCGCCGAGACCGAGATCGTTGCGGATCCGGTACCTGAGGCTCAGCAGGAGCGGCAGCTCGGACGCGTCACCGGGCTGCCGCCGCGCCAGCTCGCCGACCTCGCCAAGGCAGAGCCGAACGCCCGAGGTAGCCCATTCCAGCGCGGCCTCGAGATCGCCTCGCTCGACCAGAAGCTCGGCGATCATGTCGCAGATTCGCGGGTCCGCCGAGCCCTCGGTCTTGAGCCTGCTAATGATCGCCTGCGCCTCCACTGCCCTGCCGAGCTGGAAAAGCGCGCGCGCAAGCGGGACCCGCGGATCAACGAATACCGGCCCCCCGTCGGCCATTGCGCGGCGAAAGCCGTCGACGGCTTCCGCGGGATCATCGGCGAGCAGCCATTGCTCCCCGGCGCGCAGAAATGCCTCAGCCCGCGGCATACCGGCAGTCTCGGCGCCGGTGGCCGCCAGGATGCTCATCTGGCGGGCTGCCGCTGCATGATCGCCGCTGGCGGCTGCGTCGAATTCGATGGTGTCGAATTCCTCACGGCTCAATATAGGCACGTCCCTACGGTACCGAGCGATAGCGCATTGGACCGTTAAACGCAGGACTATTAATAGCTTCGTGACCGCGCGAATGCCTGGTGAATCTGCAAATTGCACGACGTGCAATTTCAGTGCCTGGATCGCTCCAGCGCATCCCAGAACCCGCGGCGCAGGGCGTGCCTGACCTCGTCGTGCAGGAGCGAGTCGATCGGCAGCGCGGACCCCTGCAGGAGTCTCGCCTCGAGATCCGACGGCATCCTCGGCTTGCGGGCGAGCACCGCCTCGAGCCAGAGCGCCGGCGCGTCCCTGGCAACGGCCTCGCCGAAGCCGAAGCCCTCAGCGTGCGCCGACTGCACTGCCTCGCCGACCGAGATCGCGACCGGCGGGGGCTGCGGCACTGGCGCCTGCTGCTGGCTGTCGTGCCGCGGACTGCCGTAGCCGGTCGCCGGGTATCCGCCGGCCGGGCCGAACTGCCCGGGCTGCGGCGGCCCGAACTGGACAGGCCTGTCTGGCGGGTACGGCATGCCGTTCGCAGGCGGGCTCTGTCGCTGCGGTGCGCCAGGCCGCAGTGGCTCGCCGGCGGCCAGCCCGTTCTGGCCGGGCTGGGCGAGCCCCGCGCCTGGCACCTGCCGCGGCGGGCCCTGCGGAGGCAGGCCAGCACCGGGCTGCGGGCCGGGGCCCGAGGACAG
>Ga0335077_10002756_pt1 | contig 21075 bp, 17 predicted proteins | sample Lox_Sample_31_FD_207151 | JGI IMG/M metagenome (GOLD analysis project Ga0335077, IMG submission 207151) | Soil microbial communities from Loxahatchee National Wildlife Refuge, Florida, United States - Lox_Sample_3.1 | ecosystem: Environmental > Terrestrial > Soil > Wetlands | place: USA...
AGGTACTGCTTTACCCGGCTGTGCTTGTAGGAGAAGTCCATCTTCACCCCGGTTCCTGGCGAGAAGATCCGGGTGCGGAATGGCTCCTTGGTGGTCTTGCGCACCTGGCGGCCGAACACGGCCGGGACCTCCGCGGGCCGGCCTATCCCGACGTTGCCGGCCATGAGGGACTCGAAGAAGCCCCGGGCCCGGCGCGGGTCATCGAACACGAGGGTGCGCGAGACCTCCACCTGGCGCATCGACAGTTCCCACCAGTAACCAGCCGCCCGGTCGGTCTCGGTGAACGGCACCGGGATACGGCAGATCCAGCGGTCGGAGAATCCCTGGATGTCAGCCGGGCCGAAGCGGTCGCAGATCGCCTGCAGCCGCTCCGGCTGATCGCAGGAGGCGAACCCGCTGGCCAGCTCGCCGAAGGGCACCCGCGCTCGCCGTGCCTGGCGCTTGGCCCACTCGTGCCCGTTCAGCCATTCTCTGAACAATCAATGTGAACTTGAGGGTCCGGTCATCACCGCAGGTCAGGATGCTTACGCAGACATCGAGGCTGACCTCGACAAGCGGCAACGAGGAGAAGGTAGGCATGCCGTTCAGGACCAGGTGCCCGCTTTGTCTGAGGCCCAGGCCGGGGTCAGGGCTGCAGCGGTTGGCCGAACGCGACATCTCGGTCAGCGTCGCGGCGCTTATCGATGATCCGTCAACGCTCTGAGCTGCGGCGACGTGCCGTAGTTCAGTCAACAGGCAGATCTTGGCGGGATACGGGAAGTAGGTGCAGATCTTGATGAAGCCGGGCCCGAACTCGCGGTCGAGGACGTAAAAGTAGTAGACGCCGGCCCGGCGCTCCTCCTTGGTGAAGACGAAATACACCCCGCCACTAGCCCCGGTCCGCCGGGCGGCCGAGTAGACGAACTGGAACTCCTGCGCCGCGACGATAGCCACCACTCCGAACCTGCCTTCGCTCCCGGCCTTGTCGAGCCAGGGCCGGACATGGTCGGGCTTGCGATCGTCCCAGCGGGTCCGGTCCGGCTTCTTCAGCCGCAGGACCGGGATCGACTCCTGCGCCGCGAAAGCCCGGACCTCAGCACGGAACCGGTTACCGATCTTCGGGATCAGCGCCGGCGAGGCCAGCCGGTTCCCCAGGTGATCCTCAAGGAATCGCCTGACCTGCGGACCGACTTGCAGGATGGGCACATACGCGTTGAGGTACAACCGATCGGCGCACTCGATCTCCAGCCGGACGTGGCCATCGAGCACGTCATTGATGTTCACCACCGCAGCCATGCCACAAGCGTGCACCGCGAGGGCCGGCTTGCCCGGCCCGGAGCTCACCTACCCAAGCCGGCGCGGGGGGGAGGCCGGGAGGGGGGCCTGCCCCCCTCCCGCTAATGCGGTGACCACATACGTTCACCGGGTCGGCTGACAGGCTGTGGTGCCTGCTTCCACACTCGATCTTGTGATGCCGGGTCGAGTGCGGGAGGTGGGATGGCTGAGCCGGTGCGGGCACGGCGGCTGACCGATCAGGAAGGTCAGCGGCTGCAGCAGATCGTGCGGCGGGGCAGGCACGGGTCGGTGCGGCGGGGCAGGCACGGGTCGGTGCGGGTGCGCCGGGCGATGATCATCATGGCGTCGGCGTCGGGGACGTCGGTGAGCGCGATCGCCCGGCTGGTCGCCGCCGATGAGGACACCGTCCGCGACGTGATCCACCTGTTCAACGCCAAGGGGCTGGCTGCGCTGGACCCTCGGTGGGCGGGAGGCCGTCCCCGCCTGATCAGTGACGACGACGTGAACGTGATCGTCACGGCGGCCACCACCCGGCCGGAGAAGCTGGGCCTGCCGTTCACCTGCTGGAGCCTGCGCAAGCTGGCCGCGTACTTAGCCGACCGCCCCGATCATCGGGTGCGGATAGGCCGGGAGCGGCTGCGGCAGATCCTGCACGCCCGGGGCATTTCGTTCCAGCGCACCAGGACCTGGAAGGAATCCACCGACCCCGACCGGGACGCCAAGCTGGACCGGATCGAGCACGTGACCACGCACTACGCCGACCGGTGCTTCGCCTTTGACCAGTTCGGGCCGCTGTCGATCCGGCCGGCCCACGGCAGCTCATGGGCGCCGCGCAAACAGCCCGCGAGGCTGCGCGCCACCTACCACCGCACCCACGGCATCCGCTACTTCCACGGCTGCAACTCCCTGGCCGATGACCAGCTGTGGGGCGTGACGCGCGAGCGCAAGGGCGGCGATCACACCCTGGCCGCGCTGCAGTCGATCCGGGCGGCCCGCCCCGGCGGCTACCGGCTGTTCGTCATCTTGGACAACCTGTCGGCGAACAAGACCCCGGCCATCTGCCGCTGGGCTGAGCGCGCCAACGTCGAGCTGTGCTTCACCCCCACCTATGCGTCCTGGGCCAACCCGAGACGCAGTTCGGGCCGGTGCGCACCTTTGTCATGGGCGGTTCTGATCATCCCAGTCACGCCGTGCTGGCCCGCAAACTGCAGGGCTACCTGCGCTGGCGCAACGCCAACGCCCGCCACCCCGACGTCCTGGCCGCCCAGCGCCGCGAACGCGCCCGCATCCGCAGCGAACGCCAGCAACGCTGGGGACGGCCCAAGGCCAAAGCCGCATGATCAGACCGGTGAACGTTCATGGACAGCCCACTAAGTTAGGCACCTACGCCGACACCCTGGCTCTCGAGCTGAGGCTGCGGCCCTCGACGGCCATGGAGCAGCTCATTCCCCCCAAGGCCCTGCCGCTGCGGCCGACCTCGGAGACTCACGGTTACCCTCGAAAGGCCGTGAAGTCCCCAGCCATCCGAAACGCCGGGTGGGACTCAGCCGCCGGCGCCAGCGACGCCGGCGATCGTCTTCGCGGCGACCTGGAGCTGTCTGGCCTGCGTCGCCGAGAGCTTCACCCCCGACTTGCTCAGCGCAGACGTGAGATCCTCTGCCGACAGCGCTGCGATGTCACTCACGGAGCCCAGTCCCGCCGCGGCGATCACGCTCTGAAGATTGGTGGGCGCACCGGTGACCGAGCCGGCCAGGACCCCGGCCGACACCGCGGAGATCGGGGCGCCCGTACTGGTCACGCCCGTCACCGCGCTGGCTGCGTCGAGCGAGCCGACGGTACTGCGGATATAGCCCTGCTCCACCGTCACCAGGCTGTTAACGAGTGACGTGCTGTCCTGGAACGTCGCGTCCGGCGGCAGTATCGAGAGGACCTGGCCGACTGTCCGGCCGTCCCCGACAGGGTTGCTGCCGTACTTCGCGATGAGCTGACTGACCGTCATCCCCTTGCCGAGATCGGTCGCGAAGTTGTTGTCGCTCGCCGTGTAGTCGACCATCACCGGACCCGTGTTTATGTGCTGGGTCAGCGTATTGGTCAGGCCGACGGTGTCCACGGCGGGCAGTACGAACACGTTGTTCTCGTGCTGCCACATCGTCACCTTGGAGCCGTCGAACTCGCGGACCCCGAGGAACTGGGGCGCGTCGACGATGCCGTAATGCCACGGGGTCTGCGGCAGCACCCGGGTGCCCAGGCCGGCCAGGTCGGTGTCGATGCGGTTGAGCTCGGCGGCGACGTCCTCCAGGGCGTGCACGAGTGCGGCGCGCAGGTTGTCGAGACAGGTGAAGAGCGTCTTGGTGTCGGCGTGCAGGTTGTCGAGGTCCCCACGGATGGCGTTGAAGCGCCAGTTGAAGCCCTTGTCGTCGGCGCTCTCGGAGGCCTGCACCACGCTCTCACCATCGACCCAGTCCTGGTGGCTGAACTGGCGGACGAACGTGGGCGTGCACGTGGCGGTGGGCGTCGGCAAGGGCGACGAGAAGTTGAAGCGCCGCGGCGCCTGCCCGAGGTTGATCGCGATCAGGTTGTTGACAAGCTTCGCGGCGTCGTACTTGTTGATCCCCTTGTTCAGGATCTCCTCCATGATCGGCTCGGGGTCGACGCCGATCGTCTCGATCCAATCGCTGCTGGCCACGGCTTCCTCCGGTCTGGTGACTACGGCTACCGGGTGCGGTAGCGGTGATAGGTACGGGCCGCCGACGGAGTGAGCGGTGTCGGCTTGCTCGTGCCGTCGACGTCGACGTGCTGCCGCCTGATCGCCCACGTGTTGGCCTGCACACCGACGGGCGTCACGAGCTCGACAATGTTCATGAGGTGCTCGTACTGCCGCAGGTCGAGCAGGACGCCCTCCGGCAGCGTGGGACGCCACTGGTACGGGTCGTTGGCTCCGGTGCGGATGTAGGCGAGGCAGGTGACCAGGCCGATCCCGCTCCCGGCCGCCGTGACCTGAACGGTCCCACCGCGCCTGGCTGACAGCCGCGGCGCGTCACCGGCCAGCGATCGGCTCTGCCAGCGGAACGCGACGGTGTGCTGCGCCGCGAGATTGTTGCCGGCGAGCGGCAGGTCGACCACGCCGGCCACGAGCGCCAGAGTGCCCGCGGAGGTGATAACCGGCAGCAGGCTGCTGGCACCGCCGTGCGCGGCGGCCGTTGCGATGACCGAGAGCTTGCCGGGGTCGGCTGCGACGTCGGCCGTGAGCGCGGGCCCGAGGTCGAACGCCGTGTAGTCACGGGTGTCGATCAGGATGAAGCGCTGCTGGATGTCGGGAATCTCCTTGTCCGTGACCCGCGGCAGCCCGAGGTCGGCGAGCGCCCTGTCGATGCCGCCGACCGTGGCGCTGGCCTTCATGCCGGCCAGGACCGGCGCCGGGTCCGTCGTAGCCAGGTTGTCGGCGGCGAGCGCGCCGACGACGCCGGCGAGCGGGGCATCGGCCGTGCTGCCATCGCCTGTCTCGAGTCGCGCGCTGAGGGTGAGCGGCACGGGCGACTCGGGCGTCGGCGCCAGGTCGACGACGAGACCGCCGGCCGAGAGCGGGCTCACGTATACGGTCCCGTCATCGAGCCGCTGAGCCGTGCGCAAGCCGCAGGCGGTCAGCAGCCACGCCGCAATCGGGTCGTCGGTCGGGTCCACCGTCGTGAGCGCGAGCTCGGGCTTGCCCTTCGAGGCCGTCACCGCCGCCGTGACGTCGGCGGCCTGCGGCGCCGCGAGTTGTGCGCCGAAGCCCAGCTCGTACCGGCTCCCGCCGTCGTTCCTCTGACCGGTGAGGATGTTGGTGTACGGCTGCACGCCGAGGCTCTGCTGTACTGCGTCGAGGCGCTGGAGCGCGAACGCGAGTGCCGGCGCCACCGGCTGCGCGGCCGGGAGCTTCAGGGACTTCAGGGACGCCCGGGCCTGCGCGACACGCGCCTTGACCTGCTGAGGCTCCAGCCGCGCCGCGTGGACGGTGTCGCCCACCGTGCTGCTCGCGGACCAGATCAGGTGCGTGCGCCGGATGCCGTCGAGCAGCTTCTTGCGGCCGTTGCTGATCCCCGGCGCCACCAGCCGGAACGCGACGAACAGCGGGTTCTGGTTCTCGTCGATCGTGATGCGGTGGGAGAACCCGAGATCGGCCATCCAGCCGTCGCCGGGGCCGGCGTCGGCGCCGGGCCCGTTGACGTTGGCGTCGATCCACGCCGGGCTCGGCAACCGGACATCGCGCCAGAGGCGGAGCCGAGGACGGTAGTCCGCGTCGTCCTCACGGTTGCCGGCCAGCGGCACGGTCGCCACCTGGCCGTGAGCGGAGTCCCACGTGATCAGGTCGGCCAGCCGCGGCACCGACAGGTCCTGGCCTAGCCGGTCGAGTGCCGAGTCGTGCGCGTGGGCCAGGACGCGCGTCGCGCGGATCTCCCGCGACTGGCGACGCAGCCGGGCTTTCTCGGCGAGCAGGACCGCGGCGAGTCGCCCGAGAAGTCCCTGCACCAGGTCGACGGCCACCGTCGTTCTCACGTCGTTCTGCCCGAGCGCCGTCGACGTGCCCCGGAGCGTCCTCGTCACCGCGACCGTCCCGGTGAACGCGGCGGCTGCGCCCTGATCGTCGGTCGCCGGCACGTGGGCGACGACCTGGGTGCCGCGCTCGCTCCACGGAGCGAAGGTGAGGACGGGCTGGGGGGCGCCGTCGACCGTAACGGTGACGCCGAGCGACTCCTCGCCCAGATCGGTGAGCAAGCAGACCAGGAGCAGCGGGTGGTAGGTGATCTCCCCGGTGTCAAAGCCCACGCCGTTCACCCACGGAAGCAGTTGCGGCTGGACCGCACCGGCGAGCGGCCCGATCAGCTCGTTCGCTGCCGCGGAGAGGCTCGCCGCCCCCGGCCCGGACACGGTCATCATCGCTCGTCCACCGTCATCGGACCGTGAGCAGGTCGGGGCGGTCGACCAGGACGGCGATCTGGTCTCCGGTGAGGTTCAGGTTCTCGTCCTGGCCGAGCACCTGCGCGGCCGCGTCAAAGTCCATCGTGGAGCCGACGCGGTCGAGCTGGCGTGGCGCTCGCACAAGTCGCAGGTGGACGACGTCGACGACGCCGGGCTCGGACATGAGCGCGTGCGACACCGAGGCGCAGCGCACCGGTTCGCCGAGGGTGAGCCTGTCCACGACCCCGTGGAGCCGCTCGATGAGCCGGTCCTTCAACGCCAGCGCCGCCGGGCTGGCGTTCACCGCGGCGGACGAGCCGGGCGGCAGCGTGAGACCGCTGGTGATGACGTCGGCCTCCACCGCCACGAACAGCTGATCGGCTTCGAGCACCTCCGGGAAGACGCCGACCGGCCGCACGTCGCGGATCGCCGACTGAACGCTGGCCAGCAGTCCGCCGGGCCCATCCCAGATCGCCGCCTCCGTCGGCGCGACGAGCACGCTGACGTAGTACGGCGTCGCCAGGTCGCGCTCGGCGGCGAAGAGGCGCTCGATGAAGTCGAAGTCACCGAAGATCGACTGCGAGAGGTCGAGCCCGCCCCAGCCGTCACGCACCGCGACCTGGCGGACGCCCGGCACGAGCGAGACGGCGAGGCTTATCGCGTCCACGCTCCACAGGCCACGCGGAGCGCGCAGCAAGAGCGCGCGGTACGTCGAGTCGGGCCACCGCACGTCGCCGCCGGTGAGCGCGGCGGTGTGCTTGATCTTGACTAGGCCCGTCCCCGTGGCCGACGCTTCAGCTCCGAGGCCCGCGAGGGAGTCGGCCTCGCGCATCTCGGTGAGCTTCGCGTCGGCCGGCTCGAAGCGGTCGATCCGCTGCGGGAAGGTGCCGGGGCCGTCGTCGGCCGTCGGGTCGAGGTTGCCGACCGGACCCGGGTCGAAGCTCACGACCGGCACGTCCGCGGTGGTGAGCGACGCGCTCAGCACGACCGTGGCCGCCAGTGCGACCCGGTGCCCGCCGGGGGTCAGGAACCGCGAGCCGCGGGGCAGCGTGATGCTGCCGATGCCGGCCGGCAGGGCCCCCTTCAGGGTGAGGTTGACCGTTCCGCTTGCGGCGAGGTAGGGGCGTGGGATCCCCAGCTCCGCGCCGAGATCCGACAGCGCTCGTCCGGCCGCCGAGGCGACGAAGCAGTCGTCGTAGTGAGCGCCGAGCGCAGACCAGGTGCGCGCGTCCTCCAGCGCGGAGATCTCGAGCAGCTTGCGGATCACGCTGCCGGGTGAGAGGTCCAGGTCGGGGTCGATGAGCTGGCGCGCCAGCGCGATCTTCTCGGCCAGGAGTCGCGCGAACGGCTTGGGCAGGAACCCCGCGGTGGTCACCCCGAAGCTCGCGCTGCCCGTGCTGCGCGTGACGGCGTCGTCGACCGCGAGGATGTCGGTGAGGTCCAGGCTTCCGCTGTCGGTCATCGTCAGCTCCCTGTGCCGGTCGTTTCCACGGCACCCCAGGACTTGTCGGACGCCAGCCCGACGCCGCTGATGGCCGCGGTCTCTCCGGTGATCGTGTTGAAGGCGACCCGGACGGCGAGCGTGCGGCGCCACCTGCCTGGGGGGTCTCCCATCGGGTTGTCCAGCTGGACGTCGGTAATCTGCCGCACCCTCGGGTCACTGACCAGGAACTCAGCGACCGCGGCCCGCACACCCTCGCGAGCGAGGACCGGCGACGTCTGACTGGTCAGGGGTGACAACCCCAGGAACCCGAACTGCTGGTTGAAGACGTCGCTGCCGCGCAACGTCGTGAGCCCGACCTCGAGGTCCTGGCAGAGGTTGTCGAACCCCTCGACCACGGCCAGGTCGGTTCCCGTCTCGGTCACGGTGAGCGAGACATCGCGGGCGACGTCGGCCCGCGAGATCAGGTCCGCGCGCAGCCCGACGCCGAGCAGCTTCCTGCGGCGGATGTCGGCGTCGGCGGGCTCGGGTGAGGTCATCGCAGTCTCCTACTTCGCGGTCAGCTTGCTCTGTCCGGCGGTGAGGGTGACCGAGCTGAGGTTGTCCGTCTGGGCCTTGAGGTCGTCCAGGAGTACCGGCTTGCCGCCGACGGTCAGCTTCTGCGCGGTGCCGCCCGACGTCGTGGTGGTCGAGGCGCATACCTTGGGAGTGCCGTTGGGGGTCTTGAACTGGCAGCCCGTGTACGGCTTGAACGTGCTCAGGTCGGTCGCGAGCACCACCGCCGTACTGCTCACCGTCAGCTTCGCCGAGCTGGTCATCGTGGCCTGGCCAGAGTCCGAGCACTTCAGAACTCCGGACGTGATGACGACGCCGGCCATGTCAGTACACATCCATGGTGCCGCTGACGTTGACCTTGAGGTTGTTCGCCTTCAACGTGATGTCTCCCTGTCCTCCCGTGTCGAACGTCATCGACGTCCCCTTGACCGTGACCGTGCCGTCCGGCGCCAGCAGGATCTGCGCCTGGCTGTCGCTGGACTTCGCCTCGATGAGGACGCCACCGTTCGGAGCGTCACCCACGTCGGGACGCCCGCTCGCCGTGACCGGGTCGTCGGTCACCCGGATGACGAACTGCTTGGTCTCGATGATGCGCACGCCGTCCCCGTCGATGAGGTCGTGCGTGGCGGGCTCGTCGTTCGCCTGCCCGGTGTCGTCGCCGATGTCCTCGCGACTCGTCAGGCCGACGGGCAGGACGAGCCAGTAGTCGCCCGCCTTCGCCTTCGGCCCGTCGCCGCGCGACCAGAGGGCTCCGAGGTCCACGTAGTCGTTGGTCCCCCCGGGCCCCGGCATGAGGAGCACCCGTGTGCCGGGATAGCGCGGCAGCGCGAGGCCGTAGTGGCCCCACGCGAACGGGCTCAGGTACGGCACCTCTCTCGACACACCGTGCTTGTCCTCGGTGATCGCGATCCGCTGCGCCAGCGCGGGGTTGCCGTCCGCTGCCACGGTCGAGTACCAGACCTCGCTGGTGTGGTGCGGCGGGCTCGTGCTGCTCCCGTCGCTCCCCGGGTGCTTGCGGATCTGGGCGACGCGGGGCGCCGTCTGCGCGGCCCTGCTCTCCGCGACGTCGTGCATCGCCCTCGCGGCGGCGACCGCGGGGTCGGCGGGCACCGTGCCGCGCTCCTTCTTGGTCCTCGCCTCCTCGGGCTGGTCACCGGCGGGCTTGTCGGCCCCGTCGTCACTGTCGTCGTTGAGGAGGAGGGTCTTGATCGTGGTCGAGAAGCCGGTACGCCGTGAGATGCTGTGCTTCACCTCGGTCACCAGCATGCGTTTGGCCGGTGGGTCGTCGGCGGCGCCCGAGATCAGCGACATCCCGGGAACGAACCCGGTCAGCGAGGTGACCAGCGCGCTGCCGAAGCCGCTGGGAATCGTCGGGAAGTCGTCCGGCGGCAGCGGCGCCCTCAGCGTCTCGCCGGGCTTGATGTCGGGCCGCCCCAGCGTCACCAGGGTGACCGTCGGCCGGGAGTTCTTGGCCGAGGCCGGGGATCCGGCCCCCCCTCCGGGCGGGGAGGTCGCACCGGACAGGCCGCCCAGCGAACTGCCCGAGGAAGCATCGCCTTTCTTCTCGCCGGCCTTCGCGTCCTGATCCTTGTCGTTGGCCCGTTGCACGGACAGCAGCCCGCTGTCGCTTCCCAGCGAACGCGTTGGCAGGCTGAGCTCAGCCCATCGGCCCACGTGGAGCACGCCGTTGCGGAGCAGGGCGGGATGCAGCCCGTAGATCTTCAGGCCCTTGCCGAGCTGGTCGAGGATCCCGTTCTTCTGCTCAGTCAGTGCGTTGCGCGCTGTCCCAGGGTTCGTGTTGGCCCAGTTCGGCACGCCCGACCCCTGCGAGGCCGAGCCGGACGACGACGAGTCCAGGCCGTGTGGGGTGATCGTGATCCGGGCGGCCTTCGCCACCGCCTGGATCGCGTCGGCCATCTTGTCGTAGCACTCGCCCTGCACGCGTGCGTCACCGAGCCGCGACCAGACCCGCTCGGTCATCGTGAACACTGTCTCGTACCGGCGGGTGCCGGCCCGGCGGGTCATCCGGTCGACGACCAGGACGGCGACCAGGCTGTGCTCGGGCGGCTTCGGCGAGGTCACCCCGAACGGGTCGGTCAGGCCGGTGAAGTTGGCGAGATCGCCGAGGAGGCCGGGCGCGTCCTTCCACCACAGGTGCAGCATCACGGCGAGCTTCGTGTCGGTGACGCCGCGCAGCTTGGCGAACTGGTCGTCGATCAGCCCCTCGACCACCGCCTCGTAGGAGCCGCCGGAGAGATCCGTGGGCAGCGTCGCGTTGACGGTCCCGTCGTAGATGTCCGACGTGAGGATCAGCAGCGGCTCGCCCGTAAGGTCACCGCCGGTGTCCTTGTAGAACTGCAGGCCCCAGGAGGCGACGGTACCCGGCTTGACGTCGGGGCCGGCGTCGCCCGACGTTGCGCCGGTGCTGCCGGTGAGCGCGGACGCGGCCGACGTGACCGAGCCCAGGCCGGAGCTCATGACACCCACCCCACGTCGGTCGGTAGAACGAAGCGTGTCCGGAGCATGCCGGGCCTGAACCACAGCAGCGGCAGGTGCTTCCACACGACGCGTGGCGGGATGGAGGGATCGCCAAACGGCAGGGCCAGGCCGCTGTCCGGGGCCGGGCGCAGGTCGCGCCACGTGAGCGTGACCGTGCTGCCGTACTGCCCGGGGCTGCGCAACGACCCGTTCGTGATGGTGAGGGCGGAAACCGTTACCTCGACGACCACCCGTCCGCCGATACCGATCACGACCGGCTGGCCGAGGACGACCGGCGCCGAGTCGCCGAGAGTGGCCGCGGAGACAAGAGTGAGGCGGGCGATGACGGCGTCCGGGTCGCGGTACGCGTCCGGGTCGGGCTCCTGGGCCGGGCCTCCGATAGCGACGAGCACCTCCGCCGGGTCCGCGTCGGTGTAGCGCCGAATCTGCCCCGCTCCGACGGAGAGGACCAGGCTGAAGTCGCCAGTCAGCGGGTTGCGCGCTGGGATGCCCGCGTCCAGCGCGCTCTGCACCGTCACCGCGGCCGGGTCTGGCGCGGCCGCCTGCGTGTCGAGTACCGCCGCCGGCCGCGTGAGCACAGTGGGAAGTCCGTTCATCATCACGCCTCCTACACCGGCAGCAGGTCGGTCAGGGCGCCGATGCCGAGCGAGCCGATGTCGAGCAGCTTGGCCAGGCTTCCGGGGCGCGGCAGGTGGGCCATCCGCATGCTGACGTCGAGGACGTCGCGACGCGTGGCCGACATGGTGAACGACAGGCTCTGCACGGCGAGATCGGTGCGGATCGTCGCGGCCGTGACGAGGATCAGGCCACCGACCGCGCCATGGGTGAACGACGACAGTGCCGTGCCACGCCGTGACGCTTCGGCCAAGTTCTCCAGCGCTAGCTTCCACGTAAAGCGCTCGAACCCGAGCAGAACCGCGGTCAGCGACAGCGTGTCGTCGTGGCTGGCGACCGCCGCCTTCACGCTGGTACCGCCGATCTGCGGCAGCGAGTAGGTCTCCTCGATCTGCATCTGCGTGACCGACCAGAGCGGGATCAGCACCACCCCGTCGCTGACGATCGCGCTGGGCGTGTGCAGGTACGGCAGATAGCTGCTGGTCAGAGGGGTCAACGAGTCGCCCACGGTTCACTCCTTCGTCGTGAGGGGCCGGGACGGCAGCGCCGTCCGGCCGTCGAGGTTGGCGAAGTCGATCCCGAGGGCGGTAAGCGCGGTCGAGAGTTCCGACAGCTGCCCGCCGGCGTTGGTGACGACGCGGCGTACCCCGTTCTCGTCGCAGATCCGGGTGATCTCCGCCTGCACGGCGGGATCCGCGATCTCCGTCGGGCTCTTGCCGACGACCGTCTGCCTGATCGCCTCCGCCGCCTTCTTCGCCCTGGCCAGCGCCGCGACGACATCGTCCGGCATGGCGAACGTGCTCTCGTCGAGGGCACCGAACTCGGCGACGTCGTCGGCCATGTTCCCCGGGAAGTTCTCGACGAGGCTGGAGACCCGGCCGAGCGAGTTATCGCTGAGCGTCTTGTTGTCGCAGAACCAGATCTCGCCGTTGCGCTTGGAGACGACCACGAAGTCTGTGCCCGGCACGGTCACGTCGTAGTCCGGGCCCTTGAGCACCCAGAAGTCCGGGCCGAGCTGGAACGCCGCAGCGAACTCGCCGACCATGCCGCGCACGTGCGTGCGCATGCGCGCCTCGATGTAGCTGCGCAGGGTCTGCGGCCTGCCTTCCTTCTTCTCCACGTACTGCAGCCACTCGTAGGCCATGTCGAGGAACTGCTCGTGACTCAGCGAGGCGTGCCGCCGCAGGGTGACCATGGCGCTGGCCATCTCCTCCGCGATCCGGCTGCCCCGCGGCAATCCCAGCGCATCGGCGCCCCGGTCGAGGATGTCGCGGCGCATCGCCGCCGACTCGGTCAGCGGGTCGGCGCTCGTAGACGCGGGATCGGTCCACGAGAGCTCGCCCTCACGGAAGGCCTTGTTGAGGTCGCGCAGCCCGGACTCGAGTTCAGCCCGCTCCGCGTCACTGATGCCGTGGCGCTTGCAGAACTCCGCCATCTCGTTGGGACGGACCGGATCGAGAGGCCCCGCGTGCGGATCGCCGAAGCCGCTGCGTGACGTTACGGCACCGCGGACGAAGTCGGGATCGGCCGCTGCGGCCTTGGCGACGGCGTCGCGCTGCCCCACCGGGAGCTGCTCGAAGCGTTTGGCCGCGGCGCCGCGCAGGGCCGGATCCGTGGCGCCCGTGTGCCCGCCGAGGGCGAACTCGAAGCCCGGATCCCGTACCGCCGCGACCCCCGCGGAGACGGCGTCGATCGTCGCCCGGTCCACGCCGTCGGTGCGCATCGCGTCGATCAGCGCGCTCGCCGCGGACGCATCCCCGGCGAGCGCCCGCGCGGCGAGATCCGGATGCGCCCTCCGGGCGGCGAGGACGGCCGTGCGCTGACCCTCGGGCAATGCCCAGAGGCGGCCCTCGGCTACCGGGCGCTCCCGCGGAGCGGGCACCCCCGTGCCCACGGCCGACTCGGCCGGCGCCGTCTCCCGGGATGCGAACTCCTCGGCGGCACCCGGCTCAGCGGCTCGCTTCTTCGCCCAGAGCTGGGGGTCGGCGATCTCGGTGATCAGGTCGTGCAACTCGCTGAACATCGATCCGAGGCGCCCCGGGTCGGGATTGCGGTCGAGCCCATTCAGCACGCCCTCGTAGAAGTCGTGGATGTGGTTGCGCAGCACCTCGGTGTGCCGGATGGCATCGCCCAGCTCGGCGACGTACGTGTCGCCGATCTTGCCGAGCGTCTCGAGAACGGCCTCGCCGAGGTGCCGCTGCAGGACCTCCTCGGGGATGCCGGTCCCCTTGCCGACGTGCTCGATCGCCCGCGCGAGACGCGGGTTCGCGCGGATCGCCTCCATCGCTTCCGCCCTCGGGAGCAGCTCGCGGACTGTCACGTGCCACTCCCGGGCGTTCCGGCGAACGCGTCACCGACGAGTTGCGGGATGTCGGCGATGGACGCGTCGCCAGTCGCCTCGACCTCGCGTGCGACGGCAGCGGTGAAGCGTCCGATCGCCCTGCTGATCGCGAGGTTGAGGACGTAGCCCTTGAGGCACTCGGCGACGAACGTTCGCACAATCCCCTGGGCAGCAGTCTCGGCGATGTGAGTCACGAGTTGGCGCGCCATGCGCCGGCCGGCGTTCGTGGCGGCCGCGCGCACCTCGCCCTTGACGACCGCCCGTCCTGCGCCGAACACGCCGCGAGCGATCGACCCCACTTCGGGGATGAAGGCCAGCGCGGCCCCGATCGCGGCGCCCCAGAGCTCAGCCTCCGCCTGGGCCTTGGTGATGATCTCGTCGCCGCCGAGCAGGGCCTCCTGGATCTCGACGTGCTCCTCGGCCTCCTGCAGCGCATGAACGGCCTCGACGGCGCCGATCACGTAGGCGAGCTCCGGGCAGAAGATGGCGATCGCGACGAGACCGACCAGGTTGAAGAACTCCCAGAACTTCTCCTTGCCGATCTCCACGCCTGCGAGGTAGCCGACGCCGGAGATGTAGGTGTGCACGAGGTCGCCGGGGAACAGCGGCTTGAGGAAGTCGTCCGCCATCTGGTGAATGCCGGAGAGCTTGGCGCCGTACTCGGTGTCCCGGTAGTCGGCACCCTGGAACTTGGCCAGACCGAACGCGACGTCCGGATCGGCGCGGGCGTCGCGTGTCTTGTCGGCATTGGTGGCCAGCAGCTCGTCGATCAGCTTGAGGAACTCGTCGTCGATGCCGCTCGCCCGTGCGCCGCGCAGCCGGGTGACGACGTCACCGATGTCGTGCAGTTTCTCAAGCAGCGGGTCGAGGGCGAACGCTTCCTTGCGGTTGGTGGAGAGCGCGGAGTCGAGCTCGGCCCGTGACCACCAGCGCCCCATGCTGTCCTGGATCTGGACCGTGCCGTCCTTGGTGGTGCGGGTCTTGGTGAAGCCCGAGGGGCCCTCCGTGCTCACGTCGATCTTGCCGAAGGCGGTGAGCATCAACTTGCTCGAGTCCAGCCATCGGTTGATCTCCACGATGCCGGACGGCGCACCGGCCACTATGGCCGCAGCCGCCCTGAAGGGTTCCTGCTCCTGCTCGATCAGGATCGAGCGCAGCGCCGAGAGCTCGGGTTGCTCACTGAGCATCAAAAGGATCAGCGACCGCATCATAGCCATGTACGCCGCGAAGTTCTTCTTCCGCCGCTCGAGCTCGTACCGGCTCCTCTCGAGGTTGGCCAGCAGGATGTCCTGGCACGAGCCGACGAACAGCGAACCGATCGCGGCGTACAGGTAGTCGTAGTACTTCTCGTGGAAGTGCACGAGCCAGGACCCCGCGTTTCCGCGCAACGGGCGCGGCAGGCCCTTCCCGAAGCCGCCGATCAGGGTGGTGTAGTAGCTCGCGAGCTTCTCCAGGGGCTCGACCGCGCCGGCCAGGCTGGCCAGCTCGAGGCTCCGCGGCGTCGCGTCGGACTGGCCGTTGCCGACGAGGTTGCCGTAGGCGACGGCGAGGACCCGGATCCGGTTGCAGGCGGCAAGGGCGAACATCCCGGGGTAGAGGCCCGGCCGCATGCCCAGCCGGTTGGCGATGTCGGTGATCAGGTCGGTGAACAACGCCGACGTGTCCGGCGGCCAGAAGTCGACGGGTGGCTCGGCCAGGAACGGCCTGTCGGGGTTCGGATCGAAGGAGCGGCCGATCTCGTCCAGCGGGAGCGGGGTCTCCTTCTCCTCCTGGTCCTTGCTGACGGGGACGCGCTCGCTCAGGACGCAGACGGGCAGGTCCCCGTCGGGGAGGTCCATCAGGTTCTGCTCCATGAGCGAGAGCTCGACCACCCGGAGCTGCTCCGCGCCGTACATCAGGTTGTAGTAACGGACGGGGAGCTTCGGCTTGCGGATCCGGTCGACCAGCGCCGCCGCCTGACGGCCGAGCGCGAGCGGTTTTGTGCTGTGGCCACCCGGCTGGTCGCGCAGGTACGCCGTGACCTGCTCCAGGCGCATCCGGCGCACTTCGTCCTGGGTGGTGGCGTCGAGGACGAACTCGAGGCGGTCGGCCTGGTAGAAGTAGAGGTTGCTGGGCGTCATCTCGGCCTTGCCGGACTGCAGGTTGAAGTCGGTCCACGTGCCGATCCACCCCCACCGGTACAGGCGCCGGGTATCCGGATCCATCTGGCACAGCCAGGCCACGGGCTGGTTGTGGTTCTCGAACACGACGACCACGAGAGGCGGCGGGTGACCGCCGTAGTGGGCGCCGATGGCGTCGGAGAAGTCGTCGATGGAGCTGAAGGTGCGCAGCCGCCACCGCTCCTGGACGAGCGGCTGCGGGTCGGCCGTCTCACTCTTGATCTTCACCGCGACGAGCCGCCCACGGTCCTGGTAGCTCGGCACCAGGTACGTGTCGGCGGAGGCGTCCTTCTCGTCCAGAACCCAGCGGTCGTCGTCGAACTCCTCGGCCGCCGACTCGTTCGGCCCGAGCCCGCGCCCGCCGGCAGGCCCCACGTCGTTGGCACGCTCCAGCAGGGCGGCCGCCTGTCGCTCGGCGAGCGCGGTCAGCCCTTCGCGCAGGGCCCGCTCGGCGTCAGCGGGGAGCGGCGCACCGCCGAAGATGACGTCGACGCACGGACCGGTGACCGGGTCGGCCTTCGCGGTGCGGACCAGTTCCATCTGCGCGGCGCGGCCGACGGCTCGGGTGAGCGCCGCGTCCGCCGCGTCGAGGACGGTCGCGACCAGTCCGTCGTACGGTTCGCCGTCGATCACGGTGAACCTCACGCGGGTCGGGAAACGGACCACGGTCATGCGAGGCCCTCCAAGGCGTTCAGGAGGCGGTTGAGGGTGTGGTCCGCGTGCTGCTCGGCATCCCAGGGGTCGACGATCCGCACCTCTACCTCCACCGGGAACTCGAGGACCAGGGTGCCGTCGCCCTCGAGCACCGATAGCAGCGCCTTGCTGCCCTCCTCGGACACGACGAGCTCGCCGGCGTCGAGCACGGCAAGGCCGGTGCGCTCGACCCGGGCAGGTTGGATGTCGCGATTCGCCACCATGTCAGCCGCCGGTGCCCTACGAGCCGCCCGTTGCGCCGGTGGTCGTCGAGGATGGGGCGGACGTGGGAGGAGGCGCGGTCGCCGTGTTGTTGGAGTTGTCGGTGGCCGAGGCCTGGAGCGAGAACCCGGAGAACTGCGCCGAGGGCACTCCGCTGATGGCGGCCGGAGTCGGGCTCGCGCTGGTGATGACGCACTCGTCAAGGACGATCTTCGAGAAGACCCAGTCGTTGCCCGCTCCCTCCTGCAGCAGGATCTTGAACCGCTGCCCGGTCAGGGCCATCTGCGTCAGGGTCGCCACGGCCGCCGAGTTCACCGGTGCGGTGAGCGAGAACGTGATCGAGTACGGCGAGTAGACGACGCCGATGTGCGTGCGCTCGATGCTGTGCTGCGCCTCGGCGGTGGTGGCGAACGTCGGCGTGAACGACGTGATCGGGCTGACGTCGAAGTCGTTGCCGTTGCCGTCGGTGTAGTGGACGAGCAGTCGGGTGTTCCATTCGCTGGGTGGTGTCGTCACGGTGTGCTCCGGAGATCAGAAGGCGTGGTCAGAAGGTCGGCGCGAGGGTGATGTCGAGCTGGTGGATCTGCGGGCCCAGCACGATCGTGACGAGCATGTTCACGCGGCGCGTCCCGCGTGCGGTCGTCACCTGGTTGTCGTCGGCGGGCGTCCTCGCGCTCTCGGGTATCGCGAGGATGTCGAGCAGCGGGATCGACACGATGAAGTCGTCGATCTCGGCGGCCTGCTGCAGCGGGCCGAGGATCCCCTCAGTACGCACCAACACCTGCGTGAGGCCGGCCTTGGTGATGCGGCTGTCGCCGATGCTGCCGATGAGCCCCGCCCTCAGCCTGAACTCGACGTCGTCGAGTACCCGCACGATGTCGATGTAGTTGCGCGTGGCGTCGGACGACCAGGTGCCGCCGTCGGCGAAGTACAACCCGGTCCCCGGGATCAGGGCCGGGTCGATCAGCGGAATGATCCCCTGTTCCGAGAGACCGGTGACCTCGGTCGGCGCGTACTGGCTCGTCACCGGCATGGTGAAGCCGCGGACCTGCTTGAGCACCGCGCTCACCGCAGGCTGAAAGCCAGCGATCGCCCCCATCGCGGCCGACGCGGCGTCGGCCGTCGCGCTTGCATTGTTCGGGTCGCGTGTGGCGCCGCGCGCCGCGATCAGGATGAAGCGGCCGTCGCCGCTCTTCAGCCCGGCGAACTTCGTGAGCGCGTCGGCGACGTACGTCGGCGACTTCGCCGTGGCCGGGTCGATCATCGCCACAGCCATCTGCTTGTTCCCGGCATCCGACATGTTCTTGACATGCGCGGCCAGCGCCATGAGGTTCGTTGGCGGATTCCCTCCCGCAGCGGCGGCGCCGATGTCGGTCTCGAGAGCCAGGCTGACGAACGTGACGTCGTCTGCTGCCTCCAGGCCGCTCAGCGCCGCGGCGTAATCTTTGCCGGCGTCGGTCCTGACCCCGTAGATCTTGGACGGCTGCGGGTCCTGCTGCAGGACGAGGTCGAGGCTGTTCGTGAGCGTGTTCGCCGTGTTGCCCTTCGCGAACGACTTCATCACCGAGTCGTGGTCGGTGACGACCGCGGGCGTGTTCGCAGGGGTGCTGGCGGCGTCGTCGGCGAGACCGACAACGGCGACCACGCCCGGAGAGCGCTGGGCCGGGACAAGCAGCCCGCTGGTGTCGATCGTCACGGAGACGAAGGGATAGGCGGCCTGCAGAAGTGTTGTCATGGATCCTCCAGTGGAGAGTGTCGGACGGCGTCAGGATTCGTCGGACGGCGGCTCAGGGCGGCGTGGTCACGAGCGCGATTCCCTGGTCAGCGAGCCACAGGCGCGCCGCGGAAATCCGGTTGGCGCGTTTCTGGTCCGCGTTCCCGGCGCCTCCACCCGGCCAGCCCACGTCGTCGAACGCGACCCCCGGCAACACCCAGCACACGATGCGGTCGAACCGCACGTCCGGCGCCCCCTTGGTGGGTGCGGTGACCGCGTAACGCGAAGCCGCACGGCGGGCAAGCTCGCTCTGCTGCAGCAACGCCCGGGGTGACGTGTCCGCGTTGGCGACCAAGAAGGCGACGATCACCGGCAGCACCGTCGGCGGGGAGTGCTCGTCTACGGCAGGCGGGGCGGAGAAGGCCACGGCGACCCCGAGATGGTCGGCGCCGTCGGCGGTGCGGCCCTGGTCCGTGACGTCCGCGGCGGTGATCGTCCCGAGACCTGAGCCGATCCGCAGCACGATCGAGCCGACCCACACCGCGTCGGCGCCCAGGGTTGGCGGCCCGAGCCCCGTGACGGTCACAGAGGCGTCTGTCATTAGCGCGTCCGTCGCCTTGCCCCAACGGCCGGCCCCGTTCAGGATGGTGCTGACCGACACGGCGACGTTGACCGTGTCGTATACGCCTGTCGTCGGACCGACGACCAAGCCCGGATCGATGTCATACGCCGTCGACGCGATCCCCAGGAGCTGCTGCGACGTAAGCAGCTGTGATCGCGCTTCTGGGTCGGCGAGCTGCAGCAGCGTCTGGTCCGAGCTCTGCATGCCGCCTCCCCCCGCCCCCGCCGGGCTCAGGCGGGCTGAGGCAAGCCTGGCGCCAGTGGCGTCACGCCACCGTCACCAGACCGTCACGGCGTCCGCCGCCGCGAGAAGGAAAGCTGCCAGGCGTCCGGTGATAAGGCAGGATGTGCGCCGCCAGCGTCGCGCGCACTGACAACGAGACAGGCGAGCGAGCGCCGCCGGAGTGGAACTGCAAGGCGCCCGCCGGTTTGCCCCAGTCTGTTGGCTCCCCGTTTGGCTCCCTGTTGTAAGGAGTCGAACATACATCCTAATTTGTGACCGACGCTGAGCCACGTCCAGCCACGTCAGGCGACACCACCCGCGCCGCGGTGCTTCGCGAAGGAGTAACTGCTCGCAGGCAATGAATCCTTATGAAGAAGATAATTTCGAAAAAGGCTGTTTACCTGCACTGTTGCGCCCCGAGCGCGACTCGAACGCGCGACCTACTGCTTAGGAGGCCTTCTCAGCCTGTCCTTTGACCTGCCCATTTCCAGGTCAGCGGCCATGTGGCCTGCCCGTGAGCGACCGTGATTCACCGCAGCTCACCGTCCGATCGGGCACGCCACGGGCACGCGCTTGGCGCGTCAGCGTGCAACCCGCCTGCCTGATCATCCCGTCACCGTCGACCCGCCGATGAGGGAAGCGGGCCTGGACCCTGGGGTCAATGTGGAGCACCCCACGGCTGAACGACATTGACCCCAGGGGCCAGGTCTGCTCGGCTTCCCCGGGTCGATGGTGACGGGATGATCAGGCCCCCTCCATCCCGGAGCCCGAGCGCCCCCGCCGGAGGCACTTCGGTGATCGCTGGGTTATGAGCCCAGCTGTTGCGGCTCAGGTCAGGGCAATGTTCGCGACTCATCATGGGTGCCCTGAACTCTCATCGTCGACCGTCCGATGGGAACGCCACGAGCACGCCGACTGGGCCTAGAGCACCTACCTGCGCGCTCTGAGTCACCAAGCATCAGGGCGGCTCGTCTCCGGTAAGGTACCTAAGTTAGGTGGTCTTTATCACAGAGGGCATGAGCCTTCGCATTCCTGCTGGCGGTCTGGTTATACCAGTAGATGGATCAGCGGTGCCGCCAGTTAAGTTTGAGGTCGCACTTGACACGTGGCGATACTGGCTTAAGATCGCGACCGGCCATGTCGACAACGCCGTTACGGCGCATGAAGAACTATTGGCAGCTCACGCAGAGAGCGATGACTCAGCGAAAGGGAGTGCGCTTGAATCCGAGTTCATTTACTCAATGCAAGGACTGTCGGCATCGGCGTTCTCACTTGAAGCATTTTATGCGTCAGTAGACGAACGCATCCTTCCTGATGAGGAGCTATCAAAGCGATGGGCGAAGAACAGAACCGCACGTGTGGTGCGAATCAGTGAGACCTTGATTCGGGCTTTCAAGATCACTCATGCAGGTCGGATGGTGCTGCTTAAGAATCTCGAAGAGGTTTTTAAGTTTCGCGATTATGCTGTTCACCCACCAGCACGCTTTCGTGAACCGATCATGCACCCAGACCTCAGCGTAGGCGTGGAATGGCGGTTCATTGCTTTTACTGCGTCAGGAAGTATGACCGCTACCCGTGTAGCGCTGAGCATAATCCAGCAGTGTATGCATGCTCCGCAGAGCAAGCATGAAGAACTCGTCAAGTGGTCACAAGCCTCCGTTGCAAGAGTTGATGCAATGGTCAGTGAATGGGAACGGAGGCATGGTTCGCTACTTTGACGCAGCTGAGGCGGAGGGCCTGCGGGTCAGCGCAGGTCAAGCGATCCGGTCCTTTGCATCG
>Ga0335077_10002758_pt1 | contig 21067 bp, 17 predicted proteins | sample Lox_Sample_31_FD_207151 | JGI IMG/M metagenome (GOLD analysis project Ga0335077, IMG submission 207151) | Soil microbial communities from Loxahatchee National Wildlife Refuge, Florida, United States - Lox_Sample_3.1 | ecosystem: Environmental > Terrestrial > Soil > Wetlands | place: USA...
TTCTGGGGCTTCGAGGGTCCGAGCTGACGCTTGCGGCGCGCGCAGTCCGGGAGGAGGCCCGATCGCTCGCCCCGGCACGTCGCCGGGCCATCAGGCGCCTCCTGCCGAGCGAAGAGCGGCCTGCCCCCGAGGCGGTCTATCTCGCGGCGACCATCCGGGACGAGGCCACCGGAACCGTCCCGCGAACTCATCGCCTGATGTCCGCTCTTGTCGGCGCCGCCGGCGCTGGCGTCGCGCTCGTTGCCACCTTGGCGGATCCGGCAAGGGGCTGGCCAACCCTGCTATCGGCGATCGGCGCCGGGCTCATCGGCGGCGCCGCCGCAAGTGCCTTGGTCGCGCGCGCGCGCGGCCGGTAGGCCGTCCGGGGAGCGCCGCAGGGCCGGGTGTTTGCGGCGGGCCTCCGGGTCCAAGGCGAGGGAGGTTGCGGCGGCGCGCCCGTGGGACCCTCGCCCCGACGCGGGACCCTCTAGACTATAGGCTCGCTCCGAAGAGGCTGTAGCAGAGCACCCCCATGACGAAGAAGGTGATGGCGACGTACGTGAAGTCCCGCTCTGCCGCGAAGGCCACCATCGAGAAGGCGACCCGTGCAACGGGGGTCGCCACGAGCGCTAGCAGGCCGACCTGGATGAGGCCCGAGGCGTCGAGGTCTACCGCCGATCGAACGATGCCGCTCACGGTACGCAGAGCCAATGGCTCGCCCCGGAATACGGCGTACTGGGGTCGCTCGGCGAAATGAAGAGCCAGGAAGCGGACCGCGCCGAGAGCCACGAGCGCCGTCGCTAGCAGCACTCCGGTGCGGAGGACTCCCCCGATCAGTCGCTCCATCCGTTCGTCCGTCCACGGTTGCATCAAAGGCTCCCGGTCACTCCCTTGAAGAACATCTCCACCGCGAGAGCGACGATGACGCCGGTGAAGACCAGTCTCAGGACGCGGCTGTGCACTCTGGGAAGCACGCGTGCCCCTAGGAGGGCGCCGGGCAGTATCCCCAGGACGACCGGCGCCGCGAGGCCGGGTGCGATATAGCCGCGGGACAGGTACACGCCCGCGCTCGCAGCCGCGGTCACCCCGATCATGAAGTTGCTCGTCGTTGTAGAGACCTTGAAGGGCAGGCGCATCACGTTGTCCATGGCGATGACCTTCAGCGCACCCGACCCGATCCCCAGCAGTCCCGAGAGCATGCCGGCCACGAACATGAGGGCAAAACCGGGCGCGGCCCGCTGCGCGCTGTAGTCGACGGGGACGCCATCCTGCACGAATCGCCCGTGAAGGCGAAGGGTCCGGGCCAGGCCGGCGGGTGGCGTCCCTTGGGGAGCCCCATCCTCCGCCCGACGGAGGGAGACCGCGGCGGCCCCCAGGAGGACGAGCCCGAACGTGGTCGCCACGAACCCGGTCGCTACGTGGGCCGCGACGGCCGCGCCGGCGAGCGCTCCGACCGTGGTCGCGATTTCGAGGAACATTCCGATTCGAATGTTGCTGATGCCCTCTCGCACGTAGGCGGCCGCCGCCCCCGACGAGGTGGCGATCACGGACAGCAGAGAGGCGCCGATGGCATAGCGGAGGTCGACGTGGAGCGCGAGGGCGAGCAACGGCACGACCACCACTCCCCCTCCGAGCCCCGTGATCGCCCCGAGGAATCCGGCGGTGGCCGACCCCGCCCACACCACGAGGAACATCGCCAGAGTGGTCACCCGGTCAGTAGAATACGGGCCGGTCGACCTTGCGCGCACCAGACGGGTCGCAGGAGCCTTTTCGACGGCTCCGCCTTGGAGGCGGTCTGGCTACCCACCGACCCGGACGTCGAGACCGGGGCGCGCGAGCGTGCGGCGAACGGCCTCCACCTGGGTCCCGGTGGGGGACGGGACCCTCTCGAGGCCGTAGGGCCTCCCCAGGCGGCGGTACTTTGCCTCGCCCAGCCGGTGGTAGGGCAAGACCTCGATGCGATTCACTCCTGGCAGCGAGAGCACGAACTCGGCGGTCGCTTCCAGGTTGGCGCGCCCGTCGTTCATCCCGGGCACGAGCGGCAGGCGAAAGACGACGGGCCCGCCGGCCGCGGCGAGTCGCCGGGCGTTCTTGAGGACGAGTTCGTTGCCCTGACCGGTCAGCCGAAGGTGCTCGGCCGCATCCATGTGCTTCAGGTCGTAGAGGAACAGGTCCACGTCGGCGGCCAGCTTCTCGATCGCCGACCAGGCGGCATGGCCACTCGTCTCCATCGCCGTGCTGCGTCCCTTTTCCTCGCGCTTGTAGCGCCGCAGGAGCTCGGCGGCGAACTCGGGCTGCGCGAGCGGCTCGCCTCCGGACAGCGTGAGGCCGCCGCCCGAGGCCTCGAAGTAGAGGGCATCGCGGCCCACCTCGGCGAGAACCTCGTCCACTGTCACCCGTCGCCCGAGGAGGTGGAGCGCCCCGCCGGGACAACGCGCCGCACACGTGCCGCAGCGCTGGCAGCGGCCGCGCTCTAGGGTCCGGGCTCCCTCGCGGTCCGTTGCCAGAGCACCTTGCGAGCACGCGGCTTGGCAGAGGTCGCACCGCAGGCAGCTCTCGGCGGCCCAGGTGAGCTCGGGATTGAACCCCTGGGACTCGGGGTTGCAGCACCACCGGCAGGTGAGCGGGCACCCTTTGAGGAAGACGGTGGTCCGCAGCCCGGGCCCGTCGTGAAGGGCGTACCTCCGGATCTCGAAGATGCAGCCCTCGGGGGCCTGCCCTTGAGGACCGGGTGCCGGTGCGCGTGGGGTGCGTGGGTCTCGCCCCGCCGGATCGCGCCCGTCGGTGATGCCGTTCGACACGAGGGGGCCCCGAGGGCAGCGGCGCCTTAGACGCCGTGCTCGGTGCGCGAAAGGATCTCGCGCTGGGCGTCCGGGCTCAGCACCGTGAAGTAGTCCGAGTAGCCGGCCACACGGACCAAGAGGTCGCGGTGTCGCTCCGGGTGATCCATGGCGTCGAGCAGGATCGCCCGGTCGATGATGTTGAACTGCATGTGGTGTCCGCCCTGGCCGAAGTAGCCCCGGATCAGGCCCGCCAGCTTGTAGAGGTCGCGATCGGTCTTCACCGTCTCCGGATTGATCTTGATGTTGAGGAGCGTCCCGTTGGTGCGGGCGTGGTCCAGCTTCGCGACCGAGCGGGTGGACGCGGTCGGCCCCTTGCGGTCGTGGCCTTGGACCGGGCTCACTCCCTCCGACAGCCACTCGCGGGCCCTCCGGCCGTCGGGAGTGGCGCCGGTCATCTCCCCGAGCGCGATGTGGCTCGTGGTCGGCAACAGGTCCACCCAGTAGCGAGCCCCCTGGATATCCGTGTGGCTCTCCACCGCTGAGCAGAAGATGTCCTGCACCAGCACCGCCAGGTCGTCCGCCACGTCCTCGTCGTTGCCGTAGTGCGGAGTCTGGTTGACGAGGGTCTGCCGCATGACCTCGCGGCTCTCCCAGTTCCGGTCGAGCGCCTCGATGAGCTCGCCCATGCCGAAGGTGCGGCTCTCGAAGACGTGCTCCCGGATGCCCGACAGGGCGTCGGCCACCGTGCCCACCGCCACGCCGCTCATGGTGGCGATCTTGTAGTGCGATCCCCCGGCGTGCCAGTCGGTCGCCGAGCCGATGCAGTCGTCGATCAGTGCCGACGTGAATGGCACCGGGCAGTGCTGCGCGTAAATGTCGCGCACGATGTTGTCGTAGCGCACCTTCATCGCCACGAAGTGCTCGACCTGCGCCTGAAAGGCGGCGACGACCTCATCGAAACAAGTGAACGCCTTCGGGTCGCCCGTATGGGGCCCGAGCTGCTCCCCGGTGAGTCGGTCGGCCCCATCGTTGAGAGCCAACTCCAGCGTCTTCGCCAGGTTGAAGTAACCAGAGGACGCCATGCGATCCTTCCCGTCGCAGTAAGCGGCCACGCAACCGTTCAGGCTGCTCGCCCGGGCGTCGCTGAGGGTCTTTCCGCGGTTGACCATGCCCAGCACCATGGCGTCGGCGTTGAACATGGCGGGCATACCGGTTCCCAGTCGGATCACCTCGCAGCAGCGAGCCAGGAACTTCGGCTGGGTCACCGAGCTGATCTGGGCCGATAGGCCGGGCTGGGGAAGCAGCGTGTGCTCGAGGGCGTCGAGACACATGAAGGACAGCTTGTTCACGGCATCCCGCCCGCCGCGGGTCAGGCCGCCGATGTTCAGGTTCTGGAAGTCCGGGTACGAGCTCGAGGTCTGGGACTCTCCGGAGTCCTTCGCCAGCGTGATCTCGTCGAACTTGACCCACAGGAGGTCGAGCAGCTCCTGGGCCTCTTCTGGACCCATCTCTCCCGCATCGATGCTGTGCCGGTAGTACGGGTAGAGGTACTGGTCGAAGCGGCCGGGGCCAAAGGCGTGGCCACTCGTCTCCAGGTTGATGACGAGGTGCGTGATCCAGAAGGACTGTAGCGCCTCCCGGAAGGAAACGGCGGGCCGGGCCGGGACTCGCGTCAGGACGGCCGCGATCTCCTGCAGTTCGGCCCTGCGGGTCGCGTCGGGCTCCAGGGCGGCCAGGCGACGCGCCTCCCCCGCGTATCGGTTGGCGAGGAGGATGGCGCTGCGGCAAGCGAGGGCCACGGAGTCCAGGAAGTCCACCTGGCGCGCGTAGTTCGGGCCGCGCGGATCCAGACGAGACCTCGACCGCTCCACGTCCGCGGCGACGCCTTCCAGGCCCCGGGAGAGCACCTTGTCGTAGGCGGCCTGGAAGTGACCGATGCTGCGGGACCGGAAGTAGTTGTAGATGACCCCTCGTTCGTCGGCTCTCCAGACCTCAGGCGGGACAGCCTCGTTGATGCGGTCGGCGACCTGGCGATTCCGCCAGTAGGGGAACACCTCCTCGCGCAGGATCTGCTTGGTCTCGTCGGAGACGAAGAACGGCGTGTCCTTGCGGGTTGCGAGCCGGTCCAGATCGCGCGCCACCCAGGCGCAGTTGATCTCCGGGTAGAGGGGCGAGCCCCGCACCGTCAGGGCCTTCATGCCGACTATGAGCTCGCCGCGCTGGATCGCCACGGGATGCTCCGCGAGGACGCGGTGGAGCATCTGGGCGCGCCGGGCGGCGAGGGGCTGCCCCTCGGTCTCCCGGTGGCTGCGGGTCACCGAGAGAGCCCGATGCGGGTGGATCTCGGGGCGGGCCTGGCGGTTGCGCTCTATGCCCATGCGGACGCGATCGGTGGGGCTGCCAGCCGTGTGCGGGCCGGCCGCGCGAGCGATCGTAAGAGACTCGGCGGAGGTCCGAATCATGGTCGACTCCTGCCGCCCGGCTTCGCTTGCGAGCCGGCACTCTGTGGCAGGCGAAGGACGGCTGCGGGAGTAGCCCGACGCGCCTGACGAGCCGAAATCCTCTGCATTTTTCGCGCGGCCCGGGCCACGTGCGCCCGGGCGAGCCTTTCGGCACGATCGCCGTCGCCCTGAGCCACGGCCTCCACGATCTCCCTGAGCTCCCTCAGGGTGTCCAGGTTGGTCTCCGCGTCCCGGGGGAGGTAGGCCTGGATCTGGTGGCCGTGCAGGTTGATGTGCACGCTCTCCAGGCACAGATGGTGGAGCGGGTTGCCGGCGAGCAGGGCCAGGCCGAGGTGGATCTCCCGATCCACTTGCATGAACTCGTCCCAGCGGGCGGCGCCCTGCCGGGCCAGCTCCTCCGCCTTCTCGAGCAGTCGATAGATCCCTTTCATGCGTCGGGAGTCGGCGCGCATTGCAGCCCGCCGGGTGACCAGTCCCTCGAGGTCCTGGCGGAACTCCGAGATCTGCTCCAGGCCGATGCGCTGGGACTGCACGAACAGCCCAAAGTTCTCCGCCATCGGTGCCGAGGTGATCTCCTTCACGAAGACCCCGCCGCGGTTCCCCCGTCGGACCTCGATGAGCCCCTTCTGCTCGAGGACTCGCAGCGATTCACGCAGCGTATTGCGACTTACGTCGAGCATCCGCTGGAGGTCCCGCTCGGAGGGGAGGCGGTCCCCCACGGCGAGGTTGCCCTCCAGGATGGCTTCCTCCACCTGGCGGATGATGCCTTCGAAGGCTCGAATCTGCCTGACTTTCGTGAACATGGGGAATGGTTGAACCATACTGATCCAGGAGCCGACCTGTCAATGGCCGGAGATCCGCGGCGGGCCGGCGCGAGGATGGCTTATGGGCACGCGGCCGGGCCGACGAGGCTCGGTCGAGGCAACCCGATTAGAGTCTGGGTGAAATCCGAGCCCCGAGGAGGGATCCCGATGGCGAGCGAGGTCGAGTCCACCGTGACGGTCATCGGTGCGGGGCCCGGAGGACTCGCTGCGGCTGCGGCGCTCCGGGGAGCGGGCTTGCCCGCTCTGGTCCTCGAGCGGGCCGCATCCGTGGGGGCGACTTGGCGCGGTCACTACGACCGCTTGCACCTGCACACGGTGCGATGGCTCTCCGGCCTGCCGGGCCTCCGCATACCGCGGCGCGCCGGGATGTGGGTCTCTCGCGACGACTTCGTCGCCTACCTCGAGGCCTATGTTCGGCACCACGACCTCACCATCCGAACCGGGACGGAGGTCCAGCGGCTGGACCGGACGGGCGGCGGATGGCGCGTCGAGACCTCCCGCGGCCGGATGGAGTCCGGGCACGTGGTGGTCGCGACCGGGCAGAACCGCGTTCCCGTCATCCCTCCCTGGCCTGGCCGGCAGGCATTCAAGGGCCTTTTCCTGCACTCGAGCCAGTACCGGTCCGGACGCGAATTCCGGGGGAAGGACGTCCTCGTCGTGGGCGCCGGGAATAGCGGAGCGGAGATCGCGGTCGACCTCATCGAGCACGGAGCGGCGGTGGTGCGCCTCTCCATCCGGCGTCCGCCGAACGTGGTCTATCGCACGGTCGCAGGTGTGGTACCCGCACAGCTGGTCTCCATCCTATTGAGCAAGCTGCCCTTGAGGGTCGCCGACGCCTTGGCGCGCGCAACGGCTCGCCTCACCGTCGGGGACCTCCGCAAGCTGGGGCTCCCGAGACCGGATCGCGGGATCTACACGGAGATGGTCCGAGACCGCCAGATCCCGATCATCGACGCGGGCCTCGTGTCCGCTCTTCGCGCCCGCCGCATACAGGTCGTGCCCTCCGTCGAGGCATTCGACGGTACGGCGGTGGAGCTCGCCGGGGGCGGCAAGATAGAGCCGGATGCCGTCGTGGCCGCGACCGGCTACCATCCGGGCCTCGAGCCCCTCCTCGGCCACCTCGGTGTCCTCGACGGCGGCATCCCTCGGGTGCGAGGAGCCTCGGAGGCGCGAGAGGCGCCGGGGCTCTTCTTCGTCGGGTTCACGAACCCTCCGACCGGCAATCTGCGAGAGATGGCGCGCGACGCCCGACGCATCGCGAAGAGGATCCGCGCCACACCAGGCCTCGGGAGCCGGGCAGGGGAGTAGCCCGCGTCCGTCGTCGCCTCCAAACACCGCCGGAAACCCGAACGGAGCGAGGGCCGTGCGCGCCGGCTCCAGCTCCCGGGCGCCCGCGGCGGGCAGCGAGGTACTATCCTCAAAGGTCCATGAAAGAGCCTTCCGAGAGGGCGCACCGGGCCGACGTCATCGTGATCGGAGCCGGAATCGCCGGCGCTTCTGCGGCCGCCGAGCTCGCGCCGAGCTGTAGGGTCCTCCTCGTCGAGATGGAGGATCAGCCCGGCTTCCACACCACGGGTCGGTCGGCAGCGGTCTTCGCCGAAGCCTACGGGAACGGCGTGGTTCGCGCCCTGACGCGCGCAAGCCGGAGATTCCTCGCCGAGCCGCCGCCGGCCTTTTCCGACCAGCCGTTGCTTCTCCCCAGGGGCTGGATGTTCGTCGCCCGGAGCGACCAGGTCGAACGCCTGGAGGAGCTGTCGCGCGAGATCGGCGGCTCCCTGCGCGCGATGAGCTCGGCGGAGGCCCTGGAGCGCGTTCCCATTCTGAGGCGTGAATACCTGGCCGGTGCTCTCTGGGACGAGACGGCAAAGGACATCGACGTGCACGCGCTCCACCAGGGCTACCTTCGACGCTTCCGAGCCGCCGGCGGCGAAGTCCTTCTCGGGTGCCGCGTTCTCGGGCTCCGTCGCACGGCCGAGTCCTGGCGGCTGGAGACGAGCCGCGGAGGGCTGGCGGCTCCGCTCGTGGTCAACGCAGCAGGAGCCTGGGCCGAGGAAATCGGCCGGTTGGCGGGCGCGGTGACCGTCGGGCTCGTGCCCATGCGTCGAACGGTGGTGCTTCTCGATCCCCCGCCCGGAGTCGACATCGCCCGCTGGCCCCTCGTCATCGACGCGGAGGAGCAGTTCTACTTCAAGCCGGAATCGGGCAAGCTGCTCGTCTCCCCGGCGGACGAGACCCCGTCACCCGCCTGCGACGTCCATCCGGAAGACCTGGAGGTCGCGCTGGCGGTCGACCGGATCACCCGCGCCTGCGCGCTCGACGTGAGGAGCGTGTTCAGGAAATGGGCCGGCCTCCGCTCGTTCGTGCCCGACCGGACGCCCGTAGCTGGCTTCGACCCGCGGGCCCGGGGGTTCTTCTGGGTCGCCGGCCAGGGAGGGTACGGGATCCAGACCGCCCCCGCACTGGGGCGCCTCGCGGCGGCTCTGGTGCTCGGGAAGGCAATTCCGGAGGAAGCGGCCGCCGAGGGAGTATCCGCCGCGGACCTCTCGCCGGCTCGCTTCGATGGCTGAAGGCGCATTGGGTCCGAACGCCCCCGCTTCTGGCCTGGAGAGGAGGAGTGCCGTCCCGGTGCCGCCGACTGCTCACCTCCGCAGGAGTTCCGCGAAGATCGCCACGAGCGCTGGATCGAGGAACGTACCGGACCGGCCGCGCAGCAACGCCAGCGCCTCAGCGGGTTCCACCTGTCCATAGCTGCGGAGCGTTTCCCAGGTGTCGGCGACCGCTACCACCCGAGCTGCCGCCACCGGTCGACGAGGGCCGGTGATGGCGGGATAGCTCGCCGCTCCGTCGAACCGGAGGTGGTGCTCGTAGGCCACGAGGACGGTCACGTCCGGGATGGCTTCCAGCATGGCGAGGCGCGCCGCCCCGCGGACCGGGTGGACCGTTCGCCTCTGGGCCGAGTCTTCGAAAGGGTCCCGCACCTCCACGTATCCGACATCGTGCAGGAGTCCGGAGAGGGCCAAGTTCTCGACGACCCCGTCCTCGACTCGAAGGGCCCGGGCGAGCCGCATGGTAGTGAGCGCCACCGCCACCCCATGGAGGAACTCCGCATCGTTGATGCGGGCCGCGGCGACGCGGAGCGACTCGAGTGCGCCGGGGTCCGCTGCGCGGGCGAGCCACGACACGAGACTGCGCAGGCGATCGACCCGGGTGACTGCACCGCTCGCGACGCCGGCGAGGTCCGAACGAGCGCCCTCCAGCTGCTCGGCGGACAGCGCCCCCGGACCGGCCTGCGCTGGACCCGAGCCCGGGCGGCCGGCAGCCACCGGGGCCTCCTCCGCGGCGAAGCCCGCCTGTCCCACCAGGATGTGTCGGGACGGCGCCGGCCCCTTCGGGCCATGGCAACTGTCCAGGAAGAGCCCGAGCTCGACTGCATCGAGGCCCGCGACCATCGTCAGGCCGCGGATACCGTGGCGGCGGAAGGCCTTGAGGAGGCCGCGCGCCCACGGGGCGTCCTCGGGCGCCGCCTGGCGGTCGACGAGGAGCTGCCCTTCCAGGCAGATGAGCGAGACCTCGGCAGTGCCAGCGCGAGCGCACCAGGCCTCGAATGCTCCCAGAATCCGCGCCAGGGCCGCCTTCACCTGCGGGTGGTTGGCGGAGTAGACCGAGCGCTGCTGAAATGCGGCGCCGAGGTCCGCCACCAGGCGCTCGAGGGCCTCTGCCTGTCCGGGGTTGCCGGGGCTCACGGGCCCGCCTCCGCGCCGGAGGCCAGTGCGCCGCTGAGCCTCCTGATCTCGGCGTCGTGCGAGCGCAGTCCGGCCTCGATCCAGGTGCGTCGCGACGGGCCGGGATAGGACGACAGCGTCCTATAGAACTCGCGCCGCTCCTCGAGCGCCGGAGGCAGAAACCGGGAACGAAAACGGCCGAGGCCGCCAAGCGCGGAGGGATCGCCGATGGCGGCCAGGGCACGAATGGCTTCGAGCCGAATGGAGCGTCGCTTCCCGAAGAGGTCCCAGGCCGACAGAAGAGCGACGATGGGCTCGACCGCCTCCGCGATGCCGTATTTTCCGGCGAGCACCACCGCAGCTTCCGCCTCGCGGGGGTCCGAGTGGTAAAGCGCCTGCCGCAAGAGCTCGCGTGACCCCTCCCTGTCGAAGGCGAAGAGATTGTGGATGGCCTCGAGCCGGACGCGCAGGTCCGGGTGGTCCGCGCACTTGCGGACCGCCGGGACCGACTTCGAGTCGCCAACCCGGCGCAGGATGAGCAGCATGTTGCGCACGACGTACCACCGGGAGTCGGACAGCAAAGCCGCGGCGTCGCGCGCCACCACCGGTCCGAGCTTGGCGAGCAGCTCGATGAGGAGAAGGCGGAGCTTCCGGTCCTCGGTCTCGGTGAGCACGCCGAGGAGCTGGCGCACCGCGGTCGGGGCTAGGTGCTCGAAGAGCGTCGACACCAGCCGGAGCGATTCTTCCGAAAGCGCAGGCAGGGAGGCCGCGAGCGCCGCGACGGCCTCTGGCCCCGACATCCACTCTGCCGAAAGGCGGAGCGCCGCGGGCACCGGCCCTTCGCCGATGGCGCCCCATTGAACGTTCTCGAGGAGCGTCACCACCTGGGGGATCTGCCCCTTACCCAGAAGCCGGAGGTAGCCGCTCTGCACCCGGCGGAGAACGTGCGGAAGGGCGCTCGAGGGAACTCCCTCGCGCTCCACGAGCTCGAGGAGCGTTGCCGCGGCGTCTCGCTCCGAGTTCGGGTCCCCGAGCTGGCGGCTCACCTCTGCAGCGGCCGGCGAGAGGTCCAGGTCCGGGCGGTCCTCCGGCAGCTCGAGCAGTGCAGCGAGGGCGCTCGTCGACACCTTGACGTCGCGAAGGGTGTCTACGTCCTCCGTACCGAAAGCCTGCATGATGCCTGCGAGCCGCAGGCGGTCCCGGGTGGGCGACCCGGCCTCCGAGGGAACGGCTTTCTGCAGAGCCGCCTCGCCCGTCGCCGTCCGGATCTCAGCGAGGGTCTCTGGGGCGAGGACCGCGGAGAGCTGGGCCAGGGGTTCTTCGGTCGACCCCTGACGGACCATGGCGGCGGCGAGTTCCCGGACCAGGCGGCTGCGCCCGTCACCTCGGAGCCGCGGATAGAGTGCTGCGACGGTAGCGGCGCGCTCCGCATCGGGGGACTCGCAGAAGTCCTCCGCGGCGGCCCGCAAGGCAGCCGCGAAGGCCGCCGGCGCCCAGGTGGCCACCCCGCCCCCGCCGCCTGCTCCCGTGTCGAAGAGAACCTGCAACAGGTCGACTGCGCCCTTCGGGGTCGTGATTTTCGCGCGCTGCTCGGAGGGCAGGGTGCCGCTCGCGAGGAGCCGCCGGATTACCCGCATCGCGAAACTTCCGGCCTCGGGCGCCGAGGCCTCCTCGCCGCCCTCCACGAGTGCGATGGAGGAGAAGTCGAGGTCTCGGACCCGGAGGCGGACGAGGCCGGAGGAGGCGAGCTCCGAGGCGAGCGAACCCGCGCTTTGTGCGCTTCGCGTATCGAGAGACAGGGCCCGGAGGAAGGCCTCCAGCTCCTCCGAGGTCACACCTGCGTCCAAGCAAAGGACGCCCGCGCGCCTCCTGCGAAGCAGCTTCGCGAGGTTCGCCGCGGTGGGCGAAGCGAACTTCCTTTCGTTCCAGAGCAGGCCGTCCGGGGCGGCCCCGAGCTCGACGGGGCCGGTCTGGGCGAGCAAGGACGAGAGCGCGGAGCATGCTCGGGCGAGGCCGCCGACCGCCGCCGGGTGTCCGCGCGGGTAGGAGGTGAGGGCCCGACCGGCGACTGCCAGCTCGCGAAAGAACTCGCCGAAGCGCGCCTCGGCTTGGTCCATGGCCACCATATCTAAGGATGCGCATCCCCGCGTTGGATCGCGGTCCGCCGGCCCATGTCGTACGCCCGACATTACCTGACCCGCAGGGGGCGGACCAGAATCCGGGCCTCACCGTCCTGGCGGACGGCCGCACTCCCGAGCGCCCGCGAGCCGATTTTTCGCCCTCGCCGCGCAAGCCGCTCTGGGAGCCCGGGTACCGCGGACCGCGAGCGACCCGGTGCCGTCCTCTCTCGGCGACGGGCTCCGGCGCGTCCCGCACACCCCTTGCCCGCCCGGCTCTAGCCCCGGGACAGCGCCCCGCGCAGCGTCGCCGAGAAGGATTCCACGTCCTCAGACGTGGTGTCGAAGGCGCACATCCAGCGCACCGTTCCGGCGCGTTCGTCCCAGGGCCAGAAAAAGGTCGCCTGTTGCAGGGGCGCGATCAGCGCCGGAGGGATGCGTGCAAAGACGGCGTTAGCCTCCACCGGGTAGAGCACCGAGAGCTTCGGAAGGCCACGCACCGCCCCCTCCAGCTGCCGGGCCATGGCGTTGGCGTGTCGTCCGTTCTCCACCCACAGGTCGTCCTCGAGCAGGGCCTCGAACTGCGCCGAAATAAAACGCATCTTCGAGGCGAGCTGCATGGCGTGCTTCTGCCAGAACGGGAAGTCTCCGCCCAGCCCGGACCGGAGGAAGATCACCGCCTCGCCGCAAAACATTCCCTGCTTGGTGCCGCCGAAGCTGAGGATGTCCACGCCCGTCTCCACGAGCATCTCGCGCAGCGACAGTCCCAGCGACGCGACCGCGCAGCCGATGCGGGCTCCGTCGACGTGAACCCCCAGACCGTGGCCGTGTGCGAGGTCCACGAGGCGGCGTAGCTCGTCGCGGGTGTAGACCGTGCCGAGCTCGGTAGGTTGCGTCAGGGTCAGCGCCACCGGCACGACGGCGTGGACACCGTGGCCGCGGCCCAGCGCCTCCTCGAGAGAGGAGGGGTCGACCTTGCCCTGGAAGGTGCGCAAGGGGATGAGGCGCATCCCCAGGAAACGCTCCGGCGCGGTGCTCTCGTCGTTGCACAGGTGGGCCACGTCGGCACACAGAACAGCGCCGTACGGGCGTGCCAGGGACATGAGAGCCGTGTTGTTGGCCGCCGTGCCGTTGAAGACGAAGTGCGTCGCCACCTCCTGCCCGAAGAGGCGGGCGAAGGCCGCGCGCGCCCGGGCGGTGAAGGCATCGTCGCCGTACGCGCGGGCGTGCCCCCGGTTGCAGGCGAGGACCCGCTCCATCACCCGCGGGTGGACGCCAGCGAAGTTGTCGCTGGCCAAGCCTCGGGCCAGATTGTCAGGGGGGGTGTTGGGATTCAAAGGACCTCCGCGCGGTGGGACGTCACCCTACACCCCATGGCCGCCCCCGGCGACTCCTCCGCGTCCCGGGACGCGGGAACCGAGGAGCCCCCGTTCCCGCGACTGTGGAGAGCTAGCGGGGTGAACCCCGCGCCCATGGAGGTCTCCCTGGCGCGATGGCGCGGCATGTGGTTTCCGGCACCTCCCGGATCCGGGCGCCGCATCGAGGTCGCGAGGCAGGGGTCGCGGGGGATTCCTGCGTCGCGTCAGTTCCGAGGTCCGTGGACCTCGCACCGCTATCGGGCGAGAGACGCGCCTCTCTTGGGCTAGACCGGGTCCTCTTGGAGGCGGAGCGGCGTCGTCGGCAGGTGGCGAGCCGAGGCCTCCGCGGCTCTTCCCATGGATGCCCGACTCCGATCCCGAGCGCGCCCGCGAAGAGGGGCGCCCGTCGCAACTCGTCCATGGTGAGTACCGGCTCGGGGGCCCCGCGTCCCTCGGCGAGTCGCGGATCGCCGCGGGCGCCGAGTCCCCGGCCATCGCACTGGTCCCATCGCCGCCCACCTCGGGCTTTCGGCCGGGTTCCGCTCGTACGGGGCGCGGCGGACGGAAACGGGCGCGTCTGCTCTCGCGGAGGTCGATCGGGGTTCGGCCCCGCGACCGGCTCGACGGACCGGGCGACGTGGAATAGCGTTTCCACGGGAGGGCGCCGCCCCGTCGGCGGCCTTTCTCCTCCGGTGTCTCGAGACGAGGCCCGCGAGTCCCTAACTCGAGGGGTTTGGCATGTCCAGCAACAAGAACCGGCCAGTGAAGCCGCAGACGCTCGTGCTCACCAAGGGGTACGACCCGCAGCTCTCCGAGGGAGCGGTGGTCCCGCCAGTGTTCCGGACCTCGACCTTCATCTTCAAGAAAGCGCAGCACGGCAAGCGCGCCTTCGAGATCGCCTACGGGCTCCGCCCGCAGGAGCCCGGGGAGAGTCCTGCCCTCATCTACACCCGCGTGAACAACCCCAACTGCGAGATGGTGGAGGATCGGGTCGTCGCCTGGGACGGGATGGAGGCGTCGGCGCTCTTCTCCTCCGGGATGGCCGCGATCTCCTGCTCCTGCTTCACCTTCCTGCGGCCCGGCGACCGGGTCCTGTTCTCCGATCCCATCTACGGGGGCACCGAGTACCTGTTCCGGCACCTCCTGCCGGAGTTCGGGGTGACGAGCACGCCATTCCCGGCGGGCAGCCCGCGCGAGGTGATGGACGACCTGGTCCGTTCGGATCCAAAGATCAAGGTCATCTACATCGAGTCGCCCGCGAACCCCACGAACAAGCTCACGGACATCCAGGCCGCGAGAGAGGTCGCCGACCGATACAGCAGCACCGGCCACCGGATCCTCCTGTTCGTCGACAACACGTTCATGGGGCCCATCTTCTCCCGCCCCAAGAAGCTCGGAGCCGATGTCATTCTCTACTCGGCCACCAAGTTCATCGGAGGCCATTCCGACCTCGTGGCCGGCGTGGCCATGGCATCGAAGGACGAGATCGCCAAGATCAAGGCCACCCGGACCATCCTCGGGGCGAACTCCGACGCGGACAGTGCCTGGCTCATCCTGCGCAGCCTCGGGACCCTGCAGCTCCGGATGGAGAAGCAGCAGGAGAACGCGCTCGCCTTGGTGAAGTTCCTGAGGGGGCATCCCAGGGTCAAGACCGTGGCCTACCCAGGCCTGCCCGAAATGGGCGATTACCAGGTGCAGCTCGCCCGCCGCCAGCTCACCGGGACCGGAAGCCTCGTCAGCTTCGAGTTGGAGGGCGGGCAGGCGGAGGCCTTCAAGCTGCTCGACGCTGTGAAGGAGTTCAAGCTGGCGGTTAGCCTGGGCGGGATCGAGACGTTGATCGAGCACCCGGCCTCGATGACTCATTCGGACATGACGCCGGACGAGCAGAGGAACGCGGGCATCCACCAGAGCCTGATCCGGATCTCGGTCGGCCTCGAGGAGGTCGAGGACCTCATCGAGGACATAAAGCGAGCGCTCGACCAGCTCTGAGAGCAAGCGGGACGGCGGGCGCGATCCGGTCCGTTACCGGGGTCACACCTCCCGGACCACCGCGGAGGGGCTCTCGTCGAAGAGCCGTAGGCACAGGACGCCGAGGAGTATGAGTGCGCTCCCCGCCAGTTGCTTGCCGGTGAGGCGTTCCCCGAGGACGAGGTAGGCGGTGACGGCCGTGAAGACGGGCTCGAGGGTGACGACCAGGTTCACGACGCTCGAGGGAAGGTAGGCGAGACTCACGTTGTAGAGCCCGAAGCCCACCAGGGTGGGGCCGGCCGCGAGGGCGAAGAGGAAAGCCCATCCAGAGGCCGAAGTGCCGAGCGAGAAAAGCTCCGCCGGACGAACGGCGCAACCGGGGATCCTGGACCCCGCCGCGAGGTTCAGGGCGAGCAGGAAGGCGGCCGCGTACCCGAAGGTGTAGAGGAGCGTGGTCCAGGGATCGAGCCCCCGCTTGGACGCGGCACGTCCGAACAGTCCGTAGAGGGCGTAGCAGAGGCCGGACGCAATCCCGGCGAGGACGCCGGCGACCTCGGCGCGCGGGGCCGTGCGCCCGAGTATCCCGGCCACGAGGGTGCACCCTCCGAGGGTGCACACGGTGGCGAGGACCTTGGCGCCTGACATCCGCTCCGCGAACCACCACCAGCCCAAGAGGACGCCGAAGGCCGTGGAACAGTAGACGAGGACGGTGGCGAGGGCGGCCCCAGTGAGGGCCACCGAGGAGGTCCAGAGGGAATTGAAGAGGAAGAGGACGAGCCCGTATCCGGCTAGGAAGCCGAGGTGCCGGCGCTCGACGAATAGAAGGTCGGGGCGGACGAAGAGGAGCGCGGGCACGAGCGTACAGACGACGAAGAGATCCCGCCAGAATGCGAGGACCAGCGGAAGCAGGTGGTGGGTGCCCGTGAGATGGCGGATGAAGACTGCGGTGGTGGAGAGCACGGCCGCGCTGAGCGCGGCGATGAGGTAGCCGCGCGCCTGTGCCGGGTTCGTGGCGGCCATGACCGGCGGACCCTAGCACAAAGGGCCGCCCGCCCGGAGCCGCTCACGATGGTGATGCCGGCCAGGCCGAGCGCCGTGCCGATCTCGAAGGCGGAGGTGAGAGGATCTCCAGGGACGAGGACCCGAAGGTCACGCCGAGGATGAGCGTCACGAAGAGAACACCTCGAGCCGGGTCGCGAGGTAGCGGCGAGAAATAGACGACGAGACGCCTTCGAGGGCCGCGACCGGCGCCCCTCTGAAAAGGGGAGAGGCCGCCTCGGCGAGTACGGGCGGCCTCCAGGCTCGGCCAGGCGGCTTCCGCTCAGCCGGCGGACCAGGCGGTGTTCACGAGGTCGCACGCGCTGCCCACCTGGCAGATCATCCCGCCGTTCCCGTGCTTGGCCGGCGCGCCCGGGGACGCGGCGCCCTCGCTCTTCGGGCAGTCCTTGTTGAACTCCTTGCCCGTGGCGTACGCGGGCGCCGGGTCCTGCGCCCAGGCAGGGAGGCACGTGAGCATCACCGCCGCCGCGAATCCGAATCGAATGGCCTTCCGCATATCCGCTTCCTTTCCAGAGGCGCGTGGGAGTGAGGTGCGCCTTCGCCTATCGAAACGACGGACGGGCGGAGGAGGTTCCGCGGCCGCGCGACGATTCGCGGGCTCGGCTCCGGGCGGGCCCTCCTGGGGGATCCGCGAACGCTTTTCGGCGCGGGACGAGTCGGCGGCTCAGCCGGCGAGTCCCCAAGCCTCCACCGGGTTCGAGAGCACGCCGATGCCGTCGATGGCGACGTCGACGGTTCGCCCGGGCCGGATCACGCCGACCCCGAGCGAGGTACCGCAGGAGATCAAGTCCCCGGGCAGCAGCGTCTGCTCGCGCGAGATGAGGCTCACGAGAGCCCGTGGAGTGAAGATCATGTCGCTCACCGGATATTCCTGGCGGACGCTTCCCTTCACGAGGGTGCGAACGGTGAGCTTCATCGGATCGATTCCGGTGGCGATGACGGGACCGAAGGGCCCGAAGGTGTCGAAGCTCTTCGCCCGCGTCCACTGCGGGAAGGCGGGATCGCGGCTGATGAGGTCGAGCGCGGTGACGTCGTTCACGCAGGTGTAGCCGAAGATGAACCGGTCCGCGTCGGCCTCGGCCACGCGGCGGGCCTCCCGGCCGATGACGATCCCGATCTCCCCCTCGTAGATGACCTTGCCGATGTCGTCCGCCGGCAGGCGAATGGGCTCTCCGGAAGCGAGGTACGAGGTCTGGGCCTTCGTGAAGTAGAGCGGCTCCGCCGGGATGGGCAGGCCCTGCTTCTCCGCTGCCGCCCGGAAGTTGTTCACGAGCCCGATGAGCTTTCCGGGCCAGGTCGGGGTGAGCACTCGAACCGAGGCGAGGGGAATCGTTTCGCCGGTCGGCTCGGCCGCCGCGAACAGGTCGCCCCGGAAGACGCGCACCGAGTCGCCCTCCAGGGTGCCGAACCCGACGGATCCGGCGTGCACGAACCGCAGCCAAAGCGTCATCTCTCGACCTTCCTTCGCCCGGACCCCGACGGTGCTCGCCCCGACTAGAGCCCGAGGCCGAGCTTGGCGGCGAGGCCGATCCGCTGCATCTTCCCGGTCGGACCCTTGGGAATCTCGGTGAGGATCAGGACCTTCCGCGGGACCTTGAAGTCGGCCAGCCGCGCCGCCGCGAACTCACACAACTCGCGCTCGGTGGCGCTCTGCCCCTCCCGGAGGACGACCGCGGCGGCCACCTCCTCACCGAGCTTGTCGTGCGGCATCGCGAAGGTGACCACCTGCTGGACTGCGGGGTGGTCCATCATCACCGTGTCCACCTCGAGGGGCGAGACCTTCTCCCCGCCGCGGTTGATGATCTCCTTGAGCCGCCCGGTGAGGCGCAAGTATCCGTCCGAGTCGAGCACGCCCTGGTCCCCGGTCCGGAACCAGCCGCTCGTGAACGCCTTGGCGTTCGCCTCTGCGTTCGCGAGGTAGCCCGGCGTGACGTTCGGGCCGCGGATCACGACCTCCCCGGTGGCTCCGGGAGGGACCAAGCCTCCGGCCTCGTCCATGACGGCGACCTCGGGGCCGGCGGCGACGCCCACCGACCCCGGCTTGCGGGCACGCGGAGGCAGGGGGTTCGACGCCATCTGGTGCGCGGCCTCGGTCATCCCGTACGCCTCGATGACGACCGTCCGGAACACTCGTTCGAGCTCGGCCATGACTTGCGGCGGGAGCGAGGCGGACGAGGACCGAACAAGGCGGAGGCGACTTCTCGTCACGGAATCCGGATTCCGGTCGGCGCGCGCCAGGACGGCCTGGTGCATCGTCGGAACTGCCGTGTACCAGGTGGGATTCACTTCGTCGAGCCAGGAGAAGAAGCGCAGCGCGTTGAAGCCTGGCGAGCAGGACACCTGCGCGCCGGCGGCGAGCGAGGCGAGGACCGCGGCCATGAGCCCGTGAATGTGGAAGAGAGGCATGACGTTCAGGCACACGTCGCCCGGGGTGAGCGCGATGGACTCGACGATGTGCCAGGCCGAGGCCACCACGTTTCGCTGGAGGAGCGGGACCATCTTCGGGCGCGACGTCGTCCCGGAGGTGTGCAGCACGAGTGCCACGTCGTCGGCCTCTGCGAATCCGCCGCCCGACGGCGCCCCGGCCGGCCCGCCTCCCGAGAGCGCAAACGCGCCGGCGCCCGCCTCCCGCTCGGGTCGCAGCTCGAGAACGGGGATCTTGAGCTTGCCGGCGACCTCGCGGGCCGGCGAGTCCGCCCCGGCCTCGAGGACGATGACCTTCGCCCCGAGGTCGTTGAGGTAGAACTCGAACTCGTTGGAGCGATAGGCGGGGTTGAGAGGCGCGGTGGCGGCGCAGGACCCGATGCAGACGAAGGCCGAAGCCATCTCCGGCCCGTTGGGAAGGACGATGGCCACACGATCACCGCGACCCACGCCGAGCCCGTTCAGCGTCTCGGTCGTCCGCCGGGCGAGCGCGGCGAGGTCCCGGTAGGATAGTGGCGCCACCCCGGGTGCCCCCAGGGCCCGCGCTCCCGGCGTTCCGCTTTGCAGGATCTCCGCGATGGTGGTCGCTCGTGGCATGACGGGGTCCTATATGCGGGTGATGCCCATGGCATCCGGGATCAGGGCCCGGCTCTCCGCCCGCACGCGCGCCGGCTTGAGGAGTAGGACAGCCGTGGCCGCCGCCGCAAAGTTGAGAAGGGCGGAAGCGAAGAAGACCGCAGCCCAGCCGCTTCGCTCGCTCAGGTAACTGAGGACCGGGATGAGAAGGGCCGCCGTCCCCTTGGCCGTGTAGAGCAGGCCGTAGATAGTCGTGCAGTAGCGCTTCCCGAAGATGTCCGCGCAGGTGGCGGGGAACAGGCTGTAGATCTCGCCCCAGGCGAAGAAGACGAACCCCGAGAGCAGGACGAAGCTCATGGGGTCGCGCGCCCGGAGCAACAGGAGGATTCCGATCCCCTCGAGGAGGAAGGCGAGGAACATGGTGTTCTCGCGCCCCAGGTGGTCGGAGACCCAACCGAAGAAGGGTCGGGTAATCCCGTTGGTGACGCGGTCGATGGAGAGGGCGAAGGTGAGGGCCGGTAGCGTGACCCCCAGCAGCGAGACCTGGCTGTTCGCCACCTTGAAGTCGTTGGCGATGGGCGCGAGGTGGGCCACGACCACGAGACCGCCGGTCGCGACCATCACGAACATCGCATACAACGTCCAGAACATGGGTGTCTGCAAAGCCTCCAGGGGCCGGTATTCGCGGAGCGGCTGGTAGCGCCCCGCCGCCGGCGCGGGGGGCACCTCGCCCGGCCGCGGGGCGCGCAGGAAGGACCCGAACACGACGACCACGATGCCCTGCAGGGCGCCGAAGCGGAGGAAGGTGGACTCATAGCCCCGGAGCTGGATGAGCGCGGCGATGGGTGCGACGGTGAGCGCAGAGCCGGCGCCGAAGGCCGCCGCGGTCAGGCCGGCGGCGAGGCCACGCCGATCCGTGAACCACTTGAGCGAGTTGCCGACGGCCGTTCCGTAGACCGCCCCGGCCCCGACGCCGCCCACGACGGCGGCCGAGTAGAGGACGAAGAGCGAGCTGGCGTAGGCGTTCATCACCCACGAAAGTCCTACGAGGACGCCGCCGCCGAGTACGACCGAGCGCGGCCCGAACCGGTCCACGAGGTACCCCTCGAACGGGACGAGCCAGGTCTCGGTGACGACGAACAGCGTGAAGGCGAGCTGGATGGCGGTACGTCCCCAGTGGAACTTCGCGTCGATGGGACCGACGAAGAGGGTCCACCCGTACTGGAGGTTCGCGATCATCACCATGCACACCACGCCGAACCCGAGCTGGGCCCAGCGCCCGGGTGGCGTCTTCGGTGCGAATCGGGTCACGAGGTCCTCGGAGGCTCGGGCGCGCGGACAGAGAGGCCGGGCCCGGGGGGCGATTCCGGCGCTCTCCTCTGAGGCCGGCATGGCTCGGTCGCGGCCGGGGTCGCAAGTTCCGACGGAAGCACGTCCCCCCCAGTGGAGGCTCGGACTCGGAGCGGCTCGAGGAACCGCGCAGGAGAGTCCGAGTCTCTCTATCGAAAAGAACTCGTCGAGTGGAATCGTCACTAATAGCGCGGAGCGCGATCTTCATTTTGCTTGGGGTACCGAAGGCCGGGTACACCCCAAGAGGGACATCTCCTGTCGTTGCTCGCGCGCACCTCGACCCGGTGACGTGCCCCGGTCGCCGGTCGTCGACGAACGCTCGGTCCGACCCCCAATCGGACCTTTCGGGAGCCTGCTCGGCGGGCGACGGGCACCTATACATCTCGGCGGCGGGAGTATGGGCGGGACACGGGAGTACCCATCGAGGAGATCGCCGGGGCAGTGA
>Ga0335077_10002759_pt1 | contig 21066 bp, 17 predicted proteins | sample Lox_Sample_31_FD_207151 | JGI IMG/M metagenome (GOLD analysis project Ga0335077, IMG submission 207151) | Soil microbial communities from Loxahatchee National Wildlife Refuge, Florida, United States - Lox_Sample_3.1 | ecosystem: Environmental > Terrestrial > Soil > Wetlands | place: USA...
CTACGATTCGCTTGAAGGGGTGGCCGTCCAGCACAGGACCCAGCCATTTGCTCAGATTCTCCTGCTGTCTGGCGACAGCTTGCTCGAGCTGCTGGCGCGCCGTGTCGCTGTCCGCGAGATAGGTGAGTGGCTTCACTACATGCAGGACCAGCATCTCCGACTGAAAGTGGCGTTTCAGCGCCGCCGCTTCGTGAACAACCGCAACGGGCAAGTCGATTTGCTCCAGATCGAGCGGTAGAAGAATCTTCTTAATGTTTAGCAACCTTTTGCCTGCCTCTCCATGGCTCTCGGTGATTGACGGAAAGAACATCCTTTACGTTACTGTCGAAGTGCCGCCGTGCATTGCGCTGCGGCCCGGCGAAAGCTCTATTTCGCCTAACGTTCCTCACTCTGCTGCATGATGCATCCGTGGACGTCGTCGATCTGTGAGCCAAGTCACACGCCGCGTTTGGCTTGCTGCTCCGCTCTTGTGCGGCTTGGGTCCTGGCGACGGTATGAGAGGATTGCGCTAGATGTGCGAGCGCTGGCTGGAGTTAAGGTTTGTTCGGAAATGGCCTCGGCATTCCATGCTTCCACTCGGGTAAAGCATATCCATCACGATTTGGCATTTTGACCTGCGGCAGACTCTGAGCGTCGAGGATCGTGTCCTCCTGGATGACGCCGTTCTTGAAGAGGATGAAGGCGGTCAAAGCATAGACCTCGTCGGGCTTCAGCGTGCCCTCCTGCTTATAAGGCATGCCGCGGTTGATGTAGTCCCATAACGTGGTCGCGTAGGGTGAATGCAGCGCCATGACGTTTCCCTCGTTGATGCAAGGATTGAGACAAGGCGTGGAAACCTTGGTGCCGCTCGGAGGCTTGATCAACATGGGAGCCGGACCACCCGACCCCGCTGCCCCGTGGCACGCCGCGCATTTCTGCGCAAAGAGCGGAGTGCCCTCCTTGGCGCTTCCTTGTCCCGCCGGCAGATTGCTCCCGTTCGGACTGATGGTGATGTCTATCGCACGGACCTCTTCCGCGGTAGGGGCTTTGCCCAACCCATAGGTCGGCGACTGTGCCCAGGCCGCGGGGCTAAGCCCCAGAGCCGCCGCAAAGAGCAGAAGCTTAAGCGAGCGCATTGTGCACGCTCCCGTCGCTCGCCACTCTCCATGGCTGAATGGTGTTGTCGGAACCCTGCACGCCGTGTGTGTGGTAATAATCCGGGGCCACATTGAAGAATTTGGCGAGTTGCGCCCGGGACGGCTGTACCTGGCCCAGTTCATCGATGCAGCGCGACTGCAGCACGCATTCCTGTCCTTCCCACTTCCAGTCCATGCCAAAACGCGTGTGCGCCATGGGATGTATCCCCCCGCGAAGCTGCGCTTCTTTCCAGGTCTGGCCGCCGTCGGTGGATATTTCCACTTTGCGAACGGCGCCGCCGCCCGACCAGGCCAAGCCCGTGATCTGGTAAAACCCGGGACCGCGTAGCTGCTGCCCGCCGGAGGGAAAGGTGATCACCGATTTCGGTCCCCACTGGAAAGTCAGCGCCGCGACTTTTTCGTCCTTGTTGATATGGCCGTAGTCGTTGTACGTCATGTAGTAGCGGTCCACCACCTTGATTCGCCGCAGCCACTTGGTGTTGTAGATTCCTTCAAAGCCGGGAACCAGAAGCCGCACGGGAAAACCTTGCTGAGGACGTAGCGCCTCGCCGTTTTGTCCGTAGGCCACGATGCAATCGTCCATCGCCTTTGCCAGCGGGATGCTCCCAGCTCCTTTTACCTCTTCCGATCCTTCCGACACGATCCAGGAAGCGCCCTTTTGCACGCCGACCTCTTTGAGCAACAGAGACAGCGGAACTCCGGTCCATTCGCTGCAACTGGTCAACCCGTGCGTCTCTTGAACCGTCTTGGATTCAGGCTTGGAACGATTGCCTAAGCACTCGAGAAAATGGATGCGGGATACCGACGGGAATCGCCTCAACTCTTCCACGGAGAACTCCAGCGGCCGGTCCACCATGCCGTGGATCATCACGCGATGCTCCTTCGGATCGATGTCCGGAACAATGGCTCCTCGGTGAGTCCCCACAAAATGAAGCGAGGACGGCGTGATGATCCCCACTGAATCCTGAAGCGGGCTCAGCACATGGAACGTAAGGCCGAATTGATCGGGAGAATCTCGCTCCGCCACCGGTACGCGCACCGAGGTGACGAAACGCGAGCGCTCACCATAAGCGACCAGGTCCTTGAGAGATTTCTGAGGATGCGCATCGGGCGCTAGGGTCTGAGCGGTCGCGCTGGCGGACCCTATAGCCCCAACGGCCAAACCGGCCACCGCCGCTTCGGCGCCGCCCTTTAGAAACTTCCGCCGGCTAGCCTTCTTCGACTCCATGGTGTCTCCTTTCGCGATGACTTCGCCCTTTCGAATTCCCGGATTTTCCGGTAGCTTCGCGAAATGTACGCCCGTCCAGGCGAACAAATCAAGCTTGACGTTCCCACGCCGGCGGGCTACATGGGGCGAAGCTTGGACCCAGACTCGCGCCGGACCGCGGGTTCGCAGGCGGCCGATCATTGGTGTAGCATCGCGTTCAGCGGCTTGGCTAGGCAGGAGCAAAAATATGAAAGCATTGAAAACCGGCTTACTGCTCGTCGTAGTTATACTCGGCGCGGCGCTCTTGACGTTTCGCGTCACTGGTCTCGAACCGGAATACCTCGACTTGGACCAACTCCGCGCCCACCACATGATCGCGCGGCCCGGCCTGTGGCTGAAAGGCGAAGTCGTCACCGCGCCGGTCACGGATTGGTCGTTCGTCGACAAAGTCGAACACCCCGGGCGCAGTCTCAACACCGTCCTGGTGGAAACGCGAACTCCTTATTTCATTCCGCATTCGGTGCGCACGATGCCCTTCGTCCGCGACGGCCGCCTGTACATACGCTCGCATCAGGATCGCATGGACGTGCAGTTTCCCCATGACAAGTCCTGGACCGCCAATGTAGCCCGCGATCCGCGCGTGCGCATTAAAATCGGCGATAAGTTGTACCTGGCGACGATGGTGCTGGTTGCGGATCGCGCCCAAGCGATCGCGCTATTGGGCAGAAACCCTGAAGTTATGGAGAAGGGGCCCGACGGGCAAGATCATGTGGCAGGGTATGACCACGTTTTTCGCGTTTTCCAGAGGGACATCCCGGAATATGGCAGCGCGGATCAACCATCCCTGAGTTCGGCAGGGCTTGTTCCCGGGAACAAATCCTAGGCGCTAGACCAGACCTCGCATTCCTGCTCAGGAATCGCGATCGGGGATGCGGTCGAGTTGCGCCAGCCAGGCCGTGGCTTCGGAGTCGCTGGGAGCCCGGTAATCGCTGCGAGGCGATAGCGAGCCGCCGGAACCCACCTTAGGCGCGTTGGGCACGGCGCTCCGCTTGAACTGGCTATATTTGAAAAACCGTTCCAAGAAAACTTTGAGCCATCCCTTGATCTCGGCGATCTTGTACTCGTGGCGCATCGATTCGGGCACGTCGGGCCAGAGTCCTTGCTTGCGATCATGCCAGGCCGACCACGCAAGAAAAGCCACTTTCGGAGGCGCGTACCCGAAGCGAAGCGTGTAGTAGAGATTGAAGTCCTGCAACTCGTAAGGTCCCACAACGTCTTCGGCGCCGTGCATCTTCCCGCCGGGCTCGCTGGGCACGAGTTCGGCGCCTATCGTCGTATCCAGCACGTCATCAAGCACGCTTGCAACTTCGGCTCCGAGCTGCTTGCTATGGGCCACCCAACGCAGGAGGTACTGAATCAGGGTCTTGGGCACGCTGGCGTTCACGCCATAGTGAGCCATGTGATCGCCCACACCGTAGGTGCAGTAGCCAAGAGCGAGCTCGCTCAGATCGCTCGTCCCGACGACTAGACCGCCGGTTTGATTCGCCAGGCGGAATAAATGACTGGTGCGTTCGCCGGCCTGCACATTTTCGAAGGTGGCGTCGAACACCTGCTGGCCGGAAGCAAACGGATGCCCGATGTCTTTCAACATTTGCATGCAGCTCGGACGAATGTCGATCTCCTGGGCCTGGCATCCGATGGCGGACATGAGGCGGCGCGCTTGCTGGAGCGTGCGCTCGGTGGTTGCGAAGCCGGGCATGGTATAGGCAAGGATGTGCTTGCGGCCGAGCTTCATCATGTCCACGGCATGCGCGCAGACCAGCAGCGCCTGGGTGGAGTCCAGCCCGCCCGAAACGCCGATCACGACTTTGTTGATCCCCGAAGATTTCAGGCGCTTCACCAGCCCTTGCGCCTGAATTTCGTACACTTCCTTGCAGCGCTCTTCGCGAACCGCGGGGTCGCTCAGCACATAAGGAAAACGCTCGTAAGAGCGGTCCAGCGGAAGGCGTTCCGCGGCGGGCAAATTCGCCGAAAACCGGATCGTGCGAAACTGTCCGGAATCTTCGCGATGATCGTGAACCGATTGCGCGAAGGTATTTTGGCGCATGCGATCTTGCGCCAGGCGGTCGAGATCGATATCGCCGGTTATGAAGTGCTGGCGATCCAGAAATCGCTCGCTTTCCGCCACGCGCGAGCCGTTTTCATAGATGAGCGCCTGCCCATCCCAGGCAAGATCGGTAGTGGATTCGCCCGCGCCGGCCGCGCAGTAAACGTAAGCGGCCAGGCAGCGGCCGGACTGGTCCGCCACCAGCAGGCGGCGAAAGCCCGCTTTTGCGACGGTGATATTGGAAGCGGAAATATTAACGAGAACGGTCGCTCCGGCCATGGCGGCATAAGAAGAGGGCGGGATGGGCACCCACAGGTCTTCGCAAATCTCCACGAAAAATGTGAATAGCGGCTGGTCCTCAGCCTGGAAGAGCAGCCGGTTGCTGAAGGGAATATCGCGCTGGCCGCACAGATCGACACTGTCCCGCAAGCGATGGTCGGCTGGCGTGAACTGGCGAAGTTCGTAAAACTCCCGATAGTTTGGCAGATACGTCTTGGGAACCAGGCCAAGAATGCGTCCCTGGCGCACGACCGCGGCGCAATTAAAGAGAAGGCTATCGATAACCAGAGGCACACCCACGACTGCGGTGATGGAAATTTTTGCCGATGCCTCGACCACCTTCGCCAGCGCATCGCGGCTGGCATCGAGCAGCGCCTGCTGATGAAAAAGATCCTCGCAGGAGTACGCCGAAAGCCCAAGCTCCGGAAACACCACCAGCAGCGCCTTGCGCTCGGCAGCGTCGCGCATCAGGGCGATGGTCTGCGTGGCGTTGAACGCCGGATCGGCCACCAACACTTGCGGTATCGCCGCCGCGACCCTGACAAAGTTGTGGTTGTACAGATTGAAAAATCCGCGCGCGTCGCTCATTTTCTTGCCTGCTTCACGATGGGAGCACCTCTAACAAGAGTTGCGGCATTAACCCTCATTTCCCTTTCACCAGCAGGCTCAAGCCAAAGAGCGCCGCCGAGAAGATCGCGACCGTGGGTCCCGCAGTGGAAAATTTAAATACCAGGACGTTCAGAATAAACCCGGCCGCCACGGAGATCACGCTGGCGCCTACCGCCAGCGTAAAGAAGTGCGGCAGCTTATTGGTGATCTGCCGGGCGGTGGCGGAAGGAATGATAATCAGCGCGCTGGCAAGCAGCGCCCCCATGAAGCGAAGGCCGACCAAAACCGTCAGGCTGAAGAGAAGCAGAAAATAGAGATCGAGGCGAACCGTATTTACGCCGGTTGCCGCGGCCAGATCCGTGGAGAAAATGCTCAGCGACAATTGGTCCCTCAGCAGGAAAACGGAAAAAACCACAAACAGAACCGCAGCCATCCCCAATAAAAAACCGACCGGCGAAATGTTTTCCAATACGCCGAACAGAGACTCGGCCAGATCCTCGCTTGGCGTTATGGCTGCTCCAATCGCCAAGGCAGCCGCAAAGATCACGCCGACGGCGGCCTCGGTAGCCAGGTCCGTCTTCTTCTGCAACTGCCAAACCAGGAACGTCCCCAGAAACAAGCTAGCCGCGCCACCCACCACCGGATTCATCTTGAAGGCAAACGCGAGGCCCAATCCGGGCAAAGCCAAATGGGAGATCACATCGCCGGCCAAGAGCATACGCTTCATCAGGGCAATGCATCCAACCAGACCGGCGGCCAAGGCAAAACACAAAGCGAGCACGAAAACTAAAACCTGACCGCTCACCATCGATCCCGCTCTCGCACGATGGGCAGAGCGTCCGCCGGCCGCTCGCTTCCGTGAACGTGCTGATAATACTGCGGCGGCGCGGCGTACAAGTCCTGAAGCATCGCCGGCGTGAGAACCTCCTTGGGCGGCCCCATGCACGTTTTCCCCTTACTCAAGCAGAGCACCAGGTTCGCGTAGCGGTAAACGATGCTCAGGTCGTGAGAGACCAGCAGGATGGTCATGCCCCGGTCTCTTTGCAGCGAATGAAGCAGGTCGTAGATGCGCTCCTCGCTGAGCTCGTCCAGGCTCGCGGTGGGTTCGTCGAAGAGCAACACGTTCGGCGCGCCCAGCAATGCGAATGCAATCAGCACCTTTTGAAATTGGCCCCCGGACAGATTCCCCATGCTGCTATTCAGAAGTTCAGTCGTAAGGCCAAGCTCCGCTGAAACCGATTGCACATCGGTCGGCGGCAGATGCAGGAATCGGGCTTTGGACGTGAGCAGGTCCTTCGCGCTGAATGGAAGCTGGCGGTCGGCGGCAATTTTCTGCGGCACATAGCCTAGCCTGGCCTCCGGGGCCCAGCGAATCTCGCCCCGGTACGGAATCAGGTGCAGCAGTGCCTTGAACAGAACCGTTTTCCCGGCGCCGTTCGGCCCGATGATGGCAACACAATCGCCTTTGTGAACCTCGAAACTCAAGCCATGAATGACCTCGCGAGTGCCGAAGCCGAGACTCAGGTTGGCGACAGAAAGCAGTGGGTTCGTCATGGCCAGTTTCGCCCGCGGATCCGATCGTCCGGGATACGGACGATCCGGCGCCCGAAAGGCAGCCAGTAAGCATAATTCAGAATGCGGCAGCGTTTAGCAGGAAATGTTCAGCGGGAAATGCGTTCTGCCGCGGAGGGCTATGCTTGCTGGCCCCCGCTCCGCGGCAGAGATTCACGCACAGTAAGCACGGGGCAGATCGCCTTGCTGACGACATATTGCGCCGTGCTTTGAGGCAGGTGACCCAGACTGGCGAGCCTGGACGATCGCCTTGGGCCTAACACGATCAGATCCACCCTTAGCTCCTCGGCAAGTTCGGTGATCTTGTGCCCCGGTTCGCCAAAGTCAACGAAAGCCTTCGGCGCGCAGTCGAGTTGGGAGCCAGGCGGGATCAATCTGCGAAGGCTGCCGGCCAGCTCGCGCTCAGCCAGAGGCCCCACGGGGGTTTCCGTGACATGCAAGAGGTAAATGCGCGCCCGATTCTTTTGCGCCAGCGAAACGGCATATGGCACCGCGGCCAGCGATTCCGGACTGAAATCCGTCGAGAAAAGGATCGTATGAATGTCGCCGAGGCTTTCCGGCTCGCCTACGACATTTGGACCAATCGTCAGAACGGGACAGGGCGCGTGCCGGTAGATCTCTTCGGCCACCGAACCCATGACGATCTTGCTTAGGCCCGTGCGGCCGTGCGTGCCGCACACCACCAGATCGATTCCCTTTTCCTCAATCAACTTCGATAGTTCGCTCCACACTTGACCTTTTCGCAGCAAGGTCTCGTGCGGAACGTGACTCCATCGCCCTTGGACACGGGTCATAGCTTCTTGAGCCTCACGCACACCCTGAGCCACAAGGGCCTGCCACGCTTGTGTGGGAGACGTGTTCACGAAGGGAGACAAAGAAACGACGTGCACGGCGAATATCTTCGACCCGTACCTCCGCGCAATCGAGAGTGCAAAAGGCAAAGCTGCGTCCGAGTACCGCGAGAAATCGGTCGTATAGAGGATGTTTTTCAGAGAGACTTGCGGGCGAACCATCGTCGTTGCCATGGCTGTTTTTGCCAACACGGGTTTTGTCCTTTACAACTTCCGTTAACAGCCTTTTTTTACCTTTCCTGTCGACGCAATTCTGTGACCGTGATCACCGGCGATTGGGTACCGGAGTTTTCTCTGCACCCAGGTTTAGCCTCCGGGCTCTCATTGAGGCTACTCACGCGCGAAGCGGCACGCTACAATCCCGCACATACCGAACCTCGACAGGAGGAGGCGAAGATGATCAACCGCACTCTCGGTCTCTGCATGCTCTTGCTGGCGTCTTCGGCGCTGTTCGCGCAAGACCGGCCTACATGCAACAACTGTTCCGCCGCCTATATTCCCGCGGACGAGATTCAAGCGTACGCAAAGAGAGCAATCGCCAACGGGATAATCGATCAGCAGATTCGTGCGGTTGACGTTGGCAAGAGCAACGTGGATATCGGCATCGTCTATCGCGGCAAGCTCAGCGCGCCGGCGCCCGATTCCGTCGCCGAGCACGACCAGGTGAGCGAGGTCTATCACATCATCGATGGCTCGGCCACGCTCGTTACCGGACCCGACATCGTCGGGAAGAAGCGCAGGCCCGCCGACGATCGCGCCGTCAAGCTTCTAAACGGACCGGGCAACAACGCCTCCTCGATCCGCAACGGCGTTACCCGCCAGCTCAAGGCCGGCGACGTAGTCGTCATTCCCGCGGGTACCGGCCATTGGTTCACCAAAATAGACGACCACATCACCTATCTCATGGTGCGCATCGATCCCGACAAAATTACTCCCCACAAGGACGAGGCCGCATCGAAAGCCGACCTTGCCGGCGGCGGAAAGGGACAATGACGTTCGTTTGAACGAGCGTCTGGACTTGCTGCGGCAAGCTTGACGACTACTGGAATTTCAGAAAATTGTGCAGAGCCTGAGCAGCGTTGCCAACGGCGCGGGCCAAGCTGAGCTTGGCCAAATTGTGAGCGAAAACGCTGTCGATGTAGTCGAGGCGCGCGCCGGCCACCGATTCCTGCGACTGCACGACGTCGACACTCTGGCTCACGCCGGCCTCGAAGCGCTGGCGCGTCTCCGCCAGAGTCTGATCCATAAGATCGATGTTCTGCTGGGCTACGCCCACCTGGCTTGCGGCTGCCTGAAGATCCAGATAGGCGTTGCGCACCTCGCTCTCGATCTGGCTTCGAGTGTCTTCCAGTTCAGCGCGGCGCTGCGCCAGGGCTGCTTCTGCCCCCTGAATATCCGCTGCGGTGCGTCCGCCATTCCAGACGGGCACGCTCAGCGTCGCGGCAACCGTGTACGTGCCGCGCAAGTGTGCAGGATTGCCGATCGCGCCGTAGTCGGCGCTGGCCGAGGCTGAAGGCAGGCGCTCCGCACGCGCCGCGGACAGCGCGCGTTCCGCCGCCGCCACTTGAGCCTCCGCCGCTTTCAAATCGGATCGCTGCTCGAAGGCCTGCTTGATGGAATCGTCCAAAGTGAGCGAGGGAGCAGGCGCGAAAGAAATTTCGGTGGAAAGCTCATAATCGGCGTTCGGAGGCAGCCCCGTGACTCGCGCGAGATTGATCTTCTGCTTGGCGAGATCATTCTGGAGAGTGACCAACCGCTGCTGGTCCAGCAGAACCTCGACGTGGCTCCGATTCACGTCAATTTGCGCGGATCTGCCAAATTGCAGCTGCATCATCGTCTGCTGGTACAGAGCGTTTGCCGTTTCCAATTGCGCTCGAGCCGACTCGAGCCGCGCGTTTGCGGCAATCGTCTGAAGATACGCCCCGCCCACCGCAAGAACGATCAAGTCTTCGGCGTCTTTTGCGGATAGGGCCCCCGCGCGCGCCACCTCCTTCGCGGAACGATAGTTGTTCAGGTTGGTGAAGTTGGCGATGCTTTGCGAAACCCTTCCGCGCACGTCCAAGACGTTGAATGGCCCCACAACAGCGGGCAGCGTTGCGCCCGGAAAACTGAAGTTGATGCCGATGGAACGAAGATTGAATGTCTCCTCGGTGTCGTTAGCGTCTGCGCCGATGTTCGGCAGCAATGCGCTGCGGGCCGCTCGCGCTTGGCTGCGCGATTGAAGCACGGCTTCCGTCATGCCTACGGCGCCCAGGTTGTAGCGAATGGCGCGCTGGATCGCGTCGTCAAACGACAGCTTTCCGGAAAAGGGAAGCTGAGCTGTGCTGGGAGTGCTTCCAGCGAAAGCTCCCTGAACGGATACAGTGGGGTTCAACGTGTTCACGCTGGTAGTAGTGCTGGGTACGGGGGCTTGCGTGGCGTTCACTCCCCCGCCTTGCGCATTTCGCCCGGAAAGCGGAAGCGGAGTCGCTTGCGGGGCCGGAGGGGGCGGAGCGCCAACCTGGGCGCATACGCCGCTTGCAGAGAGAACCGCATACAAAGCGATGATTGCGGGCCGTGCCTGGAGAACCGCCGAACTAGATCGTCTCATGACTCTTCCACCCGTGCCTTTCCCGCTCAGATGAATAAAGGTCGCTACACGCCAGCGCGGCCTTGCTTTCGTTAAGGTCGCCGCAGTTCAGCGGCACAGTTCAGCGGCTCACGCCCGTGTTCAGATCTGCCTCTTGAACAGCAAAATGCACCCGCTGATGAGCACGACCGAGAATCCCGCCAGGATGGCCACATCGCGATAGATTCCGCTAAAGCCCGTATCTTTCAGCAGCAGGTTCTTGAGGGCGTCAACGACATACGTAAACGGATCGACGGTGGAAATCCACCGCAGCCAAATCGGAAAACCCGCCGTGGGATAGATGGCGCCTGAAGGGAAAAACAGAAGCGTATTGAGCACGCCAAAAATGGCGCGCGGGACCAGCGGATCGTTGACGCGCACCATGAGCAGAAACATGAAACTCAGCATGGCCAGCGACGTCACCATCAAAACGACCAGCAGATAAAACAGCCGCACCGGTTCCCACAGGTGCGCGATGCCGGCGATCAGCCCCCCGATAACCGTGATGATCGACCCGGCCATCAACCCCTTGATCGCGCCCGCGCCGATCAGCCCGAGAACGAGATCCACCTTGCTGAGAGGTGTGCTCAGATAACCTTCGTGCAGCCCGCGAGCCTTGTCGTCGATGAAGGTGATGCCGCCGCCGATCATGGCCGTGACAAAGATGCAGAGTGAAATCGAGCCTGCCAGCAGGTACTTGATGTACTCGATGTAGGGGTAGACTTCGACAGTCTGAATCTGAATCGTCGCGGGCAAACGATTGGGGCTGAACAGGGTGGCCATGTTCGAGATGGGCGATTCCCCGGATTGCAGGCGCGGAAGGACCGGCCCGTTCAGGCTGCCTTGCAGCTGTTGAATGCGCTCGGCCAGGCCGCCGGCGGTAAAGGTATCGGTATTGTCCTCGATAAAAGCGATGCGCGGGTTTTCGTTGTTCAGCACGCGATGGGAATAGTCGGGCGGAACATAAATGACCGCTTTCAGGAAGCCGGCTCGCAGATCGGTCATCGCATCCGGAAGCTCGGCGTACTCAGTGAGGCGAAAGGTTTTGGGATTCTGCACGATGGCGTTCAGTCCCTGGCGCACATTGAGGGCCTGCGTTCCCGTATCCTTATCCACCAGCGCGACCTGAACATTTGTGATCTTGCCGCCGAAGGCATAGCCCAGCACGACGAGCTGTACCAGCGGGAAAATCATGGACGCCATCATGAGCGCCGGATTGCGGAAGAACTTGCGCATATCGCGTTCAATCAGGGCGAATATTCTGTAGAGTTTCATCTGTGCTCCTGACGCTCAGCCCGCATCACTTGTAAAGGTGGCTGATGTCCAGCCGCTGTTTGCCGCCGACTTCGTCGCGCAACTGCCGCCCGGTAAAATGCAGAAACACGTCGTCCAGCGTCGTGCTCTGCACGTTGACGCGACGCACCTGCACGCCGCGCTCGCGAGCCAGGTCCATGATTGCTCCCACGGTTTGGGGCCCGTTCTTCGAGCTGACCTGGGTGACGCCCTCGCGTTCGGTAACACTCGAGACGCCGGGAAGCGCCGCCAAGGCATCGTGCCAATCTGGAGGCGCCCCGACGAACTCAGCTTCAATCAGTTCGTCCCCCGGAACGCTGTCCTTCAACCGCGAGGGCGTATCGAGCGCAACCAGCTTTCCGTGGTCCACAATGGCGATCCGCTGGCACAGCTTGTCGGCTTCATCCATGTAGTGGGTGGTAAGCAGAATGGTCAATCCGGACTGCCCTTGCAGTTTTTCGATCATCTCCCAAACGTTGGTGCGCGATACGGGATCGAGTCCCGTCGTGGGTTCGTCGAGGAAGAGGATTTTCGGAGAGTGCACTAGCCCGCGCGCAATCTCCAGGCGCCGGCGCATGCCCCCTGAAAATGTGCCCACCAGGGCCTTGGAGAACCGCGACAAGTCAACGGCTTCGAGCAACTCCCGGACCAGAGCCTTGCGTTCAGTCGACGGAATGCCGTACAGCTTCGCGTGTATCTCCAGGTTCTCTTCGGCCGTTAATTCGGGGTCGGAGGTAAGCGCCTGCGGAATCACTCCGATGGCATTGCGCACGCCGTTGGCGTCCTTGCGAACGTCATGACCGGCGACTTTCGCCCACCCATCCGTGGGCGGCGTCAGCGTGGTCAACATGCGGATCAGGGTGGTCTTGCCGGCGCCATTCGGCCCCAGCAAGCCAAAGAGTTCCCCTTGCCCCACCGTGAAGCTGATGTGGTCGACGGCGATGAAATCGCCGAAACGCTTTGTCAGTGCGCTGACTTCGATCGCCTTGGTCTCGACATCCGGCATATTTAGAAATGGAACCAGCGGCGTTCGCCTGGCTGCGGGGGCAGAAGCACGTAAGCGGTCATCCCCGTGAAGAGGCGCCTCTCTGCGTTGGGAATGGCCACTTTGATTTCGAAGGTCTTGATGTCGCGTTTCGTGCGGCTGACGTCCCGCTGAGTAGCGAAATCGTTTTCCACTCCCTTGAAAAAGACGGTGCCTTCCACCGTGCTTCCCGAGGGGAGGCGGACATTGAGCTTTTGGTTGAAGGAGATTTGGTCGATGTAAGTTTCCTCCACATCGGCCTGCACCCAAAGATGATCGATGTCCAGCACGGTGACGACGGGCCCGCCCGCCTGTATCGTCTCTCCTTGCCGGGCCACCCGAACCGAAACGATGCCATCCGCCGGCGAGTAGACTTCCGTATACCCGAGCTGCGTCTGCGCCTGGTTCTTCTGGGCCACGGCCTGCGCCAATTGCGCGCGCGTCGCGACGGTCTCCGCCTCCTGGACTTCCACCTGCTTGCGGTTCGCGTTGGCAACCGCCAGCTGTGCCTCCGCCGCGCGCACCTGATCCTCCAGCGCCTTCACGTTGTCTTGTGAACCCAGAAATGCCTGCTGGGCGGTGTCGCGCTCCTGCGCCGTGAGAACTCCGCCGCGGAAGAGACCTTCGTCGCGCTGGTAAGTGACCTCGTTCAGGGCCAGCGTGGTCTTCGCCTGCTCGAGCTGAGAGCGTGCCGCCGTGGCCGCGGCTTGTGCTTGTAGGACAGCGGCCGAAGTCTGCTGGTCGTTCATGGAGCGAGTCACGTCCGATTGCTGAATCCGCGCCTCGAAGGTGCGGATATTGGCGGCCGCGGAATCGCGCGCGGCTTGGAGTTCCTGGGGATCGATTTCCGCAATGAGCTGGCCCTTCTTGACCGCCGACCCTTCATCGACCAGCAGTCGCTCCAGCCGTCCCTGCACCAGAGGGCTGGCGATGTAGTCATTGCCCATGATGGTCCCTGTAAACTGAATCTCTTTCGAGCTGGGCGTGGTGAACACATACACCACCAGTGCGATAACGAAGATCACCATAAGAAAAACGAAAAAGCGCGACACTTTCATCGTTCCCTCGCGGAGGAAAGAAACAGCGCGTGTTCCACAAAGTCCAGAATGGCCCGGCGCCTTGCCGCCACCAGCCTGGGCGTCAAGGGGTCACACTTCCACACCTCGGTTAAAACCGGAGCGGCCGCGAAGTAAAAGACGGTGATGGCCACCAGGTTGAAAATGGTGTGCCGCGGCTCGACCCGGCGAAACTCTCCCTTGGCGATGCCGGCGCGGATCACTGCGGTGAGCCGCTGATGCAGGGGCCGCAGATGCTCCCGCACAAGTCCGGCGAGCTGCGGCTTCTCGCTGGTGAGTTCACGCTCGAACAGGCGCGGGTAGTTTGGATGTGCGGTCATGAAATCGAAGTAACTGTTGATATAGCGCAATAGCTGCTGCCGTGGCGTGCCGGGTTCGTCGAGCGCGGCGTTCATTTGAGCGTGCAGTTGCTGAAATAAAGTATTGAGCGTAAATCGGTGCAGCTCTTCCTTACTCGAAAAGTAGTAGTACAGCAGCGCTTTGTTCACACGCGCGGCGCGTGCGATGGCTCCGGTGCGAGCGCCGGCCAGGCCGCGCTCCGCGAAGTTCTCCTCCGCCGCGCGCAGGATGCGTTGCACGGTATCGGGGTTCCTTGGACGGGCTAAGCCCGCGGGCAATGCCTCCGCTCCCATTCTAGGAGCTGAGTTCATTCGGTAACGTATCGCGCTGGCCATAATGTTTAACTAACCGGTTAGTTTAATTTATCTAGAGAAAACGTGTCAAGCTCGGTTTGCGGCGAATCGTGCGCCGCAAAGCTGGAGTTAGGGCGAGCTACAAGCAAAGCCGTTCGAGTCCTGCGGTGAAGGGCCTAGCGCCAAAGATTCCTTGTCGCTGTCCGGGGGATGAATTAAAATCGCCTTTGCGGTTACGCTCTTGCAGTTTGAAGGGTGGTCCTATGCGATTCCCCGCGCCTCTGCCCGCAACGGTACTCCGAACGATCTCCGGAATGATGGTCACGCTTGCACTTGCCTTCGTGCCCGCGAAGACGTTCGCTCAACGCGCCGGCGCCGCCGGGGCAGCGGCGGCTCATCCTGTGGCGCCTAGGCCCGGAGTTGTGCGAGTCCCGCAACCGCCCGTCACTCGAGCTCCGCAGGCGCCGGTGGTTCGCTCCCCCGGAGCAATTATCAGACCGACAGGCATGAGTCCCTTGACTCGCCCGCCATTTCTGATTCAGCCAGGCACCGTGGGCCCCGCCACGCAGTTGCGCAGCCCTTTGCTTACTTCCATCGCTCTCCTCGGCTCGCGTCCTCCGCGGTACTTGCGCGTCACTCCGGTCGTGCTGTTTAACCCCTACCCGACCGCCGGTCTCTTTGGTTTCGGCTTCAATGGGCTATTTCCCTGCCCCTTCGCATCGGGATATGGCTGTGGCGCCACACCCCCTAACGGCTACGGCTTCCCAGCCGTTCCCCAAGGTGCATACCCCAGGGACCCCAGCTATCCGACTCCTGACCCGAACTACGCCGCGGTAGCCGGACCGTCACCAAGCACAGCTTTGCAATACACTTCGCTCCTGGGAGCTTACTCTTCGCTTGGCAATTTGCCCGATTCGAACTCAAGCGCCATTAAAGGCGCTAGTGGGCCTTCGCCCGACTACATCCTTCTGTACTTCAAAGACGGTTCCGTATTCACCATCGCCAGCTATACCGTCGCCGGCGGACGGCTGCACTATGTGACTGCTTATCATGAAGAAGGCGACGTCGAGGTGCGTCAACTCGATGTGCAGAAAACAATCCAAGCCAATGCCGCCCGCAGTGTTACCTTCACGCTGACGCCGCCCAGCCGAGGCGCGGGCACGGTAGCGTCTGGGCCGCCAAGCCCCGGTCCGGCACAGCCGGGACCAATTAATCCCCCTAAACCATAGCCACAGAAAAATCCGAAGGCTGATCGGAACGTTTGAAGAATTCCGTTCAGCCCCGCGGCGTTTCGATACAATGGCAAGAATTACGACGAGGGAGGCGAACGGCATGCCTCCTGGCCGGAAGCACGGAAAGTACCGAGGTTCCGAAAACACGGCTGCCGATGACCGCAGTGGATCTGTCGATAAAGCTGCGGGTGATTTTTTAAGAAGCGAGCCCGCACGCCGGGCGAGAACAAGATTAGTTGGAGGGGGCTCCCATGACGGCAACAGGACAAACTGCACCCACTTCCGCGCTGCTCGAACAACTTCGCGAAAAGGCGCGCCTGCTTCGCATCCACTCCCTGCGCATGACCACCGCAGCGGGGTCGGGTCACCCGACCTCGTGCCTTTCCGCTGCGGAGCTTGTGGCCGCGACATTCTTTTACGCCATGAAGATGGATCCGGCGCATCCTGCGTCGCTCGGCTGCGACCGCTTTGTGCTGTCGAAGGGCCATGCCGCGCCGATTCTTTACGCGGCGCTGGCAGAAAAGGGTGTCTTCCCCATTTCGCGGCTGATGACTTTGCGGCAGTTCTCCAGCGAACTCGAGGGCCATCCCACGCCGCGCGTCCCCGGCGTGGACGCGGCCACGGGCTCCCTGGGGCAGGGACTGTCCGTAGGCGCCGGGCTGGCGATCGGAGCGCGCATCGGAAAATCTTCCGCCCGCGTCTACGTGCTGACCGGCGACGGCGAACTTGCGGAGGGGAACATCTGGGAGGCAGCGGCATTCGCAGCGCACCACGGCCTGGACAATCTGGTTGCGCTCGCCGATATCAACGCTCTCGGTCAAAGCCAGCCAACCATGTACGAACATGATATGGAAGTTTACCGCCGCAAATTCGAGGCGCAGGGCTGGGCCGCCGAAGTCATCGATGGGCACGACATGGCGGCGGTCGTAGGTGCGCTCGATCACGCTCGCGCCACGCGCGGCCGCCCTTTCGCGATCATCGCCCGAACCGATAAGGGGCACGGCGTCAGCTTTGTTTCTGGCAAAGAGGGTTGGCACGGCAAAGCGCTCTCGCCCGAGCAGCTTGAAAAAGCGCTGGCCGAGCTTGGGCCAATTCCGCCGGTGCAAAAAGATCCGGGTAAGTCTTACGAGCGTAAGCCGCTGCCCGTGCCGCCCGAGGATTTTCCGGCCGCTGCCGCTCCCGACTATAAACTCGGGCAAAGCGTCGCTACTCGAGAAGCCTTTGGCGTCGGCCTCAAAAATCTCGCCCAGGTCAATTCCAAGGTTTACGCGGTTGATGGCGACGTAGAGAACTCCACCTTCGTCGAAACCTTGCAAAAGGCCTTTCCCGATCGGGTTATCGAAGGCTACATTGCGGAACAGAATATGGTCAGCGTCGGCGTAGGAATGGCTGCGCAGGGACTAGTGCCATACGTCACCACCTTCGCCTGCTTTCTTTCCCGCGCCTATGACCAGGTACGCATGGCAGCCATCAGCCGCGGCAGCATAAAGCTGTGTGGTTCGCACTGCGGCGTCTCCATCGGAGAGGATGGGCCTTCTCAGATGGCACTCGAGGATTTGGCCATGTTCCGAGCCATTCCCGGCTCCACGGTCTTATACCCGAGCGATGGCGTTTCTGCTGAACGCCTCACCGAGGAGATGGCCCGGCGGGCGGGGATCTGTTATTTGCGAACCTCGCGGCCCAAGACCGCCGTGCTCTACGGCAAGGACGAGAAATTCCCCGTGCCGGGTCTGAAGGTGTTGCGCCGGAGCGAGAACGACCGCGTCACGGTAATCGGCGCGGGAGTGACCGTATATGAAGCCCTCAAGGCATGCGACCAGCTCAAGTCGCGCGGCATCGGCATCCGTGTGCTCGACCTTTACTCGATTAAGCCTCTGGACGGCGCCGCGATTGCCGAGCACGTTCGCGCCACAGGCGGCAAGCTCCTCACCGTCGAGGACCACTATCTGGAAGGTGGCTTGGGCGAAGCGGTTCTTACGGCGCTGACAGAAGATGGCCTGACGCTAAACGCGGTGCGGCGTCTTGCAGTCGACCGCGTTCCGCATTCGGGAAAACCGGAGGAGTTGCTGGACGCCTTCGGCATCTCCTCTCGCAGCATTGTTCAGGCGGTTGAGGGAATGGCCGAAGAAACAACAGAGGCGGGCTAATCGAGGCGAGCTAATCCGTAGCCACAGATTGCGCGGCTTCGGCCCCGATTAACATATGCCGGGGCGGCTGGCGCAAATCCCACACGATTCCGCACCACGAAAGCAGCTTCAGCAGATAGTACGTAAAATCGACTTCCCACCAGAAAAAGCCCTGGCGCGCGGAAGCCATATAGTGATGATGATTGTTGTGCCAGCCTTCGCCCATGGTGATGAGCGCCAGCACAGCGTTGTTCTTGCTGGAATCGGTCGTTTCGTAGCGACGGCGCCCGAAGATGTGCGAAAGCGAATTAATCGTGAACGAACTGTGCCACAGAATCACCGTGCTGATGCAGTAGCCCCACACCAGCATGCCCCAGCCTCCGGCCAGGAACATGCAGACCGCGAGTATCGCCGGCGGAACAACGTGGTATTTGTTCAGCCAGCGCAACTCGGGATATTTGTGGAAATCGCCGATGAGTTCCGTCCGCGTCTCGTTGTAGCGGTCCGATAGGATCCAGCCCACGTGCGACCACAGAAATCCCCGTAAAGAAGGTGAGTGCAGGTCTTCTTCGGTATCCGAATAGCGGTGGTGATGCCGGTGATTAGCCGCCCACCAGAGCACGCCTTTCTGCGTGGACATGGTGGCCATGAAGGCCATTACAAATTGAAAGGCGCGGCTGGTCTTGAAAGAACGATGCGAAAAATAGCGGTGGTACCCCGCGGTAACGAAAAACATGCGCCCGTAATAGAGAGCCAAGCAAACGATCAAATAAGACCAGTGAAATTTCAGGAAAAAGGCGGCCACGCAGGCCAAGTGGACGGCTACAAATGGCAAGGAGCGTATGTAAGAGATCCGATCGCCGCTTCTGAGAGTGATCCAACCGAACGCCACGCTTCCCTCCCTCGTACTCCCGGATCTTTCCGGCAGTTATTCCGAGCGCAGGTACACACGGCAGTCAGCGGCGCTCCGAGTAAAGTGGACTGAACCTTCAGTGTAGAGAGAGATTGAAAGCGCGTCAAGGAATTCGCGCAAATACGTTGCCAAAAAGGAGGACGTCGGGAGTCGGCGATTCTCTTTTTCGTTTCGCAATCGCGCGCACGCCGCCCGGGTGTGCTATCTTGCCGTGCGCAACGAGGACTCCAGTTCATGGCCGAAAAGACGATTTTAGTAGGAGTGGTTCCGGAAGCGATGGTCATCGGGCCATCCGACCAGGTGGCCTGGGTCGCAGGAGAAGGGCAGCTGAAAATTGAATTCGACCCAAACCGCTCGCCGTTCGCTTCGAATATCTTTCAAGCTCCGGCCGGCGTCCGCTTGCTGAGTGGACCTCCGCGTCCGGGAACAAAACCGGGATCGTTCCGCTATCGCCTGTGGCTCAACGATCAGTGCATCGGCTCCGGCGAGATCGTCGTGCGGGAGAAGTAGCCTTCCGGATTTTCGCGGTCCGGCCTTTCCTGACTCTGGAACCGCCTCCACCCCAATCGCTACGAATTGGACGAAGTGGACATGCGCTTGAGATTTTCGGCGTTGATCTTCAGCTTGCCTTGCGCCTTGATGCGGTTATCAAGCGCGGTGCGAAAAGCGTCAAAGGCCATGGTCCGCCGCGAATCCAGGAGCTGGTTTTGTACATCCTGCTGCTGCTTGGCGAAATCCGCGGGATTGGCAAGCTGGCGGTCAACCACCCGATAAACGGCCCAGTTCTCGCCCAACGACACCGCATCGCTGGTCTGGCCCGGGTTCATATGGAAGGCCGGGCCGAGTTGGGCCGCGCCGCCGAGATCATTCACGGTGCCCGTTCGGGAGAAAAGATCGCTGGTTTTGGCTTCGAGCGCCAAGGCCTTGGCCGCTTTCTCCAGGTCCTCGCCTCCCTTGACCTTCTGAGCCAGCTCCTCCGCCTTGCTCTTGGCCATTTCCGCCGCTTTATCGCGCCGGTAGTCCGCTAACACTTGGTCGTGAACTTCGGCCAGCGTTCCCGGATGGGCCGGCTGGTCTTCCTTCACGGAGACGACCACATAGCCCTTGTCGGTGCGCACGGGAGGGCTGTCGTCCCCTGGACGCAAGCGGAAAATATCTTCGTTCAGCTCGGGAGAATTGCCGACTTCCGGGATGGGCTGATTGGCTTCCAGAGGCGGCGTTTGCCCCAATTTCAAATTGAACTTCTTGGCCAAGTCATCCATGGAAACTCGCCCGGAGCGGCGCAGCTCCGTGGCGATCTGCTCGGAGAGATCGTCTGCTTCGTGCTGCGCTTTTTCCTCTTGCAGCGCCCCCAAAATCTGCGGGTAGACTTCATCCACCGTCTGCGTGCGGGCGTTCTGCCGATCGATTACTTTGATGATGTGGAAGCCGTACTGCGTTTTCACGATGTCGGAGACCGATCCGATAGGCAGGGAGAAAGCAGCCTGCTCGAACTCGGGCACGGTTTGCCCGCGCACAATCCAATTCAGGTCGCCACCCTTGTCTTTGGTCGTGTCGTCGGAATATTGCTTGGCAAGATCGCCAAAATTCGCGCCGCTCTTGGCTTTCTTCTGCACGTCCTCCGCTTTCTTGCGAATCTCCTCGGCTTCCGCGTCCGTCTTGCCCACCGTCTTGAACAAGATATGTGCCACGTGCGCGCGTTCGGGTAATTTGTAGCTGTCGATATGCTGGTCGTAGTAGTTTCGGATTTCATCCTGAGGGATGTTGGCGCGAAGCCGAAGCTGTTCGAAATCGAGAAACGCATATTGCACGATACGCCGTTCAGGAACGTTATAGCGCGCTTTGTTCTTGGCGAAATAAGCGGATAGGTCCGCATCGCTGGCCTCGATCTTCCCTTGCAGATCGGACGGACGGACGGCCACGTAGGAGAGCTTGATCTTGTCGTTACGCCGGTGGAACTCCTGTTCGACCTCCGCGGGCGATACCGTCGTCCCATCGGTCACGAGATTTCGGAACTTTTCCTCGAGCAAGCCCTGGCCGACGACGTCTTCGAACTCCGGAACTCCCATCCCCGTGGTGGCTTCCACCTGCGCCGCATACTGGTCGTTGCCCACGAATGTCCCGCCCACGAACGCCGTGGGAATCAACTGCCGGATGCGATCGGCCCGCTCCTGATCGGTAACCGTGATCCCGAGTTGTTTGGCTTCGATCGCTAATTCCTTCTGAAACACGAGTTCATTCAAAACTTGCTGCGCGTACAGAGGTTCCAGCGCCGCCGGGATCGAACCCGTGCGCTCAATGCGCGCCAGTTGGGCGCGAATGTCCGTCACGCTAATGGGTTGGTCGTCCACAGACGCCACCACGTCCGCGGCTGCCACAGTTTCAGTGCCTTGCCCCGGCA
>Ga0335077_10002760_pt1 | contig 21063 bp, 15 predicted proteins | sample Lox_Sample_31_FD_207151 | JGI IMG/M metagenome (GOLD analysis project Ga0335077, IMG submission 207151) | Soil microbial communities from Loxahatchee National Wildlife Refuge, Florida, United States - Lox_Sample_3.1 | ecosystem: Environmental > Terrestrial > Soil > Wetlands | place: USA...
ACTATTCCGGCGCGCAAGCCTGCAAGGCTCTCCGCGCCGAAGGCTACGAAGTCGTGCTGGTGAACTCCAATCCGGCAACCATCATGACGGATCCGGAAATGGCGAACCGCACCTACATCGAGCCCCTCACCAAGGAGTATCTCGAAGAGATCATCGTCAAGGAGCACCCCAACGCGCTTCTGCCAACGGTCGGCGGTCAGACCGCGCTCAATCTTGCCGTGGAGCTCGCCGAAACCGGCATCCTCGAAAAACACGACGTCGAGATGATTGGGGCCTCTCTCCGCGCCATCAAGGTTGCCGAAGATCGCCTCTGGTTCAAGGACGCCTGCCGCAAAATCGGTCTCGAAGTTCCGGCCTCCGCCCTCGTCAACAGCGCCCAGGACGCCATGCGCCTTTGCGACCAGCTCGGTTTTCCGCTCGTCATTCGTCCTTCGTTCACGCTCGGTGGCACCGGCGGTTCCATCGCCTACAATAAGGAAGAATTTGCCGAATCCATCGCCCACGCCCTGGACATGAGCCCCGTCCACGAAGCTCTCGTCGAAGAGTCTGTTCTTGGCTGGAAAGAATACGAGCTGGAAGTGATGCGCGATTTCCGCGACAACTTTGTGGTCATCTGCTCCATCGAGAACTTCGACCCCATGGGCGTGCATACCGGCGACTCCATCACTGTCGCCCCGGCGCAGACGCTCACCGATAAGGAATACCAGCGCATGCGGGATGCCGCTGCAGCCATCATCCGCGAAGTAGGAGTCGAAACCGGCGGTTCGAACGTGCAGTTCGCCATTAACCCGGAAAACGGCCGCATGGTCGTGATCGAGATGAACCCTCGCGTTTCGCGAAGTTCCGCGCTCGCCAGCAAAGCCACCGGATTTCCGATTGCGAAAATCGCTGCGCGCCTTGCGGTAGGCATGTCGCTGGATGAAATCCCCAATGACATCACCAAGAAGACCCCGGCGAGTTTCGAGCCCACCATCGACTACGTCGTGGTGAAAATTCCCAAATGGCAATTCGAGAAGTTTCCCGGCGCCGACAGCACTCTTGGCACGCAGATGAAATCCGTTGGTGAAGTCATGTCCATCGGCCGCACCTTTAAGGAGGCGCTGCAGAAGGGAATTCGCTCGCTCGAGCCCAGTGCTCCATGGCGGGCGCCTGCGGAGACGCCGGATTCGCTACTGCGCGAAAAACTCGCCACGCCGCGCCCTAATCGCATTCACTGGATTCTGACCGCCGTTGATCGAGGCTTGCCCGCCCAGGAAATCTGCGACCTAACGAAAATCGATCCCTGGTTCGTGCATCAGATTGAGGAGATCATCCAGGTCAATCGCCGTGCCGCCGCGGTCACCGTGGAGACGGCCTCGAAGGACCTCCTCCGGGAAGTGAAGCGCATCGGCTCGAGCGATGAATACCTCGCGCAAATCTGGAAGACCACGCCCGCGGCGGTCCGCTTGCAGCGCGCCCGCTACGGCGTCGGCCCTGTTTTCAAGCGCGTGGACACCTGCGCTGCCGAATTTGAATCCTTCACCCCTTATCTCTATTCCAGTTATGAGGATGAGGACGAATCCAACGTCACATCCAAGCCGAAAATCATGATCTTAGGCAGCGGTCCAAACCGCATCGGGCAGGGAATTGAATTCGATTACTGCTGCTGCCACGCAAGTTTCGCCCTCCGCCACGACGGCTTCGAAAGCATCATGGTGAATTGCAATCCGGAGACTGTTTCGACCGACTACGACACCTCCGACCGCCTCTACTTCGAACCTCTCACGCTCGAAGACGTGCTCGCTATCGTCGAGCGCGAAAAACCCAGCGGTGTCATTGTCCAATTCGGTGGCCAGACCCCGCTGAATCTCGCTCTGGAACTGAAACGCAACGGCGTGCCGATTGTCGGCACCGCTCCCGAATCCATCGACCTCGCTGAGGATCGCCGCCGCTTTGGGCGCCTTCTCGAAGAACTGCGTATCCCGCAACCCCGCAATGGCACAGCCCTGGTCCCCGAAGAAGCCGCGCGCGTCGCCAGCGAAATTGGCATGCCGGTGCTCGTCCGTCCCAGCTATGTGCTCGGTGGCCGCGCCATGGTGATTGCGTATGACGTGAACACCGTGCAGGAATATGTCGCGCAGGCCGCGATGATGGGCCCGGCACGCCCCGTGCTGATCGATCAGTTCCTCGAAGAAGCCACTGAGGTCGATGTCGACGCGCTAGCCGACGGCAGCGAAGTGGTCATTGGTGGCATCATGGAACACATCGAGGAAGCGGGGGTACATTCCGGCGACTCCTCCTGCGTCCTTCCGCCGGTCAGCCTCTCACCGAAAGTGCTTGAGACCATTCGGGATTACACAAAACGGCTGGCGCTTGCTCTGAAGGTCGTCGGCCTGATGAACGTGCAATACGCCATCCAGCGCGATACTGTTTACGTTCTCGAAGTCAACCCCCGCGCCTCCCGCACTGTGCCCTATGTCAGCAAAGCCACCGGCGTCCCTCTCGCCAAAGTGGCCGCGAGGCTCATGGTCGGCCGGCGCCTTGCGGATATGAAACTCCCCCTCGTGCACAACAACGGCGTTGCGGAAATCGCCGTGCGTGAGTTCTATTCCGTCAAGTCGCCCGTATTTCCCTTCAACAAATTCCGCGGCGTCGATACAATTCTTGGCCCGGAAATGCGCTCGACCGGAGAGGTCATGGGCATCTCCACGGACTACGGCCAAGCTTTTGCAAAGGCGCAATTGGCCGCCGGTCAGAAGCTTCCCAACGGCGGCACCGTCTTCATCAGCGTGAACGACCGTGACAAGCGCGGCATCGGCCCTCTTGGCAAGGAGCTTGTCGCTCTCGGCTTTAAGTTGGTTGCAACCCGCGGAACGTCAGCCGCCTTCCACGCCACCGGCGTCCCTTGTGAGGAAGTATTCAAGGTCAATGAAGGCCGGCCCAACATCGTCGACCTCATCAAGACCGGTAAGATCAGCCTGGTTGTGAATACTCCGCTCGGCCGCGAATCCTTCTACGACGAAAAGTCCATTCGCCGTGCGGCCATCCGCTACAACATCCCTTGCATCACCACAATTTCTGCCGCTCATGCGGCCGTGCGCGGCATTCACGCCCTTGTGGAATTGCAGCGTGAGGTATCCTGTCTGCAGGACCTTCACGGCACCAGCGTCGCGGCTTCCGGCACGACGGCCACGGGAGATTGAGCTATGGACATCCATGGGATTTTCCCCGCGCTGGTTACCCCGTTCGATTCCAATGAATCGGTTTCGCTTTCCGCCGTTAAGGAGAATATTCGCCGCTACAATCTGACCTCCGTCGCCGGCTATGTTGCCCTTGGTTCTACCGGTGAATCGGTGATGCTATCGCGCGAAGAGTCCGACTCCGTTCTCGCCGCGGTCAAGGAAGCCGCGGCTCCGGAAAAGCTCCTCATTGCGGGGACCGGTGCCGAGTCCACCTCGGAAACCATTGCGCGCACGAAGCGTGCCGCCGTGCTCGGCTATCCGGCGGCGTTGGTCAAAACCCCTTACTACTACAAACCTGTCTATCGCGCGGAGACCTACATCCGCCACTACCGCGCCGTCGCGGACGCTTCGCCCATTCCGATCCTGCTCTATTCTGTTCCACAATTCACCGGCATCGCCCTTGAGACCCCGGAAATTCTCGCTCTTGCCGCGCACCCGAACATCGTGGGCATCAAGGATAGCTCCGGCAATATCCAGCGCGTTGGAGAAATTGTCGGTAGTGCGCGCCCCGATTTCCATGTGCTGACCGGCGGAGCGGCGGTGATCTATCCGGCTCTCGCTGTGGGAGCGCGTGGAGCCATCCTGGCGCTCGCCGCGGCCCTGCCAGAGAAGTGCGTGGAACTGTTCGAGCTTGTTCAACGTGGTCGGCACGAGCAGGCCAGGGAACTGCAACACCTCCTGGTTCACGCCTCCAAACGCATTGTCTCTGAGAATGGGATCCCCGGCGTCAAATACGCCATGGACGTGCGCGGCTATCAGGGGGGAGTGTCGCGCCTTCCCCTCCTGCCACTGACGGAGGAAAAAAAACAATCCATCTCGTCCGTCGTTTCCCAACTTCATCCGGCTGCCGCCCGTGTCTAACCTTGAACTGCGGCGGCTTGCCCACGCTTTCACCCCGCGGCCCAATCTTTTAAACGATCCGTCAGCCACGAATCGATCCCCCGTCCCCGCAGGGGTCCAGCACCGCTGACCCACATGTCCGCGCGATCACCGTCATTTGCCGTCACTTTTCGAACCGTTTATCATCTAAGCGTTCATGGACTGTCGCGCCCTCCTACCTCACGAGCTGCCCCATGCGCCTAAGCTATTTCGCGACTACGTCGAAGACTTCAAAAAACTTAAGCCCTTCTATGACCATGCGCCCGATCTGAAAGCCGCCACGAGGCTGGCGAGGTCGTTGAGATTTCCTTCCGAGCGTCGTCGGCAGGTCGCCGCGGTCCTGCGCGCGCAAAACCAGCTCTACGGAAGCGGCCCGAAAACCGACCGCAATTTGACGCTCCTAGCGGAAGGCGCCGTGGCGGTTGTCACGGGCCAGCAAGTCGGCCTGTTCGGAGGGCCCGCCTATTCCTTTTACAAAGCGCTAACCGCGATCCGCGCTGCGGAAGAACTCATCCGAGGCGGCATCCCTGCTGTTCCCATATTCTGGATGGCCACGGAGGATCACGACGTGGAGGAAGTCTGCAGCGTGACCTGGTTTCACGAGGGCGAGTTGCAAACGTTTGCCCTCTCAAAGCCTGCGGAGGACACGATTCCTGTCGGCCGCATTCACCTTGGCGCGGAAATCGAAGAACTCGTGCAGCGCGCCCAGCCGTTTCTCGGCGAGACCTTCGGAAATATGCTCCACGAAACCTACATTCCCGCAGCCACGTACGGCAGCGCGTTCGCCGGGCTTTTCGCGCGCATTTTCTGCGACAGCGGCTTGATCCTGCTTGATCCGCTCGATGAGCAGTTGCATCGCGCCGCGGCTCCACTCTTGTGCGACGCCCTCGTTCATCGCGATGAGCTAAACGAGCTCCTGCTGACCCGCGGCAAGGTACTCGAGCGCGCCGGTTACGAGCCGCAAGTGAAAGTGACTTCCCGCAGCACGCTCTTGTTTTCTCTCGAGGAGGGCAAGCGCCGGGCGATCAGCGTCACGAATGGGGAGTTTGCAAGCGGTAATCAGTCCATGCCGAGAGATTCCTGGTTGAAGCGAATCGAAACCGCACCGGAGAGATTCAGTCCCAATGCGCTCTTCCGCCCAATCGTTCAGGACTATCTTTTGCCCACGGTCGCTTATCTTGGCGGGCCTGCAGAAATTGCCTATTATGCGCAATCGCAAGCGCTCTACGAAAAACTCCTCGGTCGTATGCCGGTCTTGCTCCCGCGCGCCGATTTCACCCTGGTCGATCCCAAGGGAGTGCGTTTGCTGAAGAAATATGGCGTGGGCGTCAAAGATGTCTGGAGCGGCTCACAGACTCTGCGCAACCGGATGTACAACTCCGCGGTTCCCAAGAAGCTGGCGCGAGAATTCGACCACAACTTTCGCCGGATTGAAAAGAGTGTCCACAGGCTGCACAAAGCCATCGCCACGGTCGATCCCACGATTCAAGGCACCATTGCGCGAGCCGAAAAGCGCATTCGCTTTCAGATCGACAAACTGCGCCACAAAACCGGTGCCGCGCTCGACCGCCGCGAAAAACTCATCGCGCAGCACCAGCAATTCCTGGAAAACCTGCTGTACCCACACAAAGGGTTGCAGTCCCGCGACCTTTGCTTTTTGCCGTTCCTTGCGCGCTGGGGCAGTGGTGGCCTGAACGAGCTCCAGAAACTTGCCAACCCGAAAAAACCGGGCCGCCATCACATCGTTCCCATCCCCTAGATTTGGCACAATTTCTTTGCAGGGCCGGTATTCAGTGTGGCAGGTTCCGCCCGCATCTTGGTTTTTTCCGGAACGCCTTCCGATACGGTCCGCCCACGATTCAATAGGAGATCTGCATGCAAGCGATTCGCGTAAAAACCAGCCGGCGCACACAAATGGTCGATATCACTAACGAGGTGCAACGCATCGTCACGGCCCTCGGCGTCCACGTTGGCACCTGTTTCCTTTATGTTCCCCATACCACCGCCGGGATCCTCATTAATGAACATGCGGACCCTGATGTCGCCTCAGATGCCGAAGGCATGCTCGACCGGCTCGTGCCTGCGGCTGGCCCCTACCGCCACGCCGAAGGTAATTCGGACTCGCACGTCAAGACCGTGCTTACCGGCGTCTCGCAGTTTGTCTTCGTCGAGGAAGGGAAGCTGGCGCTCGGCCGTTGGCAGGGCGTCTTCTTTGCGGAGTTCGATGGTCCTCGCGAACGCAAGGTGTATGTGAAGGTACTCCCGGACCGGGTCTGATTCCCAGCCTTCAATCTCCACTTGCATTGCAATCCAGCAGGATTAGACTTTGCGCAACGGAGGGGTACCCATGCGCTGCGTGCTCCTGGGTCTTTTCGTTCTCGCTCTTTCTGCTTTCGCACAGAAGTCCGATAATTCCCACGTCTTCGATTACAATCCGAAACTTCCTCTGGATACCGAAGATGTCGGCGTGGATTTTCGTGGGCCCGTCGGCGTTTATGATCTTTCCTACGCCAGTCCGAAAGGCGGCCGCGTGCCGGCGTATCTTGTCCTGCCGCCGGGCAAGGGACCTTTCGCCGCCATCATTTGGGGCCACTGGTGCTGGCAGAATTCCGAGTTCCGCAATCGCAAAGAGTTCCTCGATGAGGCTGTCGCGCTTGCTCCCTCCGGCGTGGCGTCCCTTCTGATTGATTTCCCGATGGCGCGCCCCGGCTACGTGCCGGACAAAGACCCCCTGTCTGATAAACAGGTCGACGACCTCGTTCAACAGGTTGTGGACCTCCGCCGCGCTGCTGACCTTCTTCTCTCGCGTCCCTTCGTCGATCCCATGCGCCTCGCTTACGTCGGCCACAGTTGCGGTGCAACGGCCGGAGCGATCCTCAGCGGCATTGAGAAGCGCTTCCGCGCCTTCGTGCTCATGGCCGGAGTCCTTTCCGCTGAATCCGCTCGCAAGACGCCCGGCTTTGAAGAATTTCGCCAAAAGCTCGGCCCACAAAAGGTGGATGCGTACGTCGTCAAGTATTCCTGGACCGACGCTGGCAAATATATTTCTCATGCCGCTCCCGCCGCGCTCTTTTTTCAGTATGCCACGCAGGAGAACTTCCTGAGCCCGGAACTCGCCAAGGCCACTGTGGCGCTTGCGAGCGAGCCGAAACAAATCAGACTCTACGACGCCCCGCACGCCCTCAACTCCGATGCCCGCCGCGACCGCATCGCTTTCCTGACCGAGCAACTCCAACTTCGCACAACGCCCCCCGCCGCCATCGACGGCATCCCCAATCTCCCTCAGCCGCCCGAGCCCAAACCGTAATCCCGGCCTGTGTAGTGTCTGCATGCCGAGTTTCGGCATGCGAGCATTTTCATCTTTTGCTCATGTAGGGACCGCCTTCTGAAACGGTCCGCCAACCGAGCGCATCAACACACCCTTTTGTCAACGTGATTTCGCCATTCACAATGGGTCCGTGCCTGTGGAACGCTCCCCGATGTGTTACAGTTTTTACTCATGCTAACGCTCGGCATGTACATCCAAGTGCCCTTCTGCCAGACGAAGTGCACTTACTGCAACTTCCACACTGGGGTTGTGTCTTCTGACCGCTTTGCCCCCTACGTCGAGGCCGTCTGCCGGGAGATTCCCCACTATAAACAGTTTCTGTCTGAAGCGGGCGTAACGTGGCAAAGCCACTCTGGGCTTTGCGACTCCCCGGTTGACACGGTTTACATCGGTGGCGGCACGCCAAGCCTGCTCAATCCCACGCTGCTCTCTAATATGCTTCTCGCAATTCGTGATACCTTCCCCTGTGCCATGGAAGAAGTTACGCTCGAAGCCGATCCAGAAACCATCGACGCGCAGAAGGCTGCCGAGTGGGTGCGCGGGGGCGTCACCCGGATCAGTTTTGGCTCGCAGTCCTTCGTCGACGCGGAATTGAAAACCGCTGGCCGCATGCATCGCCGCGCGGACATCTACCGCGCCGTCCCCGTCCTTCGCGAAGCCGGCATCCGCAACATCAGCTTCGACCTGATCGCCGGACTTCCCAAGCAGACCCACGATTCTTGGCGCCAATCTCTCACCGAGGCCATCACATTCGCTCCGGAGCACATTTCCATCTACATGATGGAAATTGACGAGGGCTCGCGCCTGGGTCGTGAAGCGCTTCGCAATGCCCCGCGATACAGCGCGCGCGAACTCCCGACCGAAGAAGCCATGGCCGAATTCTACGAACTGGCGCAATCACGGCTTGCCGCTGCTGGCTATGAGCAATACGAGATCTCCAACTGGGCAAAGCCGGGCTTCGCTTCGAAGCACAATCTCAAATACTGGCGCCGCGAACCCTATCTTGGCTTCGGCGCCGGCGCCCATTCGTTTTCGGGCGAACAGCGCTGGGCGAATGGGCATGATGCCGCCGCATATGTCGCGGCCATCGCCGAAGGTCGGTCCGCAATCGAAAACGTGGAACCTGTAACGCGGGATTCTGCGCTCGAAGAAGAGATATTCTTGGGACTGCGGCAGTTGGGCGGCATCGATGTCTTGCGAATCGAGCGGCAGTATGGCATCGATCTCGAAGAGAAAATTGGCCATCTCGCGTCCAAGGGTATGGTGGAACGCGACGGCAATATTCTTCGGCTGGCGCCGGGAAAGCTGAGCGTTTCGAACGAAGTCCTCGTCGAACTGCTCATGTAGCGGACCGCCTTTTGACCGCCCAGCAAACAAAGGCTCGGCGCAAGCCAAGATTCGGAACGCGGAGAGCAACATGTCCTACACGGTGGCAAAAGGGAATCAACTGGTGGATCCGGACGACGTCTCGCAGGTCGACGGCATCGTCGATCTTCGCAGCGACACGGTCACCCGCCCCAGCGAGGAAATGCGGCGTGCCATGGCCGCTGCCGAGGTCGGCGACGACGTTTATGGCGAGGACCCCACCGTCAATCGTCTGCAAAAGCGCGCCGCGGAGATGCTCGGCAAGGAAGCAGCCCTTTTTGTGCCCACCGGCTGCATGGGGAATCTCATCTCCATCAAGATCTGGACGCATCACGGAAACGAAGTCGTTTGCGAAGAGCGAAGCCACGTCAATCTTTACGAACTGGCCTCCATGTCCGCCATTGCCGGGTGCATGCCTCGCGCGGTTCGCGGCGGTGAAGACGGCATCATGACCTGGGAGCAGGTTCACGCCGCCGTCCGCCCGAAAATTTATTATGACTCGCAAACCGCCCTCATCTGCCTCGAAAACACCAGCAACATGGCGGGTGGCACCGTCTACCCCACCGACCAGGTGAACGAGATTTGCGAAAAGGCTCATTTTCTCGGCCTTAAGGTGCATCTGGACGGTGCCCGTATCTTCAATGCCGCCGTGGCTCTGAAACAGGACGTGGCCCACGTGACCAAGCGTGTCGATTCCGTGATGTTCTGTCTTTCGAAGGGGCTGGGCGCCCCGGTCGGCTCTATGGTTGTTGGCACCAGAGAATTCATCGAGCGCGCGCGTGTGTACCGCAAAATGTTCGGCGGCGGGATGCGCCAGGTGGGCGTGATCGCGGCTGCCGGCCTCGTTGCCCTGGAAAAATCGCCTGCGCGCCTTCACGAGGATCATGACAACGCAAAACACCTCGCCAAGGGCATTGCCCAAATTCCCGGGCTGAAAATCGATCCTGCCTGCGTGCGCAGCAATATCGTGATCTTCGATTGTTCTGCAAGCGGCATGAACGCCGTCGAGCTTTGCGACGCGCTTCACGCGAAAGGAATCTGGGCGCAAGACACTTCGCCGCATTCCGTGCGCATGGTCACGCACTGGAATGTCGATCGCGCTGGTATTGACCGGGCGCTCGCGGAATTACGCGCTGTCGTTAGCGGGCAACTGGGACGTAGCGCATAGGATTTTCCTGCAACCGGAGTCACCGCGATGAACCCCTTCCGGTTGCGATTTGCATGATCAGCCAGGGGTTGCAGTTCCGAGGAGAAAGCCGAATGAAAAGAGCACGGAATTGGGCTCCCGCTGTTTTTGTGTGCCTTGCGCTGTTTGTCAGTTCCGCTTGGCCTCAGGCCAGGACTACGGCCCCTCCACCAACTCCGGAAGAAGCAAAAAAGTACATCGAGGAAGCAGAGCAGCACCTCTTCGATCTAAACATGAAGGCGAGCCGCGCCGGTTGGATCCAGGAAAATTTCATTACCTTTGACACCATGCAGATGGCCGCCGATGCCAGCGAACAGGCCAACACTTTCGCGACAAAATATGCCAAAGTCGCTCATCGGTTCGATCACGTCCCGCTCTCTCCGGGGTTGGCTCGCAAGCGCCTCCTTCTGGAATTGGCCGCTGGCTTTCCCGCCCCGGACGACCCCAAAGCGCAGAAGGAACTCGCCGACATCGAATCCACGTTGGACGGTGACTATGGAAAGGGCACCTGGTGCCCCGACGGCGACAAGAAGCCCTGTCTCGATGTAACCGCGGTCGGCAAATTGATGGCTGGAAGCCGTGACCCTGAAGAGCTGAAACGCGCGTGGATTGGCTGGCACGCTGTCGGTGCGCCCATGCGCCAGCGTTATGCCCGCATGGTCGAACTTGGAGATCAAGGCGCCCGTGAACTCGGCTACACCGATGTCGGCGCCCTGTGGCGCTCCAATTACGACATGCCTCCCGACCAGTTCGCCAAAGAAATGGACCGGCTCTGGGAACAACTACGCCCGCTCTATCTGTCTCTTCACGCATACGTGCGCGGCCAGCTCGTCAAGAAATACGGCGAGGACGTTGTTCCCCCGAACGGCCCGATTCCCGCGCATGTTCTTGGCAACATCTGGGGGCAGGAATGGAACAACGTTTACGATCTGATGGATTCTCCGAAGCCGCCCCAAAGCTTTGACCTGACGAAAATTCTGGTCGATCGAAGAACCGACGCCAAGGGCATGGTCAAGTACGGAGAGAATTTCTTCACCTCGCTCGGCTTTGCCCCGTTGCCACAGACGTTTTGGGAGCGCTCGCTCTTCACCAAGCCTGCGGATCGCGACGTCGTCTGTCACGCAAGCGCGTGGGATGTCGATAGCAAGGACGACCTCCGCGTCAAAATGTGCATCCAGATCACCGAAGAGGATTTCCGTGTCATTCACCACGAACTCGGCCACAATTTCTATCAGCGCGCCTATAACACTCAGCCGCCTCTCTTTCAGAACAGCGCCAATGATGGATTCCACGAGGCCGTCGGGGACACCATCGCACTCTCCGTCACCCCCGAGTACTTGAAAAAGATCGGCCTGATCGACACCGTGCCGCCCACTTCCGGCGACACCGATTACTTGCTCCAGCAGGCGCTCGAAAAGGTTGCCTTCCTGCCTTTCGGACTGGTCATCGACAAGTGGCGCTGGGAAGTTTTCTCCGGCCAGGTAAAACCGGATCAGTACAACAAAGCCTGGTGGGACCTCCGCCTGAAATATCAGGGTATTGTTCCGCCGGTTGTACGCACCGAAGCAGACTTTGATCCCGGCGCAAAATATCATGTCCCGGGCAACGTCCCCTACGCCCGGTATTTTCTCGCGCGCATCTATCAGTTCCAGTTTCATCGCGCGCTCTGCAAAATCGCCGGCGAGCAGGGGCCGCTCCACCGCTGCTCCATCTACGGCAACAAGGCCGCTGGTGAACGCCTGAACCAGATGCTCGCGCTCGGCCAAAGCAAGCCATGGCCCGAGGCCCTCGAAGTCCTAACCAGCCAGAAAGAACTGGACGCGACGGCTCTGGCCGATTATTTCGCGCCGCTGAAAAGCTGGCTCGACGAACAAAACAAAAAGAACAACTATCCCATTGGCTGGTAGCCATATGGAGTACGGCTGCTTGCCGCCGCTTTCGCGATCTCAATGCACCTCCAAAACCGCCCGCCGATTGCGTCTTTTCGCAAGGGACACATTGCTGCGTCCCTTGCCTACGAAATCCACCGATCCTGTCCGCGCTCGTAGCCACCTCTCTTTCGTAACCTTTCCGCGCCTGGCCAGATGCGCGAATCCTCTCCATAAGCTAAACTTTTAGGGTCCCTAGCCAATTCTATCAGCTGAGGCACACGTGGATTTCAGCTTCACCGACGAGCAGAAGCACCTGCGCAAATCAGTCCGCGAATTCGCCGAGGGCGAGATTGCTCCTCACGTTATGGAGTGGGACGAATCCCAGCATTTTCCCGTTGAAATCCTCCCTAAGCTCGGAGAAATGGGTCTCATGGGGGTGATTTTTCCCGAAGAATTCGGCGGCGCCGGCCTCGGCTACGTCGAATACGCCGCCGTAATCGAAGAACTCGCTCGCATCGATGGCTCGGTCGGGCTCTTTGTTGCCGCCCACAATTCACTCTGTAGCAACCACATCTACAAATTCGGCACCGACGAGCAAAGAAAGAAATATCTGGTTCCCCTGGCCCAGGGCAAAAAACTCGGTGCATGGTCCCTCACGGAGCCCGAAGCCGGTTCCGACGCCGGTGGGACGCGCACCACGGCCGTCCGCAATGGCGACCACTGGGTTCTAAACGGTTCGAAGACCTTTACCACCAACGGCACGTATGCCGACATCTGCGTCGCCATGGCCGTCACCGATCGGAACAAAGATTCCCGCGGTATCAGTGCTTTCATCCTGGAAAAAGGCACTCCCGGCTTTCGTCCCGGCAAGAAAGAAAACAAGCTCGGCATGCGCGCCAGTGACACTTCCGAGGTGATCTTCACGGAATGCCGCATCCCAGCCGGACAACTCCTCGGCCCCGAAGGCGAGGGGTTCATTAGCAGCCTGAAAATTCTCGATGGCGGCCGCATCTCTATTGCGGCGCTGGCGCTCGGCATGGCCCAGGGGGCGCTCGAAGCGGCCACAAAGTATGCGAAACTGCGCAAACAATTCGGGCAAACCATCAGCGAATTCCAGGCCATTCAGTTCAAGCTTGCCGATATGGCCACGCAAGTCGAAGCCGCACGCCTGCTCGTCTACCAGGCCGCTTGGCTGGCCGACCAGAGGAATGTCCGCTTCACGCGCGAATCCAGCATGGCCAAACTTTTCGCCAGTGAAGTTGCCGTCCGTGTGGCCAACGAATGCGTGCAAGTCCATGGCGGCTACGGCTTCATCAAGGACTATCCCGCGGAGAAATTTTACCGGGACGTGAAGCTCTGCACCATCGGCGAAGGCACCAGTGAAATTCAACGCCTTGTTATTGCGCGCCAACTCCTCGGCAAGAAATAATAGAGCCATGCAACCGCGCCCTTTTCTCCTTGGTGGCAGGTTCATCGCGCCATCTTGCTTGTGTAGTGGCCGATCCTTAGATCGGCCAGATCTTGCGTTGCTGCGGAACACTGCTGCGTCACCGGGGCACGGCCCCCAATGACTCTCCTGCTCGACGAATGGGCTGCCAAGGTCCTACAGGGCGACGTCCGCGCCATCTCTCGCGCCATCACCGCCATCGAGAATCATTCTCCCGAATCCGAACACCTGCTCAAGCAATTGTTTCCGCACACGGGTCAGGCGTATCTCACCGGCATTACCGGTGCGCCCGGCACGGGGAAAAGCACCCTGGTCGACCGCCTTGCCGCAGTTCATCGCAAACGAACCGAGCGCGTCGGCATTGTGGCTGTCGATCCTACCAGTCCTTACTCGGGTGGCGCCATTCTCGGCGACCGCATCCGCATGCAGGGCCATGCCAGCGATGCGGGCATCTTCATTCGCTCGATGGCGACGCGCGGCTTTCTCGGCGGACTGGCGCGTTCCACGGCGGAAGTCGCGCTGCTTCTCGACGCTGCAGGTAAACGCCAGGTGCTTATTGAGACCGTCGGCGTCGGCCAGGACGAAGTCGATATCGTCCGCCTCGCCGATTGTGTGCTTGTGGTACTGGTTCCCGGCCTCGGCGACGACATCCAGAGCATGAAAGCTGGCCTCATGGAGATCGGTGACATCTTCGTTCTGAACAAGTCGGACCGCGAGGGCGCCGATCGCCTGGAAGAGCAACTTCATGCCATGCTCTCGCTGGTCATGCCTCGTGACGGCTGGCATCCCCCTGTCGTTCGCACGGTCGCCACGGAGAATCGCGGGATCGACGACCTGGCTTCCATTATCGAAATATTCCGAAAGCATTTCGAATCCAGCGGCGAGCGCCGGAAAAAACGCATCGAGCACTGGAAAAACCGCCTCGTCGAAATGCTGGAATCACGGCTGCTTGAGAAAGTCCTCGGCGGCAAGGATGGCGAAGCCCGCTTGGGCGAACTGGCCGCCGCCGTTGCCGAACGCAAGAAGGACCCGTTTTCTGCAGTGACTGAACTTCTGAAAGGTACTGGGCTAACCTGAGTGATTCTTGCGCTCTTTGACCTTCTGCTCGTCTGCATTTAGGCTCTTAATCGTTCCGTTCATTTTGCTAAACTATTCTGCCCATGCATCTCGGCGACATCGAAGTCCACTATCTCGACGGCGGTTCCTTTGCCCTGGATGGCGGCGCCATGTTCGGCGTTGTCCCCAAGGCCTTCTGGGAAAAGAAAACTTCTCCTGACGCGAAAAATCGAATTCGCATGCGTGCCAATTCCTTGCTGGTCCGCGCGGAGCGAAAGAACATCCTCATCGAAACCGGCAACGGCACTAAGTGGGAAGCGAAGCAGCGTGCCATCTATGCCGTCGAGGATGGCGACCCTTTGATGGACTCCCTCTCCCGCGCTGGGGTTTCGCCAGACCAGATCGACCTCGTCATCAACACTCATCTGCATTTCGACCATTGCGGCGGCAATACCCGCATCGTCCAGAATCGCGCCGTCCCCGCGTTCCGCCGAGCGCGTTACGTCGTCCAGCGCGGAGAACTCGAGCACGCCATGAATCCGACCGAGCGCGATCGCGCCAGTTACTTCCCGGAGAATTTTGAACCCATTTCGAAAGAAGGCCTGTGGGATTTTGTCGAAGGCGACGTCGCGATCCTCCCTGGCATTTCCGTGTCTCGCATTCCAGGTCACAACACCGACATCCATGCCGTCATCCTCACCGGCGGCGGCAAAACTATCGCCTTTGTTGCGGATTTGTTCCCGACGCGTCACCATATCCCGTTGCCCTGGATCATGGCCTACGACCTCTACCCGCTTCAGACGCTCGAAACCAAGCGCCAGTGGATTCCCCGGCTCGTTGCTCAGGGAACTATGGTTGTCTTCGGCCACGATCCGGACGTGGCGGTCGCAACTTTTCATCAGCGTGACGATAAGATCGAAATTGAAGCCGTTGATCTCAACCGCTAATTCTCAGGAGACAGAAAATGCCCAGCCGGAAAAGTGCCAAGGGGAAAGGTGCGCGGCCGAAAGCTCCCAACGCAGAAATTGGAATCATCGGCGGCAGCGGCCTCTATTTCATGAGCGGCTTGACCGGGACCCGTGAGCTTCGCGTGAAGACGCCGTTTGGCGATCCCTCCGATGCATTCGTGATCGGCACAGTGGAAGGGAAGCGCGTCGCGTTTCTCGCGCGCCATGGCCGTGGCCACCGATTCATGCCGACGGAGCTGAATTTTCGCGCCAATATTTACGCTATGAAGCTGCTCGGCGTGGAGCGCATCATTTCTGTCAGCGCGGTGGGCTCGCTCCAGGAAAATCTCCGCCCCGGCGAATTTCTCGTCCCCGATCAGTTCTTTGACAGCACCAAGGGGCGCAAATCCACATTCTTTGGTAGCGGCATCGTAGCTCATGTGACGTTTGACAAACCCACGTGTCCCCAACTTTCCACCGTACTCTCGGATGCTTGTGTTTCCGCGGGCGTTCCCGTGCATCGCAAGGGCACGTACGTCTGCATGGAAGGGCCGCAGTTTTCCACCCTTGCAGAAGCGAACTATCACCGCGCCATGAAATTCGACGTCATCGGAATGACCAATGTCACGGAGGCAAAACTGGCCCGTGAAGCAGAAATCTGCTACTCCACCATCGCCATGATCACGGACTACGACTGCTGGCACCCGGAGCACGACTCCGTTACCGTCGCCACGATCGTCGCCACCCTCAATCAGAACGCTGCGAACGCCCAGCACGTTCTCCGGGAGGCGATCAAAACCATGCCCAGCGACCGCGCTTGCAAATGCGGCGAGGCGCTCAAGCACGCCATGATCACCGATCCCAAAGTGGTCCCCGCAAAAACAAGAAAGTCGCTCTCCGCCATCATTGGCAAGTACATTGCGTAGTGGCCGGTGCAAGGACCGGCAGGAGACCGCATGTCCTTACTCGTTGTCGGTTCCGTTGCGTACGACGCCGTCGAAAGCCCTTATGGCAAGGTGGATCGCACCCTTGGTGGTGCCGCAACTTACTTTGCTGTCTCCGCCGCGTTCTTCACTCACGTGAATCTCGTCGCCATTGTAGGCGATGACTTTCATCCCAGGGACGAAGCGATCCTCCGCAACCGTGCGATCGACGTCGAGGGCCTCGAACGCGCCAATGGCAAGTGTTTCTTCTGGGCCGGGCGCTATTCGGAAAACCTCAACGAACGCGTCACGCTTGCGACCGATCTGAACGTTTTTGCTGAGTTCAAACCGCGCCTCCCGGAAAAATATCGCAACTCGAGATTCGTGTTCCTCGCCAATATTGCCCCGGACCTGCAGCGCGACGTACTGCACCAGGTCCACGGCAAACCAAAGCTCGTGGCTATGGACACCATGAACTATTGGATTGAGCGCACCAACGCGGAACTCCGGGAGACCCTCAAGCACGTCGACGTCCTCATGATCAACGATTCCGAAACCCGGCAGCTTTCGAGCGAACACAATCTCCTGCGCGCCGCTCGCGAGATCTTCAAAATGGGGCCCTCGACGCTGGTCGTGAAGCGCGGCGAATACGGCGCCATGCTGGTCGACAAAAGCGGAGTCTTCTGCGTCCCTGCGTTTCCGCTCGAAGAACCGCACGATCCCACAGGGGCGGGTGATAGCTTTGCCGGCGGCTTCATGGGCTACCTTGCCAGTGTCGGCAGCAAGTCGGACGCCGGCTTGCGCCGCGCCATGGTCTATGGCTCGGTGCTCGGGAGTTTTGCCGTCGAGCGCTTTGGCCTCGATCGCCTTCTCGCTCTCAAGAAGCCTGAGATACACTCCAGAGCACGCCACTTCGCGAAACTCACGCAGTTCAAACTTTAGATTCAGTAGAATCGGCGTTAGAGCTAGCGTGGCAGCTGGGGCGTTGCGGGGAGAGTCAGCTCTTCGGGACGTGGGGGGGCAGCTCCCACGTAAGTCATTCGCGATGTCTTGGACTTTAGCCCCTGGAGACTCTGTTCCGGATCTGCCCTTGGCGTGGGTCGCGCACTCTCTTTCCAAGCGGACATGGACCGCTTACGAAATGATTTCCTTTCATGATGTTTTCATTCGGCTCCTCTTCTCTGCGGCCATGGGCGCGCTCATCGGCGTGGAGCGCGACCTCCGCCGCCGTCCCGCCGGCATTCGCACCAGCATGTTTGTTTGCCTGGCCACCGCACTCTTCACCATCATGTCCCAGCAGCTGGCGCATATCTGGGGTGACACCGGCCCGACACGCATCGCCTCGAACATCGTGCAGGGCGTCGGCTTCTTGGGCGCGGGCGCTATTATCAAGGACAGCGCCGGCCTCGTCGGCATGACGACCGCCGCCACAATCTTCGTTGAGGCCGCGATCGGCATGGCCGCAGGCGGGGGATTCTTTGGCGTGGCCGGTTCCGCCACCGGCATCGTTCTCTTTGGGCTGATCATTGTCGGGTGGCTGACTCAGAAATTGAGCCTCAAGTCGAACGTAATCCTCTTTCGTTTCACCACCAGTCATGCGGAGAACGTCGCCGGCGAGGTCCAACGGTTACTCTCGGGTATGCGTGTGCCAGCCCGCCAGTTCCGTGTTTCCGTTATCGGCACAAACTCCGTCGTTGAGTTTGAAGCCGAGGTCAGCCACCGCCAGGAAATGGAAATTGTCAATCAGCTCAACCGGCAGGGCGTCATCATGGAACTTCTTCCCGCAAACGGTCACCACGAATGAAGCGTTGGAAAATCATTCTGGAGAAGCCCAAAGCCCTGCGTGAGGGCTCTCGAATTGCTCTCTTTTCCACGGCTTCTCCTCCGGATCGCGCGGCCGTCCTGGCGGGCGCTGCAGAGTTGCAGCGTCTCGGCTTTGACGTGAAGCTGCCGCCCGAACGGGAACCTCTGGGATATTTTGCGAGCGCTCACGAAATTCGCCTTCAGGATTTCTGTGATGCGGTGCACGACAAAAAAGTCGATGGCTTGATTGCGACACGCGGAGGATACGGCTCGAATTATTTGATCGACGAGCGGCTCGCCACACGCTTGCACGGCCCCAAAGCCCTGATTGGTTTTAGCGACTTCAGCATCATCCAGACGCTGATGTGGCAGGCGCGCCATTGGGTCTCATTCTACGGCCCAATGGCAGCTTCTGGGTTCCACAAAGGGCCCGGTATGGAGGGTGGTTACGACACAAACTCGTTCCTGTCTGCAATTCGCAATACCTCCAAGGGATGGAAAGTCGATCTTGCGGGCGAGCCGCTTGTCCCGGGGAAAGCAGAAGGTCGAGTCGTCGGCGGTTGTTTGACTTTGTTGCAGACCAGCCTCGGCACCAGCTGGCAGCTGGACGCCCGCGAGGCGATCCTTCTCCTTGAGGATCGTGGCATGAAGCCCTATCAGCTGGATCGTGCGCTGCGGCATCTCCAGCAGGCGGGACAATTCGACCGAGTAGCCGGCGTCGTCCTTGGCGATTTCCCGGACTGCCAGCCGCCCGTCGCGGGTAGCCCAACCGCGCGTGAAGTCTGCGAGAGAATTCTGGCGCCCCTTCGGGTGCCTGTTGTATACGGCGCTCCGGTCGGTCACACGGAACATCGCATTCTTACGATCCCTCTCGGCGTTCGTGCGCGTCTCATGGCCGAGGGCAGTGGCACACTGGAATTTCTGGAGCCGGCAGTTACAGTGTAGACAGAGGGAAAGGAACTTTGCCCAGGCTGAAACACATTCACATGATCGGCATCGGCGGCTCTGCCATGGCTCCCCTCGCCGGTATGCTGTGCGAACGCGGCTACAAGGTTACTGGGTCCGACGCAGGCGTTTATCCTCCCGCCTCGAACCTTCTCGATTCACTCGGCATCTCTTATGCCACCTCATTCGACGTCAGGAACCTCGCTCCCGCGCCTGACTTGGTCGTCGTCGGCAACGCTATCTCCCGAGGCAATGTTGAGGTCGAGGAGATGCTCGACCGTAAGCTTCCCCATCGCTCGCTTCCGGAGGTCCTCGAAGGAGAATTCCTTCCCGGCAAACACTCCATCGTGGTCAGTGGCACGCACGGCAAGACCACGACAACCGCCATGCTTGCTTGGCTCTTTCACGTCGCCGCCAAACATCCAAATTTTCTTGTGGGCGGCGTAGCAGAGAATTTCGGCAAGAGTTACGGCCTGGAGGGCGGCCCGGAATTCATCCTCGAAGGGGACGAATACGACAGCGCCTACTGGGACAAGGCCGCAAAGTTTTTTCACTACCAGCCCGACGACCTCATCATCACTTCCGTCGAGTTCGATCACGCCGACATCTACTCCGATTTCGACGTCTACCAGCTTGCTTTCCGCCGGCTCGTGAATCTCGTTCCCCGGCGCGGACGAATCATTGTTTGGGGCGATTCGGCTGCGGGCGAACCTCTACGTAAAGTCACGGAGAAGGCCTTTTGCCCTGTGATCACCTACGGTCTCGAACCGGGGAATGACTGGACCGCCAGCGGCATCGCCATTGAAGACGACAGGATGCGCTTCCGTGTCGACTACCGCGGCGAATCCTACGGCGAGTTTCTCCTGAGCGCCACCGGCCATCACAATGTGCTCAATGCCTTGGCTGCTCTGATCGTCGCGCAGGGCCGCGGGATTCGCCAGGAAAGTGTCCGACAGGCGTTTGCGACGTTTCAAAGCGTCAAGCGTCGAATGGATGTGAAGTGGGAAATCGCAAACATTCTCGTCGTGGACGACTTCGCTCACCATCCCACCGCGATTCGCGCCACCATCGAGGCCGCGCGGCTGCGTTGGCCTGGGCGCACGCTCTGGGCCATTCTCGAACCTCGTTCCAATTCCATGCGCCGCCGCATCTTCCAAGATGCGCTCCCCCAATCCCTGGCCCTCGGCGATCGAGTCATTCTCGGTGCCGTTCATCGTGCCACCCAACTCTCCGAAGACCAGCGTCTCGACCCGGAAACCGTCGCGGCTTCCGTGCGCCAACTCGGCAAAGACGCGCGTGTCCTCCCCAGCGCCGACGCTATCGCGGATTTTCTCGCTGTCGAAGCGCGCCCTGGCGATTTGCTCCTGGTCATGTCCAATGGTAGCTTCGATGGTCTATGCGAAAAGCTCCTGAGTCGACTCTCCGCGAAGTCACCCTGCTCTGAGGCTCACGCCCGGTGAACCGATCCACGCGTAGCACTGGTATCCTGCCGGCAAATCTCTGGCCGTGCAGTGGGCGATCTTTAGATCGGCCCGTTGCGAAGCAGGGCGGGTCTTCGAGCCCTGATTTTTTTCGCGTCGCCACGATTTTTGCTCTCTGCCTTCTCCCTTTCTGTTTTCCTGCCTACGGGGAAATCCGCTACACCGTTTCCCTTGCCCATCCCGAACAGCACCTCTTCCACGTCTCCATGGAAATCTCCGGCGTGAAGGATGAACTGAAGCTCCAGATGGCCGCTTGGAATGCTCTCTACCAAATCCGTGATTTCAGCAGCCACGTTCAGCAGGTCGAAGCCTACGCCAACGGGCAAAAAACAGAGATTGAGAAGCTCGACAAGCTCACCTGGCGGGTCAAGGGCACCGGCACGATCACCATCAAATACGACACTTTCTGGGACGATACTGGGCCTTTCAACTGCCAACTCAACTCCGAGCATGCCTTCATCAACCCGGCCATGATCTTGCTATACGCTCCCGAACGCCGCGCTGAACGAAGCGTCATCTCGCTACTGGATGTGCCCCTTGGATGGAAGTTGGCGTCGTCCACTACGGCAGCCGTCCTCGGCTCCGGCCCTGACCGCGTCATCAATCTGACG
>Ga0335077_10002761_pt1 | contig 21060 bp, 19 predicted proteins | sample Lox_Sample_31_FD_207151 | JGI IMG/M metagenome (GOLD analysis project Ga0335077, IMG submission 207151) | Soil microbial communities from Loxahatchee National Wildlife Refuge, Florida, United States - Lox_Sample_3.1 | ecosystem: Environmental > Terrestrial > Soil > Wetlands | place: USA...
AAAATGCGGCACGACTTTTGTTTCCACCAACTGGTAGAGTTTTTTACGATCTCCCGCCTGAATGCTCTTGTCATTCTTGACGATCTGCAGAACTTCGTCAGCGGTGTTGCGCACCAGCACATCCGGGGGCACGATATCCGCCGCCAAGGCTAAGCCACTTGCGAACACCGCAAGCACCCATGGTAACCTGTAAATAGTCTTCATTTGTTCCCGCCTTCGGCTTTACTGAATAAAAACTGGCCTATTAACTTTTCCAGCACCAGTGCAGACTGGGTTTTCTTGATGGTGTCTCCGGCCTGCAGATATTTGGTGTCGCCTCCCGCATCCAGCCCAATGTATTGCTCACCGAGCAAACCGGACGTAAGGATGCTGGCAAAAGTGTCCTTGGGAAACTTATAACGATTGTCAATACTTAATGTTACTCTCGCCACATAGTCCTTGTTGTCGAAGCGGATGTCGGCAACGCGCCCGACCACCACGCCGGCGCTTCTTACCGGTGCGCGTACCTTTAGGCCCCCGATATTCTCGAAATTGGCATAGAGCGGATAATTATTGCTAGACAAGCTAAAGCTGCTAAGGTTGCCGACTTTGAACGCCAGCATGAACAAGGCGACGATTCCAGCCAGGACAAACATGCCTGCCCACAAATCGAGCGTTTTCGATCCCATCACCATCCTCCAAGCATAAAAGCTGTCAACACAAAATCCAGCGCCAGTACTGCCAGCGACGAGATAACCACCGTGCGTGTAGTCGCACTCGCTACCCCCTCCGCGGTGGGATAGCAGTCATAGCCTTCGAACAAGGCGATCAGCGTCACGGTCACACCAAACACCAAGCTTTTGATCTCCCCGTTCAGTACGTCATCAAACACATCCACCCCGGCCTGCATTTGCGACCAGAATGCGCCTTCATCCACGCCTATCAGCACGACCCCGACGAAATAGCCGCCGAACACGCCGACTATGCTGAAGATCGCCGCCAATACTGGCATCGAAATTACGCCCGCCCAAAAGCGCGGTGCTACCACGCGGGCGATCGGATCCACAGCCATCATTTCCATCGCGGAAAGCTGCTCGGTCGCTTTCATAAGGCCGATTTCAGCGGTAAGCGCGGTACCAGCACGGCCGGCAAACAATAGCGCAGTAACTACTGGTCCGAGCTCGCGGACCAAAGAGAGAGCAACCAGCAGGCCCAAGGCCTGTTCAGACGCGTATTTCTGCAAGGTATTGTAGCCTTGCAGTCCCAACACGAAACCGACAAACAACCCCGAAACTATAATGATGATCAGCGAATAAACGCCGACAAAATAAATTTCGCGTGTAACCAGCCTAAACCGCCGGAAACTGGTGCCGGACTGAATAACGGTGGCCCAAAGAAAACGGCTGGCAACGCCTAGCCGCATTACACCGCTAATTGCCGAGCCGCCCAGTACTCGAAGCCCGTCAGGAATTGCTTTAACCACCGCGTTCATCTAACCCCAGGTCCTTGGCATAAGGCGGGCTGGAGTAATGAAACGGCACCGGCCCGTCCATTTCCGCATGTACAAACTGGTGTACGAACGGCAAAGCAGATGCGCGAATTTCATTCGGCGTGCCCTGCGCCACCAAGACGCCCTCTGAAACAAAATAAACGTAATCCACGATAGCTAACGTTTCCTCCACGTCATGGGTGACAATAATCGATGTCGCGCCCAGCGCATCGTTCAGGCGTCTGATGAGGTTGGCGATTACGCCAAGTGAAATCGGGTCCAGACCGGCGAACGGCTCATCATACATGATGAGCATGGGATCGAGTGCAATTGCGCGCGCAAGTGCCACGCGCCGCGACATACCGCCGGAGATTGCGGAAGGCATGAGGTCGCGGGCCCCGCGCAAACCGACCGCGTGCAGCTTCATCAGCACCAGGTCGCGAATGAGCGTCTCCGGAAGATCGGTGTGCTCGCGCAAAGGAAACGCAACATTATCAAACACCGACAAATCCGTGAATAAGGCGCCGAATTGAAACAACATCCCCATGCGCCGTCGCATACGATACAGCTCGTCATGTCCCAATTCATGAATGACGTCGCCGGCCACCTTGACCGAGCCGGCTGCGGGTCGCAATTGCCCGCCGATGAGCCGCAGCAGCGTGGTCTTGCCGCAACCACTGCCACCCATGATGGAAACCACCTGTCCCCGGGCAATGCGCATGTTCATTCCCTTGAGGACAGGGTGTTCGTCGTAGGCAAAATTGACGTTGATTATTTCAACAAGATGGTCCGCGGGCACCGTTGGGGACAATTGAGTTCGGAAAAGCGAATTTTAAACCAGTTATTGCAAATAGAAAAACTCGATTGTTTTTAACTTGTTGGCCAAATGCGATTCTCATCGGCGTGTTATCATGAATAAACGGAAATTCGATCCCGTTTGCTACTCATGCGCGCACACGCACTGGATATCATTGGCGTCCGTAAGAATTTCGGAAAATACACCGCACTCAACGAGATAAGTTTCAGCGTCGAGAGCGGGGAATATTTTGCTCTGGTGGGAATCAACGGCGCCGGCAAGACCACGCTCTTAAAATGTCTGCTTGATTTTTGCGAAACCGATGCGGGCGCAATTAATATCTTCGGCACTTCCCACCGCGTCACGGCGGCCCGCAAACGCCTGTCGTTTCTGCCGGAACGCTTTATTCCGCCTTTTTACTTGACCGGACGCGACTTCCTGCATTACATGCTGAGGCTGCAGGGGATAGCGTATGATCCAAATCAGGTAGAGGGAATGCTTTCTGCGCTTGATCTCGATTTGGCGGCACTGCGGCTTCCGGTGCGCGCTTATTCCAAGGGTATGACTCAGAAACTGGGGCTCGCGGCGTGCTTTCTCGCCAGCAAGGAACTCTATGTGCTGGATGAGCCTACCAGTGGCCTGGATCCAAAAGCGCGTGCGCGATTGAAGACGAAATTCAATGAACTGCGTGATAAAGGCCGCACCTTGTTTCTCACGTCGCACACACTCGCCGATGTCGAGGAAATTTGCGACCGCATGGCCGTAATCCACGATGGCCGCGTACTTTTTGTGGGCACTCCGCAACAATTGTGCCGCGCGCACGCGGCGCCGACTCTGGAGCGGGCATTCTTGTCCTGTATCGGCGAGCCGGGGGCAATGGCGGGGACCTAGGAGTCTCTAACATACTTATACTCTTGTTGCGACGGGCCGGGACCAAGTGCACGCCGCGAAGCGCGCTGCGCCGTCCCTGCCGGTTGCGGCCCAAATCGCGTCTGCGCAATTGCTCGGGCTCACGTTAGCACGGGGTAGCGCTACGTCTTCGAGCTTTGCACCCGCACCTCTCGAACAGCAACGCAGAGGTACTTTGACTATGTTAGAGACTCCAAGACTCTGGCAAAATGACCAAAGTTGTTTTGCCTGAAGGTGTGGGATACGGTGGATACTCAAGCCAAACCTGATCTGCTGATCGTCGACGACGACCCGCTGATTACCGATACTCTGAATTTCGTGTTGAGCAAGGATTATACGGTCTATGCAGCGGATTCGCGCAACCAAGTTAAAAGCCTGCTGCGGCAGCTCGACAAACCGCCACAGCTGGCATTGATTGACCTGGGGCTACCCCCCACCCCGCATCGCCCCGACGAAGGTTTCCGCCTGATCAGCGAATTGCTGGCGTACTCGCCGGATATCAAGATCGTGGTGCTCTCGGGCCAGAATGACGAGGCCAACGCGCGGCACGCGCGCACGCTGGGCGCCATCGAATTTATCGCCAAGCCGTGCGAACCGGAAACGCTCAAAACCCTGCTTGCCAAGGCCCTGCAAATCCGCGACGCAGAACTGGTGGTAGCGCCCGTGGAGGGGGGAATTATTGGCAAAAGCTTGGTGATTGAAAAACTCCGCAATCAAATCGGCCAGTACGCAAATGCACCGTTTCCGGTCCTCATCGAAGGCGAGTCGGGCAGTGGCAAGGAACTCGTTGCAATTTCCTTGCACAACTTGAGCGGCCGCAGGCAAAAACCATATTTGGCGCTCAACTGCGCCGCAATTTCCCCGAATCTAGTAGAGCCTACGCTGTTTGGATACAGCAAGGGTTCTTTCACTGGCGCCACGGCACCGCATTCGGGCTACTTTGAAGACGCAAAAGACGGAACGCTGTTTCTCGATGAAATCGGCGAACTGCCGCTGGAATTGCAGGCCAAGCTTTTGCGGGTCCTGGAAAATGGCGAATATCAGCGCGTCGGCGAAACCGCAAGCCGCACCAGTAACGCACGTGTAGTTGCCGCAACCAATCGTGATCTGCGCCAAGAAATAAAAGCCAGCCGATTTCGTGCCGACCTGTACCATCGTCTGAGCGTATTCAGTATCAGCGTGCCAGCGCTGCGGGAGCTCGACGAGGACAAACTAATCCTGCTCAACCATTTCCGCGATTTTTATTCACGCCAAGGCCACGTTGCGGCATTCAATTTGGACGATAAATCTTTGGCCCTGTGGCGCGACTACAGCTTTCCAGGCAATGTGCGTGAATTGCGAAATATCGTAATCCGCCTGACGACCAAATATCCCGGACAAACTGTCGGGACCTCGCAATTGCAAGGCGAACTGGATATGGACAATGTGGACGGCAAAATGCCCGAGCCGGTGATGGCCCAGGACTCTAAAGCCTTGCTCGACGCAGCAAGGAAACATTTGCAGTCGCAGAAAAATTTCAGTTTGGACGAAATGCTGCAACAATGGGAAAAAAGTTACGTTGAGGCCGCGCTTTCCATCACCCACGGCAATCTTTCTCAGGCCGCAAAACTATTGGGGGTGCGCCGCACCACGTTGTACAGCCGTATGCAACAATATGGGGATGTGGAGAATGAGGACAATTAATCGACATGTATCAAGAGTATTTCGGCCTGACCCAACCCCCGTTTAAGATCACCCCGAACACCGAATTTTTCTTCCCGGGGGGGAACCGCGGCGCAATTCTAGACGCGCTGCTCTATGCTATCTCGCATGGCGAAGGAATAATCAAGGTTAGCGGCGAAGTAGGCAGCGGCAAGACCATGTTGTGCCGTATGCTTCAAACGTGCCTGCCGCAACAGATTGAGTCTGTCTATCTCGCCAATCCCAGTGTATCGCCTGACGAAATTCTGCATGCCATCGCGTTTGAATTACAGTTGCGAATAGGGGACAACGAGCCGCGCATCAAAGTAATGCAAGAGCTGCATAGCTATTTGCTCGAGCGGCACACGCAAAATCGGCAAGTGGTGATTTTTGTCGAAGAATCGCAGAGCATGCCGCTCGCCACACTTGAGGAAATACGTCTACTCTCCAACCTGGAGACCGGGAGCCACAAGTTGTTGCAGATCGTGCTTTTTGGCCAACCCGAGATTGACGAAATTTTGCGCCAGCCGAAAATCCGCCAGCTGCGCGAGCGCATTACCTACAGCTTTTCGCTGACCCCTCTGAATTCGGAACAGATCAAGGAGTACCTGATGTTTCGCATGCGCGCCGCAGGCTATCGTGGCCCCGACCTCTTTACCCAAAGCGTGGTCCACATGATTGCCAAGGCCTCAGAGGGGCTGACCCGGCGCGTGAACTTGCTGGCGGACAAGACGCTGCTCGCGGCATTTGCTGACAATACTCACACCATCAAATCGAAGCATGTCAAGGCGGCAATTCATGACAGCGAATTCAGCAATGATCTTGGCCAACGCCGCAAGGCTTTTTCGCGCTTGGGATGGCTAATATTCGGCATCGCGGTTGGGACATTATCGTACAGTGCCTATCTCCTGCTTTTGCCTATGCTCGAAATGCCGACGACGCATCAGTCCGCCGCCCGCGATGCAGCGGTCGCAAGCGCGCGAGCAAAACGTGCAGAGTCCGAAAAGCCCCGGACAACTGCGCCCCAACCAATTCGAAACGATTCCCCGATCACGCAACCTTCAGCTGCCGACGGACTGGCATCGGAATCAAATAAGGAAGCGTTATCAACATCTCCGCAGGCCGTTTCTCGGGCATCTGAGAACGCAAATCCGCAAAATACCGACACAGGAGAGCTCAGTCTTCCGTTGCGCATGTCTGCTGCCGTTAGCTCCGCCCCGATAAGCACGGAAACCAAATCATCGATCGCGCCGCAACCCGCATCAGGCTACGGTGCTTTCGAACAATATCCGATTTTGCAGATGCGTATCGAAGCAACGCGCGAAGCGTTTCGCCAAGCCGCGCCGGATGATTTAAGCATCCAATTGTTTCTCACCGAAGAAATGCGCCCGAAACGTATCGAAGACTTCCTTAATCGCGCCCCAAAGCTGGTGAATCTAAACGAAATTTACGTGCATCCGGTGAAAATAGGGGGGAAGCCCCGATTCAGGGTATTTTACGGCATCTATTCTTCGCAACAGAGCGCGCGCGCGGCAATGGATCAACTCCCGCCCAAATACGGCCAAGCGTTTCATTTGAAGCTGTTGAAAGTAGGCCAGTTTCAAAATTAATGTGGGTCGTATCCAAGTTGCGCGAGTTCCGGTAAGCGACTAAATCCAGCAACAAAGCTTGCAACTCTGTCATATTGCAAGCAATAATTGCCAAATACCTTACAGAACTTGTAATAAGATAGTGCTATGATTAGAAATTGTTGCGAATAACATGTCGCCTTTTCAGGGTAGGGTAAAGATGCAACGCTCCAATACAAGGGCGCTCCTTTCTTGTCTGGCATTAGCCGTGGTTTCGGGCAGTTGCGCCACGGGTAATTTGTCGAATTATCCGCAGATCCCGCAGTCGGAAGGCCATATTACCGGCACGCTAGGGCCTAAGGCGGGCGAAATTCCCGCCCCAGTGAAGGCGATCGGTTATGTGCCCCCACCCAAGCCGGCCGAGAAGCCGCAGACGTATAGTGTGGTAGTAAACGAGGTTCCTGCGAAGGAATTGCTTTTTGCTTTGGCTCGGGACACCAAGCAAAACATAGATATAAGTCCAGATATCCAGGGGCTGGTGACATTAAACGCAGTGAACGAAACCCTGCCAGCGATTCTCGAGCGCATATCCCGGCAGGTGGACATACGCTACAAAATGGAAGGCGATACTCTGGTAGTCACCCCGGATACGCCTTATTTCAAGACTTATTTCGTGAACTACGTCAACCTCGCGCGCAATACGACTTCCAGCAACAGCGTTACCGGACAAATCTCCTCAGCAGGAACCAGTCCCGGCAGCAGCACTGGCGCTGGAGCCCAGTCGAGCGGGACATCAGGTTCGGGCAACTATTCCAGCACCAACGTTACCAGTACTTCCAACAATAATTTTTGGGAGCTCCTGAAAGAGAACCTGCGTAGTCTATTGAGTTCCACCAGCGCGCAGACTTCAACGGCGGAAGAAAAAGCCGCGCGAGCCGAGGCACTGCGTACCGAGCATGAAGAGCGCGTGCAGGAAGCGGGCGCGGTCGCGCACGCCGGTACCGGTGCGGACAAGCTTTATGCCACCGCTTTTGGCGGTACCGCACCTGCGCTTCCTGGGGATGTGAAAGACGATATTGTGGTAAACCCTGTCGCAGGCACGGTAAGCGTGTTTGCGACTGAGAAACAGCACGTGCTGGTGCAACAATACCTCGACGGCGTAACTGAGGCGTCTCGGCGCCAAGTGCTGATCGAGGCCAGCGTCGTTGATGTCACCCTCAGTGATCAGTACCAAGGGGGCGTAGATTTCTCGAAAATGGGCAACTGGGTCATTAATCAATCCCTGAGTACCCTGAGTACTGCGGCCCCCCCGTTCACTACAGTAGCTTACAACGTCGCCGGCAGCACCAATATAAATGCCACCATTTCGTTGCTGGAGCAGTTTGGCAAAACGCGGGTGTTATCGAGCCCGAAACTGATGGCGCTTAATAACCAAACTGCGCTGCTCAAGGTGGTGGAAAACGTGGTTTATTTCTCGGTTACCGCGGTGCCAGCGGTACTTTCCACCTCCTCGACGACCGTGACGCAGCAGACATTCAACACTACGGCACAGACAGTACCGATAGGCCTGGTAATGACCGTGACGCCGCAAATCGATGAAAACGGAATGGTTACCCTGATTGTGCGCCCGACCATTACCACCGCTCCCACGTCGGTCCAAGACCCCAATCCAGCCCTCGTTACCACGCAAATCAATTCTGTTACAGGAACAATCACCAGATCGCAAATCCCGAACCTGGTGCCTCAGGTCAGGACCCAAGAGATGGAATCGGTGCTGCAGGTGGGCAGCGGCCAGATCGTAGTGTTGGGGGGTCTGATGCAGGATAATGTGCAGCGCAACAGCAATGCGGTGCCTGGTCTATCAAAAATTCCGTTTATTGGTGAATTGTTCAATTTCCGCAATAATCTAGTGAGCAAGGAAGAGCTGCTGGTTTTCTTGCGTCCAACAGTAATCACCAATCCATCTCTGGACAGCGACCAGTTGAAATTCTTCAAGCGTTTTCTTCCGACTCCTGAAACGACCGGCGCCAATCAATGAGCCTGTTGATGAAAGCCTTGCAAAAGGCCGCACAGAACCGCGAAAGTTCTGGCGAGAAAACTCCGCCTGCGCAGGACGCGTCACCAATGACTTCAGAGCTTGCCCTTCAACCGCTGCAAACCGAGCCGGAAACGCCCGCATGGAAAGTTGAGCCCGAACCGCCGCCGAGTCCAGAATTGGCCGCAACCGTGATGCGGGCTTCCGAAGTACCTGGCGGCGTGGGTGACTTCGTTAAAGGTCATCCGGTGGTATTGCTCGGGGTCGCTGCCGCATTGCTGTTAATCGGCGGCGCAATCTATGTCTATTTGGCGATTAGCAAACCGAGCGTCTTCGTCACTTCCGCTCGGCCCCCGGCTCCGCCTGCAGTCGCGGCCGTCCCAGCAACGCAGGTAAGACCGGAGCCGCAACCGCAGCCAACGGCCGCCCCTCAAGCGCAAGAACAAAAAACGGAGCAGCTGACGGCAATGGGGCCACAACCGGTGGCGGCAGACGTTCCCGAAAAAAAACTAGAACAGGTGGTCGAACAACGCGCGCGCTCTGCTACCCGAGCACCTCAGCAAACGAAACAGGCGCCGTTGGCACCATCAGGCGCATCTTCTCAACAAAACATCACCGTCACTCCCGCCAAAGCAACGCCGCAAGTTGCACCACAGCTGGTGAGCGCCTACCAAGCGTTTCAGCAAAACCGTCTTGACGCCGCTCAGGACTCGTACCAGAAAATGCTCGCGATCGATCCCAATAATACCGAGGCATTGCTCGGGCTTGCCGCGGTCGCGGAACAACAAAAACAAACTGACAAAGCGGTTCAGTATTATCTGCAGGTACTCCGCGTCGACCCGAGAAACGCGACCGCCCAGGCCGGGCTACTTGGAATCGTTGGGCACAATGATCCGCAAGCGAGCGAGATGCGCCTAAAGCAGCTGCTTGCGCGAGAACCTTCGGGATTCGTATTTTTTACCTTAGGCAATTTGTACGCCGAGCAGTCGCAGTGGCCGGGGGCGCAGTCCGCGTATATGCAGGCATTTCATTTGCAGCCGGACAACGCCGATTACGCCTTCAATCTGGCCGTCAGTCTGGAGCACATTAGCCAACCCAAAGTGGCCCTTAAGTATTATCAGCAAGCATTACAGCTGGCCAAAGACCAGGGTCACGCCAATTTTGATTTAAGCCTGGCGCAAAATCGCATCAGCAAACTGTCTTCCTTGGAGTAAGCGTGGCAGAGCAGCGTAAAAAACTGCGCCTCGGCGAGCTGCTCATTCAGCAAGGCCTGATAAGTCTTGACCAGCTGCGCATTGCCTTAACCCAGCAAAAGCACGAAAAAATCCCGATAGGCCGGCAGCTGGTGAAGTTGGGCTTTGTCAGCGAAGCGGTAATCCGCGACCTGATGGCGCGCACAATCGGCCAGGAGAGCATCGACCTTTCACAAGTTGTTGCGGATGCCGAAGCGCTCAAGCTGATACCCCAGGATTTTGCCCGGCGCTATCGCATGCTGCCAATTGCCTACAACGCGGATACTAAAATTCTCACGGTTGGGGTTAGCGAAATTTTCAATGTGGTCGCGCTGGACCAGTTGCGCGCCTTTTTGGGTACGCAGATTGAAATCAAGACGCTGCTCGCCGGCGAGGCACAGCTCGAGGAAAGCATAGACCGTTTCTATGGATTCGAGCTATCGGTGGACGGCATATTGGAGGAAATCGAAACCGGGGAAATCGATTATCAAAGCCTGCAAATGGCCGGCGACGAGTACACTCAACCCATCGTTCGGCTGGTTGGTGCCTTGCTCGTGGACGCAGTAAAACGGGGTGCATCGGATGTTCACTTTGAGCCGGAATACGCTTTTTTGCGCATCCGTTACCGCGTCGACGGCGTGCTGGAGCAAGTGCGCAGCCTGCACAAGACCTACTGGCCTGGAATTGCAGTGCGGCTCAAAGTGATCTCTGGAATGAACATTGCCGAAACCCGCGCGCCGCAGGACGGAAGATTGTCTCTCAATCTCAACGGGCGGCCGATCGACTTTCGCGTCTCTACGCAGCCTACTATCTACGGCGAGAATATCGTGCTGCGCGTACTCGACCGTGAAAAATCCATCATTAACCTGGACCGCATGAATCTGCAGTCCGAAACGATAGCGACGCTGGAAACAATGCTGGCACGGCCTGAAGGTATACTGATTCTCACCGGTCCTACCGGAAGCGGCAAGACCACCATGTTGTATTCACTGCTCTCCAAACTCAATGATGAAACCGTGAACATCATGACGTTGGAAGACCCCGTCGAATATCCAGTGACCATGATGCGCCAGACTTCGGTTAATGAGGTGGCCAAAATGGATTTCGCCAACGGTATCCGTTCAATCATGCGCCAGGATCCGGACATCATCCTGGTCGGCGAAGTGCGAGACCGGGAAACTGCGGAAATGGCGTTCCGCGCAGCAATGACCGGCCACCAGGTGTTCACCACCTTGCACACCAACTCGGCGCTGGGCGCATTTCCTCGCCTCATGGACATCGGCATCCCGCCCGACATCATTTCGGGCAACGTCATCGGTGTATTGGCGCAACGCCTGGTGCGGCTGCTTTGTTCGCGCTGCAAACAGGCTTACTTTCCGAATCAGGAGGAAATTCACTTGCTGCGATTGCCGCTGGATTCAAAAATTAAAATCTATAAGGCGGTGGGTTGCAAGCATTGTCAATCCAAAGGCTACAAGGGTCGCATGGCGCTCCTGGAAATTCTGCAAATGGACGGCGATTTGAACGAGCTTGTGGCGCGACGCGCCACCGCCCGGGAACTTAAGACTGCGGCTCTGCAAAAAAATTTCCGCACGCTAGCTGAGGACGGCATTCAGCGCGTGCTGGACGGCATGACCAGCCTTGCCGAAGTATCGCGCACGGTGGATCTCACCGGAAGATTGATTTAACGGCCGACGGGCAACTTCGGAGCGCAAACCACATGTCCACTTTTCAGTACAAAGCGGTAGACAAGGACGGCAAGCCCGCACGCGGTGACCTCAATGCGATAAACGAGGTCGACCTCGAGCTGCGGCTAAAGCACATGGGGCTCGACCTCATCACCTTCCGCCAAATCAACAAGAGTTCGTCTGCGCTGGCGCGCGGCAGCATCACCCGCCGTGACCTCATCACATTCTGCCTCGACATGGAGCAAATCTCGCGCGCCGGAATTCCGCTGATGGAGGGCTTGCGCGACCTGCGCGACAGCATCGAAAATCCGCGCTTCAAGGAAGTGCTCACTTCATTGCTTGAGGATATGGAAGGCGGCAAACTGCTTTCACAGGCGCTGGCGACGCATTCCGCGGTGTTCAATCATGTGTTCGTGAGCTTGGTGAAAGCGGGCGAGCAGGCCGGCAAGCTCACAGAAGTGTTCGAAAACCTTGCAACGACTCTGAAATGGCAAGATGAACTGACGGGCCAGGCGCAGCGCTTGATGCTGTATCCCATCTTAGTCCTAGTGATCATCATCGGGGTGGTGATCGTGTTGTTGGTGAGCCTGGTGCCGCAAGTGGTATCGTTGTTGAAAAGCATGGGCCTGCCGTTACCGCTGCAAACACGCGTGTTGATCTTCCTGTCCGACTCGATAGTTCATTATTGGCCGTTGCTGGTGGTAGTGCCGATCGTGATTGCCGTGATCTTTTTCGTTGCGGTGCGGCAAAGCGAGAAAGCCCGCTATTCCTGGGATTACTTGAAACTGCACATTCCGATTACCGGTGAGATCCTGCAAAAAATTATCTTGGCGCGTTTTGCCAATTTTTTCGCATTGATGTATGAGTCCGGGATTACCATTCTGGATGCTATCAAGACCAGCGAGGAAATCGTCGCTAACCGAGTGATGGTAAGCAGCCTGCAGCGCGCCGGGCAACAAATCGGGTCAGGCGAAAGCCTCACTGAAGCGTTTCGCAATCTGGGCGTGTTTCCGCCGCTGGTGCTGCGCATGCTGCGCGTCGGCGAAACCACGGGCGCCCTGGATACAGCCCTGCTCAATATTAGTTATTTTTACAATCGCGACGTCAGGGAAGCGGTAGACAAGGGTTTAAAGCTGCTGGGACCGTTGACCACAGTCATCCTGGCAGGGGTTTTGCTTTCCATCATGGTCGCAACCTTGCTTCCGGTGTACGATATTCTCGGTAAGCTTAAATATTAATCAAGCCTTATGGCCGACAAACTCTTATTGTGTGTTTCCGCTACCTCGGCCACTGTCGGCCGCTGGCACGCCGGCAAGCTAACGGTAGTCCGAGTATTCCCCAACGATCAGAGCGGCTGGTCTGCGTTTAGCGCCTTCCTGCAGGGTAGTTCGGGAATATTGGTGCACATCTTGGTAGACGTTGTCGAAGAGGATTACCGCTTCGAAAGCCTGCCTCACAGCATGGGCCGCGACCGCAGGGAATTGGTTTCCCGCAAGCTCAGACAACTGTACCGCAACAACCCTTATTGCAGAGCCTGGCCGCAAGGTCGCGAGACTGACAAGCGGCGCGACGATCGCTATCTGTTCGCGGCTTTGACTAATCCGGATCTGATTGCCGGCTGGCTCAATGTCATTGAAGCGCAGCGTGCACCGTTGGCAGGCGTGTACCTGCTGCCGATGGCCAGTAAGAGTCTCCTCAAGAAATTCGGGCTCGGCAACATCAACAGCTTGCTTCTGGTGACGCAAAACGGCGCCGGGCTCCGGCAGACTTTTTTCCAGGACCAGAAATTGCGCATCAGCCGCCTTACACAGCTGGAAAATATTCCGGATGAATCAGGCGTGGCCGATTACGCCGAGGAAATCAGCAACACGCGCCTGTACCTTGCTGCAGTCAAAATACTGCCCCTGGATGAGCCCCTCCTGGTCGTCATCCTGGATCAGCGTGCAACGCTCGTCGGTCTCGGAAAAGAGCTGGCTAAATTGCAATCGAATATTATTTACCAGCATTTTGGACGCGACGAGATTGTAGTCAAAATGGGCTTAGCGCCGGAGCTGCTGCAAGTCTCTCCCGACGTGGTGTACTTGCAGATGGTCGGCGAGCTGAAACCTATAAACCTTGCGCCCGCCGAAAAAACTCATCTTTTCTGGCTCTACCAAGCGCGCCGCAATATATACGCGGCCAGTGCCTTAGCGGCTTTTGTGGCGGTCTTGTGGTGCGGGAATAATCTCTATCAGCAATACGATTCCCGGAAGCAAGCCATGATAACGGCGCAGCAAACCGAGCAGCAGCAAGCGCAATATCTGGAAGTGACAAAGCAATTTCCGGCTGCTCCGACTTCAGCAGAAAACCTAAGAAACGCCGTCGAGACCGCTGAAAAAATCAAGAAAGAAGGTCGCACACCCGAACTCATGTTTGGAGTGATCAGCCACGCGCTTGACTCAAGTCCCGATGTGATGCTGAAAAGCATTGTCTGGAAATACGGCAAAGAGGGGAAGGTGGAAGATTCGGCGCCGGCGCAAGGGATCGCCGCAAATACGCAAAGCGGCCTTATTGAGGCGGAAATCAGGCCCTTCAACGGCGATTACCGCGCTGCGATGGCCAGAATCAACCGCTTCGCAGAAAAACTTAGACAAGACAAGAATGTCGCGCAAGTAAACGTGATACAACTACCACTCAACATTAATCCGGGAACCAGCTTGAGCGGCAACACCACCGACAGCCGGGAGCAATCTTCGACGGCGCCTTTCAAAGTCGAGTTATCCTTGAGGCAGGAATCATGAAATCGTCGGACCTGCGCGCGCTGCGCATCCCGCTTACGGTACTGCTTGTTGTGTTGGTCGCGGGCGCTGCACTGGTCTATTACACCAAGCATATGGCCGAGCTCGCGCTCCAGCAACTGCAACAACAGCAATATCAGCTGGGCGAAGCGCGCGTCCGTTACCAGAAATCAGGAGATGAGAAGGAACTGATCAATCACTATTTGCCCGACTATCTGCGGTTGGAGAAACAAGGCTTCATCGGCACTGAGGCGCGCATCAACTGGCTCGACGGATTGCGCATTGCCAACCAGCAAGCGGAACTGTACGGGGTCGCGTATCAGATCGGTGCGCAGCACCCATACACTCTCGCCGCCGCGTACAATCCCGGCAATCTTACATTACAGCAGTCGCTGATGAAGCTTAATTTTCGCTTGTTGCATGAGGGAGATTTGATGCGCTTTTTCAATATCCTCGCGACAAAAAACGTCGGTCTGTTCCATCTCGACCAATGTAAGATTGAGCGACTGGACAACAATATGACCGCAATCCGATTGCAGCCCAATTTGCAGGCCGAATGCGATCTTACCTGGATTACCCTGCGGCCTGCTGATTCAACGGGGAGTAAACAATGAGATGGGCGGCGCTTATTTTATTGATGCTGCCGCTTTGCGGCTCCGCGGCAGAGCCTTTGGGGCGTTTGTTCTATACGCCTGAGCAACGCGCCACACTTGATAATGCCAGACGACAGAAAATCCAAATCAACGTCGAGCCCGAGGCACCAGCGACTCCAGAGAACATCAGTGTCAACGGCGTGATCAAGCGCAGCGACGGCGAATCGACAATCTGGATCAATAATCAACCGGTCAGCCAAAAACATACAGCTAATGGAATAAAAATCATCGGCCGCAGTGCGGATAATGCCAGCGTCACGTTGCGGTTACCGCAATCTACGCGTAACGTAGATGTGAAAGTCGGTCAAAATCTCGATGCGACGAACGGGCATATTCAAGAAAGCTATCAAATACCTCCTCCACCCCCTGTAGTCCGTAAAAAAACAGCGCCATCGGCGCAGAATGAACAGCAGAAAGTCTTAGCGAACCCGCCGCGCTCCCCTGAAAAACCAGACCCCGGTATTTCCTCTCAGGAAGCGAACGGCTCGGAACCATCTCCACAGCCCGATGAGCAATCCACAAATCCATCGACACAGAAACCCCTCCAAAATCAGTACTGATGACTCACTCTCGCAAGCGCCCGGTTCGATTCGCATCCGGCGGGAGAGCGGTCAGGCCTTGTTTGTCCTTTTGGTATTGATCGTCGCGGTGGTCGTCGGGCTCATTGTTGATTTTTCAAGTCCGACCGCTCTCGCGATTCAAAACGATAACAAAACCGCGCGCGCGTTGGCACAGGCAAAGGATGCGTTGATCGGTTGGGCAATCAGCCATCCCGACGATCCCGGTTTGCTACCTTATCCCGATCGCAATGCGGATGGTGATTACAATGGCTATAGTGACTGCCCGCCTACCTCAGGTAACCCGGCGTTGTTGCTCGGCGAGCTTCCATATATAGGGGAAAAGAGCCCCTGTCAGAATCCTCAGGCGACAATTAATTTGGACAACGTCGATGGTACCGGAGAAAATTTGTGGTATGCAGTATCCGGAAATCTTGTCCGGGGCTTTACAGATCCGTTGCCGAATATTGCAGCGAACTTAAGCGATGCTACGACCACGGGTTGGCTCACCGTTCGCGATGCAAATGGCGCCGTATTGAGTAACCTGGTTGCTTTCGTTGTGCTGTCGCCGGGCGCAATCGAACCCGGGCAGGATCGCTCGGGGCCGGCGCCGGCTGCAAGCAATTTTCTGGATAATTTCACGATCGGCGGGACAACATACAGCAATTGGGATGTCACGCTCGGGTTTGTAAGCGCCGCAGACACCGCAAAAGTTCCGGCCGGATCCAATCAGTTTGACGACCAGCTGCTATTCGTCACCCGCGACCAATACCGGATTGCAATTGCCACGCGCGTTGCGGGCGAGCTTAAGAAGGCGCTTAACCAATATTATTCATCAACACTGTCCTACCCTTTTGCCGCACCAAATCCGGATGGTGAATGCGTCAGCGGATCGGTTACTGGGTACATTCCCTCGCAAGACACCATTCCGGACTGTGGCGGTGCGCTCGCCGGCCTGCCTGCCTGGTTTCCCAATTGGGAAAGCTACGTCACCTACACCCTTAACAATCCCGCGTCAGCTACTCTGACCATTTTCGGGAGAAGTTTTGCTGTTACTCCATAAAATGCGCGGGCTGGGCGCTTCCGGAACGCCGACAATCATGCAACAGGTCTTAGCGGGGCATGCGGGTGGTTTTACCCTAATTGAACTCGGGATTGTATTGTTTATTCTTGCGCTCATTTTGAGCAGTCTGTTGGTACCCCTGGCGACGCAGGTTGATCAACGCAATATCAGCGACACGCAAAAGAAGTTGGATGAAATTAAAGAGGCGCTCATCGGCTATGCGGCAAGCCAGACGCCTCCACACCTGCCCTGTCCTGACGTAACCAGTGGTGCGGGCGCCAATGACGGACTAGAAGATTTCAATGCTGGGACGGGAGCGTGCAACGCGCAAGAGGGCAATATTCCATGGGTCACGTTGGCTGTAGCCCCCACCGACAGCTGGGGCAATCGCATTCACTATGCTGTGAGTGCGGCTTTTTCAAATCGTTCGCCGGCAGCGACCATGAGTTTGGCGTCGGTGGGAACATTGACTATCTGTGCGGCGGCGGCCTGCACCCCGGCCACGGCCATCGCAGTCAACGTCCCGGCGGTGATTCTTTCCTACGGTAAAAACGGCTGGGGTGCGATCAACAGCTCGACCAACGCACAGAATCCTGCGCCAGCCAGTTTGGACGAACTTGAAAATACCAACGGGGATTCCACCTTTGTGAGCCGTGCGCAAACCGCTAAGGATTCGCCCGCCGGCGAATTCGACGATATCGTCGTTTGGCTTTCCAGCAGCGTGATGTTCAACCGCATGGTGGCCGCAGGCAAGTTGCCGTGATCCAAATGCTCATTTGGCGGGTGCCAGCTCAAAGCAGACTTTTCCGATCTGATTGCTTGCAAGTCGCAATCGGTAACCCTGTTCCTCGGCCTGGCGCCAAGCTTGGTACAGCCCAATCCCCAATCCTGTCTGCGACGGAACAGGCCCACTGAATAGCTGCTTAGCAACCGTTTCGTTAAGCGGTACGCCGTCATCGCAAATACTGAGCCTGGGCTTCAACGCGCATGAGAAACCTACGCTGATGCGCAAGCCGGGCTCGAGCTTTCTTTTCTGCAAAGCATTTTGCAGCAAATTATCCGCGATGCTGTCGAACAGCTCCGCTGGGAGTAGCGTGCCAACGGTAATGTCCGGTTGCCTAAACTCAACCGCTTCGCTGATGTAACGCTGCTTGAGGTTGCCCCACCAAACGTGCGCCGGAACTTCCCGCGTCTCCGTCTGTTGCGGCGCTTGCAATTTGTCCATTGTCCATTGCAAACGCTGCGCGATTTGCGGCAATTGGCGCTGAATCATGGCGCGTAGCGCTTCGGCGTCATTTTCATTACTGGTTTCTGCGGCGACGCAAAGCGATTTTAGCGACTGCAGGAGATTTTTCACATCATGGGTCAATCGGGCGCCTGTTTCATACACCGCCTGGGTATAAGCGTTGTGCCGTTCCTGCTTTTCGCGTTGCTTGGCGCTGTAAAAATCCGCCAGCAAACGTATGAGTAACTTAACATGGAGCAGCAATGCCGGGGTCAACTCCCATTTGCTGTACAAAATTATGCTGAGATCGTCGAATGAAAATTCTGCGGGAAACTTCGAGACACCGCCTTGTTTCCGTTCGCCGCCGGCTACCCGCCAACTCACTCCCGCGACCCAGGGAAGCGCCGCTACCTCGTGTACCGCCATGATCAGGAATTTTTCAGGGTTGGCCTCGCGGTCGGCCAGGTTGGCAAGGCTGTGCATCCAGCGTTCGAACGGCAGGCCGACCGAGAGCAGATAGCGCGACACCAGCTGACCGACCCCGTCAAAGCCGGAACGCGGGTCCCATAGCCAGCTTAGCGCGAACAACAGAATCGCTATTAATGCCAGTGTTTTTGCTAGAGCCAGAACATAGCCGCCTTGGTTCATTTGCCGAACCACAAACGCGCCGAGCACCAGCGCGGCGGTAAGCAGGAAAAGCAAGAGGCTGTAAAACAGATCTACCACGCGCTGGCCCGTCTCGGGTTCGCTTTCTGCCTTGATAAAAAATATTGCAACGATCGGTAGCAGCAGTGCGTAGCGAGCCACCAGCGCCATGATGTCGGGAAGGCGAAAATCCGCAAAAAGATGAGGCACAACCCACATTAGAAGCACGGCGAGCAGATAGGTCGCCGCCAGTAGTAATATCGCGCGCTGTCCGCGCTGACGCTTGCTGGGCACATTTCCACCAATCAACGCAAACAGGACCGAGATCCATACCGCGATCAACCACCAACTGTTCCAAACTGTAAACAAGAGCCCAATGCCTATTACCAGCACGGCGTGCCGGACATCCAGATTGCGTTCTCCTCCCCATACCGGCTGCCACAGCAGAAAAAATCCGAAATGCGTCAATACGAAGCAACGTGCAAGCCAGCTGTCAATCCCCAAGAACAGAACCGCGTGCAGCGCCAACAGCATCAGGCCAAGAAACCATTGCTGACGAGAAGCAATAAAGTTCTGGTTCAAGCTTACTATTGCACTAGGCGGCATAGCACATGGGCCGGCATGAAAATTGTTAGGGTAGCTTGCACTTGGACAATTTACAAATTCCTCTTCTCGATTCGGGTTTATACTTCACTGCCCGGTTTTATGCCACCAAATGAGATCTAGGCGCAACCAAGTTTTGACGATTTCTCGCTTCACGCTGCTTGAGGCGCTGCGGACGCGCCTGCCGTGGCTGGTGCTGGCAACCATACTGCTGGCCGTTCTGGGAAGCTTGTTTGTCAAGCAAGTTGCTATTACCGAAACCGCCCGGCAACAAACCGCCTTTCTCGCCGCCAGCATGAGGCTTGCCGCGGTTTTTATCCTCGCGCTCTACATCAGCAGCAGCATGGTACGCGAATTTAACGACAAAGGACTTGAGCTTCTGCTTTCCCTGGATTTGCCGCGCGCCGCATACGCGGGGGGTAAGCTTTTGGGTTTCGCTCTGATCGCGTTCCTGATGGCCGCGCTCATTTGTCTGCCAATTTCTTTTCTCGCGCCGCTGCCAGCCGTATCACTGTGGGGCGCATCGCTGGCCCTAGAATTGTGCATCGTTTCCGCTTTGAGTTTATTTTGCACCATTACCTTTACCCAGATTATGCCTGCCACAAGCTTTGTACTCGCGTTCTACGTTCTCGCGCGCTCCATCGCAGCGATTCGATTAATAAGCGGTTCTGCGCTGCTTGATCAAGGCAGCCTGTCGCAGCAGGTGATGGTGTTCTTGGTCAACAGTTTGTGGCTCTTTCTGCCAAGCTTGAACGTATTTACCCAGACTGCTTGGCTTGTTAATCACGCTGAGTGGCGGATGTTTCTAACCATCGGGATACAGAGCGTGATTTATATCGGCTTGTTGATTGGCGCCGCATTATTCGATTTTTACCGCAAGGAATTATGAGCCTGCAACAACGTACGTTAAAGGCGGTGCCTAGATCCATTACGCTGGTTTTAATCGCGGGTTTAGCTTTGCAGCTCGCTTGGCAATATCACCAGCCGCGTCCGACTGCGAACGCGGAGGCGCTGGCTTTTCCTCCAGAAGGCAAAACACTTTTGGCGCTTAGTCTGGGCGAACCTATCGCTTTTTCGCAGCTAATGACGCTGTACCTGCAGGCTTTCGATAATCAACCCGGCATCAGCATTCCGTTTCGGGATCTCGATTATGATCGCGTCCAAGCTTGGCTTTCCAGAATACTCGAGCTTGACCCCGTTGGGCAGTATCCGCTGTTGATGGCCTCCCATATTTACGGCCAAGTGTCGGATACCGCGAAACAACGCAAAATGTTTGAATTCGTTTACCAAGAGTTTTTCAAGGACCCTGACCGACGCTGGCCATGGCTCGCGCATGCGGCGATCATGGCGAAGCACCGTTTGAAAGATCTGCCGCTTGCGCTGCGCTATGCGCAAGCTATCAGGAAATACGCCACAGGTCCGGATGTTCCGCACTGGGCGACCCAGATGCCGATCTTCATCCTCGAGGACATGGGCGAATTGCAAAGCGCAAAGATTCTTTTAGGCGGGCTGCTGGTGAGCGGCATAGTCACCGATCCCCACGAAATACATTTGTTAACGGAACGGTTGCAACAGCTTGAAAATGAGGAAAAATCGTCAGCGGTGCCGAAGAATTGACGATTTCATCTGGATTATGTTTTGGAGTCGCGATGTATTTCTGCGATATTGAAAAAATTGCATCAGATTTGATATATAGTGCGAAAAACCGCGCCAACATTGGCTTTGCGGCTAGACTTCACACAAGCTTGGCGCAATTAATCGCGCAGGCATAAATTTTGCGGTTAAGAGATTATTAGTTCGATTAAAAGGATCTAACCATGTTACGTAGAGAAGCCGGTTTTACCCTGATTGAGATGGCCATTGTGCTGGTCATTATCGGCCTGCTTTTGGGCGGTGTGCTAAAAGGCCAGGAGCTCATCACCAGCGCCCGGGTGAGAAACCTCATTTCCCAGCAAGATGGAATCAAGGCCGCTTTCTTCGGTTTCCAGGACCGCTACCGCGCCCTCCCAGGCGATTACCCTGGCGCGCTGGCGGCTGCCAATATCCCCAACGTCGCGGCGACCTTGGGCGGCAACGGCGACGGACAAATACTCAATACCGCCGGCGCCAACGAACAGACCATAGCCTGGGTGCATATGTCGCACGCGGGTTTCCTGACCGG
>Ga0335077_10002762_pt1 | contig 21056 bp, 19 predicted proteins | sample Lox_Sample_31_FD_207151 | JGI IMG/M metagenome (GOLD analysis project Ga0335077, IMG submission 207151) | Soil microbial communities from Loxahatchee National Wildlife Refuge, Florida, United States - Lox_Sample_3.1 | ecosystem: Environmental > Terrestrial > Soil > Wetlands | place: USA...
ACGCATAGTTCTTGGCGCGGCTCCGTTCAACCGATTCTATCGCCAGTGCTCAGGCGACTCACCTCTCTGCATCACTCAGAACTCTCATCGCCTGAGCACTCTCGATAGAATCCTAGTAGGTTATCGACAGGTTCACAGACCGGGGCCTATCATTTGAGGGAGCTGACCCGCGCAGGAGGCAATCATGGCACGTCGCTGGTCTCCAGTCATCCCGCTGTTCCTAATTGTGATTCCGCTCGCACCCGCGAAAGACAAGAAAGAGACTCTGCCCGCATACGTTCTCGAAGCCAAGACTGTGCTGGTCGTGATTGATCCGAACGCAGGCATTTCTTCATCCAACCCCAACGAAAATAGAACCGCTCAAGAGGACGTGGAAAAAGCACTTATGAATTGGGGACGATTCTCGCCAACTCTGGATGCGAGCGATGCGGACTTGGTCATCTCCGTCCGGCGTGGTCCTGGTAAGGCAGTGAGCAATACGATTGGTGGTGTTCCGAATGATCGTCCCATAATCATGGAGCCGACCGACTCCAGCATACGTATCGGCGTCCAGCAAGGGACGCCTGCTGCGGTCACGGCAGATTCGCCCCCACCTGCCCCGCGTCCCCAGACCGAGATTGGACTAACGGAGGACACGTTCATCGTGTATCGCGGAAGGGTCGACTATCCCCTCGACAACCCTCCGGTTTGGCGCTATGTCGCAAAAGACGGTCTCAGTTCGCCTTCCGTTCCAGCCGTAGCTCAATTTCAGAAAGTGATTGAGCAAACCGAGAAAGAGCTCGCGCAGAAGCGGCAGAGGAAGCCGTAGCTATTGACGCAAAGCGCCAATACACAAGCGACCGCCTCGCCGGATTCACCGGCACCCTTAGCCGTCTTGGGCGATATGTTGGGTCACGTCTTGGTACTAACGCGTGGGCCAGCGGTGAGCGTGACAAGAATCCGTTTTATCAACGCGAGATTACATTTACGATTTTAATATCCCTGCTCATTTTCGCCGTAACATCATGAACCTTTAGGCACTTTCGTCCGTATCAAACAGGGGCTTTAGAATCACCGACAGCCTGGTTAACCACGCACTGGAATCATCAGTTTCAGGAGACAAGGAAATGTTCCTTTCACGTTTCTTCGAACCTGCGCTTCGGAAGGCGATCTCACTGGCTTTGGTGAGTTTGCTGGTCAGCGCAAGCTTTGCCCAGAATGCCACGTCCCCAAGCGGCCAGACGAGCATGCCGTTGCCAACCCCGATGCCGCAGGCGCCGGCGCCACAGAACAATGCTCATCCGTACTCAGACCAGAATTATGCGAAGCCGGTATCACAATTGCCGAACTTCATTGCGCCCTACAAGTCGCGCAATGTGCCTCCGCCGAACCTGACCAATACGGCGCGTCTGGACTCGCTGATTCGCGAGGGCAAGCTGTATCTGTCCATCAACGACGCGGTAGCGATGGCGCTGGAGAACAACCTTGACATCACCATCCAGCGCTACAACCTGTCGATTGCAGACACCGACATCCTGCGCACCTTGTCCGGTCAGTTCGACCGTGGTGTTAACGCCTCGGTGGTGCAAGGCACGCCCGGAGGAGCAATCGGCGCGGTATCCGCTGGCGGAACCGGAACGGCCTCAACCGGAGCGCAGGGAACCGGCGCAGGAGGAACGCAGGTTGGCGTCGGTGGCGCGGGCGCCGGCGCGCTGGGCATTGTGTCTTCTACTCTAGGCGGCGGACCACCGATTGACAATTTTGACCCGAGCATTACAGGCACGGTTGGTGGCGAGCGCGCGGCCACTCCTCAGTCAAACATCGTTTTCACCGGCGTGCAAAGACTGATACAGAACACAGGTGTGTACAACTTTCAGTACACCCAGGGATTTTCCACTGGAACACTCGCTACGGTGGGGTTCAACAATAACCGAGCTACCACCAACGCGCTGTTCAACTTCCTCTCGCCTCAGATCAGCACAAACTTTCGCTTCACCCTGCGCCAGCATTTGCTGCAGGGCTTCGGGTTTGATCCCAACCTGCGCTACATTCGCATCGCCCGCAACAACCGCGAGATTACGGATGTCGTGTTCCGTCAGCAGCTCATTCAAACTGTCTCCCAAGTGGAAAACATCTATTGGGACCTCGTAACCGCTTATGAGGCGGTGAACGTCAACATTCGCGCACTGCAACTCGCGGAGAAGACGCTGTCTGACGATCAGGAGCAGGTCCGCATCGGAACTCTGGCGCCGATTACCCTCGCCCAGGCCCAGAGCGGAGTCGCAAGTGCCAAGCAGAACCTCATTACGTCGCAGACCAATTTGCAGCTCGAGCAGTTGCTGATGAAGAACGCCATCACCAAGAACATGGGCGACCCGATCCTGGCCGTCGCTCCCGTGATTCCAACCGATACCCTGAATCCCACCGAACAGTACGAGGTCAGACCGGTGGAAGACCTCATTCAGGAAGCGTTGCAAGCGCGTCCCGAGATTGCTTCGGCGCGCATTAATCTCACTAACCTCGAGATTTCCCGCAAGTCGCTCAAGAACGCACTGCGTCCGACGCTGGACCTCTACGCGTTTTATGGAGCTGCGGGATTAGCTGGCGAGCAGAATCCTGCCGTTCCTGACTGTCCCCCCGGTGTTCCTCCGGGCAATGGCTGTTTGCCCCCGGGGTTCATTCCTCGCAGCGGCTACCCGAATGCATTTCACGATCTGTTCAACAGCTCGGCGCCAGACAAAGGCGTAGGCGTGAACCTTAACATCGTTCTGCGCAACCGCTCGGCGCAGGCCGACCAGCTCCGCTCCGACCTGGAATATCGCCAGGCGCAGGTCGCCCTTCAGCAGACGGAGAACACCATCTCGCTTCAGGTGCGCAATGCGCAGTTCACTATGCAGCAGAATTACGCTGCTTTGCAGGCGGCGGTCGCAGCGCGTGATTACGCCAAGGAAAGCCTGGTTGCTGAGCAGAAAAAATTCAACTATGGCGCTTCCACACCGACGCTCGTGCTGCAGGCGTCGAGTAATCTGACGCAAGCTGAGTCCAACGTGCTCAACGCCACTGCGAACTATGAGAAGTCCAAGGTGCAGTTGGATCTTGCCACCGCCGAAACACTTACCAAGCTCGGTATTGACATCGGCGACGCCGAAGCTGGACAGGTAAAGCATCCACCGACAGTGAAAGGTATTGTACCGGCGAATGTGCAGGAGCTTACTTCGCCGATACCGCCTTACACGCCTCCGCCGACTACGCAGCCGCCACCGACGACGCCTCCGCAGAACCACTGACAACGGAATTGAGCATGCTGTTCGCACGGGCAGCATGCTCATCCGGTTTATGCAGGTACGTGCGTCCGCACCCGCTTCAACGCATCAAGAAACTGCTCGTTTTGTTCCGGTGTACCAACGGTTACGCGGAACGCATCCGGCGCGCCCCAGCCTCCGGTCATCGGACGAACGATCACTCCGTGCCCCTGCAATTTCTGGCTGAGGCTGTGAGCATCCTCGCCCGCGCGGCAGAAGAGAAAATTCGCCCATGTCGGAGTGACTTGAATTCCCATCTCCGAGATGGCTTCCGTCAACAGCTTCACGCCCACAGCGTTCAGTTCGATTGCGCGCCGGATGTGGTCCGTATCCGCAAGGGCGGCCAAAGCTGCTGCCTCGCCAAGTGATGAAACCATGAACGTCGGCTTCATGCGTCCAAAGTAGCCCATCAACTCTGCCGGTCCCATTCCGTAACCCACGCGAAGTCCCGCCAATCCATGTGCCTTGGAGAAAGTGCGCAGCACAACCACCGGGCGTTCCTGCCGGACGTATTGGAGCGAGTGCGAGTAATCGATGCCGCGCTGAGCCGCGAAATGGCTGGCGTAATCGCAATATGCCTCGTCGAGCACGGTGATGACGTGGGAAGGTAGCCGGTCGAGGAAGCGATCCATCGCTTGCGCATCGAGCAGCGTTCCCGTTGGATTGTTGGGGTTCGCGATGTACACCACGCGCGTGTGAGCATCCACCGCTTCCAGAATGCGTTCTAGGTCGTAGCCGTCGTTCAGCGTCGGGACCTCGGTGAGGTGCGCGCCCGTGGCTCGGGTGGCAATAGGATAAATAATGAAGGACAGCTTGCTGGTAACCGCATTCAGTCCCGGCCCGAGCAGTGTGCGCGCAAGAATGTCCAGAAATCCTGTTGATCCTGCCGTAACCAATACCTGCTCTGGTTCGAGCCCATGCAATTCTGCCAGCTTGGCGGTCAGCTCGGTAGCGTTGGTGTCGGGATAGTAATTGAGGTCAGAAGTCGCCGCTTTAATCGCATGGACCGCCAGCGGCGATGGGCCAAAGGGATTCTCATTCGAGGCCAGCTTGATGCAAGGCACGCCACTCTCCAATTCCGCCTGTCGCACCATTTTTCCAGGCTTATACGTGGGCAGCGTGGGAACCCACGCCGGAACCAGCTTTCCGAAATCGGTCATTCGCTCTCCAGTTATTTTGTTCTCGTGACTATCATCCCGAGCGCCGCGCCTCTGCTGTTCTCAACAGTCCAACTTCCTTCGCGGTTAGATGCCGGAATCTTCCCGCCTCCACATCCAAGTGCAATGGGCCGTAGCGCACTCGCTTTATCTTCTCCACGTGGTGGCCGATCTCCTCGAACATTCGCCGAATCTGCCGGTTGCGTCCTTCAACCAGCGTCACTTCATACCACGGATTGGCCGCATCGCGCAGCAACTTAATTCGCACCGGCGCTATCTTTACCGCCTCAGAGCACTAGTTTGATGCTTGCCAGCCGGAACCCTTAGCGGCGAGCGCTCGGCCGGAAGCATCATTCCTCCGCGCAGCTTTTCAATTTCGCCATCCGAAGGCTTGCCACTGACCTTCACCAGATAGGTCTTGGCAACATGCGACGAAGCGTGCATCAGCTTCTGCGCCAGCTCGCCGTCGTTGGTCAGCAGCAGCAGACCTTCGCTCAGGTAATCGAGCCGTCCGACAGGATACACGCGCGCACCGATTCCGCGCACCAGGTCCAGCACCGTTGGCCGTCCTTCTGGATCGGTCACGGTGGTGACATAACCTCTAGGCTTGTTTAGCAACAGGTAGATGTGCCGCGCAGGATCCTTCAGCAGCTTGCCATTCACCTTAATGTGGTCGTGCTCAAGATCAGCCTTGCTGCCCAACTGGGTGACAATCTGGCCGTTCACTGAAACCAGACCGCTTGCGATGAGCTGCTCCGCCCTACGCCGCGACGCGATGCCCGCAGCGGCAATGATCTTCTGCAGGCGCTCAGCAGGCATGGCGCCTCTTCGGGAGCGGCCAGTGGCCGGTGGTTAGGAGCCAGAAAACAGGAACAAGGCGAGCTACTCCCCCCTCCCGCCATATCCTTGTAAAGTATTGAAAACAAATAGTCGCCTGGAAAAATTCCCCGCAAATTATTGTTGACAAACGACTTATACGTAAAATATAGAGCAGTAACAGCTTGGGAGAGAATTTGGGGAAATGGGCGAGTATTTGGGTCCGAAGAGCGCGCGGCGGACAGGGCTCGTCTGCTGATCTCTGACTCCGGCCCCCTAGCCGCTGGCCGCTAGCTACCCAGAGATACCCCCCCTCCCCCACAAACCCAGCAAAATATTGAAAACAAAGGATCGCCAGAAAAAATCGCTCGTAAAATATTGCTGGCAATGGACTTATTTCTAAAATATTCCGGAATAAGCACTTAGGAGAGAATCTCTGAGAGTGGACCGGTGGGGCTTGGCCAAGACATGCTCTCTGCGGGCGGTGTGGCGAACAGCGAAGTTCGCGAATCATACGTTCACTTTCGGCGGAACGTTCGGGGATTTTGCGCACAGACACAACTTCCCCTTCGTCCTCTAACGTTATCCTACACATTTGCTGCTGCCAAGACTAGGACGCAGGTCACATACGCGTGTGATGTGGACATGAGGCCATGACCCATCTGTTCCGCTGCGCTGCACTTCGTCGCCGACAAGGCCGCACAGATTAGCCGGACTTCGTCTGTTCGACTGTACTGGCCTGCTCGGCCTTCTCGGTGGCCGCCTCCGCCTGCGCAGGTTCGGACGCCGACGCCGGGAACAGCTCAGCTTGGGGCTCGCCCAGCTTCTCGAACTCCTCCATGCTGGGCAGCTCAGAGACGTCGTTGAGGCCGAAGCGCAGGAGAAACTCCTTGGTCGTGCGGTACAGGATGGGGCGGCCGATGACCTGCTTGCGGCCCGCGGTGGTGACGAGCTTACGGTCGAGCAAGGTTGCTATCACGCCGGAGGAGTCCACACCGCGAATCTCGCTGATCTCGGGCACGGTAACGGGCTGTTTGTAGGCGATGACGGAGAGCGTCTCCAGCGCCTGCAGCGAAAGCCGGATGGGCGGCTTCAGGCTTTTAGCAAAGGTGACGACGACGTCGTGATGCTCGGGCTTGGTGGCCATGCGATAGCCGCCGGCAACCTGGCGGATCTCTATGCCGCGGTCGAAAGCGGCGTAGTCGGCAATGAGTTCGTCAACCGTGCGGCTAAGGCGCGCTTTGATGGCCTTATCACGAGCAGATTTCTGTTCTTTCGTCAGATCACTTGCGGACGATTGCTGACCGCCGCTCGCGTCGGAATCGCCGGCATCCGCCGCCGCTTCCTCAGCCCGCAGCTCGGCGAGAACGCTGTCACCTAGCAGCGGTGCAAGCTGATCGAGCGTTACCGGCTCTTCGGTGGCGTAAATGATGGCTTCGAGTTTGGCTTTCAGGCTCATGAGAAATCGCTATTCGCCCTTCGCTGTTCGCTTTTCGTTGTGCTTCTGCTCAGTCGGCCCGTGCGTGGGTTGAATCTAATGCTTGCCGTTGCGACAGCACCTTGCCAACGCCAAGGGCGAAACACGAATGGCGAATACCGAAGAGCGCAGAGGTTCATCTCCAATCATCCTTTACCTGCGGCGTTTCTGCCATCAGCGCGTCAAAGTTGGTGTGCTTCTTGAGCACGATCTCGCCGAAGACGTGGTCCTGGCGCGCCAGCACAGCTTGCAGGCGAATCATCTCCAGGATGGCCAGGAATGCACACACCAGCGCGGAACGCGAGCGCATGTTGCGCAGCAACTGCTTCAGCCGGATCGGACGATCTTCCAGTGCCAGTCTCCGCCGCATGTAATCGATCATCTGCGACACCGTGACGCTGTCGTCTTCCACATCGAACATGGGCTTCGACTTCGCCCGGTCCAGGATTTGGCGGAAGGTCTTGACCAGGTCCACCACATCGGCAGCCATCTCCGGCTCGGTGCCTTCGGCATTCTGAAATTCCTTCAGCGCCGGATTCGACCACACCGCATCTTCGATCTGCTGCTTCTGGAGAAGCATCTGCGCGGCCGTCTTGAAGCGCTCATGCTCGAGCAGGCGGTTGACTAGCTCCAGGCGCGGGTCCTCTTCGGTGGCAGGCGCGTTGGGATCGGGCGGCAGCAGCATCTTCGACTTAATGTGGATGAGCAGCGACGCCATGTAGATGAACTCTGCGGCGACGTCCACATCGAACTGCTCCATCGTCTCGACGTAGCGCAGGTACTGTTCCGTGATTTTCGCGATGGGGATGTCGTAGATGTTGATGTCCTGCTTTCGGATCAGGTCGAGCAGCAGGTCGAGTGGGCCCTCGTACACCGTGCCGACAATGACGGAGAAGGAGGATTCGTCCGTATTCTTGTGCGGAGCACTACCGGAAACCTGTGCCGTTCCGGCCTCCGTACGGTTTTGATCCTTCTCGGGCATCAGACCCTTAGGCGCGATGTTACGAAGCTCCTCGGCCGGACAGTTGGCGGCGAACCGTATTGATGAGTTCCGGAGACAAATAGAAATTGGTTTGCCGCAGCCGTGCGAGCGCTTCCTCAAAATCAAGGAGGCCGTGTCGATGGGCTTCGGCGAGAACACCAACGGTGCCTGTCACTGACAGTTGGCGAGCTTTGGCCTCAGCCCGCCCGAGCCGGTCGTCCATCAGAAGACGGTCGGCCTCAAGCGAAATCGCCAGCTCGATCGCCGAACGTTCACCCGGGCCCAAAGCTCCTAATCCGGGAAAAGGGGCTGCGTCTGGATGAATCTCGCACCAGTATGGCAGTTGACCGATCCAGGTCCGAACACCAATGGGGGTGCTAGGGCGTTGCAACTCGAGAGCGACTGACTGCGGCACGATCGCCCGAGTATATAGCGGCTTAAGCACATCTACACATTCGATGAGCACGAGATAACGCAGCGGACCAGCGTCAGCCACCAAAATCATGCAGACCGTTCGGCCTTGTTCTTTTCTTCGAACTCCCGTATCGTCGCGAGGTCGTCTTCGAAGTCTTCTGCCGCGTAAGTTTCGACGCGGTGCTCCTTCAAGAATCCGTCCAGTTCGTAGCGAGAAGGAATACCCAGCAGCGTTTGGAGTTGATAAGCACTCAAGCGACGCTGGCGATAGGCCTCCAAGCCAATAGCTTCCAGGACGGTGCGAGGAAGGTTCTGCGCCGGGCCGGTGAGGACGGCTGCCAACTCATCAGGGATTTCGAGCGTGATCTGCATAAGTAAAGCCTAGCACGATTCAAGAAAAAACCCAGCCGTCAAGGCTACCATCACTTGCCCTCGCCCGCGCTTTGCGACGGCGGTTCGTACTCATGCGACAGGTTCGCCGCATCGCGCGCTTCCACCATCGTCGCCTCGGCCACGGCACGGGCTTTCTTCGATCCCTCTTCCAGAATGTCCCATGCCAGCTTCGGTTCGGCTTCGTACCTCGCGCGCCGCTCCTGGATGGGAGCAAGCACCTTCCATAAGTTGTCGGCCGCCCAGCCCTTGCACTCGATGCAGCCGATGCCGGCCGTGCGGCAGCCTTCGTACACCTTGGCCATCGTCTCCGTGCTGCTGAAGATCTTGTGCAGGTCGCCCACCGGACATTTGTCGGGATCACCGGGATCGCTGCGCCGGATGCGCGCCGGGTCGGTCACCATCGTCTTCAGTTTGGAGCGCAGCGAGGCTTCCGGCTCACTCAGCAGAATGGTGTTGCCGTACGACTTCGACATCTTGCGGCCGTCGGTGCCGGGGAGCTTGGCGGCAGGCGTGAGCAGCGGCTGCGGCTCTGGAAAGACAACTTCACGGTTCAGGTCGCGATCACCAACATGCACCTTGCGCGGATAGAACTGATTGAAGCGCCGTGCCACCTCGCGCGTCAGCTCCACATGCGGGACTTGGTCTTCCCCAACGGGGACGAAATTCGCCTGATAGATCAAGATATCCGCCGACTGCAGCAGCGGATAGCCGAGGAAGCCGTAGGTGCTGAGGTCTTTGTCCTTGATGTTCTCGCGCTGCTCCTTGTAGCTGGGAACGCGCTCCAGCCATCCCAGGGGCGTGATCATGCTGAACAGCAGGTGCAGCTCGGCGTGCTGCGGCACATGCGACTGAAGGAACAGCACGCTGCGCTCCGGATCGAGTCCCGCCGCGAGATAGTCAATGATGACCTCCAGCGAATTCTGCTTGACGGCGCTCGTATCCGCGTAGTCCGTGGTCAGGGCGTGCCAGTCGGCGATGAAGAAGAAACACTCATAGTCGTCCTGCAGGTTCACCCAATTGCGCAGCGCTCCCACATAGTTGCCCAGGTGCAGCTTTCCGGTGGGTCGCATGCCGCTCAGGATGCGGCCTTTCTTGTGTGGCTTTGTGTCGGGCATCAGAATCTCAGGAACAGACTTAGCAGGGCATAGAAAAACGCGAGGACCGGAGCGGTCAAAGTACCAACAATGGAGCATCCAGCCATGGGCAGGACGAAGAGCACGATAACCAATCCGATGTAGCCGATCCTGTCGTAAACGCGCAGGGTGTCATAGGAGAGGAAATGTCGAATGACATGGCTCCCATCCAAAGGCGGCAGTGGAATCAGGTTGAAAACCCCAAGCACGACGTTAATCAGAATTGCATACGAGAACAGCTTGGCCAGAGGCTCGGCGACATTAGTACCGCGGAAATCCTGTCCGATCCCACGACTAGAGCCGTGCAGGATGACAGCTAGAATGATGACTGACAGGAATGCCGTAAGAAAGTTGCTCACCGGCCCGGCTACGGCGGTAAGGATGTCGTCTCGCACCACGTTCTTGAAGTTGCGTGTGTCAACCGGTGTCGGCTTGGCCCAGCCGAACGGCGGGAAGCCCAGAACGATCAGCAGCAAGGGCATCAGGATGGTGCCGAACGGATCAATATGGACGATTGGATTCAACGAGATACGGCCGAGCATCCGTGCGGTGGGGTCGCCAAGGCGGTTCGCCATCCACGCATGCGCCGATTCGTGTACGCAGATGGCAAACAACAGGACGACGACTTCAAAGAAGATGTCAACAGGATTGGCGAGGTGCATCCCCATCAGAATTCGATACTAACATGGGAAGCAGAGGCGACCGGCCGCAGTAAACGCGGCCACGATCATCGCAGTGCAGCCTCGGCAGGTGCTGAAGGAACGGCTTCAACATGAGGCTTGTCGAGCGGACCGGAGACGGCATACGCCCGTCCGCCCTTGCTTTCGAAGCGCAGGTCCAGGCTGCGATCCAGCGATGCCGTACCCGTCACCGCATAGCTGCTGCTGGCCGTTTGCAGCCGGCAGTCTGTCAAGGTCAAAGTTCCGTTCTGCAGACTTACCGTCCCCGTAAAGTCTGAGAACGACACCGGAACACCCCGGCTGTCGAGCGTGACATGCCGTAACGAGCCGCCGGCCCAGGTAAAGACGGCGGAACCGTTGGCCGAGGTCCGCAGCGCGGCGGGAGTCAAACCGGCCATGGCCAAGCTGTACTTCGCATCGACGGCGCCGGAGGCCCAGTTGTCGTGCATAAGAGAGGCAAGCTGCGCCATGGATACCCGACTGAGATTGCCCGACCCGGCAAATCGCGGCGGCGAAACGGTAAAGTCGGCGGTCCAGGTCCCGGCGTGATGTCCTCCCAGAACATCGCCGCGCAAATCACTAATGCGCAACTTGCCGGCTTCGAGTTCAGCCAGGCCGCTGACATTGTTCGCAACTGCCGCGCCAATCTCCAATCGAGCCACCGAGAAACGGCCGCGAGCTCGCAACTTCAAGAGCGCGTCTTCGCGGCGCTGCCAGGGAGCCAGCAGACGGTACCACGGCTGCGGTCGAAGGGACGGATTCACAAGGTGGTTTACGCGAGCGAGGGAAATGTCGGCAGTGTGTACGTCGAAGCGCACGATACAGTTTTCCGGAGCTGTGCAGTGCAACGGGAAGCTGGCTGAGCCGCTGATGTCAGGCCCCTGGGCGAGGACTGCCGTAAACGATGTCACATTCACCGCCTGATTCGCGAGGGTCGCCGTGGCGGACGCGATCTCCAGCGGCTCGGAGATGCCCTGCAATTCCGCCGTCGCATTGCGCAGTTGCACCTTGCCTGACGGAACCGGAGGCGCGAATCCGACCCAGGTTCCGGCAACCTGCAAATCAATTTGCGCCGGCCCGGCGAGGCCAACGCCTGGCGTGCCGACACCCAGCGCCTTCCCTACATTAAGAAGCCGCGTCAATTCGGCCTCACCGTTGAGGCCGACGCTGTAGTGGTCGCGGTCAAACGAGGCGCTCGCCGTTGCCGGCGAAGCGGCGCCCAAAGACAGCGGAAAGGGCTTAACGACAAGGCGCAATCCGGTGTTGCCGGCGGATGGAGGCGTGGCGTAAACGGGGCGCTTGCGTTTCGGGGGCTGAGAACCCGGGTTAGGCACTACGAACTGCACCTCTCCGACCTCCAGGTCCTTCTTCAACACTTCGGAGTGCAGCACCAGCTCCCGGCTGCGTCCGCCTCCTTCCCATACCGGCGCTCCACCGGGTTCTTTACGGACGGCGAACACGGCTTCCACATCGCCGGTGGCGGTCAAGTCCGGTGGCAGGTCCTTCTTGGCATGGCGAGCGAGCGCCACCAAACGGTCAGCCGGTATTTGCTCTGCCGAAATACTGGCATCGTAGGCCTCGCCAAGCCACCCTTGTGCGCTTCCCCGCACATGAAGAACTCCGGGGCCTACCGGCGATTCGCATTGCAAGTCGCTGAGCGCGTCGTCGGGCGAAGAATAGGTTCCAGTGCAGTGGACCCTCATGCGCAGGGCCCCGCCGAGAGCGATGTCATAGCGGCGAAAGTCGTCCACCTGTGCGTCGAGCGTGACGCCAAGCGCGGCCGGCGTTCCGGTCAAAATTGCGTTCGCGCTGACTGCTCCACGCCAGCCGCGGTCGTGTCCATAGATGAGTGTGGTGATCTGACCGAGTGGTCCGCCGGTCAAGGCAATCCTGAAGTTGACCGGGGTGTCGCGCAGCGCCAGCCCTCGCTGGAAGCGCCCGTCAAGCTTAAGGGTGCCGGTATCGCTGATGCCGACATCAGTGCGCACAGGGCGGCCCTCCAGGCGGATGCCCCACTGGCTCTCCGACTCCAGCCAAAGGGCGAAATCGGCGTCGGTGAAGGCAAACGCCTTCTTCACTTGCCCCAGCTTGAAGTTGATGCGACCTGTCTTGGCTTTCACATACGGAAAGCGGGGCCGTGATTCAGGTCGTGTCTTGCCGGTGGGGGCCGATGAGACCCGCTCTGTGCGTTCGATCAGTTCCTCGAGGTTCCAATGCGCGTCAGGACGCCGGACCAGGTTCAGGCTGGGACTGTCAAGTTCCAGTGTTCCGATCTCCAGCCGCCCTCGCCACAGGGAGGTCAGGCGAATATAAGCCGTGACCGTCGCCGCGTGCAGCATCGGTTCCGCGCCGTAGCTGGGATCGTCGGCAACCACGAAGTTGGAGAGCACCAATCCCGGGCGCGGGAGCAACTTCAATTCGATATTGGAGACGGTTACTTCGCGGCCCAGCGCGCGGCCAATGGCGGCGGCGGCACGCTTGCGATAGCGATTGACGTTGATGAACGGCGGCAGAAGCAGCCCCAGCAGGACGAGCAGCAGGACGCCCCACAGGATCCGCCGAGTCGCACGGCGCGCCATTAATGCACCACGTGAAACATCCGTGACCAGCGGGTCTTGCTGAAGAAGTGAACGACGATGTCGAAGAACCACGCTACCCGCTCGGTGATACCTTGTCGCAGATACTCTCCTCGCGGCGTCACGAAAGACCAGTAGATAAACATGGGGCGGCCAATCACATTTTCCCTTGGGACAAAGCCCCAATAGCGACTATCAAGGCTGAGATCGCGATTGTCGCCCATGGCGAATATCTTGCCCGGCGGCACCACCAGATCTCCGTCTTGCACATAGGATGGCAGCGCCCGCCGCCACTCCGCGCATCCCTCGCATTCGCTGATCCTGCCTCGACCGTTAGGAAAGTTGTCGCGGTAGGAGTCCATGGTTTCGCACAGGCCGGCGCTGCTTGTCTGTTCATCGCAGCGCACAACATAGGGCTCATTCAGCTTTTCACCGTTGCGGTAAACCGCGCCATCCTGCAGGTGAATGCGATCGCCGGGAATGCCCATCACCCGCTTCACCACGTAAAGTCCGGGCTGCGCCGGGGAGACAAAAACGAAGATATCGCCGTGCTTCGGGTCGCGATAAGGAATCAGCTTATTGATCCACTTTGTGACCGGGGCCAGCATGGTGCGGTCCACGAAGACGTGGTCGCCAATCAGCAGCGTGTTCTCCATGGAACTGGAGGGGATTTCGAAGGCCTGCAAAGCAAATGTGATGATGAAAAGACCCGTGACAATCACGACCGCCATGGACGCGATGAATTCCGCAGTGGTTTCTTTGGGCTTGGCAGGCTTCTGAGGCTCGGCGGACGGCGCGGACTTTTGCGCCTCCTCCGCTTTGCGGTCCTTCCGTGCCGCCTTCACTGAGTTCCTGGTTGTCGCCAAACGCGTTTTTCCTCGGTATCGACTGCCCGTCCGATAGCTACTGCACCGTACGTAACATGCGCCGCCAACGGAGGCTTTCGACAAGATTGGTCACATCGTGCGCCAGACTCGAAAGTCTATCAGACGGCAACTCGCTGGCGAGAACAGGAGTGCTGCGATCCATGGACCAGTAAATCAACAGCGGGCGGCCAACAATGTTCTCCGCAGGAACGAAGCCCCAGTAACGCGAGTCGTAGCTGTCGTCACGGTTGTCGCCGAGCACGAAGAACGATCCTTCGGGAACGATCAGCTCATTGTCGTCCAGCAGCTTTTGCGCCTGCAGGAACCACCGGGCCGAGATTCTGTCGCCGTAAAAACCGCCGTCCGGAAAGTTGTCCCGGAACTTGTCACGCTGTGCCCAATTGAAGGTGGCATAGTCGTCGTCCTGACGCACGCCATTGACATAAACATGCTTGTTGATGAGCCGCACCCGGTCGCCGGGCACCGCGACAACGCGCTTCACGAAGTGCTGTCTGGGGTTGACAGGGTAGCGAAATACGATGATGTCCTGCCGTTGAATGGGATGATAGGGGAGGAGCCATTCCCACACACGTGATTGCCCGTAGTGGACTTTGTCCACCAGCAGGTAGTCGCCGATGAGCAGCGTCTTCTCCATCGACTCGGATGGAATCTGAAACGCCTGTACAACGAAGGTTATGACGAAGACCGCGATCACGATGGTGCTGGCCAGCGACTGCAGCGAGCTCATCCCGCCGGAACGGCTGTGCGCTGCTGCACGGCTTTCGGCGCGCCCCGGTTCTTCAGGAACAGCGACAACTTGGGGATCGATGGCGACTTCGCTCATGGTTGCTTAGATTCGCTGGCCTGGTCGGGAGCACCTTCCACGAAACCTGCTTTTAATGATTGTAGATACTCCCAGGCCTTTCGTGCAGCCCCCTGCTCGGCAAGCTTCTTGGTGCTCCCTTCACTGCGGCGGACGAACTCCTTGTCGCCGTCGGCAGAGGCCGCGACGTGCGCCTCCATGGTGAACAGCTTGCGGTGGTCGGGGCCCTCCTCCTTCACCAGCACGTACCGGGGTTGCGGACGCCCGCTGGCATGTGCTGCCTCCTGTAGCGCCGACTTGTAGTCCATCACCGGCAGTGTTTTGTCGCCCAGCTTGTGGACCTCGGCGAGTTCGGGCTCCAGGATTTCCTGCAAAATGAAGTGGTGCGCTGAATCAAGTCCCCCATCGAGGTACAGGGCCGCGATGATGGCCTCCAACGCATCCGTCAGCAGGGCGCTCTTGTTGCGGCCACCACTTCGCTCCTCGCCCTTGCCCAGGCGAAGGAACTCTCCGATCTTCAGCGCGCGCGCCGGGCGAAGCAGGTGGCGCGCGCTGACGATGTGCGCCCGCAGCTTCGACAGTTCGCCTTCATGGTATTCGGGGAAGCGGCGAAAAAGTTCCTGGCTGACAACGAACGAGAGCACCGCGTCGCCCAAGAACTCCAACTGCTCGTTGTCCAAAGCCGGTACCGCCTCGTGACCGGCTACGTTCTTCGATTCCATCTCCCGCGCATAGGAAGCGTGCGTCAGCGCCTGCTCCAACAGGTCGCGGCGGCGGAAGCGATGCCCGAGGGCATCCTCCAGTGCGGAAAGGTCATGAGGATCAGACTTCATTCGGTCATTTCGAAACGGCAGGTCCCACCCAGCCTGAACCCGCTCGCTACAACAAAATCAGATGATGTATGGGCACGATTGAAGTCGTGCCCTGACACAAAGGGATTCACGGAACGACATAGCTTAACGCTTAGTGCGGCGGCGGAGTCGTAGTGGACGGCTGGGTCGTCGTCGCTGGCTTAGCCGGAGTTGGTGCTGGGGCCGGCGTCGCAGAGCTCGACGGCGATCCGGCAGCGACCAGCTTCTGCAAACGTGCTTGCTGTTGTTTGGCCAGGCTTTGCACCACGGTTCCGGGCTGCGCTAATTGGGCTGCCTTGTTCGCCGATTCCAACGCCTGCTGGTACTTCCCCAAATTGTCCTGCGCCACCGAAAGCCGCAGATACACACCTGCATCGGGAGATGCCTTGTGGGCCTCCACTGCCTTCAGCAGGTTCTGCTCGGCTTCCGCATACTTTTTCTCGTTGATGTAGACAACGCCCAGCGTCTCGTAACCCATGGCTACGATGCTGTTCTTCACCGCGGCGACTTGCTCCGGCGGAACGTTCGGCGGAATGCGCAGGCCGCTGTCAATGTTGTCGACGGCGGCCTGCGCGTCCTTTGCGGCTTCATTCAGGCGGTCCTGGCGGTCAAGGTCGGTATCGCGAGTGGTCTCGGCCAGTCCCGATGCCACATGAATCAGCGGTTGCGGGTCGGTGGGATCAATGGCGATGGCCTTTCGCCCCATCGCAATCTCCCTTTCCGTATTGTCACTCTGCTGATACAGGTTCATGGCCTGCACGTAAAGGATCTCGCGCAATTCACTGTTTGGGAACTTCACGGCGAAGGCCTCGGCGGCGGCGGCCATTTCCGCTGGATCCTTCTTGGTAGCGGCCTCCTTATAAGCGTTGTATTCCTCTTGCGTCTTCGCCTCCGGCAGTTTTTTCGTGTTGCCAGGGGCGGCAGGCTTCGCGGCGCCTTGCCCCTGGGACTGCCCACCCTGGCCGCTGGTTTGTGCCGTCACCATCGCGGCGATGAACAGCACCGCCACCAATGTCAAACGCGATCTCATTCGCTCGTCCTTTCTATTCAGTACCTGCTCCGGATGAATGCCCTATTGCGGTTGTTGCTTCGCCTGAGGCGGCTGATACGGCTCCTTCAAGCCTCGCTCAGCTGCGCTCTTGGTGTCCGCGGAGACATCACCGGTCTTGAGCGCCGCCTGGTACTGCGCTACTGCGGCGTCACGCTCCTCTTGAAGGTCGAGAATGCGCCCCAGATAAATATGGCACCACGCCTCCACCCGCGGGTCTTTCGAGGAGGCCAGCGCCTTCTGGAAGTTCTCCTGCGCGCCCTGCATGTTGCCGCTCAGGCTCGCAGCCCGGGCCAGCACGAAATACGCCCGTGCCGGGTCCTCGTTGGCCGCCAGCGCCTCGTTCGCCAGCTTCTCGGCAGCCGCCGGATTGCCATTCGACAGCTCACGCTCCGCCTGGACTACCTTCGGCTGGGTTGCAGGCTTCGCCGCCTGCATCACCTCCGGCTTGGCCGCTGGCGCAAATTGTATCTCGGTGGCCAGCTTTCTCTCATGGTCCACGTCCATATTGTGCAGCCATTCGGGAAAGGCGGATTGCAGGCCCTCGGTTCCTTTCTCGAAGTCCCGCAGTTGATTGTAAAAGTATCCCGTCAGGACAAATCCCTCCGCCTGGTCTCGCTGGATCATCGCCTGGCGCTGGCTGGCCGGCAATTTCGGATCGGATGGCGTGCGCGCCTCAATCGCCCGGATCAGGCACTCGATGACCAGCAGGCCGGTATCAAACTTATAGTCCTCCGCCATGGGCGCCTTCTGCAGTGGTATCAGGACAGGCTTCAGCAGCGACAGTGCCGTGGCGCGTTTGGCGATCAGCGGGTCGAGCACAAAGTGCAGGTAGGTGTGGCGGATCGCATCCATGTGGAGGTTGGCGCCCGCCGGGGAAACGATCACGTAGTAGTTGTCCTGGAGATAATTACGTGAATTGACCTGGCCGGGCGCGCTCATTGGCTCCAGATAAACCGTAAAGCTCCGGCCCACATACCCAGTCAGCGGCATGCGTAAATAGGTGTCGGTGGATGTGATCATCTTCGCCACCGGATCGTGGTACTCATCAACCAAAGCCAGGTATTGGGGCAGATGTTTCACCCAGACCGAATGCATCTTGGCTGCCGCGTAGTACTGCTTCAAAACCGGCACAAAACCGAGCACGTAAGTCGAATCCGGCGGCATGTCCGATTCCGGCAGCTTGGGCGTGAAGTCTGGAGGGCTGCCGAGATTAAGCGCCAGCGATATGTATTGCGCCAGGTTCTGGGCGCTGTCGTCCCGCAGGTGATCGCGATAGAACCGGCACATCTTTTGCTGGGCTACCGCCGCGTCAGGTGTCGTGTTCGTCTGGGCCAGGTCAGCTCGCACCTCCATGCGCATGGGCGACGACGATGACAGCTCCGTATCGTAGCCGCAAATATTCATCGCAGCTACCACGCTGAACAGGGTCTCGCTGACATCAAGAGCGGCTTTTTCCTGGGCCGGAGCAGCACAGGCCATCGACAGCATTGCGGCTGACAGGGCAAGAATTCGGGGAGAACAGCGCAGCAAGAACTTCTCCGGGTCTAGCTCCAGCGGTTGGCCTTTAGCTCTTAGCCTTCAGCTTTTAGCAATCCGTCTCCGAGGCGGTACAGGTTTGCTAACAGCTAAGAGCTAGACGCTAACTGCTATGAGCTTTCTTCAGTTTACGAGGAGCGTTTCGCGCGCGCAAATCCCAGAGTCGCGCCACATCACTGAAATCTACCACCGGATATTGTAAGGTTTACCGTCAGTAATTCTATGGACGCGCAAAACGCACTGGCGACGCTTAGCGGCGACCTGATTGACATCATTTCCGGCACCTTCTTCGTGGTCGTCGGGCTGATGGCGTTTTCCATAGCTGCTATCCGCCGCCGTAGCGGCATGAGGATTCTGGTCTGGCTGGGCCTGTTGAGCGCGATGTTCGGCGCCAACCTGCTCGTCCAGTCGCCGTCCATCGCGCTGGCCCTTCCGCGTGCTTTCGGCTTCCTTCGTCCCTACCTCGTCACCGCGATCGCTTATCTAACCCTGGTTGTCGGTGCGCTTGTATTTCGCGAATTAACCGTGGGCGGTTTGCGCCGTTTGTTTAATGTATGGCTGATCGCCGCAGTAGCGATTGCAGTTGCCGGGATCGGATGGTTTCTTATTTCCGGCTCCGGGGACACCTTCATTGTTTACAACCAACTGCTCGCGGCGGCGGGTTTGGCCATCATGGTTGTCACCTTGTCTGTGCCGAAATTGTCCAAACGATATCTGATTCTTTCCCGGCACCGCGTACTGACCGTCGGCATGCTGATTTTTGGTGCGGAAGCACTGTACGCGAACATTGCACGCCCCTTGAATTACTCCGTCCCCAACCTGGTTACCTCGCTGGGCTTTGCGGTTTTGCTGCTCGCCTTCGGCTACACCGCGCTGGATATGATCGTCACCAACGAGCGCCGCCTGCTCTCGATTGACAAAGAGCTGGAAATCGCCCGCCAGTTACAATTCTCGATCCTTCCGGCCAGCGTCCCCGAAGTTCCGGACCTGCGCATCGCCGCCTCGTATTTGCCGATGACCGCCGTGGCCGGCGACTTCTATCAGTTTGTTCGCATCGACCAGCACCGCGTTGGCTTCCTGGTCGCAGATGTCAGCGGACACGGCGTGCCCGCCGCACTGATCGCCTCCATGATTAAAGTGGCCATGCACTCGGCTGACGGCTACGCGCACGATCCTTCCGAAGTGCTGCGATGTCTGGGCAGCACGCTCTCCGGGGAACTGCGCGGACAGTTCGTCTCCGCAGCCTACCTCTGGATCGACGGCGAACGCCGTACTGCGCGCTATTCCGCCGCCGGACATCCACCACTGCTCTGCTGGCGCGCGGCTGACGGCGCGCTCGCGCACATTGAGAGCAATGGCTTGCTCTTCGGCGTCCCGGTGGACAGCGACTACCCAGCCTGCAGCATTGCGCTCGCTTCCGGCGACCGCCTTCTTCTGTATACGGATGGCTTCACGGAGCCGGAAAATTCCGCGGGAGAGTCGTTCGGCGACCGCAAACTCGAAGAGGTCGTTCGCAACAACCAGTCCAGCCCGGCGCCAGAATTGGCGGAACGTCTGCTCGACGAACTCCGCGCCTGGCAGCCGGCCGGGACGACGCAACAGGACGACATCACCCTAATCGTGATTGATGTGACCTGAGGGCATGTCGCTCTACGGCCGGTTCGCGTTACTCCTTTGCTTTCGCATTCTGGAAAGCGTGTGTGAGCAGTGTCACTGAACAGCCCTTGCGTATTCTGTAGATTTGGAGTTCATGATGATTTTCCAGTGATGGGGTGCTTCTCCCAATGCCTGACCTTTCGTCGTTGTTGCTCAAGATCCCTGATGAATATAAGCCCATGGCCGCCCTGGCGATCGGCGCCTTCGTTCTGGTTTTCATAGCCGTCTTCCACGGCTGGGGCTTGCAGCGGATACTGCATCGCAACAAACGGGGCGAACTGCGCCTGCGTTCGCGTCGCAGGCCGAATATGTTCGGGGCTGCGCTTCTGTTCGGCTGGGCCGTTTTCCTCATGCTGGTACTGCGTCTTGTAGAGGTCCTGATGTGGGTGGCTTCTGTGTCTCGGGTTGGTGCCTCGCATTCACAACGTAATTTACTTCTGCGCCAATGCCTATACCACGCTCGGCATGGGAAACCTCGATCTTGGGGAGCATTGGCGGACCATCAGCCCCATCATCGCAATCTCAGGACTGTTCACTTTTGCCTGGACAACCAGTTCGTTGGTTGACGTTGTGGGCACGCACACTGGACCGGGAAATCAAACTCCACTGGCTGAAGTAATTGCAGTCCGGAGCGAGAAAACGGCGCTCCGGACGCATCCGCCGCGGCCCAGGTTAGCGGCCAAAGTATGGGCGCGAACCTGGGCACTTGGCAAAGGCAACGTCTTGACAAGATCGAACTGGCAATCCGGAGAGCCTCATTGGTTACTTGCCGGCGTAAGTGTGGGGGGAGCCAAGGCCGGTGCACAGGTCCCAACCAATTTTGCAACGCGGGTCACCCAGCGTGATGTCGTTGAAATCAGCACGGTACCCGATGGGATTGGCCAGCTCGTTGTACATCTTGGTGAGCTGCGCCACCGACGACTGTTGTCGGCTGCCGGCCGCGTTCACGATACCGGCAAAGGTAGGAGACGACCAACTGGTACCTCCGACCGAACCCCAACCTCCATTGAGGTAAATGGCAGTGCAACAAAAGTCGGAAGCGACATCAGGATAGCCGCGAAAGTTTCCTACGATGCTTGCGATGCCATTCTGATAGCTGGGACGCGGCTCGTATGGGCTAATGTCTCCCCCTCCGCCGCCAGTGTAGTACTGCTCGTAGGTGAAATTTCCGTTACTGTCGCGGTTAAAATAGGTTCCTCCAACCGCCACGACGTTCGGTGAGGCTGCCGGATAGAGGCTCTGGCCAAGTCCCGAATCGCCGGAGGCTGCAAAGTAGACGACTCCCGGGGAAGTGAAGTATTGATCAAGTCCAGTTTCCTGAGGAATCTCCGAATCGCCAAAGCTCATGCTCACCACGCCGCCGC
>Ga0335077_10002764_pt1 | contig 21040 bp, 23 predicted proteins | sample Lox_Sample_31_FD_207151 | JGI IMG/M metagenome (GOLD analysis project Ga0335077, IMG submission 207151) | Soil microbial communities from Loxahatchee National Wildlife Refuge, Florida, United States - Lox_Sample_3.1 | ecosystem: Environmental > Terrestrial > Soil > Wetlands | place: USA...
CGGCGGCACGATGGCGTTGACGCGGCTGCCGTCCGGCAAGCGTGCATCGCAGATCGGCGAGCTTTCGTCGACGCGGCGGCCGATCTGACTGACGATGCGCTGGCAGATGTTCAGGAGCTGTTGGTTATCGCGGAAGCGGATGCCCGTCCTTTGGATCTTGCCCTTGACTTCGATGTAGACCGTGCCGGAGCCGTTCACCATGATGTCGGCGATGTCGTCGCGCGAGAGCAGCGGCTCGAGCGGGCCGAAGCCGAGCACGTCATTGCAGATGTCGTCGAGCAGTTCTTCCTGCTCGGAGATCGACATCACGATGTTCTTGATCGCGATGATCTCGTTGACGATGTCGCGGATTTCCTCGCGCGCGCTGTCGGCGTCGAGCCGCGCAAGCTGCGCGAGATCGATCGCCTCGATCAGCGCGCCGAAGATGATACCCTTGACCTCGTAATAGGTTTCCGAGCGGCGGGAATCGACCGCCGGCATGATGACGGTCGCCGGCGTGCGCGTCGTCGGCGGCGCCGAAACCAGCGGTGCGCCGAGCCCGTCCGCGGGGATCGGCGTGCGTCCGGTTTCCATCGCGCCTGGGGCGGCCGGCTTGGGCACCGCGCCGGGTTGCACCGGTGCCGCCAGGTCCGCCGCGGGGGCGGTCCGCGCCTCTGTCAATCCACTACGCCTACCGAACACGTTACACGTCTCCGACTACGATTAGCCTGATCGCTTCATCAGCTTCGCGAGCAGGGGAGAGAGCAGGCCACCGCGCGAACGCTTCGCCTCGGCGCGGCCGGTGAGCACCTGCGCCAGCTGGCGGAACATTTCCGCAGTTTTGTGGTTCGACGATACCTCGGCGATCATCTGGCCGTTGTTGGCCGCGGTGCCAAAAACCTGCGGCTCGAACGGAATCACCGCGAGCGGTTGGTCTTCCAGCGCTTTGGCGAAATCCGCCGGCGTGATCTCGGGGCGCTTGGGCACGCCGACCTGGTTGAGACAGTAATAGGGGCGGCGGTCGTTCGGCCGCGAGGCGCGCAGCAGGTCGACCATGTTCTTGGCATTGCGCAGGTTAGCGAGGTCGGGACCGGCGACCACCAGGATATCGTCGGCGCCGACCAAGAGCCGCTTGGTCCAGCCGGACCAGATATGCGGAATATCGAGCACGACGCAGGGGATGGTGCCGCGCAGCGAGTCGAGGATCGGGTCGAAGGCGTCGGCGCCGAAGTCATAGACGCGGTCGAGCGTTGCCGGCGCCGCCAGCAGGCTCAGGTGATCGGTACATTTCGACAGCAAGCGGTCGACAAAGGCCGAATCGACGCGGTCGGGCGAAAACACTGCGTCGGCGATGCCCTGCGGCGGGTCCTGATTGTAATCGAGGCCGGCGGTGCCGAAAGCGAGGTCGAGATCGGTCACGACCGAGTCGAGCGAGAGATCGCGCGCGATCGCCCAGCCGATATTATGCGCCACGGTCGAGGCGCCGACGCCGCCTTTGGCGCCGACCACGGCGATGATGCGTCCGACCGGCTTGGCGTCAGGCGCCGAAAACAAACCGCAGATTCCGCGCACGATGTCGATGGTGCCGACCGGTGCGATCAGATATTCGCTTACGCCGCGCCGCGTGAGTTCGCGATAGAGCGTAACGTCGTTGACGCGGCCGATCACGATCACCCGCGTGCCGGCGTCGCAGACCTCGGCGAGCTGATCGAGGCCGTGCAGGATTTCGTCGGAATGATGCTCCGATTCGAGAATGATGACGTTGGGCGTCGGCGATGTGCGATAGGCTTCGGCCGCGGCCGCGACACCGCCCATCTGGATCTTCAGATGCGCCTTGCCGAGCCGGCGGTCTTCGCCGGCGGCCTGCACCGCGGCGGCGGTTTCCACCGTCTCGCAGAAGGCCTGGATCGAGACGCGCGGCGCCGGGGCAATATGTTCGTCGGCGGCAGTCTCCGCCGCCGCCGGCATTGCCTCATGGTCAGCAACGACGACTTGAGATGCGTGTTTGATCATTTGCCGAGATCGCTGATTTTGGACTTGTCATAGTCGGCGGGGTAAAGGCCGGACGGGTTTTCACCCTTGCGGTACTTGTCGATCGCAACCGAGCGGCGCGGAGTGTAAGCCGGCGTCTCACCGCGCGGCTGCACCAGATCGGCGGGATTGACCACCATGGCGGCAAGATTGTGCTGGCTGGCGCAGCCGAGATTCCAGTAAGGACGGTTCTCGGTGTAGGTCTGGTCTAGACTGACGCCGAGGTCGTGCGGCCACAGGCCGCAGGGACCGGCATTGGCGGTGACGTGGGCGTAGTTGAGCTTGATGCTGGCGAGCGTCGGATCCGGCGCTTTGTAAGGCCGCATATATATGGCGTTGCGCGGTACGCCGGACGCAGCGAGGATCGATTGCACCTCGCGCATGGACTCGGCGCTGGCGCGGTCGATCAGCCGGCCGTGCGGAACGTCGACGATGATGCCGCTGGTCGCTTCGTGGCGCCACTGCTGCGCGAAGGAGAGCACGTCGGCGCGCTGGCTCGGCGTGAGCCCGCCGCGATTGCGGCCAACGAACACGTCGACGGTCTGTTCGCGCTCTTGCAGCGTAATCGGATGCCGCTGGTGGTAATCGTCGGGATAGGGCACTTCCGTGACCCGCTGCGTCGAGTAGCAGCCGGCCAACGAGGTGGCGAGACCGACGACCGCCAATGCGCGCAGCGCCGTGCCGCCGCGGCGTCTGACGATCATTGCGAGAAATCCAGTCATCGAAGGTCTCCCCATGCCGCTCAGTCGAGAATGAATCCGTATTTGCCGTGGTATTCGCTCGGTGGCGGTTCGGCCTTGCCGGCGCCGCCGTAGATGCGGTTGAGACGTCCGAGCAAGGCCGTGGACTGGTCGTTCGGATCGGAGAAGCCGTCATCCGGCCGCGCCAGCATCTTCGGCGCCACCGCGCGGACGACGTAGGGGGTGACCAGCACCATCAATTCGGTCTGGTTGTTGATGTAGTCGCGGCTGCGGAACAAGCTGCCGAGTACCGGCAACTGCATCAGGCCGGGCACGCCGTTGATCTGCTGCTTGGTCGACTGCTGGATCATGCCGGCGAGCGCCAGCGAGCCGCCCGACGGAATTTCCACCGTGGTCTCGGCGCGGCGGGTCGTGATCGAAGGAATGGTCAGCGTCTGGGTCGAGCCCGGCACCGACAGGGTCAAGGCGTTGTCCGTGGTCAGGTCGGACACTTCGGTCATCACCTTGAGGCTGATGCGGCCTTCCGACAGCACCACCGGGGTGAACACCAGGCTCACGCCGAACTTCTTGAAGTCGACCTGCGCCTGGCAGACCGGCGGCGACTTGGTGGTGTCGCACGACAGGCCGTTGGGAATCGGAAACTCGCCGCCGGCGACGAAGCTCGCCGTCTCGCCGGAGATCGCGGTCAGGTTCGGCTCGGCGAGCGTGCGCAAGACGCCGGCGCGGTCCATCGCGCGCAAGGTTGCGGTCACGTTGTTGAACGTGCCGGCGAACGCGGTGTTGCTGAGCGGCTGGCCGGTGGCGGAGAACGAGTTCTGCGTATTCAGATTCACCACCGCAGTGCCGTAGTTGAAGGTGCCGGACAAATCGATGCCGAGCTGCTTGATGACGTCGCGGCGTACTTCGGCGACCGTCACCTTGAGCATGACCTGATCGCGCCCGCGCACGGTGATGCCGTTGACCACCTTGGCATTGTCACCGACCAGCCGAGTGGCGAGATCGTAGGCCTGCTGCGATTCGGCGGCGCTTGCGGCGGTGCCCGACAACATGATGCCGTCGCCCACGCCTTCGATGTGGATGTCGGCGTCCGGCATGGTCTGCTTGAGCGCGGCGCGCACGCCGTTGAGATCGCGGGTGACCGCGATATCGAAGCCAGCGATCTGCTTGCCCGCGGCGTCGAAGAAGAAGATGTTGGTTTGGCCGATGGCGACGCCGATCATGTAAACCCGACGGGAGGAGCGAACCACCGCGTTGGCGATCTTGGGATCGGCCACCAGCACGTCCTTGATGTCGGCTGGCAGATCGATGGCGACCGACTTGCCGATGCCAAGCGGAATGAAGCGCGACGTCGCCTCGCTCGCTGCCACCTGGATCACCGGCACGCGTCCGTCGGCCGCAACCACCGACGCCGAGGGCGCCAGTCCAGTGCCGATCACGAGTGCCAGCAGCGCGGCGGCGCGGAATGTAGTCGTCATCGCCATAACCCCGTTTCCCCTCGCTCGATCATTTCGTCGTCACTGTCGTCCCGACGCCGAAGCGCACGATATTCACGCCGCCGCGGCGCCCGCTCAGAGAGTCTGCCGCTTGCGGCTTGTCACCCGACGCGTCGGAGATGCTGCGCAGCGCCAGCGACAGCGTGCCCAGCTGCTGCGACACCGCGAGAACCTCGGTTTGCCGCGGCGTCAGCTCCAGCGTCGCGGTCTTGCCGACCACGACCTTTTGTCCGTCCTTCTCCTGCACGTTCTGGTCGATCGCCAGCACGCGGACATTGGTGAGAATGATTTCGCTCGAGTGCGTATCGGCGTTTGCCGATTTATCGGCGTCGCGGTCGCGCCGCGTCAGGATTACATCGACGTGGTCGTTCGGCAGGATGAATCCGCCGGCGCCGGTCTCCGGCGAAATCTGCGTGGCGATGGCGCGCATGCCGGTCGGCAGGATCGCGGCCATGAAGCCGGAACCCTTGGCGTTGACCAATTTGGCTTCGCGAATCGGCTCGCCGTTGATGAAGGGCGCGCGCGCGATGGAGCCGGAAAGATTTTCGATGGCGTTCGGCCGGTCATTGCGGCGGATAAAGCTTCCACCGCTTGCCGCCTCGGCGGGCCATTCCTGCCAGCGCACGTCGCCGGGCGCGATCGAATGGCCCATGGCGATGTCGGATTTGGCGACGAGGACGTCGACGGTCGCGATCTTCGGCGCCGGCGCGACCTTGACCTCGGGCGGCTTTTCCGAACGGCCGGCCAGCATGGCGGCGATACCGCCCGCGGCGATGGCAACCGTCAACACGACGAGACGCGCGGCTTTCATACGCTCACTCTCACAGTGACAAGGCGGCCGGGTCGGCCGCGTAATCGACATGGCGGCGGGAAAGGCCGCCTGCACTGGATTTCAACAGCTAAAGGTCAAGGTATGGTTAAGGAGCGGTATCTAAATCGAGTTAATATTGTCTTGCCGCCGCGCCTGCGGTTTCAAAGGCCGGGCATCCAGCCGGTCTTGGGATAAACGGTGAGCGCCGCGGCCGCGAGCGCGATGCCGTAGGGAACTCCGGAACCGGCGTCGTGCAATTTGGCGATCCAGCCTTGGCGGGCGAGGAGGTCCGGCAATGGCAGACGGCGGAATTGAATGAGCAGCAGCGTCAGCGCGCCGCCGAACAGCGAGGCATAGATCAAGTAATCCAGCAGATAATCGAAACCGAACCAAAGCGCCGTGGCCGCCGCCAGCTTGGCGTCGCCGCCGCCAATCCAGCCCATGGCGAAGAAACCGAAGCAGACCGCCAGCACCAGCGCGCCGGCGGCCAGATGCATGCCGATCGCCGTCAAACCCATGCCGGTGATGAGCGTGAGCAGGAAAAAGCCGCCGGCGAGCGCCAGCGACAGGCGGTTGGAGATCGTCATGGTCAGGAGATCGCTGGAGGCGGCGAACGCCATCAGGGCTGGAAACAGGGCGAGCCTGATCACGTCGGTCAACATGGACTGTCCTCGCGCGAATCGCCTGGCTGCGTAACGTTAGGCAGCGCAAGCTTGCGGTTCGGTTAGCGCGGCAGACGTTTAACGCGCGGTAAACCGGGCCGCAGGAAATGAAAAGGCTCCGGCGGCCTGCCGGAGCCTTATTGCATCGACGACGCGCTCGATTACTTGAGCTGGGTCGAAACGCTGGTGAACGTGGCGTTCAGCTTGGTGCCGAGGCCGTTGACGACCGCGATGATCGCGACCGAGATACCCGCTGCGATGAGGCCGTACTCGATCGCGGTGGCGCCGGATTCGTTCTTCACGAAACGCACGAAGAGGTTCTTCATTTGGTTAGCTCCTAAGGATCCACACGTGGCTGTCTGAGCTGATCCAGGAGACCGAATTAGCTTGCGGCTCTTCCGGATCATGGCGCACCGTATCAGCGAGGTCTTGAGTGCAAGTTAATACAATCAAAGAAACATAAGGTAATCATTGGGGGATGCGCTGTAGTTAACAAGATATTGAAAGAAGAATAACAAAGTTAATAATTCATTGAATGCGGTTATACATGAGATATTGCCAAGGTATTAGTATTATTACATTGAATTGACGTGCATAGGCGTTGAGGAACCGCCGCTGCCGCTTATTTTTGTGACTTGGGGGCACCGGGGCAATACTGGCTGCGACCTGCCAACGACGGCCGATATCTTCGCCTGCGCGCCCGGCGCGTGCCGCTGCCCGCCGCTCGCCATGAGTGCCGTACACCCGATCTTAACCGCACACGCTGATACCGAATTGACCCGTTTCCGGAGTCAGGCAGGCTTTAGGCAATGTTTGTCGAGCTCTATTCCGTCCTGCTGGTCGCAGGCGCGACCGTCCTCAAAATCGTTCCGATCTCCATCGCCCTCGGCATCGTCTTCGCCGTGCTGACCCACTGGTCCGCCTGCAATCCGAGCCGGCCGTGGTGGCGCAAGCGCGAGATCGTCACCGACGTCTGTTATTGGTTTCTCATCCCGCTCGGCGCGCGCTTTGTGCGCATCGGCCTGCTGGTAATGGGTGCCGCCTATTTCTACAACATCCACGGCGCCGAGGCGCTGATCAAATTCTACGACAACGGCTTCGGGCCGCTCGCCGCTATGCCGCTTTGGGCGCAAGCGCTCGCCTTCCTGGTCGTGTCGGATTTCCTGCTGTACTGGTTCCACCGCCTCTATCATGGCGCCGCGCTGTGGAAGTACCACGCCGTGCATCACTCGTCCGAAGAGCTCGAGTGGATCTCCGCCGCGCGCTTTCATCCAGTCAATATCCTGCTCGGCACGGTTTTGGTCGACGTCGCGCTGCTGCTTGCCGGTATCTCGCCGAACGTGATGCTCTGGGTCGGTCCGTTCACGACCGCCTCATCGGCCTTCGTGCATGCCAACCTGAACTGGACGCTGGGGCCGCTCAAATACGTGATCGCCGGCCCGGTTTTCCATCGCTGGCATCACACCGCCGCCGACCGCGGCGGCAACATGAATTTCGCCGGCACGTTCCCGATCTGGGACCTATTGTTCGGCACCTTCTACATGCCGGAAAGCGAACTGCCGGATGCCTATGGCATCGACGACCGCAGCTTCCCGGAGAGCTTTGGCGCGCAATTACTCTATCCATTCCGTCGCTGAATTGGCGGTCTTTGCACTTCATTCACCAATTTGCAGTCAACTCTTGAGGTCGTTCCGGCCGCCGCTGCGGCCGCGTTGTGTGTAGCGTGCTGGAGAGTGCGATGGCGGCTGTGCTGGGATATCGCCGGCGATTGATCAATATCTGCGCCTGGACGATCGTCGCCTCGGCCATCCCCGGTGTTGCCTCGGCGCAAGCCGACGCCATTACCGTCAGCGTCGATCAGGCGCAGATCATGAAGCTGCCTGACCGCGTCGCCACCGTTGTCATCGGCAATCCGCTGATCGCCGACGCCGCCCTGCAAAACGGCGGCATTCTGGTCATCACCGGCAAGGGCTACGGCACCACCAATATGCTGGCGCTCGACCGCAACGGCAGCATCGTGATGGACAAGACCGTCGAGGTGCTGGGCGCCTCTGGCAGCAATCTGGTGGTGGTCTACAAGGGCACCGAGCGCGAGACCTATAGCTGCGCGCCGGACTGCGAGCACCGCATCACGCTCGGCGACTCGCAAGGCTATTTCAACTCTGCGCTGAGCCAGAGCGGCTCCCGCACCGGCCAGGCGCAAAGCGGCGCGCAACCGCATTGACCGGTTCTTCCGGCCGCGTTCGCGGCGCGGCCATGATTAGCGCAAAGTTAACGGGAACTCCGGGTTTCTGCACCGCCTGCGCAATAATTCGACAACGTGCATTTGCTAAGACAGCGCCCGGTGCCTCACCACTGTTCCACGGTCCCGAAGGTTGCCATGCTTGAGCGCATTCGAAGCCTGACGACCATGCCTCTTCGCCGGCTGCTGCCGGCGCGCGCCGCGCGCCGTTTCGCGCGCCAACAGGAAGGTGCCGCTGCGGTCGAGTTCGCTCTGGTCGCGGTTCCATTCCTGGCGCTGACCTTCGCCATCATCGAAACGGCCTTGGTGTTCTTCGCCGGACAGACGCTCGAATCCGCGGCGTCCGAGGCCGGCCGGCTGGTCATGACCGGCCAGGCGCAGAACGGCGGCTTCTCGCAAGCCGATTTCAAGAATGCCGTGTGCGCGGATCTCGCCGGCGGGCTGTTCGATTGCGCCAACGGCGTCTACGTGAACGTGACGAGCTACGCCAGTTTCAGTGCGGTCAACACCGCGCCGCCGGTCACCAACGGCGTGCTCAACACCGCCAACATGGCCTATACGCCCGGCGGGCCGAACTGCATCGTCGCGGTGCAACTGTTCTATCAATGGCCGATCTATGTGTCGCTGCTCGGCAACAATCTCTCCAATCTGAACGGCAATTACCGCTTGCTGGTGGCGACCTCGGTCTTCCGCAACGAACCTTACGGGCCGGCCGCATGCTGAAAACCTCCATCCTCGGATGCCTTTCGCGGTTCAAGCGCGACCGCCGTGGCGTTTCGGCCGTCGAGTTCGCTTTCGTCGCGCCGGTGATGATCGGGCTTTATCTCGGCTGTGTGGAGATTTCGGACGGCGTCGCCGCCGACCGCAAGGTCAGCCTGATCGTCGACGCGCTCGCCAACCTGTCGGCGCAGGTGACCACCATCAGCACCGCCGACATGACCAATATTCTCAACGCGTCGGGCTCGATCATTACGCCCTATTCGGCGAACAATCTGAAAGCGACGCTGTCGTGCTTGAAGATCGACGCGAATAACAACGTGACGGTGGCCTGGAGCGCGACGCTGAACGGGACCGCGCGGGCGGTCGGATCGTCGGTCACGATCCCTTCGGCGCTGCAGGTGCCGAGTTCGCAACTGCTGTTCGCCGAGGCGAGCTACGCCTATACGCCGACGGTCGGCTACACCATCACCGGCACGCTGACGCTGTCCGACCACATGTACATGGCCCCGCGCATCGCAGCGCCGACCTACAACAACGTCGCCTGCACCTGACCGCCGCGCTCAGCGCGCCTCCGCAATCGGCAGCGCGGTGGTCGACTTGATCCGTTCCATGGCAAAGCGCGAGGTGACGTTTTTCAGCGGCACCGTCGCGATCAGCTTCTTGTAGAACGTGTCGTAGCTCTGCATGTCGTGCACCACGACGCGCAGCATGTAATCGACGTCGCCGGCCATCCGGTAGAACTCCATTACTTCGGGCATGGCGCCGACGACCTCGGCGAAGCGCTTGAGCCATTCCTGCGAATGGTCGCCGGTCTCGATCGATACGAACACCGTGATGCCGAGCCCGATCTTTTCCGGATCGATCAGCGCCACGCGGCGGGTGATGACGCCGTCGGCCTCCAGCCGCTGCAGCCGCTTCCAGCACGGCGTCGACGACAGGCCGACGCGCTGGCCGATCTCGGCGACCGAGAGCGAGGCGTCCTCTTGCACGACGGCGAGGATCTTGCGGTCGATAGCGTCCATTCTCTGTTTCCTTCGATCTTTAGAATGTTCAATCTAAAGCCTAAACGCAGTGAAGAATATTATTCTTATTTGTGCGTGGTGTCTGTATTTATATAGAAAAAAATTCTATTTCAAGCTCAATCTATCGCCGCAGCCTCGGCGGCTTTTCGACCGGGTTCACGGACATGACAAAAATCTTCCCCGCCGCTTTTTCTCTCACCTTGCGTCGCCTCGTCGCCGGCCTTGCGCTCGCGATTGGACTGGCAGTCGTCGCGCCCGCCATGGCAGCGTCCTCGCGGCCGCTGGTCAGCCCAGCCTGGCTCAACAGCCATCTGCACGACGCTAACCTGGTGGTGCTCGACATCCGCTCGGCCATCGACGGCAGCACGCCGGAGGCCTTCGCGCAGGGCCATATCCCGGGCGCCGTGCACAGCGACTACGACAAGGCCGGTTGGCGCGTGACGCGCAACAACGTGCCGTTCATGGTGCCGACCACGCCCGAGCTCGAGAAGCTGATCGGCGATCTCGGTATCGACGAAACGAGCCACGTGGTGGTGGTGCCGGCGGGCGTCAACGTGCTCGACTTCGGCTCCGCCGCGCGCACCTATTGGACGCTGAAATACGCCGGCGTGCGCGACGTCTCGATTCTCGACGGCGGGCTCGCGGCCTGGAAGGCGGCGGGCTATGCCCTCGACAAGGGTCCGCACGCGCCGTCGCCGGCGATCTTCACCGCCAGCATCGACACCAGCATTCTGGCGCTTGCCTCCGATGTCGAGACCATCGAGCACAACGGCGGCGCCACGCTCGTCGACGCGCGCCCGGTCTCGTTCTTCCTCGGCAAGGAGAAGGCGCCCGCGGCGCAGGCCTATGGCCACATTCCCGGCGCGGTCGATGTCGACAGCGCGCGCTTCTACGATCCGGCGACCAATCGGTTGAAGCCCAAGGCCGAACTTGCGGCCATTGCCCGCGAACTGCCGGCCGGCGCGGCGGTGACCTATTGCAACACCGGCCACTGGGCGGCGACCGATTGGTTCGTGCTGCACGAAGTGCTCGGCCGCACTAATGCGAAGCTCTATGCCGGCTCGATGGTGGAATGGACCAGCAACCCCAACCGCCCCATTGCGTCGGCGCGCACCAAGTGGGATGACCTGAAGAAGAAGCTCGGGCTCGGCTCGTAAGAGTTCCATCAGGGCGTTTAAAATGACGACGGCAACATTTGCGGCGCCGCAAGCGGGCGCCGCGCCTGCAATCGACCGCCTATTCCTCGGTCTCTCGCTCGTCGCCACCGCGGTCCTCGTCGCGCTGGTGCTGCTTGACGGCCAGCCGGCGTCCGCCGCGCTGATCCTCGGCGGCTTCGGTCTCGGCATCGCCTTCCTCAAGGCGGAGTTCAGCTACACCGCGTCGTGGCGGCGTTTCCTCACGCGCGGCGAGGCGGGCGGCCTCATCGGCGGCCTCATCGTGATCGCCATCTGCGCGCTGGCGGTGGTGCCGGTCGCCGCGCTCAAGCACGATTTCGGCGGCGCCATCGCGCCGCTCGGCCCCTCGCTGCTGATCGGCGCCTTCACCTTCGGCATCGGCATGCAGCTCGCCAATGGCTGCGGCTCCGGCACGCTCTACACGGTCGGCGGCGGCTCCGGCCGCATGCTGATTGCGCTCTTGTTCTTCGTCGTCGGCAGCGTCTTCGGCAGCCTGTCGCTGCCGGCGTTTCTGGCCCTCGGCGGTATCGATCCGGTGCTCGCGTCCGATTATCTCGGCCCTTGGGGCGGCTTGGCGGCGACGCTGGCGAGCATCGCTTTGGCCGCGGTCGTCATCATCGCCGTCGCGCGCAAGCGCGGCGCCAATTACCGACCCTCGCGCAGCTATGTGCTCGGCGGCATCGCCATCGGTCTGCTCTGCGTCGCCGTGTTCATCGCCGGCGGCCATCCGTGGAGCGTGACCTTCGGCTACACGGTGTGGGGCGCGAAGATTGCGGGCGCGCTCGGTTTCGATTTCTCGCACGCAGCGTTCTGGCAGTGGCCGGGGCCCAAGCACGCATTATCCGACTCGGTGCTGTCCGACACGTCGAGCCTGACCGATTTCGGCATGTTGTTCGGCGCCATGGCGGCGGCCGCGGCGAGCAAGCCGTTCGCGGCGACCGCCTGGCCGCCGCTGAAATCGCTGCTCGGCGCCGCGGTCGGCGGCCTGCTGATGGGTTGGGGCGCGCGGCTTGGCTTTGGCTGCAATATCGGCGCCTTTGTCGGCGGCGTCGCCTCCGGTTCGCTGCACGGCTGGGTCTGGTTCGCCGCGGCACTGCCCGGCTGCCTGATCGGCATCCGCCTGCGGCCGCTGTTCGGCCTGTCGCGGGAGTAGCGCATGATCCCGAAAAGTGGGAACCGGTTTTCGCTCAAGATCGTGCGCCAAGGAAACTGAGCCGATGCGCAAAGTCTACATCGTCGTTGTTTTGCTCGGTTTCGCGGCCATCGTCGGCAACCACCTGGTCAGCCCGTCGAGTGGCCGCGCCGTGTCGCCGGAAGACTTCGCCGGCGCCTGCGCGCCCTGCGGCGCACCCTGTCCATCGAAGAAATAGCCGCTCAATTCTTTTCGAGGAATTCCTCGACCTCGGTACGGTATGGCGCGCCGGCGGCGCCGCCGAAATGCGTGCACTTGAGCGCCGCGGTGGCGCTGGCGAAACGTAGCATGTCGAGCAGCGCGCGGCCTTCGGCGAGCGCGAGCGTGAAGGCGCCGTGGAAGGCATCGCCGGCGCCGAGCGAATCGATTGCTCTGACTGAGAAAGCCGGCAAGTGGCGCAGCGCGCCGTTGTCGAGCCAATAGGTCCCCTTCGGTCCGTCGGTGATGGCGAGGAAGCCGGAGACATGTTCGGCCAGCCGCTGCAGGGCCGCGCCGTAGTCGCTCGCCCCGGTCGTGCCAAATAAGGCTTCCGCCGACGCCACGACATGCGTGCCGAGCTGAAGCAACGGATCGTCCGACTTGGTCGCCTCATCGAGGTCGATCACGATCGGAATCTTGCGCGCTCGCGCGGGGCGGCACACCGCCGTGACGAAATCGGGAAAGCGGTTGTCCACCAGCACAGCATCGGCGTCGGCCACCAGTCCGGCCGCGTCGGCCGGCTGCACATTGCCGAGATTGACGCCGCGCCGCGTGGCAATCGTCTTTTCCCCGGTCTCGTCGAGCAGGATCAGCGACACCGAGGCGCTGCCATTGTCCTTGCGCACGACGCCGTTGCAATCGATGCCTTCTTTGGCCAGATCGGCGAGAATGCGGTTGCTTGCCGCGTCGTTCGAGCCGCCGAGCGGACCGGCGAAGCCAACACGCCCGCCCAGCCGGGCGATGGTCACTGCGGCATTGGCAGCGCAGCCGCCGCCGGTGATGATGAAATCCGACGCCGAAACCTTGGCGCCGGGCGCTGGAAAGCTGTGCACGCGCATGACGATGTCCTGCACGGCGATGCCGGCGCACAATACTTTCGGCGCTTTTCGTCCAGCGTCAGTCAAAGCGAATCTCGTCCTCCACCCAGGCGCGGATGAGGTGATGCGCGATCGCCACCGGCGGCGGCGTGGTCAGCCCCTGCGGGTGCCGGCGTAGCAGCATGCTCTCCACCTCCGCCTTGCTAAACCACCGCGCGTCTTCGAGTTCCGCCCGGTCGACCACAATATCGCGGGTCAGCGCCTCGGCGTGGCAGCCGATCATCAGCGAGGACGGAAACGGCCAGGGCTGCGAATGGAAATAGACCACGCGGCCGCAGGTGATTCCGGCTTCCTCGCGGGTTTCCCGCCGCACCGCGTCCTCGATCGCCTCGCCCGGCTCGATGAAGCCGGCGAGACACGACCACATGGTCGGCACGAAGCGCGGGCTACGGCCGAGCAGGCATTGATCGCCGGTGACCGCCAGCATGATCGCCACCGGATCGGTGCGCGGGAAATGCTCGGCCTGGCAGACCGGACAATCGCGCTTCCAGCCGGCCTGCTTGACGTGCGTCGGCGCGCCGCAATTGGAGCAGAAGCGGTGGCGCAGGTGCCAATGCAGCACCGCCTTGGCCTCGGCAATCAGTGGCAGGTGTTCGGCGCCGACCAGGCCCTGCACCGCGATCGAGCGCAGGTCGGTGACGAGGTAGCTTTCGCTGCTCTTGAGCGCCTCGGCCGCCGCCGGCGCGAGGCCGTAGCCAAAGCGCGCCACGTCGTCGAGCAAACCGAGAAAAGCCGTCTCGCCGGCGGCTCCGAGCGTGCGCGCTTCATCGAGCGTAAACAGCGGCTCGTTGAGCGGCGCGGCCTTCTTCAGCACGATCCAGTCGCCGCCGATGACATAGGCGCCGGCGCCCGGCTGCGCCATCAGACGAGCCATGGCGGCATCGTCGGCGCGCAGCTCGGCGGCCCGCTCGATGCGGCTTTGCGTGTAGCCAAGGCGCGGTTTGGGGCCGAGTTCGGGGCGAGCGGGCATAGGCTAAGGAAATTCGCACGGACGCGCGCGAGGCGCAATCGTGGCGCCTTACTCCGCCGGCTGCGGCGGCCGCGGATACATCGCCTCGCGCAGCTCCGGGCGCTGCCATTGCGGGCCGAGCACGCCTTGCTTGGCGCCGTAGCGCGCCGATGAGCCGACCCCATCCATGCTGGCGCGCATCTCGCGCGCGCGCTCGAGGCTGACGTCGACGGTGAAAAAACCGGCCGCCGTGCTCTCGAACAGAATTTCCTCCGGCGCCGCCACCATGGCAAGCCCGCGTTCGGCGTGGCTGAAAAGGTTCTGCGTGGTCACCACGATGGCGAGGTTCTCGATTGCGCGCGACCAGATCAGGTTGCGCCAGCTCGCCCATAATTTTCCCTTGTCGGTGCCGGCCGGCATGAAGATTAGTTCGGCGCCGCGCAGCGCCAGCGCGCGCGTCACCTCCGGCATATAGGCTTCGCTGCACATCGCCATGCCAACCTTGCCGTGCGCCGTATCGAACACGGGAAACTCGTTGCCCGGCACGTATTGGAATTCCCACCATTTGCCGCCGGTATAGATCCACGGCCCGTTGGGATGCGTGCGGCGGTAGGACACCGGCGCGCGGCCGTCGCCATAGGCCATGCAGATCAAATTATGCGCGGTGCCCTCATTATGACTGAGCGGCTCGATGGTGCCGTAGATCGTGTTGATGCCGTGCTTGGCGGCGGCTTCGGCCAGGCGCGGCGTCGGATCGAACGAGGCGGGCATGCGCCAGGGGCCGGGATAGGTTTCCGGAAAGCAGACGAAGTCGGCGCCTTCAGCCTTGGCGCGAGCGATGAAATTCACCGCATCGGCGACATTCTTCTCGTCCTCGCCGATCGGATTGGTGATCGGCTGCACGACGGCGATGCGAAAGGTCATGAACATTGCTCCTGCGATGGATCGCGGCCCGAGCCTAATCGCGAACCGGCGCGACGTGAAGGGTGCGCCGCAAGACGCCGATCAGGCCGGCGCGCGCGACCGGATCGTAGGCGGCCGGCGGGGCGGCGCCCCACACCGGCTTCGGCCACGCCTTGTCGCTGTGCCGGCGTGCGATCACGTGCACATGCAATTGCGGCACCTGGTTGCCGAGCGCGGCGACGTTGAGCTTCTCGCATTCGGTGATGGATTTGAGCGCGCGCGCTGCGCCGGCGATCTCGCGCAAGAGCTGGACCTGCGTGGTTTCGTCCAGATCGATGATCTCGACGGGATCCGGCCGCCGCGGCACCAGAATCAGCCACGGGTAATTGGCATCGTTCGCCAACAACGCGCGCGACAGCGGCAGGTCGCCGATGGGAACGGTGTCCTGTGCGAGTTGCGGGTGGAGGGACCAGGTTGTGTGGTTCATGGCGAAGCAATTTCTCATCTCCCTCTCCCTTGTGGGAGAGGGTGCCCTCGCGGAGGCGAAGCCGAGCGAGGGCGGCTGAGGGGGCCTGCCTATCGTCGGGCGCCGACCCCCTCACCCTGCTCGCGCTCCGCTACGCTGCCGCGCGAGCCACCCTCTCCCACCAGGGGAGAGGGGACAAGTGGCGATGCACAGGTCAATCCCGCTCGCTTGCTTTCCTTTTCCATAGGCCCGATATAAGTCCCCGGGAGGTTGGCGGTGGACGAGCCACTCGCCAACCGGGTCAGGTCCGGAAGGAAGCAGCCCTAACGAGCGCGGTTCGGGTCGCTCGTCAGCCTCCCACCGTTTTCCGCGATTGGTCGTAATGAGCGAGCCTGCCAAACCCGCCGAGCCCGGCCTTGGTTTTCCCGATGCCGCCGCCGCGGAACCGGGTTATCGCGTGCTGGCGCGCAAATACCGGCCGGCGAGCTTCGACGACCTCATCGGCCAGGACGCCATGGTGCGCACCATCTCGAACGCGTTCGAGAGCGGGCGCATTCCGCAGGCCTGGATCCTCACCGGCGTGCGTGGCGTCGGCAAGACCACGACCGCCCGCATCCTCGCCCGCGCGCTGAATTACGAATTGCCGGACGGCTCGATCACGCAGCCGACCATCACCATGCCGGTGATGGGCCTGCACTGCCAGGCGATCATCGAAAGCCGTCATCCCGACGTCCTGGAGATGGACGCCGCCTCGCACAATTCCGTCGAGGACGTGCGCCAGATCAACGACGCCATCCGTTATGCGCCGATGTCGGCGCGCTACAAGGTCTATATTCTCGACGAAGTGCACATGCTCTCCGGCGCCGCGTTCAACGCGCTGCTGAAGACGTTGGAAGAGCCGCCGCCGCACGCCAAGTTCATCTTCGCCACCACCGAAATCCGCAAGGTGCCGGTGACCGTGCTGTCGCGCTGCCAGCGCTTCGACCTGCGACGCGTCGATGCCGCGCTCTTGGTCAAGCATCTCGAAAACATCGCCGCCAAGGAGAAGATCGACGCCGAGCCGGCGGCGCTGGCGATGATCGCGCGCGCGGCGGAAGGCTCGGTGCGCGACTCGCTGTCGCTGTTCGATCAGGCGATCGCACACGCGGCCGGTCCGGTGCGCGCGGAAGACGTGCGGCAGATGCTTGGGCTTGCCGACCGCGTGCGCGTGGTCGACCTGTTCGAGGCGCTGATGAAGGGCGACGTCGCCGCCGCGCTCAAGGAGTTGCGCGAGCAATACGACATCGGCGCCGATCCGGGCGTGGTGTTGAGCGATCTCGCCGAGTTCACCCATTTCGTCACCCGCGTGAAGGTCGTGCCGTCGGTTGCCGACGATGTCTCGCTGTCGGAGGCCGAGCGCAAGCGCGGCCGCGAATTCGCCACGCAGCTCTCCATGCGCGTGCTGTCGCGCACCTGGCAGATGCTGCTCAAGGGCGTCGGCGAGGTGCAGGCCTCTGGCCGGCCGGTCGCCGCCGCCGAGATGGTGCTGGTGCGCGTCGCCTATGCCGCCGATCTGCCGACGCCGGACGAGGTGATCCGTTCGCTGGGCGAGGAAGGTGGGGCGCGCCCGCCAGGCAATGGCGGCGCGGCCTCCGCGCAGCCGGCCCAGACTTTCGCGCCGCGTTACGACGCGCCGCGCGGGTCGCCGCGCTCCTCCGCGGCGGTGTCGCCGCGGCCCAGCGAAAATGCGGCGCCCGAGATCAACGAACCGGCTGCGGCGCCGACGCTCAGCATCGGCTCGTTTCCGGAGATGATCGCGCTCGCCGCCGAGAAGCGCGACATCACCATGAAGATGGCGCTGGAACGCGACGTGCGGCTGGTGCGCTGCGAGGACGGCCGGCTGGAGATTGGGCTCGAGCCGAACGCGCCGAAGACGCTGGTGCACGACCTGCAGCGCAAGCTCAGCGCCTGGACCGGCAAGCGCTGGATGGTGGTGGTGTCGCAGGAACAGGGCGGCGCCACGTTGCGCGCGCAGGCGGACGCGCGGCAGGCGGAGTTGGAACGCGGCGTGCAGAGCGATCCGCTGGTGCAGGCGGTGCTCAACCGCTTCCCCGGCGCCAAGGTGGTCGGCGTCACGCAGACGACTCCGGACACCGACGAAGGAACGCCGAATGAGATGCCCGGCGACGACATCGAGGACTAGAAGATGCCCGACTTCATGGGTCTCATGAAACAGGCGGCGCAGCTGCAGACCAAGATGCAGGAGCTGCAGGCCGAGCTCGACCGCATCGAGGTCGAGGGCACGGCCGGCGGCGGCATGGTGACGGTGACGCTCACCGCCAAGGGCGATCTCAAGGGCGCCAAGATCGACGACTCGCTGATGAAGCCGACGGAAAAGGAAATCGTCGAGGACCTGCTGGTGGCGGCGCACGCCGATGCGCGGCGCAAGGCGGAGGCCGTCATGCAGGACAAGATGAAGGCGCTGACCGGCGGCCTGCCGCTGCCGCCGGGGATGAATCTAACGTAATGCCCACTGCCGTCGCCGGACCCGAAATCGAGCGCCTGATCCAGCTCCTGGCGCGGCTGCCCGGCTTGGGCCCGCGCTCGGCGCGGCGCGCGGCGCTGCATCTGATCAAGAAGCGCGAACTCTTGATGGCGCCGCTCACCAACGCGCTTGAGACGGCGATGGAGAAGATCGTCGTCTGCAAAACCTGCGGCAATATCGACACGCAGAACCCGTGCACGGTGTGCACCGACGCCAAACGCGATCAATCGATCATAGTGGTGGTCGCCGACGTTGCCGATCTGTGGGCGCTGGAGCGCGCGCATGCGGTGAACGGGCGCTATCATGTGCTCGGCGGCACGCTGTCGCCGCTCGACGGCGTCGGTCCGCAGGATTTGAGCATCGACGCGCTGATTTCGCGCGCGCATGAGCCGCAGGTGAAGGAGCTGATCCTGGCGCTCAACGCCACCGTCGACGGCCAGACCACCGCGCACTACATCACCGAGCTGCTGCACGGCGCCGACGTCAAGGTGACGCGGCTCGCCCACGGAGTGCCGGTCGGCGGCGAGCTCGATTATCTCGACGAGGGCACGCTGTCGGCGGCGATCAAGCAAAGAACGTTGTTCTGATGCGACACATTCTGTGCGCGGCCGTTCTGACGATGGCCGTGGTGCCGGCGGTGTCATTTGCCGATGAGTTTTACCTGCCGCGCGCCGTCATCGCCTCCGGCCTGAAAACCGCCGACTGCGAGCTTCCGATTGGCAAAGCCACCGAGTTCGATCCGCAGGATCTCAGCGGCGGGCTAAAGCTGGTCCAGGTGTCGTGCTGGAGTGCCGCGTACAATTTCGGCGCCATCCTGTTCGCGGTCGATCCCAAGGCGCGCGACAAGGCGCGGCTGTTGCGCTTTCAGACCGTCAACGACGAGAGAAAGCTTGAGACCGTCTACAGCCTGACGCTGCCGCAGTTCGACCCCAAAACGAAAATCCTGTCGACCTACCACAAGGGCCGCGGCGTCGGCGATTGCGGTGAGATCGGCGAATGGCACTGGTCCGGCAAGGACTTCAAGCTCACGGGCTACTGGAACAAAGCCAATTGCGACGGCAAGGCGTTCGACGCTGAGACGCTAAATCCGAAATGGCGCGTCTATCCGCCGAAGAAATAGCGCTCACTTGCGCGGCTCCAGCCGTTTGAAGTGGCCGTGCCGTTGCAAGAAGGCCAGCAGCAGCAGGCTGGGCAGGCCGGCGAGCGCGCAGATCACGAAGAACCAGACCCAGCCCGCCCCCTCGGCGATGAAGCCCGCGCCCGACGACAGATACGTGCGTCCGACTGCCGCCAAGGCCGTCAACAGCGCGTATTGCGTCGCCGTGTGCAGCGGGTTCTGGCAGAGCACCGACAAATAGGCGACGAACATTACGGTGCCGATGGCGCTGGTGAAGTTCTCCAGCGTGATGGCGACGGTCAGCGCGGTGAGATCGTGGCCGCGCGTCGCGACCCAGCAGAAGCCGAGATTGGCTGCCGCCTGCAGGATGGCGCCGATCCACAGGCTGGTCGCGAGCGGCAAAGCGCGTGCCACGTAGCCCCCGGCAAAGCCGCCGGCGAGCAACGCCGCAAGGCCCACGCCCTTGACGATCGCAGCGTATTCGTTGCGGGTAAAACCGAGGTCGATCACAAACGGCGCGGTCATCGCGCCCGACAGCGCATCGGTGAACTTGAACAGCACCACGAAAGCCAGCATGACAAAGGCCATCTCGTAGCTGAGAAAATCCTTGAACGCGCCGACGGCGGCCTCGGCCACGCGCGCGAACGGCTGCTGATGCGCATGGGCGGCTTCCGCCAGCGCTGAGCGCTCCGGCTCGGTGGCGACCAGCGCGGTGACGGTGCCGATCAGCACCAGAACGGCCATCGCCCCATAGCCAAGGTGCCAGGCCGCCGCCTTGCCGAAGCCGGAGGCCTGAAAGGCGCTCACCAGGAACAGGGCGCCGGCGGTGGAGACCAGCATGCCGACGCGATAGGCGGCGACATAGGCCGCCGAGCCCGCGGCCTGCTCGTTCTCCGGCAGGCTCTCGATGCGGAAGGCATCGACCACGATATCCTGCGTCGCCGACGCCGTCGCCACCAGAACCGCAGCGGCAAAGACGACGAACCAATGGAACGCCGTGGGGTCGCACAGGCCGAGCAGGACGATGGCGAGCATCAGCAGCAGTTGCGTGAACACCAGCCAGCCGCGGCGGCGGCCGAGCCAGCGCGAGAAGAGCGGCGCGTCGAGCGCGTCGGTGAGCGGCGCCCAGAGGAATTTCACCGTGTAGGGCGTGCCGGCGAGCGCGAACAGGCCGATGATGCCGAGATCGATGCCGGATTCGGTCAGCCAGACCAAGAGCGTCGTCCCCGACAGCGCCAGCGGCAGCCCGGACGAGAAGCCGAGGAACATCACGATCAGCACGCGGGGGCGGAAATAGACCGCGGCGGCGTCGACGAAGGAGGGGCGGGCCCGCGCGGTCTCGGGGGCCGCGGTCATGGCGAATGTCTCTGAATCGTCATGCCCGGCCTTGTGCCAGGCATCCACGTATTTCTTGCGGCCAAGACGTGGATGGCCGGGACAAGCCCGGCCATGACGAAAAAAAGCCGGGTCGATGTCACTCGCCCGCCTCGAGCTTGCGGATCGGCGCGGGGATGATTTGGGCGCTTGGGGCCTCGTCGCTGAACTCGACGCCCTGGATTTTCTCGCCGCGACTGAGGATTTTCTCGGCCGACGTGACGATCTGTTCGATGTCCTTGTTGACGTTGCCGAAGTGCCGATCGAGGTTCTCGACGCGATCTTTGAGCCGCGCCACGTCTTCGATCATAAGCGCGACTTCTTTCAGGATTTTGTCCGCCGCCTCTCGCATGCGGGCGTCCTTCTGGATCTGCTGCACGACCTGAATCGCCAGCATCAAAAGCGACGGCGAAACGATGATGACACCGGCCCGGTAGCCCTTCTGCAGTACGTCGTCGAAGCCGTCGTAAAGTTCCGCAAACATGGACTCCGACGGAATGAACATAAAGGCGACGTCCTGCGTCTCGCCTTTGATCAGGTATTTCCCAGAAATATCGTCGATGTGCTTGCCCAGGTTCTGTCGCAACTGGCGCGTGGCTTGCA
>Ga0335077_10002766_pt1 | contig 21036 bp, 8 predicted proteins | sample Lox_Sample_31_FD_207151 | JGI IMG/M metagenome (GOLD analysis project Ga0335077, IMG submission 207151) | Soil microbial communities from Loxahatchee National Wildlife Refuge, Florida, United States - Lox_Sample_3.1 | ecosystem: Environmental > Terrestrial > Soil > Wetlands | place: USA: Florida...
CGTATCCTACTTCGCCATGCTGCGACAGGTCCAAACCCTGAACTTCGTGATCGCCCGAAACCCTCAGGCCCACCAGAGAATCCGTTATCTTTAGGATCACCAGCGTTCCCACGATCGCCAGGCCCCACGAAATCAGCACGCCTACGAGTTGATTCAGAACCTGCCGCCCATGTCCGTCGAGCAAACCTAGCGGCAACGCATTGCCTTGTGCGTCGTGGAACACTGGATTGATCACCGCCAGCGCAAAAACTCCGGTCAGCAGCGCGCCCAGCGTGCCCCCCGCTCCGTGAACTCCGAATGCGTCCAAAGAATCGTCGTAGCCGAAGCGCGGCTTCACCAGAGCCACCATGAAATAACACATCACTCCCGCGCAAAGCCCGATGGCTAACGCCGATACCGGTCCAACGAATCCGGAAGCCGGCGTAATCGCCACAAGGCCCGCTACCGCTCCCGAGATGGCTCCCAGCGCGCTTGGTTTTCCGTTGCGCAGCCATTCCGCTGCGGCCCATCCAAGAGCCGCCGCCGCTGCCCCGAAGTGCGTGGCGATAAATGCGCTGGATGCCAGCCGGCCGGCGCTCAATGCGCTTCCGGCGTTAAACCCAAACCAGCCCACCCACAGCAAGCACGCCCCGATAAAGCTCAAGACCACGCTATGCGGCAGCATCGGCTCGCGGGGATATCCGATGCGCTTGCCGAGGTAAAGCGCGCAGATCAGCGCGGAAACTCCCGAACTGATGTGCACCACGGTTCCGCCGGCAAAATCCAAAGTCGGAAAAGGCCCGTCGCCGGTGGCGTTCAGAAAACCGCCCTGCCCCCAGACCATGTGCGCCAGCGGCGCGTAGACGAAAAGGAACCACAACGACGTGAAAACAACCATGGCGCTGAACTTCATGCGCTCGGCAAATGCCCCCGCGATCAATCCCGGCGTGATGATCGCAAACATCAATTGAAAAACCATGAAGGTTTGTTGCGGGATCGTCGCCGCGTAGGCGGGATTGGGCACTCCGCCGACATTGTGCAGGAACACGTAATCCAGTCCGCCGATGAAAGGATTGCCCGGAGCGAAACACAAGCTGTAGCCAAACAGCACCCATAGAACGCTGATCCAGGACATCAGCGCAAAGCTCTGCATCATCGTCCCGAGAACGTTCTTTTTCCGAACCAGGCCTCCGTAGAAAAGCGCCAGCCCCGGCCCCGTCATCAGCAGCACCAGCGCCGAACTGGTAAGCATCCAGGCGTTGTCTCCGGCCGATTGGGCATCCGCGACTTTCTGCTCGAGTGCCGCGATCCGTTCCGTTGCCGAAGCCGCATCGCTTTCGGAGACGGCCGCGGGAGCCGGCGCCTTGGAGCTCACTCGCGGCGCAACAGCCGAAAAAACCGGCGCGACCGCAAGGAACATGTACGCAGCAAACCCGAGCGCTGCCATTTTGCGCCGCAGTGGGCAAGAGAGGCGTCTTGCATGAAGATCCTCCGTTCCCCTGAAGCGTATTAAGAGCTTCCGCCCTCGATTTCGCATCCTTATAAAATGCTTATAAACTTTCATCTGCGCTCATGCCTCCCTATGCGGCTTTTGTGCGCTAAAGATATCGATGCGCCTTCCTATTATCAATATGACTTTTTTCTGAAAAAGGTATGAAGAAGCGGAGAAAAAAACTATTCGGCGGGAAACAAATCCGTCACCGCGCCCAGGCTGCTGCTCGAAACCAAATGGCGGTATTTGGCGAGCACCCCGGACGTATAACGCGGTTCCGGCGCCTTCCAGGCTTTTCGCCTCCGGGCGAGTTCTTCCGGCGAGACGTGGACTTCCACGCTGTGTGATTTCGCGTCGATGGTGATCGAGTCGCCATCGCGCACCAGACCCAGCGGCCCTCCCACGGCCGCCTCGGGAGCGACGTGTCCCACCACCAAGCCGTGCGTGCCGCCGGAAAATCGGCCGTCGGTGATCAGGCCCACGGAACTGCCCAGTCCGGCGCCGATCAGCGCCGACGTTGGGGCCAGCATCTCGCGCATTCCCGGGCCGCCTTTCGGGCCTTCATAGCGAACCACGATGACGTCGCCCGGCTGTATTTTCTTCGAGAGAATGGCGGCGAGGCACTCCTCTTCGGAATCGAACACGCGCGCCGGCCCGGTGATCTTTTCGGATTTTGAAATCTTCGCCACCGCGCCTTCCGGGGCAAGATTGCCCTTCAAAATCACGAGATGGCCTTCCGGCGCAACCGGCTTTTGCCACGAATGAATAATGTCTTGGCCCGGCCGAGGCTCGCTGGGAACGGCTGCCAGCGTTTCGGCAATCGTTTTACCCGTGATAGTGACGGCGTCGCCGTGCAGCGCGCCATGCTCGAGCAAAATCTTCATTACTTGCGGAATGCCGCCTACGGCGTGCAGTTCCGTGATCACGTACTTGCCCGAGGGCTTCAGGTCGCAAAGCACGGGAACGCGCTTGCGAATCGCTTCGAAATCCTCCAAGGTCAGTTTGACGCGCGCGGCCCGCGCGATCGCCAGCAAGTGCAACACCGCATTCGTCGACCCGCCGGTAGCCATCACCACCGCGATGGCGTTCTCGAACGCCTGGCGCGTCATGATCTCCCGAGGCAGCAGTTGCCGGCTCACCGCCTCGGCCAACACTCGCGCCGATTCCGCGGCGCTCTCTTTCTTCTCGTCATCCTCGGCGGCCATCGTCGACGAGTACGGCAAACTCATACCCATCGCTTCGATCGCTGAGGACATCGTATTGGCGGTGAACATCCCTCCGCACGATCCCACCCCGGGACAGGCATGCCGCTCGACCTCCAGCAGTTCTGTCCGGTCGATGCGCCCGGCGCTGTACTCGCCCACCGCTTCGAATGCGCTGACCACGGTGAGATTTCTGCCCTCCAGCCGCCCCGGCTTGATCGTGCCGCCATAAACGAAGATCGCCGGTATATTCAGCCGCGCAATGGCGATCATCGCGCCCGGCATGTTCTTGTCGCAGCCGCCGATGGCCACCAGGCCATCCACCTCCGCCGCACTGCAAACCGTCTCGATCGAGTCCGCGATCACCTCGCGCGACACAAGCGAATACTTCATTCCCTCCGTGCCCATGGAGATGCCGTCGCTCACCGTAATCGTGCCGAAGATTTGCGGCATCGTTTGCGAGTCGCGCAGCGACTCCATGGCCCGCTCGGCCAGATCGTTGAGGCCCGCGTTGCAGGGGGTGATGGTGCTGTAACCGTTGGCGACCGCAACGATCGGCTTGTCGAAATCGCCGTCGCCAAACCCTACCGCGCGCAGCATGGCGCGGTTGGGAGTGCGTTCGATGCCTTCGGTTACCAGCCGGCTTTTTCGATTGAGACGCGTGGCGGTATCGGTCATCGCAATTCAGGAGCGCTTCGGGAATTCCCTTTTTCTTATTGAGAAAAACTATCGGCTCAAGGCTTCGCACCGACGGCGGCACTCGGCGGCTCGATCGGCACCTTTACCGGGTTCAAGAACGGCATCAGCGCGCGCAGCCGCTCGCCCACTTGTTCCACCAGCAGATGCTGCTCCCTGCGCCGCATCTCCGTAAACCTCGGCCGCCCGGCTTCGTTTTCCGCGATCCACTCCCGCGCCATCTCTCCGTTTTGGATCTTGCGCAGCAGCTCCTTCATGGTTCGGCGCGTCTCCGCGTTCACGATCTGCGGCCCCGCGATGTAATCGCCCCATTCCGCGGTATCGCTGATGGAATAGCGCATGTAGTTCAGCCCGCCCTGATAGATGAGGTCTACGATCAGCTTCATCTCGTGCACGCATTCGAAATACGCCGCTTCCGGCTGATAACCCGCCTCCACCAGCGTATCGAATCCCGCTTTCATCAGCGCGCTGATGCCGCCGCAGAGCACGGCCTGTTCCCCAAAGAGATCGGTTTCCGTCTCCTCGGTAAATGTCGTCTCCATTACGCCTGCGCGTGTCCCTCCGATTGCTTTTCCGTAGGAGAGCGCCAGCTGCTTGGCTTTGCCGGTGGCGTCTTGATGGACCGCCAGCAGCGCCGGCGTCCCTCCGCCTTCCACGAACACTTCCCGCACCCGATGCCCCGGAGCTTTCGGCGCGATCATGGTCACGTCCACATTTTTCGGAGGATGGATAGTTCCGTATCGAATGTTGAATCCGTGCGCGAACATCAGCATCTTGCCCGCCATGAGATTCGGCGCGATCTCTTTTTCATAAATGGCCGGCTGCGTCGTGTCCGGCGCCAGCAGCATGATCACGTCCGCCCAGGCGGCGGCCTCGCGGTTGGACTTGACGGTAAGGCCGGCGGCCACCGCTTTCTGCCGCGATTTGCTCTCCGGGTGCAGCCCGATGCACACCGAGCAGCCGCTGTCGCGCAAATTGAGGGCGTGCGCGTGCCCCTGAGAACCGTACCCGATGATGGCGATCTTCTTGGCCTGGATCAGAGACAGGTCCGCGGCTTCATCGTGATGAATCGTTGCCATTCGTTTGCTCCTTAATTGTTACGGACGACTGCGGCCCGTTTTAAACTGAACCAGCAGGGCGGTCCGCTTCCACCAGCGCATTCGCGCCGCGGGGCTCCGCTCCTGCTTTTTGCTCGGCGCGCCGGGGGTTCTCCTCTGCGGGTTTCGGCGAGCGAATCTCCGCGCGCTCCTGCGCGCCGCGCCTCATCACCACCTGGCCCGTGCGCACCATCTCCAGAATTCCGAACGGCCGCAGCACATCCACCAGCGCGTGGATTTTATCTTCTGCGCCTGTAATTTCAATGATTAACGAACGCGGCGCCAAATCGACGACGCGCGCCCGGAAGACGCGCACAATCTCCATCAGCCGGTGCCGCGACTCCTCCGGCGCCGCCACTTTGACCAGCGCCAGGCTGCGGGAAATCGTGGTGGCCTGCGTTACGTCTTCCACCGACAGCACGTTCACCAGCTTGTAGATATTGGCCTCGACGCGGTGCGCCGCCCCGTCCCCGATCGACGACACGATCGTCATGCGCGAGACGTTGGAACGCTCGGTGTGACCCACGGTGAGCGACTCGATGTTGTACCCCCGCCGCCGGAAGAGCGACGCAATCCGGTTCAGAACGCCCGGCTTGTTCTCCACGTAGACGACGAATGCGTGCGGCCTTTCGCGCTCACTCATCCGTCGGCCTTTCCACCAACGGCGTGGGCCGTCGGATCATGGCGTGCAAATCGGCCCCTGCTGGCACCATGGGATAGACGGAATCTTCCTGCTCCACACGAAAATCGATCAGCGCCGGGCCGGCATGGAATCGCGAAGTGTGCAGCGCCGGCACGACCTGCGACCGCTGCGTCACCATCAATCCCGGAATCCCGTAGGCTTCTGCAAGCTTCACGTAATCGGGGCTCAGCAACGGCGTTCCCGCATAGCGGCCTTCATAGAAAAACTCCTGCCATTGCCGCACCATGCCCAGGTATCCGTTGTTGATGATGGCGATCTTCACGTTCAGCTTCTCCTGAACGATCGTGGCCAGCTCGGGCATGGTCATCTGAAAGCCGCCATCCCCCGCCACCACCCAGACCTCTGCCTCCGGCCGGGCAAACTTTGCTCCGATGGCCGCCGGCAAAGCGAATCCCATGGTGCCCAGGCCGCCGGACGTGATCAGCGAGCGTGGCTTCTCGTGGTGATAGTATTGCGCCTCCCACATCTGGTGCTGGCCCACGTCCGTAACGATGACGGCATCGCCATGCGTCTCGCGCCAGAGATCGTTGATCACGTGCGCGGCGTAGAGATGCCCGTTGTCGGGCAGATTCTGGATGTCGCGCACCGCTGAATCCTGCTGCGAACTATGGACCTGCGACCACCACTCCGAATGGCGCGCCGGCCTCACTGCCGGAAGCAATCTGCCTAAGATTTCGCGCAGATCCCCAATCAGCGGCACATCCACGTGGACGTTCTTGTCGATCTCCGCCCGGTCGATCTCAATGTGAATCTTCTTGGCCTTTTGCGCGTAAGTATTCAGCTTCCCGGTCACGCGGTCATCGAAGCGCATCCCCAGCGCGATCAGCAGATCCGACTCCTGAATGGCCTGATTCACCCAGGCCTCGCCATGCATGCCCATCATTCCCAGATTGAGCGGATGCGAAGCGGGAAATGCTCCCAGCCCCAGCAGCGTCAGCGCCACCGGGATATCCGCCGTTTCCGCAAACCGGCGAACCTCCTCCTCCGCGCCCGACAGGATGATCCCGTGTCCCGCCAAGATCACGGGCCGCTTCGACTCGTTGATGACTGCCGCCGCTTCGGCGAGTCTCGCCGCGCTCGGAAAGAAATCGGGCACTTCCCGGTGGTCCCGGGGTTCCGCGGCATCCCAATCGAATTCGCACGAACCGAGCTGCGCATCCTTGGTAATGTCCACTAGCACCGGCCCTGGCCGGTCCGATGCCGCAATGTGAAAGGCTTCGCGCAGGCTTGCGGCGACCTCGTCGGCCCGCGTCACGATGTAATTGTGTTTGGTGATCGGCAGCGTGATCCCGGTAATGTCCACCTCCTGGAAAGCGTCGCTGCCCAGGACAGTGCTGCCCACTTGCCCGGTGATGCAGACAATTGGAGAGGAATCCATCATCGCCGTGGCGATCCCCGTCACCATGTTCGTCGCGCCCGGCCCTGAAGTCGCCAGCGCCACTCCGACCCGTCCGCTCGCGCGTGCGTAGCCGTCCGCCATATGCGTGGCGCCCTGTTCATGCCGCACGAGCACGTGGTGAACCCGCGATTTCGTCAAGGCGTCATAGGTCGGCAGGATGGCGCCTCCGGGATATCCGAAGACGTGCTCCACGCCCAGGCGCTCCAGGCATTCCCAGATAATTTCGGCGCCGGTCATCTTTCGCGGTGCCCCTGCCCCGCTGTAGGGCAATGGATCTTTCTTCTCAGGCTTCTGTGACGGCATCTCTGAAACTCGTTTCCCTTGTCAGGTAGCCTCATTCATAGCAGATATACCCTTGTGAGTCCAATTTATGTTTCTGGCGGATCCTATAAGTATGGCTTATACCGCTCCGCCCCAGCTTACCTCCCCTTTTTCACGTAACTCTCGTACCCGATCATTCGTCCAAAAGTTGGCCAAGAGTTGGCCAAGAGTTGGATCGATACTCTGCTAGACTGTGCGAGTATCCGCCCGGCCCTCGGGTCCCCCGCTGGCTCCCAGGGAATTGGTAGACCGCGCGGGCTGCGGAGGTGGCGATCCGCCCTCCTTTTTGGACGTAACGGTCCTGCCGCATCATTCGTCTAAACGTTGGATCAATACTCTGCTAGACTGTGCGGATATTCGCCGGACCCAGGGGCGCGCGCTGGCTCCAGAGGGAATCGGTAAACCGCGCGGCTGGGGAGAAGGTTGCGGCTCAAGCGACCTCTTGTCCGGGATAAAGCCATAAATAGTTAAGCTCGCATTTTTGCGATTTCGAGAGGACCATGCACGAAAAAATTTCAGAAGCTCCCACGCGCTCGGAGATTGCTCTGCAACTCCACCCGGACGATCCCAAACAGAAACCCAAGAAGCGTTCGGCGGCTGGCACAGTCGCGCTCTTACTCGTCGCTGCCGTCCTGGCTGGAGGCTTCTTCCTCTGGCGCAGCACGCGTAAGCCTCCTACCGCGAATGCCGCGGGTCGGCGTGCCAATGCCGATGGCAACGCCGCCCAGGGAGTGCCGGTCATCGTTTCCGCCGCGCAGCGCCGCGACCTGCCCATCTATCTGGACGGACTCGGCTCCGTGGAAGCCTTCTATACGGTTACGGTGAAAAGCCGCGTCGATGGCCAAATGATGGAGGTCCGTTTCCAGGAAGGCCAGGAAGTGCACAAGGGCGATCTCCTCGCCATCATCGATCCGCGTCCTTTTCAAGTAGCCTTGGCGCAGGCCGAGGCGAATCTGGCCAAAGACAAAGCCCAGCTCGCCGATGCCAAACTGAACGCCGACCGCTATAACCAGCTCCTCAAAGACGGCGTCATCCCCCAGCAGCAGTACGACACCCAAGTCGCGTTGACCAATCAGTTGCAAGCCGCCTCCGACTCCGATCAGGCCCAGATCGATAACGCCAAGCTGAATATCACGTATTCGCAGATCACTTCCCCGATCGACGGACGAGTCGGTCTGCGTCTGGTGGACCCAGGCAACATCGTTCACGCTTCCGACGCCAACGGCCTCCTGGTCATTACTCAAATGGAGCCTATCGCCGTCATTTTTACTCTGCCGGAAGATAGTCTGCAGGCCGTAAATAACCGTATGCGCTCTGGCGCAACGATCCCGGTGAAAGCGTTGAGCCGCGATAACGGAACCCAGGTCGCTCAGGGCACCCTGCTCACGATTGATAACCAGATCGATCAAGCCACCGGAACTTTCAAGTTGAAGGCGCTCTTTGACAACAAGGATCGCGCTCTCTGGCCCAACCAGTTTGTGAATGCGCGTGTGCTGATCGATACCAAGAGAAACGCCACCATCATTCCCGCCGCGGCCATCGAGCACGGCGATCAGGGCGCTTTCGTTTATCGAGTCAACCCCAAGCAGCAGACCGCCGAAATTGCTTCCGTCGACGTTGGTCTCACTCAAGACAATCTCGCTTTGATCACTAGCGGCATTTCCCCCGACGATCTTGTGGTCACGGACGGACAGGATAGGTTGCGCGCGGGAGCTCGCGTCGATGCCCGGCCCGACACGCGGCCAACGGGCGCTCCTTCTCAAAACGCTTCGCCGGCAGGCGGCCCGCCCGCGCAGGGAATGCCCTCCGCGACGCGCACACAGGATCCTCTAGGCCGGTCCGTTCCGCCCGCGGGTTCTCAATCCTTTCGCGATTCAAATTCGAATGGCCAGACGAATGGTCAGAACGGGCAGCAGCGCTATCGCCAGGATGGCAAGTCAGGGAACAGGAATCGCGAACGGCAGCAATGAGTCCGTCTCGAATATTCATTCTTCGCCCGGTTGCCACCACTCTCTTGATGGCTGCCGTGATGCTCGCGGGCTTTGTCGCCTACGGGCAGTTGCCCGTCTCCGCCCTCCCACAAGTGGACTATCCCACGATTCAGGTGCTCACCTTTTATCCGGGGGCGGGACCGAGTGTCGTCGTTTCGTCGGTAACCGCTCCGCTCGAGCGACAGTTCGGCCAGGTGCCGGGACTAAAGCAGATGACCTCCACCAGCACCTTTGGCGCTTCCCTGATCGTTCTGCAGTTTAATATCGATCAGAACATTGACGTCGAAGAGCAACAGGTGCAGGCGGCCATCAACGGCGCGGGCACTTTTCTCCCCACCGACCTGCCGAATCCGCCGATCTACAACAAGGTGAATCCCGCCGATGCGCCGATTCTTACTCTGGCGCTGAGCTCGGAAACCATACCCCTTCAAGAAGTCGAAGATAAGGCCGACACGACTCTCGCTCAGAAGATCTCTCAGCTTCCGGGCGTCGGCCTGGTAACTATCAGCGGCGGCCAAAAACCTGCCGTCCGGGTCCAGGCCAATCCAACCGCGCTGGCCTCCTATGGGTTGGGTCTCGAAGACTTGCGCGTCGCCTTGGCCAATGCAAATCAAGATCAGGCCAAGGGCAATATCGACGGCGCGCGCCAGGCTTACACCATCGGCGCGAACGATCAGATCTTCACCAGCGCCGAATACAAGCCCGTCATCATCGGATACAAGAATGGCGCGCCCGTGCGCGTCGAGGACGTCGCCAACGTAACCGATGGCGTTGAAAATACCAGCCAGGCCGCCTGGGTCAACGATACGCGCGCCGTGATCGTCAATATTCAGCGGCAGCCGGGCGCCAATATCATCAACGTTGTCGACCGCATCAAAGCCCTTCTGCCGCAGTTGCAGGCTTCCCTCCCGCCTGCCATTCAGATTACGACGCTAACCGACCGCACCACCACCATCCGCGCTTCCGTGAAGGATGTGCAATTCGAGTTGATGCTCACGGTCGGCCTGGTCGTCATGGTCATCTTCCTCTTCCTGCGCAACCTATCCGCCACCATCATTCCCAGCGTCGCCGTTCCTCTATCCCTCGTCGGCACGTTCGCGGCCATGTATCTTCTCGGATTCTCGCTCGACAACCTTTCCTTGATGGCGCTTACCATCTCCACCGGATTCGTGGTGGACGACGCCATCGTCATGATCGAAAACATCGACCGCTATCTGGAAGCCGGGGATACCCCCCTGGATGCCGCCCTTAAAGGCTCCGGCCAGATCGGTTTCACCATCATCTCGCTGACCGTCTCCCTGATCGCCGTCTTGATTCCGCTGCTGTTCATGGGCGATATCGTCGGCCGCCTGTTCCGCGAATTCGCCATCACGCTGAGCGTGACCATTTTGATCTCGGCCGGTGTTTCGCTCACCCTCACGCCCATGATGTGCTCCAAATTGCTGCGTCACCACCCGCTGGCTAGCCGCGGTTGGTTCTACCGAACCTCGGAGCATGCTTGGCAGTGGGTGGTCGACCGCTACGCCTCCACGCTTCGTGTTGTGTTGCGCCACCAGACAATCACTTTGCTCGTCACCCTGGGCACCTTGGTCCTGACCCTCTATATGTATGTGGTCGTCCCCAAGGGCTTCTTCCCCGTCCAGGATACCGGGGTGATCCTGGGCATCTCTCAAGCGCCCGAGTCCACCTCCTTCCAAGGTATGTCCGATAAGCAGGAGCAGCTTGCTAAGGTCATCTTGCAGGACCCAGACGTGCTCAGCCTCTCCTCGTTCATCGGCGTCGATGGAACGAACATGACCCCCAACAGCGGCCGCATCCAGATCAATCTCAAGCCCCGCGAAGAACGTACCTCCGATGTGAGCCAGATCATCCGGCGCCTTTCGGATAGGACCCAATCGGTCGAGGGAATCGCCCTCTACATGCAGGCGGTCCAGGATCTCACCGTGGAAGACCGTGTCAGCCGCACTCAGTATCAATACAGCCTGGAGGCGACCGATCCGAACGAGTTGGCCAAGTGGGTGGGGCTGCTCATGCAGAAGCTGCAAAATCTTCCGAATTTGCGGGACGTCGCCACCGACGAACAAAATCACGCCCTGGAAGAGGACCTGGTCGTCGATCGTGACACAGCCTCGCGGCTCGGCTTGACCGCTTCGGCCATCGACAACACCCTTTACGACGCGTTCGGCCAGCGCCTGGTCTCTATCATGTTTACCCAGATCAACCAATACCACGTCGTGTTGGAGGTCGCGCCGGAGTTCCGCCAGAGTCCCGATGCGCTGAAAAACCTTTACGTCACCTCGAACTCCGGGCAGCAAGTCCCGCTCAGCGCCTTCACTCATTTCCAGCCCGGCACCACGTCGCTGATGCTCAATCACCAGGGACAGTTTCCCTCCACGACGATCTCCTTCAACCTGGCTCCCGGCGCCTCCTTGGGCGACGCCGTTAACGATATCGAAAATGCCGGCCGCGAGATTGGCATGCCCGCCAGCGTGGCCGCGAGCTTCCAGGGTACCGCCGCCGCTTTCCGCAACTCCCTGGCCAACGAATCCTGGCTGCTGCTCGCCGCCGTGGTCACCGTCTACATCGTGCTGGGAGTCTTGTACGAAAGTTATATTCACCCGCTCACGATTCTATCCACGCTGCCGTCCGCAGGCGTCGGCGCCATCCTCGCCCTGCAGCTCTTTCATCTCGACCTCAGCGTCATTGCTCTCATCGGCATCATCCTGCTGATTGGTATCGTGAAGAAGAACGCCATCATGATGATCGACTTCGCTCTGGAGGCGGAACGCGGCGAGCATCTGCCGCCCGAGGAAGCCATCTATCAGGCCTGCCTGCTGCGTTTCCGGCCCATCATGATGACCACCATGGCGGCTTTGTTCGGCGGCTTGCCTCTGGCGATGGGGCGCGGCACCGGTTCCGAGTTGCGCCATCCGCTGGGAATCAGCATTGTGGGCGGTCTGCTGCTCAGCCAGTTGCTTACGCTGTACACCACCCCGGTCGTCTATATCTGGTTTGATCGCTTGGCCAGCCGAGTGCGCGGCGTCGCCGCTCACGGGCCCATCGAAGCTCCTCAACCGGGCGACTAGCCGGAGGTTCATCGGGCTTCTCAGCATCAAGCTCGATCGAGCAAGACACGATGAATATTTCGGCTCCATTTATTCGACGGCCGGTCGCGACCTCCCTGCTGACCTTCGGACTGCTTTTGGCCGGCGCGCTAGCCTTCCGCATGCTTCCCGTCGCCTCTCTGCCCGAAGTCACGTATCCGGTCATTCAAGTCACCGCCAATCTGCCGGGTGCCAGTCCGGACACCATGGCCACGGCCGTAGCCACGCCTCTCGAGCGCACCTTTGGCCGCATTGCCGGCATCAACCAGATGACGTCCATCAGTCAGCTCGGCTTCACCATCGTGGCTTTGCAGTTCGATCTCAGCCGCGACATCGATGGTGCCGCGCGCGATGTGCAAGCCGGAATCAATGCCGCCCGCGGGCAGCTGCCTGCCAACATGCCCAGGAATCCTGCGTGGCGCAAAGCCAATCCCGCCGATTCCCCGATTCTTGTTCTAGCGCTCACCTCGGAAACGGCCACGCAGCAGCAGTTGTACGATATGGCCGACTCCATCCTGGCGCAAAAGATTGCGCAGATCAGCGGTGTGGGGCAGGTCAATATTGGTGGCAGCTCGCAGCCTGCCGTTCGCGTGGAAATCAATCCGCTCCAACTAAGCAAGCTCGGCGTCAGCCTGGACCAGGTGCGCATCGCGCTCGCCCAAGCCAACGCCAATGCCCCCAAGGGCTCGCTGGCCGACGACACCCGTCGCTATGTTTTGGACGACAACGACCAGCTCTTCACCGCCAAGCAATATGCGCCCCTTATCGTTGCCTATCACAACCGCGCGCCCGTACGCCTCTCCGACGTGGCCAAGGTGATCGATAGTCAGGTCAATAGGCTTAACGCGGGAACCGTCAACGGCAAGCCCTCGGTCCTCCTTCAGATCTATAAGCAGCCCGCCGCCAATACCATCACCACATCCGACCGCGTCCTGGAGCTCCTGCCTTTCCTGCAGGCCTCCATCCCTCCCTCGATCCGAATCAGCGTTTCGCAGGACCGTACCACGACCATTCGCGCTTCCGTTCACGATATCGAGATAACCCTGGTCATCTCCGTCCTGCTCGTCATCCTCGTCGTCTTTGTCTTTTTGCGCAGTATTTGGGCCACCGCTATCCCCAGCATCGCCGTGCCTCTCTCGCTCATAGGCACTTTTGGCGTCATGTATCTGGCCGGCTACACCATCGACAATCTTTCGCTGATGGCTTTGACCATCTCGACGGGCTTCGTCGTGGACGATGCCATAGTGGTCATCGAAAACATCACCCGTTACCTGGAAAAAGGCATGGCCCCGCTGGAAGCCGCCCTCGAGGGCTCGCGGGAAATCGGCTTCACCGTGCTCTCCATGAGCACCTCGCTGGTCGCCGTTTTCATCCCCATCCTCCTGATGGGCGGCATTGTCGGCCGCATGTTCCGCGAGTTTGCCATCACCCTCAGCGCGGCTGTGGCGATCTCCATGATCGTCTCGCTCACGGTCACGCCCACCATGTGCGCCAAGCTGCTCAAAACTCACCAGAAGGGGAAAAAGCACAATTTCTTCTATAACGCCAGCGAGCGCGGATTTCAGGCGCTTTACGAAGCCTACGCCGGCAGCCTCCGCTGGGTCCTGGAACATCAGCGCCTGGTCTTGGGTGTTGCCCTCGGCACCGTTTGTTTGGCGATTTACCTTTACGTTGTCGTTCCCAAGGGCTTCTTCCCTCCGCAGGACACCGGCCGCTTGAACGGAAACGCCATCGGTCCCGAGGATATCTCCTTTCAGTCCATGCGGCAGAAGCTCACGCAGTACGTAGCCATCGTCCAGAGAGATCCAGCCGTGGATACGGTGGCCGGCTTTATCGGCCGGCCGAATATGGCCGGCCTCAATATCACCCTGAAGCCGCTGTCGGAGCGGAAAGTCACTGCCGATCAAGTCGTCAATCGCCTTCGGCCGCAGTTGGCGCGTGTCCCCGGCGCCAATCTGTTCCTTCAGGCTGTGCGCGACGTCCAGATCGGCGGCCGCATCGGCAACAGCGAATTTCAATACACCTTGCAGGGCGATAATATGAAGGACCTGCTGACTTATTCCCCGATCATGCTCCAGAGACTCCGCGCCCTTCCGGAGGTTCGCGACGTCAATACCGACCTGCAGAATCGCGGCCTGGAGGCCGGCCTGGTGATCGACCGCGAAACCGCGGGGCGCCTGGGGATCACCGCCAGCACGATTGATAACGTGCTCTACGATGCCTTTGGCCAAAGGCAAGTCTCCACCATCTACAAGGGCATCAATCAATACCACGTGGTTATGGAGATCGATCCGGATTTCCAGCAGGGCCCCACCGGACTGAACGATATTTACGTTGCCTCAACCGGCGGAGGATTCGCCCCGCTCAGCGCTTTTACCCATTACGCGTCTTCAAATACAGCGCTGGCCGTCGCCCACCAGGGCCAGTTTCCCGCCGTAACGTTCAGTTTTAACCTGGCTCCTAATGTCCCCTTGGGAGACGCCGTCACCGCCGTTCAAAAACTGGAGCGCGAAGTCGGCTTGCCCACCACCATCCATCCGGGCTTTCAAGGCACGGCGCAAGCCTTCCAGGACTCGCTGGCCAGCGAGCCTTACCTCATTCTCGCGGCCTTGGCCACGGTCTACATCGTCCTGGGCATCCTTTACGAGAACTACATCCACCCCATTACCATTCTCTCCACATTGCCTTCCGCCGGAGTGGGTGCCCTGCTTGCCGTTCTCGTCACTCATAGCGACCTCGATATCATCGCCCTGATCGGCATCATTCTCCTGATCGGTATCGTCAAGAAGAACGCCATTCTGATGATCGATTTCGCCATTCAGGCCGAACGCAACGAAAACAATAGCGCCGTGCAATCCATCTACGAGGCTTGCCTGCTCCGCTTCCGCCCCATCATGATGACCACCATGGCCGCGCTCTTCGGCGGCATTCCCATCGCCGTCAGCACCGGCAATGGCTCCGAACTGCGTCGTCCTCTGGGCATCGCCATTTGCGGCGGCTTGATCGTCAGCCAGATCCTCACTCTCTACACGACTCCGGTGATCTATCTTTATATGGACCGCTTCCGCGCCTGGGTAAGCGGTGGACGGAAGCTGCATCGCCTCGATACCTTGCCTTCTTCCGTCGCCCCCATCGATTCTGCCTCTGATTAGCGCCTCTGCCCTGATTTGGCGCCGGAGACTCCCGAGTTACTCCTCGGATGAACACCGCATCTGACTAAGAAGGTCAGGGCCAGGCACAACGTGCTATTTTTGTGAATGGGCGGGCTCACTCTTCCGCCCGTGGAACGCTCGTTCATTTGCGTACCGCCCGGGCCATAGCTCATGAATATCTCCGCGCCATTCATTCGCCGGCCTGTGGCCACCACCCTACTGACGATTGCCTTGTTCCTTTCGGGAGCGCTGGCCTACCGCTTGCTCGCCGTATCTCCTTTGCCGGACGTGGTTTATCCCGTCATTTTCGTCTCCGCGCAGTTGCCCGGAGCAAGCCCCGACACTATGGCCTCCGCCGTGGCCACCCCGCTCGAGCGCATGTTCGGACGCGTCGCCGGCATCACCCAGATGACCTCCATGAGCCAGATGGGCTCCACCTTTGTCATCCTGGTTTTCGATGTCAACCGCGATATCGATGGCGCCGCGCGCGATGTTCAGGCCGCCATCAACGCCGCTCGCGGACAATTGCCTTCGAATCTGCCCACCAATCCCTCCTGGCATAAGGTCAATCCCGCTGATGCGCCCATCCTCGTCCTCACGTTGACTTCCGAAACGGCCACCCAGCCGCAGATGTACGACGTCGCCCAATCCATCCTTGCCCAGAAGATTTCGCAGATCGCAGGCGTGGGACAAGTCACCGTCGGCGGCGCCTCGCTTCCCGCCGTCCGCGCGGAGATCAACCCGCTCCTGTTGAGCAACATGGGCATCGGCCTGGAGGACGTCCGCAGGGCCCTCGCCGGCGCCAACGCCAATCAGCCCAAGGGCGCTCTCGCCGATCGCCGCCACATGAGCGTCCTCGACGACAACGATCAGCTTTTCTTGGCCAAACAGTATGCTCCGCTGATCATCGCCTATCGCAAGGGCGCCCCGGTGCGCCTGTCGGATGTCGCCGAAGTCGTGGACGCCCAGGAGGACATGCGCAACGCTGGCTCCGTGAACGGCAGCACCTCCGTATTGCTGGTCATCAGCCGCCAGCCCCAAGCCAACATTATTGACACAGTGGACCGCGTCATGGCCGTCATGCCGCAGCTGCAAGCCTCCATTCCGCCTTCCATTCACCTCGGAGTCGGTATCGACCGCACCACCACCATCCGCGCTTCCGTCCACGACATCGAGGTAACACTGGTCATCTCCGTCTTGTTGGTCATCCTGGTCGTGTTCGCTTTTCTCCGCAGCGTTTGGGCCACCTCTATTCCCAGTATCGCCGTGCCTCTTTCTCTGGTAGGCACCTTCGGCGTCATGTACTTGGCCGGCTTCAATATCGACAATCTCTCCCTCATGGCCTTGACCATCTCCACCGGATTCGTCGTGGACGATGCCATTGTGGTGATGGAAAACATCACCCGTTATCTCGAAAAAGGCATGTCCCCGTTCGATGCGGCTCTCGAGGGCTCGCGCGAAATCGGCTTCACCGTCTTGTCCATGAGCACATCGCTCATCGCCGTCCTGTTTCCCATTCTCTTGATGGGCGGCTTTGTCGGCCGCATGTTCCGCGAATTCGCCGTCACGCTGGCTGTCGCCGTGGCCATCTCCATGGTCGTTTCGCTCACCACCACGCCCAGCATGTGCGCCAGGCTGCTCAGACGGGGGTCCGGGCGCCGCCACAACTTTCTTTACCGGTTGAGCGAATGCAGCTTCGAAGCGCTCCACTCCGCCTACGCCCGCAGCTTGCGCTGGGTCTTGCGGCACCAGCCGCTGGTCCTCGGCGTCACTCTCGCTACGCTTTTCCTCAACTTCTATCTCTATGTCATCGTTCCCAAGGGCTTCTTCCCCTTGCAGGACACCGGGCGTATCACCGGCTTGGCCGTGGGCAATGAGGACGTCTCTTTCCAATCCATGCGCCAGAAGTTCCTCGAATACGGCGCCGTGCTTCGCGCCGATCCCGCTGTCGACGTCGTTGCCGGCTTCACCGGCGGCCGCGCCGTGAACACCGCCCAATTCAATATCACTCTCAAGCCGCTCTCCGAACGCAAGGCCAGCGCGTTTGACGTGGTCAATCGCCTGCGCCCTAAGCTCGCCGCCATTCCCGGCGCCACCTTATACCTTCAGCCTTGGCAGGACATGCAGCTCGGCGGCCGCGTGGGCAACGGCGCCTTCCAGTACACCCTGCAGGGCGACAATCCAAAAGAGCTCATCTACTGGGCTAAGCAGCTGGAATCGAAATTGGCCCAGGTTCCCATCCTTCAGGATGTGAATACGGATCTACAGAACCACGGTTTGGAAGCCGGCCTGGTCATCGACCGCGATACCGCTAGCCGTCTGGGAGTGAATGCCAGCGCCCTGGACAATGTTCTCTACGACGCTTTCGGCCAGCGTCCCGTCTCGGTAATGTACAAGGGCATCAATCAATATCATGTGGTCATGGAAGTCGATCCCAAGTTCCGGCAGGATCCCCAGAGCTTCAAGAATATCTACGTCCCCACCAGTAAGGGCCAGCCCGTTCCGCTCAGCGCCTTTACCCATTACGAACCGTCTTCCACTTCGCTCCAGGTCAATCATCAAGGCATCTTCCCCGCCGTGACCATCACCTTCAATCTCGATCCCCATATTCCTCTGGGCAGGGCCGTCACCGAGATCCAAAACGCGGAGCGCGCCATCGGCATGCCCTCCAGCATCCAGGCCGGTTTTCAGGGCGCCGCCCAGGCCTTCAAGGATTCGCTCTCCACCGAGCCTATTCTCATTCTTGCCGCTCTGGGCACCGTCTATATCGTTCTGGGAATGCTCTACGAGAATTTCGTCCACCCCATTACCATCCTCTCCACCTTGCCCTCCGCGGGCGTCGGCGCCTTGCTGGCCATCCTCGTCACCGGCATTCAACTCGATATCGTCTCGTTGATCGGCATCATTCTGCTGATCGGCATCGTCAAGAAAAATGCCATCCTCATGATCGACTTCGCCATTCAGGCCGAACGCAACCAGGACAATAGCCCCGTCCAATCGATCTACGAAGCTTGCCTGCTGCGCTTCCGCCCCATCATGATGACCACCATGGCTGCGCTCTTCGGCGGCTTGCCCATCGCCCTCAGCCATGGCGACGGTTCGGAAATCCGTCGCCCGCTGGGCATCGCTATCTGCGGCGGCTTGATCGTCAGCCAGATGCTTACGCTCTACACCACTCCGGTAATCTATCTGTACATGGACCGCTTCCGCGCCTGGCTCAGCGGCGGCAAAAAGCTGCAGCGCCTCGACACCGTCCCCCGCGTCCCCCGCCCCGCCGGCTCCACCTCCGATTAATCAAGGCCGGTCATTTAACATTGGTTTACATACAATGTTAATCTAGGTTAACATTACTCCTCGATGTGTTGGGCCTCGTAAAACCATGCGGCCGCTCGCAATTGCCGCTCTGCTTTTTCTATCTGGGACGCTGACGGCACAAACACCTCCGCCAAGCGTTTGCGGGACCGTGCAAGATCAGACCGGCGCGGTTGTTAGGGGCGCGACAGCCGAGTTGAAGGCTAATAACATCCGCCTTGACAATACGACCGATGCGACCGGCCAGTTCTGTTTCAATCGCCTCGAACCCGGCAAGTACGAGCTCGCCGTTCGAGCCGCTGGCTTCCGAAATACTCAACAAGAGGTCGCCGTCCGTCCGGGTGAATCGGTTCATCTCAATGTTTCCCTCAGTCTTGAAACCGCCTCACAGCAGGTCACAGTCGCCGAAGGAGCCGCCGACCTGATCTCCCTCAATGTGGCCCAGACGGAGGTGGGCGCCGGGCTCATTCAAAATCTGCCCAGCGAGAGCGTGAACGCCGCATTGAGCTCCATCGTTACTCTCGCCACCCCCGGCGTTGCCGCCGATTCGAACGGCATTTTCCATCCTCTGGGCGAGCACGCGGAGACATCGTTTAGCGTCGATGGCCAGCCCATTTCGGATCAGCAAAGCCGGATTTTTTCCAACCAGATTTCGGCGAGCACGATTCAGGAAATGCGCACGATCCAAGGCGCTCCCCCCGCCGAATACGGCGATAAGACAAGCCTGATCGTTGATGTCACCACGCGTTCCGGCTTAAACGCCGGCAAGAAGAGCGGTACTGTCTCCTTGGGTTACGGTTCATTTGACACGCCAAGTGCGAGTGCAAAATTTGCCTCAGGCACGAAATCCTTCGGGAATTTCATCGCAGTGGACGGGATAGACAGCCATCGTTTCCTGGATGCGCCGGAGTTCCGGCCGCTTCACGCCCTCGGCAATGCGGAAAACGTATTTGATCGCTTTGACTGGCGGCCGAGCGACGTAACCTCGCTGCACTTCAACATCTCCGCCGCAGATTCGTGGTTTCAAGTTCCCAACACTTACGATCAGGAATCGGCTGCGCAAGACCAGCGCCAGCGGATGTCCAGTTTTAATGCGGGGCTCGCATTTTCCCGCCTCCTCAGCCCCTCTCTCTTGTTCACAGCGAACACATGGGCAAGGCAAGACCGTGTGCATTACCTGCCATCTGCGGACCTGTTTTCTGACCAGCCGGCCACACTCTCTCAATTTCGAACGTTAACGAGCGCCGGGATCCGAAGTGACGTTACCTATTCCCGCGGACGCCATACCGCAAAGGCCGGTGTGCAAGTGCAGATCACGCCTCTATCTGAAAACTTTGCAACTGGGCTGACTGATCCGGCCTTCAATTCTCCATGCTCCGATGGGAACGGAGTTCCCGTGCCTGATCCCTCGTTGCGGTCCCCGGGCCAATGCGGCGCGTTCGGCTATTCGCAAAATGTCTCCTTTGAATCCGCCCTCTTGCCGTACGACCTTACGCGTTCGGGCACCTTATTTCGATTTCACGGCGCGGCAACAATCTATGAAGAGAGCGCCTATCTTCAGGACAGCATCAAACTCGGACAGCTTAACCTGAATCTCGGTTTGCGCAGCGACTACTACGACGGGTTGAGCAAGTCTTCTGGGATTCAGCCGCGTGTAGGTATCGCTTATCAGGTGCAACCTACCAATAGCGTCCTTCACATCTCGTATGCCAGAGTGTTCTTAACGCCCTATAACGAAAACCTGATCCTCTCCAGCGCAACGGGGGCGGGAGGGCTTGCGAATGGATCATTGGGGGCGGAGACCGTCCAACCGCTCACCCCGGCGCGCCGTGGTCAGTACAACGTTGGCCTGGAACAACAGGTTGGCGCGAAATTCAACGTTCAGGTGGAGTACTTTTGGAAGTTTACAAACGGCGCTTATGATTTCAACGCCATCCTGAATACTCCGTTGAATTTCCCAATCCAATTTCGAAAGTCGAAAATCGACGGCGCTCTTGTACGTTTGACTCTTAACAACGTTCATGGCTTTAGCGCCTTTAGCGTTCTCGGACACAGCCGGTCGCGTCTCTTTGGCCCCGAAATCGGAGGCATTAATTTGGGGGCGGCGTACCAGCCCGTCGCCCGGCCTGACCACGACCAGGAAATCGAGCAGACGACTAACCTCCAGTACCAATTCTCGGAAAGAAATTTTCGGGGCCTTTGGTTGGGATTGACCTGGCGTTTTGATAGTGGGCTCGTCGTGGTTAGTGTTCCGGACTTCGCGACGGCGCTTACCCTTACAGGCGACCAACAACAGGAGATTGGGCTCTATTGTGGAAATCTTTATGCCACCATCAGCGAGCCGCTGCGGACCTGTAGCTCATCGAGTTACGGCGCCGCTCTGATCCGAATTGTTCCCCCCGGCACTTACAATCCCGATACGAATCCGTCCCGCATCATGCCACGGTATCTTTTCGATATCGCTCTCGGTACCGATAGCCTTTGGAAGAGAGACAGCCAATCTTTAGGCGGAAAGATTACTGTCGTAAACGTGACGAACAAGACTGCGCTTTACAATTTCCTTTCCAATTTTTGTGGGACTCACTTCG
>Ga0335077_10002767_pt1 | contig 21034 bp, 18 predicted proteins | sample Lox_Sample_31_FD_207151 | JGI IMG/M metagenome (GOLD analysis project Ga0335077, IMG submission 207151) | Soil microbial communities from Loxahatchee National Wildlife Refuge, Florida, United States - Lox_Sample_3.1 | ecosystem: Environmental > Terrestrial > Soil > Wetlands | place: USA...
AGCATCTTGTCCTCCACGGTGCGCTGGATAGCCGGCGCTTTACGCCGCACCGCGCTTCCGTTAAGCTACAAACTTCCGTGCCTGTCTCCCAGACCAGTTCCCGAGCCGTCTACGCCGCGCTGAAATCCTGCGGCATAGGCCTCGTCTCGGCTCTCCCCGAAACCTGGCTCGTCCACCTCATCCGCATGGCGGAAGACGACCCCGCGATGGTCCTGGTCCGCCTGGCCAAAGAAGAGGAAGGCGTGGGCGTCTCCGCGGGCGCCTACTTCGCCGGCGTCAAGTCCGCCATGCTGATGCAGAACCACGGCTTCCTCGCCAGTATCAACGGCATCGTGAGCTTCGCCCAGCTATACCGGGTCCCCCTGCTCATGCTCATCAGCTACCGCGGCCACTTCGGCGAGCGCGACCCCTGGCAGATCCAGGGCGGCGGTGCCACTGAGCCGGTTCTCCGCGCACTCGGCATTCCGTACTGCTTCCTCGACGACCCGGCCACCGTCGCCAGGCGCGTCGAACAGGCGCAAACCTGGGCATATGCCGGCCTTCACCCCGCCGCACTCCTGTTGACGCGCGACCTCATGTGGGAGGACGCCTGATGCAGCGCATCGAATGCCTCCGCGCCGTCTATTCGCGCCTCGAATCTTGCCTCGTGGTCACCAATATGGGCGCGGTCGCCAGCGAGCTCCAGTCCATTGGCCACCGTCCGAACTTCTTCTACCTCCAGCACGCCATGGGCCTGGCTTCCTCCATGGGACTCGGCCTCGCGCTCTGCCTGCCGCATCAAAAGATCGTGGTCCTCGATGGCGATGGTTCCGTCCTCATGAATCTCGGAGGTCTGACGACGCTCGCCCGCTACCGCCCCGCTAATCTCGTCCACGTCGTCTTCGATAACGAAAGCCTGCTCTCCGTGGGCGGCTTCCCCACCGCGACCTCCACCGGCGCCGACCTCGAAGCCGCTGCCCGCGCTGCCGGCATCGCGCGCGCCGCCACCGCGCGCACCGTCGGCGAGTTCACCTCCTCCTTTCACGCCGCGCTCGAATCCAATGAGCTGGTTTCGATCGTCGCCAAGGTGGAAGCCGTCGGGCCCAAGACCTACGTCACCGACCTCGCCCTGCTCGAAAACCGCTTCCAGTTCCACCGCCACATTGCCCGACTGAAGGGAACATAATCATGGCCGGCGTCCTCTCCGAACTCGTTGCCTGTCTCAACAGCGGCTCGCTCCGCGTCGTCGATCTCACCCAGCCGCTCAGCCCGCAGACCCCGCTCCTTCCGTTGCCGCCGCAGTGGCCCAACACTCCGGCATTCCGCATCTGGGAAATCTCCCGCTACGACGAGCGCGGCCCCGCCTGGTACTGGAACGGGTTCGAGACCGGCGAGCACACCGGCACGCACTTCGACGCGCCCATCCACTGGGTCAGCGGCAAAGACCTGCCCGGGAACAGCGTCGACCGCATCCACCCGCGCAAGTTCATCGGCCCCGCGTGTGTCATCGACGTCACCGCCGACGTGCAGCGCGACCCCGATTTCCTGCTCACCATCGATCGCGTCGAGCGCTGGGAATCCGAGCACGGCCGCATTCCCGCCGGCGCCTGGCTCCTCCTTCGCACCGGCTGGTCTGCGCGCTCCGATCCCGAACAGTACATCAATCTCCACGCCGACGGCCCCCACACGCCCGGCTTCGTAAAGGAGTGCTCCGAGATGCTGGCCGGCGACCGCGATGTCCTCGGCGTCGGGGTCGAAACCGTCGGGACCGACGCCGGCCGCGCCGCCACCTTCGACCCGCCCTTCCCGAATCACTACGTCATGCACGGCAGCGGCAAGTTCGGCCTCGCCGGCCTCTGCAATCTCGATCAGCTCCCTCCCACCGGCGCCGTGGTCATTGCCGCCCCGCTCAAAATAGTGAATGGCTCGGGCAGCCCTCTCCGCGTGATAGCCATCACGCCGCCGCCGGTACTATCGACGCCCACTGCTCTTGGCTCGTAGCTCCTGCTGTTGACTCCTCCATCGTCTTCCCCTCCGTCACCCAAACGCGATACAATACCTCTTGGAGTCGTCGAAGCAGACCAGTGGGCGAGAGCCCACTTTTTTGTTGGTATGAACGAAACGGTAGCGTCCAGAATCGAAGAGGTGGCGCAACGCGTGGCGCAGTCCGAAGGGCTGGAAGTGGTCGAAGTCGAAGTCAAAGGCGGCGGCGGGGAACGTCTCGTCCGCATCGCCATCGACAAGCCCGCCGGCGTCACCCACGCCGATTGCGAGCTCGTCTCGCAGCAGGTCGGGACCATCCTCGACGTAGAAGATCTGGTGCCGGGGGGACGTTACACGCTCGAAGTCAGCTCGCCCGGCCTCGAAAGAAAGCTGCTCAAACCACAGGACTACCAACGATTTCAAGGCAAGAAAGCCAGCATCACGCTGCGCGAAGCGGTCGAGGGGCAGAAACACTGGGAGGGCACGCTCGCGGGATTCCAGGACGGGGTCGTATCCCTGGATACCAAGCCGGGGAGTAGGATCCGGTTTCCGTTCGAGCAGGTGCTCAAGGCTCGCCTGAAGTTCGAGTGGTAAACTAGCCGGGCAAACCAACCAAGCGAAATCTTTATTGGAACGACGAGGGTACTTTGGAAACGATTTTTCAATCCATCGAGACACTGAGCAAGGAAAAAGGCATCGACCCGGAGATTGTCTTCGAGGCCGTCCGCGATGCCATGCTGATCGCCGCCCGCAAACACTACCGCACCAATGAAGATTACATCGCGGAGATCGAACCTAAGGGCGGCATGAAGCTCTACGCCGTCAAGAAAGTCGTCGAGGCCGTCGAAGACCCGGTCCACGAAATGAACCTCTCCGAGGCCCGCCGCGTCGACCCCGCCGTGGAAGTCGGCAGCGAGGTCCGCATCCCTAAAAATACCGACGCCCTGGGCCGCATCTCCGCCCAGACCGCCAAACAGGTCATCTTCCAGAAGGTTCGCGAAGCCGAGCGCGAGACCGTTTTCCAGGAATACTCCGGCCGCGCCGGCGAGCTCGTCAACTGCACCATCAAGCGCGTCGAAGGCCCGGACTACATCCTCGACCTCGGCAAGACGGAGGCCAAGCTCCCCAAAAAGGAGCAATCGCGCCTGGAAAGCTACAGCGTCGGCGACCGCGTGCGCTGCGTGATCAAGCTCGTCGACAAGTCCGCCAAGGGACCCGGCGTCCTCGTCTCCCGCGCCGCGCCCGAGCTCGTCATGCGTCTCTTCGAGCAGGAAGTCCCCGAGATCTACGACGGCACGGTCCAGATCAAAGGCTGCGCCCGCGAAGCCGGCGAGCGCACCAAGATCGCCGTGCAGAGCCGCGACCGCGACGTCGATAGCGTCGGCGCGTGCGTCGGCATGAAGGGCATGCGCGTGCAATCCATCATCCGGGAGTTGCGCGGAGAGAAGATCGATATCATCGAGTACAACGAGGACCCGGTGGCCTTCGCCACCCACGCTCTCAGCCCCGCCAAGGTCAGCCGCATCACCGTGCTCGACGCGCTCGAAAAGCACATGGAAGTGATCGTCGACGATTCCCAGTTGTCGCTCGCCATCGGCAAAAAGGGGCAGAACGTCCGTCTCGCCGCCAAGCTGCTCGCCTGGAAGATCGACATCAAGAGCGAGGAAGAGAAGCGCCAGGAAGTGGAATCGCAGATGGCCGCCCTCGTGGCGCCCGGCGCGCCGGTCAGTGTTCTCATCGATTACGGCGTCGGCGAGAAGCTGGTCGAAAAACTCGTGGAAGCCGGCGTCGGGACCATCGAGAAACTCGGCGGCATGACCCCCGAGCAGCTCGAAGAGATCCCCGGTGTCGAGCCTGATGCCGTGGGCAGCATTCAGGTAGCGGTGAACCAGTATTACAGCCAGTTCGAGGAGCAGCCGCCGCCCGAAGAAGCGGTCGCCGAAGCCGAACCGGCGCCCGTCGAAGAGCCCGCTGTGGACCAGGAGCCGCCGCTGGAAGAGCCCGCGGTAGAAGAACCGGCAGTGGAAGAACCCGTTCCGGTGGACGACGCAGCCTCCGCAACCCCCGACCCCGGCGCCGAAGGCGCCCCGGAGCAGTCTGCTAACATAGAGGACACGGGTACTCCTCCAGTTCAGGGCGACGGTACGGGTTCGCCAGAGCATCCCGGTCCCGAGAAACACGGTGAGGGCAGCGGCGAGTAGCCGTTGCCAGGCGGATTGAGAAGGACAGCTTTCTCCTTATGAAGAAGATTCGCATTAACGAGCTGGCCCGCGAGCTGGAAGTCAAGGCTCACGAGATACTGGACCGGCTCCCGGAACTGGGCGTCACCGAAAAGAAGACGCACTCCAGTTCCATCGATGAAGACGTGGCCATCAAGCTGCGCCGGCTTTTCGGCTTCGACGTACCGGACCTCGAGCCTTCTGCGTCCGAGCCTCAGGAGACCGCGCCCGCACAGGCCGCCGTCGAAGCCCCCGCCGCTCCGGGAACACCGGCGGCGCAGGCCGCGGCCCCGGTGGAAGAAAAACCTGCCGAAACCGCGCCTGCCGCTCCCGAGGAAAAGTCGCATCCCGAGGAGTTGGCGCGCCCCGGCGCGCCTGCCGCGGCGCCCATCCGTCCACCGTTGGCCACTGGGAAACCGATCCATCCGCCGCTGGGCGGCGTCACACCCGCCGCTCCCCTGAAGCCTGCTGTTCCTCCTCCGCCCGCGCATCCGGCTGCGCCCGCTCCACCGGCGGCCGTGTTTGCACCCGGGCGCCCCGTGGTGCCAGTGGCCAAGCCGCTTCCCACCGGTCCGAAGCCGGGTCAGGTGTTGTCAGGTCCCAGGCAGCCCATGCCTGCCGCAGCCGCGCCTGGCACGCCGGCGCCCCGTCCGTCGGTCGCACCCAGGATGCCCGCGGCGCCCGCGCGTCCCGCCCACGTGACCGCGCCCGGCAGCCCCGAAGCCCAGGCGCCGCAGAGAACTCTCGCCGGACAGCCCGTCGCCCGCCCGGTGGTGCCCCCGCGGCCGGATTTGGCTGCCAAGCTGGCGGCGCCTCGGCCCGCCATGCCCGAGCCGCCGCGGCCAGGCGTTCCGCGCGCTCCCAGCACTCCCACCCCCGGCCAACCCATCTACCGCGGACCCATCCGTCCGGGCCAGCCAATGGTCACCCGCCCGGGCGTTCGCCCCGGCGTAGCTCCCGGACGCCCCGGCGGTCCGCGCCCGCAGCATCCCACGTCGCGCGGCCGGCTCGAGCCCGGACTCGCGCCTCCCGCGGGTCCCGAGACCCCGTCCCGCGGCCGTCCCGGTGACAAACGCCCCACTCGCCAGCAGCCCAGGGAGCGTGCCGAGGTCGAAAAGGTCCTGCGCCCGCAGCGCCGGCAGGTCGAAACCGGCCCGCCGCCCATCAACCGCGAGATCACCATCTCCGAAGGCATCACCGTCAAGGAGCTGTGTGAAAAGCTCGACGTGAAGGCCGCCCTCGTCATGAAGAAGCTCATGGACCGTGGCATCTTCGTGGCCATCAACCAGACGCTCAATGCCGAGCTCGCCACCGAAGTCTCTCGCGAATTCGGCGCCTCCACCGCCACCGTCAGCTACGAAGAAGAGGCCATGCAGGCCGTGGAAGAGAAGGAGGACGCGAAGGACCTCGTCAAGCGCGCCCCCGTGGTCACCATCATGGGCCACGTCGATCACGGCAAGACCTCGCTCCTCGACGCCATCCGCGAAGCCAACGTCGCCGCGCGCGAAGCCGGCGGCATCACTCAGCACATCGGCGCCTACCAGGTCGAGATGAACGGCCGCAAGATCGTCTTCATCGACACCCCCGGCCACGAAGCTTTCACCCGCATGCGCGCCCGCGGCGCCAAGGTCACCGACATCGTCATCCTGGTGGTTGCCGCCGACGACGGCGTCATGCCTCAGACCCTGGAAGCCATCGATCACGCCAAGGCCGCCGGCGTTCCGATCATCGTGGCCATCAACAAAATCGATAAGCCCGATGCCCAGCCCGAGCGCATCAAGCAGCAGCTCGCCGATCGCGGCCTGCTCGCCGAAGATTGGGGCGGCGATACCGTCATGGTGCCCGTCTCCGCCCGCACGCAGCAGAACCTGGAACTGCTCCTGGAAATGATCCTGCTCGTCGCCGACATGCAGGACCTTAAGGCCAACCCCGGCCGGCCCGGCACCGGAACCGTCATCGAAGCTCAGTTGGACCGTGGACGCGGTCCCGTGGCCACCGTGCTGGTGCGCAACGGAACGCTCTCCGTCGGCGATTTCTTCATCTGCGGCGCCGTCTTCGGCAAGGTGCGCGCCATGCTCAACGACCGCGGCACGCAGGTCCGCAAGGCGGAGCCCGCCACTCCCGTCGAAGTCCTCGGCCTCGATTCGCTCCCCGAAGCCGGCGACGATTTCCAGGTCGTCACCGATACCGCCAAGGCGAAGCAGATCGTCAACTTCCGCGATCAGAAAGCCAAGGAAGCCGCGCTCGCCAAGAGCTCGCGCCTCACCCTCGAGCAGCTTCACAAGCAGATGCAGGCCGGCGACGTCAAAGAGCTGCCCATCATCATCAAGACCGACGTGGGCGGCTCCGCCGAAGTCCTCACCGAGACCTTGCAGAAGCTCTCCAACGACAAGGTCAAGATCCGCGTCATCCACTCCGGCGTCGGCGCCATCAACGAAAGCGACGTGCTGCTGGCATCGGCCTCGAACGCCATCATCATCGGCTTCAATGTGCGCCCCGAGCGCAACGCCACCGCGCTCGCCGAGCAGGAAAAGGTCGACGTCCGCCTGCACACGATCATTTACAACCTCACTGACGAGATCAAGCGCGCTATGACGGGCCTCCTCGAACCGGTGTTCAAAGAGGTCTACAAGGGCAAGGCTGAAGTGCGCGAGACGTTCCGCATCAGCAAGGTCGGCAACGTCGCCGGTTGCCAGGTGCTCGACGGCGTCATTACCCGCGACAGCGAGGTGCGCCTCCTCCGCGACAACGTCGTGGTCCATACCGGCAAGGTCTCCTCCCTCCGCCGCTTCAAGGACGATGTCAGCGAAGTCAAGAGCGGCATGGAATGCGGCATCACCCTGGAGAACTTCGGCGACGTCAAGCAGAACGACATCATTGAGGCGTTCGTCACCGAGCGCGTCGCCACCGAGGTCTTCGCGTGAAAACAGGGGTTGGGGGTAACGGGTCGGGGGCCGGCGGGCCGAAGGCCCACTGGCGAAGACGTGAAGCCGCACCACCCCGACCCCTGACCCCTGACCCCCGGCCCCTGTTCCTATGGCGGCTATCGGAGTTCTGACTCTCGAGCTGCGGCTCGAAGAAGCGCACTCGCTCAAGGAAAAGCGCCACGTGGTGCAAAGCCTGAAAGACCGCCTGCGCCACAAATTCAACGTGGCTGTCGCCGAGATTGCCAACCAGGAAACCTGGCAGCGCGCAACCGTCGCCGCCGTCACCGTCTCCGGTGACCGGCTCTTCGCTGAAAAGGTCCTCCAGAGCGTGGAAGACGAAGCCGCCGCGATTCTGGGAGGAGTGCTGACGGACACCGCAGTGGAGTGGATGGAGTGAGACCGGGAGTCGGGAGTGGAGCCAGACCGTCATTCTGGCTCCCGGGTCCCGGCTCCTGATCTCCCGCACCTATGGATGAGCGAAGAACATTACGCGTCGCCGAAGCCCTCCGCGAGGAGCTCTCCGAGCTCATCGGCTTCGAACTCGACGACCCGCGCCTGGTCGGTGTCGAGATAACCGAAGTCCACGTCAGCCACGATGCCCGGCACGCTGGCGTGCGGGTCGCCGTCCGCGGCGATGAACACGCGCAAAATCAGGCACTTGCCGCCCTCACGCACGCCGGCGGCTACCTCCGCCGCGAGCTCGCCGGACGCCTCCAGCTCCGGCATGTCCCCGAGCTGCATTTCGAGCGCGACAAGAATCCCGATGTCGAGAGCCGCGTCGAGTTCCTCCTCCGGCGGGCGAAAAAATCTCGCGCCCGGGAAGAAAACCAGCCCTAAAGTGAAACAGAATGTGTTAGTTTTGTTTTTGTTGGCGGCATTGGCCTCCCCGGCGGAAACCCTGCGCCTGGAAAAGAGCGCCGACGCCATGGGCTCGACCTTTTCCGTCGTCTTGTATGGCGACGACCGGATCCTCCTGGAGGCGGCGGCCGACGCGGCCCTGGATGAGGTTCGGCGGCTTGACGAACTGCTCTCGAACTACAAGCCGGACAGCGAATGGAGCCAGGTGAACAAGACCGCCGCGGTGAGACCCGTGCGGGTTTCGCCGGAGTTGTTCCGGCTTCTTGCCGATTGCTCGGAATACAGCCGGCAGAGCGAAGGTGCGTTCGATATTACGGTGGGCCCGTTGATGAAGGTTTGGGGGTTCTACAAAGGTACCGGCCACTTGCCCCACAAGCCGGAGATCCAGGCCGCCCTCACCAGGGTGGGCTATCGGCATATGCATCTCGATGCCGCGGCTCAGACCGTCTGGTTCGACCGTCCGGGTGTGGAAATGGACCCCGGCGGCATCGGCAAAGGATATGCCGTGGACCGCATGGTGGAAATCTTGAGAAAAATGGGCGTCCGCTCGGCGCTGGTCGCCGGGTCGGGTAGCAGCATCTACGGAATCGGGGCGCCGCCCGACGAGTCTCAAGGCTGGACGGTCAAGATCAAGGACCCCTGGGATTCGACCAGGAATCTCGCCGAAGTCCGCCTCAAGGACATGTCGATGTCGACCTCGGGCAGCTACGAGAAGTTCTTCCGCGCCGAGGGCCGCATCTGGGCGCACATCATGGACCCGCGCACCGGCTATCCGGCGCAGGGCAGCGTGTCGGTTTCGGTGGTCGCGCCACGCACGATCGATAGCGAGGCGTGGGCCAAGCCGTACTTTGTGAATGGCCGCCAGTGGGCGGTGAAGCACCGGCCGAAAGATTTTCAGGTGTTTTTTTGCGAAGACCGGCCGGAGAAGCAAGACAGGATGAATAAGCCATGCGCGTGGCTCCAATGACAAGCCGTTTCCTCGACGCCTGCCGGCGGCGCCCCACCGATGTCCGGCCCGTGTGGTTCATGCGGCAGGCAGGCCGCTACCTCAAACAATATCGCCAGATTCGCGATCGCCACGGGATCCTCGAGATCTGCAAGCGCCCCGACCTCGCCAGCACGGTCACGCTCCAGCCCGTCGAGTTGCTCGATGTGGACGCCGCCATCATCTTCGCCGACCTGCTCCTGCCCGTCGAACCCATGGGGCTCAAGCTGCGCTACGAAAAAGGCGAAGGCCCGGTCATCGGAAACCCGGTGCGCACCTCCGACGACGTCGATTCGCTCGCCACCACCAATACCGACGACCTCGGCTACGTCGGCGAGGCTATCGCCATGGTGGTCCGCGCCCTGGCCGGCAAGGTGCCCGTCATCGGCTTCGTCGGCGCCCCGTTCACCATGGCCAGCTACATGATCGAAGGAGGAGCCTCCCGCAATTTCATCCGCACCAAGAAACTCATGTACAGCGACGAGACCCTCTGGCGCCGCCTCATGGGCAAGATCGTCGATGTCCTGGCCCCCTTCGCCCATCTGCAGGTCGCCGCCGGCGCCCGCGCCATCCAGGTCTTCGATAGCTGGGTGGGAGCCCTCGGCTCCGACGACTACGTCCGTTTCGCCGCGCCCTACTCGCGCGCCCTCATCGAGCGCATCCGCTCCACTGGCGCTCCCGTCATCCACTTCGGCACCGGCGCCAGCGGCTTCTTCCGCGAGCTCCATGCCGCCGGCGGCGACGTCATGGGCGTCGATTGGCGCATCAATATCGACCAGGCGTGGATGGATATCAGCTACCGCTCCGCCATCCAGGGAAATCTCGATCCGGTGGCGCTCTTCGCGCCCCTCCACGAGCTTCGCACCAAGGTCCACGAACTCCTCAAGCGCACGGGCACGCGGCCTGGACATATCTTCAACCTCGGCCACGGCATCCTGCCCGAAACTCCCGTGGAGCACGTCAAGGCCGTGGTCGAACTGGTCCGCGAATTCCGGCCGTGAGCCGGACGATAATCGTTGGCGGCGGAATCAGCGGACTCGCCGCGGCCTACTACCTCGCCAGGTCCGGCCAGCCCTCCACCATCGTCGAATCCCGCCCGCGCCTCGGCGGAGTGATTCAGACCGAGCACGTCGATGGCTGCACCATCGAGGCCGGTCCCGACAGCTTCCTCTCGATCAAGCCCGCGGCCCTCGAACTCATCCGTGACCTCGGCCTCGCCGGCGACGTGATCGGCTCCAACGACCACCTGCGCGTCACCTTCGTCAAGAAAAACGGCCGCCTCGTGCCCCTTCCCGATGGCCTGATGATGATGGTGCCCACCAAAATCCTGCCGCTGCTCACCACCAGCCTGGTCAGCCTGGGCACCAAGGCGCGCATGGGAATGGAGCTGCTGCGCGCCCCGAAGGTCCGCGCCGAAGACGAGTCCGTCGCCGATTTCGTCCGCGAGCACTACGGCCAGGAAGCCGTAGACTACCTTGCCGAGCCGCTCCTCAGCGGCATCTACGGCGGCGATCCGCGCCGGCTCAGTGTCACCGCCGTGCTGCCGCGCTTCGTCGAGCTGGCTGCAAAGTATGGCAGCCTGACCCGCGGTGTCCTTGCCATGCGCGCTCAGGCCCCCAAAGGCCGCGAGGCCGCGCCCCTCTTCCGCACCCTGAAGGGCGGCCTTGGCCAGATGGTGGACGCAATTCAGGCCTTCATTCAGGCGAAGACCGAAGTCGTGCAAGGCCGCGCCGAAACGATCGAGCGCTGCGACGCCGGCTATCGCGTGCGCCTCTCGGGCCAGTGGATCGATGCCGGCCGCGTCGTGGTTGCCTGCGAGGCTCACAGCGCCGGGCCCCTCGCCAGCGACCTGGATCCCCGCCTCGGCGAGCTGCTTGCCGCTGTGCCCTACAGCTCCTCCATGACCGTCGCGATGGGCTATGACGCCGCCGGCTTCGCGCGCCTCCCCGTTGGCTTCGGCTTCCTCGTGCCCAAGAAGGAGCGCCGCCGCCTGGTTGCCTGCACCTGGGTAGGCACGAAGTTCTCCAACCGCGTCCCCGAAGGCAAAGTGGTCGCGCGCTGCTTCCTCGGCGGGATGGAAGACGCCGGCGTGCTGTCGGAATCTGACGACGCAATCGTCGCCGCCGTCACCCAAGAGCTCCGCGACATCGCCGGAGTCACCGCGCGCCCCCGCTTTACGCGCATCTCCCGCTGGCCGAACTCGATGGCGCAGTACACCGTGGGCCATCCGGCCCGGCTGGCCGAAATCGAATCCCGCGTGGCGGCGCTCCCAGGCCTGCATGTCGCAGGCAACGCGTATCAGGGCATCGGCATCCCCGACTGCATCCGCATGGGCCGCGCCGCCGCCGAAAAAATCCTCGCGACCCGTCCGTAGCACGTCCCTGCCGGCCCTTCAAATCCCAGCCCCGACCCTCAACCGCACCATGGACATCACACGCAACGTGTCAGCCATAAACATCCCCCACTTCTGTTTCAGGCTTCGACCATGCTTCATGCCTCGAAACAGCGGGTATGACTCCATCAGTCCGATGCGCTCGTCCCAGCGCTCGAGTTCCCTTGCATCCTCGATCGACCAGACCAGCGCGGCACTCTCGCTCATGCCCCCGGCGCGAATCACGCGTTGGTTCGCGATCCTCAGGCCCGTCGCGGAACAGGCATCGAACAGCAGCTCTCCTGCCGGAATGGCTCCCGCAATCGTCTTTAGAAACGCCCTGAGACGGTCTTCCGGGATGTAATACAGGACGCCCAACGCCGCGAAGAACATCGGACGGCCCCGGTCTACGGATTCCAGCCAGCTCGTTTCGAGCAGGGACGAAGCGAGGAACCGCCGCCGCTCGCTCTCGTGGATGAACCTCCGCCGCAGGCCGATCACGTCGGGCAGGTCCAGGTCGAACCAGCGCACGCGCCCGTTATCGACTCGCTCGAAAGTGGTGTCCAGCCCACAGCCGAGGTTCACCACCGTTGCGTCGGGACACCGCGCCAGGAACTCTCGCACGGTCCGGTCGGTATGCACGCAGCGCACCACCCACGCCATCTGCGTGATCGGACTCATCCCGGCCGCAATCGTCGAAAAGTCATAGCCAATCTCGCCGGCAATCCGCACCGCGGTCTCATCGACGAGCATGGGGTGCGGCTTGCGGCTCTCGACTGCCCGCCCCCAAAGCGGCAGAAGCAGAGTCTTCTGCACGCTCCCTAAATCGGCAACCTGCATTTACAGATCTCCAGGTCCGATTATATCGCCGGCTGCCGGAGCCGCCGCCGGCACGCTTAACGGATTCTGCTGAACCGCACATCCCAGGCGCGGTCGTCACCCGCGCTGAGTCCGGTGACATTCCCGTCCGCGCCTCGCAGGAAACGGATCGCGGTCCCCTGCATCAGGAACGCGTCGCGGAACGTGGGCCGCAGCCTGATCGGTGCATTCGATCCGATCGCCAGAGTCAGCTCCCCGCCTTTGGCGGCTACGAACAGCGTGGCGTCCGTCTCGGGGCTCGTGTACCATCCTGCTAGCGATGCCAGCTCCGATACCGGCGGGTTCGCGGGCTGAACACGCTCGTAAACCATCTCGCCGTCCGGGGTCACAACGCGAAGACCTTCGCCTTCGAACACGAACTGTCGGTCGCCGGCCGAGAAACTGCCGGCTCCGGTAGGAACCAGTTGTATGGCGCCCGGATCCATAATCAGCTTGCCCTCTCTGACCCGCAGCTCGGCCACGGTGTTGTCGCGAACCTTGCGATACATCCCCGCCCGCTCCCCGAGGTTCGCCGGATCCGTCGCCATCGGCGCCGCCTTTGCCGCCGGCGCCGCGCCGGTCCACAATCGCGCCACCTCCCGGCCGAGCTGCGCGGGATTCGCCTGCGCCGAATTGCACATCACCGCCACCGAGACCGCCTGGTCGGGATAACGTCCCAGCCAGGTGCGATAGCCTCCCGTGGAGCCGCCGTGCGCTACCTCGCGAATTCCGTCGACGGTGCTCACCACGAGCCCCTTGGCATACGTGATCGTCTTCCCGTCGCTCAAGGTCGCGGGAGTCTCGAGCGACTTCACCAGTTCCCGACCCCCGACCTTCGCATGCGTGAAATTCTCGTTCCACAAGATCCAGTCGCCGACAGTGCTCAACATTCCCCCGGCGCCAATAATGTTCTCGATGGGCGTCTGCTGAATCCAGCCGCCGCCGGACGCCCGGCCGTAAGCCAGCGCCCGGTTGGGCACCACCGCGCGAAAATCGTCCCGCCAGCGGGTGTGCGTCATGTGCAAAGGCTCGAAGATGGCTTCGCGGGTGAAATCCTGGAACGTCTTCCCGTTCGCCAGCGCGCGTTCGATCAGGATCGTCGCGATGTTGAAACCGGTATTGGTGTAGCTGTAGGCCGTGCCTGGCGTGAAGTTGAGGGCGTGCTGCTTTGAGGCCATGCGGAGCAGGTCCTGATTGCTGAGGACATGAGTTCCCTCGGCGGTTCCCGAGAATGACGCCAGAAGGCGCCATTCCCGCAGACCGCTCACGTGGCTCAGCACGTGCCGTATGGTCAGCGGGGTGTCGTAATCGGGAATCTCCGGAAGGTACTTCCGCAGCGGATCGTCGAGCGAAATTCTGCCTTGCTGGGCCAGCAACAGCAGCGCGGTCGCTGTGAACTGCTTCGCCACCGACCCGCTCTCGAACACCGTCTCCGCCGTGAGCGGCACGTTGCGCTCCAGGTCCGCCATGCCGTAGCCGGATTTCAGTACCGCATCCCCGCGGTAGGCCACGGCCACGGCGCACCCAGGTGTGTGGGTGTTGAAGCCGCCGAAGATCCGGTCGACTTGCGCCTCTCTGGATTCCACCGGTTGCGCCCGCAGGGCAGCGGCAGCCATCACCATCAGTACCAGCGTTCGCGACATGATGTGCCATGCTACCACCTTCGCCGCGGGTCAATCCGGACGGAACACGTCACCGGCGGACAATCCTGGAATGCCGGTATGAGACGATCCTGAGTGCCTCTTCGTATCGTGCCTGCCGTACGTTCTGCAAGAGCTGCTCCCGATGCACCCTGCCAAAGAGGGCCTTTATCCGCTGATCCGTCAGGTTGACTTCGCCCGCCCAGATACGGCGGTGAAAGTCTCTGTATTCGGGAACGGTCTCGCTCCAATCGATTGGCCTGGCCGCGGAACTCAGGAAAAGGAAACCCATGGCGTAGAACATGTGCGCGACCTGCCGCATGAGGAAGAACCGGGCCGCCTGGTATGGATCGGGCGGCTCTCCAAAATATTCTCGAAGATAGGCTCTATCCTCGGCCTCGTTGCTGACCAGCAGATTCGCAACTACCGCCAGGTCGGCGTACCGGTCGTTCAGGAAAGCGGCTTCCCAGTCCACCAGCCATACGCGCTGTCCGTCGAAAAGAATGTTGTCCGGCTTGAATAGATCGTTGTGACTCGACACCATGTCCGGATCGTGGCGCGGATAAGCCGCGGCCAGTCGCGAGTGCAGGGCAAAAAGCTCCTCGCATTCGCCTTCCCCCAGAATGTTCGCCGCCCGAAACTTCTGAAAGAACCCGTCCCGGGCGGCCCCGTTGTGGATTAGGAACATGCAGGAGGTGTTGATAGCATGCGGCACCCCGGCAAACGGCGGCAGCGCATGCAGCCTCCGCAGCGCCGCGGGTACCCGCACCATCGCTTCCGCCGCCGGGAAAGGCTTGGTTTCCACAAAATCTTCGATGGATACCCTGTCTTCCACGCTGGTGTACCGGACACGTGGCGCCAGGCCGGCTTCAGCCGCCGCCCTCATGCACGAGTAGTGGCGCGCGGGATCGCTGGTCCGCATACTGATCTTCAATAGAAATGCCGAACCTCGCACGACAATGCGATAGACCAGCGATGAAGCCAGATCCTTGATCATGCGGATTTCTTCGCACTCCGTTACCCCGAACGCTTCGCGCAGCCCGCGAGTCACTGCTGCGCTCTTTTCTTGCGGAATCATGAAAGTCCTCCCTTGCTTTCCCCGAGCTGCACCCAGGCATTTCGTCAGTCGATCCTAACCGAATTCCTGGTTGAGATCTAGTCTTGTTTTCAATAATTTAGTTTGTTATCCTGAAACTGGGGCGGGGGACTCGGTCCGGCCCAATTGCATTTTTCTTCCGCGGCCGCGCGGCGGTGGCCGCAATCTCAGAAAAACAGAGGCGGCGATTTCTAATGGTCACGAGGCGGCCGCTGTCATCTCGATGAAGGCAGATCGCGCCTCGTTCATATCCCTCACCTCTCGCGGAAACGCGATACGTAGTCCGTGGATCTCGTCGCCGGTCTTGATTCGCACATGGAAGCCGAGCCGGTCGATCGCGGTCATCGACGCTTCGTCTGCAGCCTCGCCGGCATTGCGCGCAACGATGCGTCGCAAGGCGTCTGCATGGTCCGCATTCATGTGCTGAATGATTCCGGGCGCCGCCGCCGCCAGCGGATCCGGTGCCGCCGCCGCGTACTCCTCCGCCGGAACCCAGCCCATAACGCCAAACCCGCCGATGAAGTAAACCCCCGCAACATCGAGCCGGTAATAGGCAAAGTCTGCGAAGTCCTGCCAGTATCGTGCATTCTCATGCCGCGACAGGTAGAGTTCGGAGACCTCCGCGGCCGGCCTGACGCTGGCAGATCCGACCAGAGTCAGGCGGGCGGCGCCAAGCGGGTCGCCGGAGACGTCCGGCTGAGTGATCAGCAAACTGGCACGCTGGTCCTCTTCCAGATTCTGCGTGTGCATCGCCATGCTGCTGATGAAGAAAACGGGACGGCCGGCATCGTCGATCGCGAAAGGCATCATCGAGCCGAAAGGAAAACCCGGCAACTTGCGAGAGTGGGTCGAGAGGCTGCCCATGCGCGAGATGGACGCCAGTGTCCGGGCCCGCTCGGCGAGCGAAGGTTCGGGAGCCTCCGAAGATGCCGGGCCGGGCCCCGCATGTTGGCGATTCTGCACGAATCAATCATAGCCGACCGTCGCCAACGCCAACAGTCGCTCCAGCTTTCCTCATCTCTGCCGGTATTCCGTGCTGAAGGTGCTTTTCGCCGTGTGAGCAATTGGTGCGCTGTCAAGGTAAACGCCGTTAACGAAGAAGTGGGCCGGCTCGGCTCGATACTGCTAAGCCCCAATCTTATCGAACCCGAGACGGTCGCGATAAAACGCCAGCGCAGCGGGGACACTATTCACGATGAAAAATGGCGCAATGCCGCGGATTTCTGGCTCCGTCATGTGAGTTTGCCACCGATTTTCCAGGCGCCTGTCACGGCAGTAAGTCTAGCACCCGTCAGTCACACCAACATTCGATTTTTTCGATTTCGTCAACCCCTTCCGCACCATCCACTTGGCACGATCTCACTCGCCCGCGCCGCCGGCCGGCCCCCAACCGCCTGTCATCTTGAAAGAGGGGAACGGTTTGGGCAGCTTGCCCAAAATCGCCCGCCCGCCGCGCAGGAACCTCGTTTCGAATCAGTGCGAGGGGAGAGCCGCTTTGGGCAATCTTGTCCCGGCGCGCGGAAGAGGACAACATGCACCAATCGAATGGAACTTTGCACCCGTACCAACTCACCTTCGGACTCGGCATCATGCAGGGCCAGCTCCGGGCCTATGGAAGCGTTGCCGGCCGCTGCAGCGCCGCCTACGCCATATGCCTCCGCCAGATTCGCGAGGGAGAACTCTATCTGCTGTTCGCCGCCAACTGGGACCAGTACTGCGTGGACCACCTCAAAATAAGCCGCCGCACCGCCAACCGCATCATCGCCTGCCTTGAAGAGTTCGGAACCGCGTATTTCGAGGTGGCCGAGCTTACCGGCATTACACCCAAGGAATATAGCGCCATCCGCGATTCCATCGACGACGACGGGATCCATATCGACGGCGATGTAATTGCCCTTGTTCCGTCCAACTGCGAGCTCATCGTCGGCGCCGTTGCCCGCCTCCAGGCGCAAGCGCGGCCGGCGGAACCCGAGCCCGCGTCCATCGATGCCCGGATCGTCGCCGTCGAGAAGCGCGCATGCCAGTTGGCCGCTGCCTTCCGCCGCCTCGCCGGCCAGGCGGACGAGTTCGAACGTCTACGCCTCCTGGACGCGCTCCGGAAGGTAATCCAAAGCTTGAGTCAGATCGAACTGGAGGCGATATAGGCATCGCCTGCGGTAGCATTTCTTCATGCTGAGAATCGCTCTTGCCGCTCTCATCGTCTCGCTCGCACCTCCCTCGCGCGCCGCGGAGTTCCCCACGCCCGTCGAAGGCGACCTCGTCCTCCGCGACTTCCAGTTCACTGCCGGCGAGACGATCCCCGAACTCCGCCTGCACTACACCACCATCGGCGCTCCCAAAAAGGACGCCCGCGGCAATACCACCAACGCGGTTCTCATCATGCACGGCACCGGTGGCAGCGGGCGCGGCTTCCTCTCCCAAACCTTCGGCGGCCGGCTCTTCGGCGCCGGCCAGCTTCTCGATGCCACAAAATACTTCATCATCCTGACCGACGACATCGGCCACGGCCGCTCCAGCAAGCCCTCCGACGGCCTGCACATGAAGTTCCCGCACTACACCTACACCGACATGATCCACGGCGAATACCGCGTCGTCACCGAAGGACTCGGTGTGAACCACCTCCGTCTCGTCATGGGCACCTCGATGGGCGCCATGCACACCTGGATGTGGGGCGAAATGTATCCCGATTTCATGGACGCCCTCATGCCGCTGGCTTCGGCCCCCGTCGAAATCGGCGGCCGCAATCGCATGCTCCGCAAAATGATCGTCGATTCCATCCGCCGCGACCCCAACTGGAACAACGGCGAGTACAAAGGTCCGCTGAGCAACATGGTGGCCGCGCAGTTCGCGCTCTTCATCATGACCTCCAGCCCGCTCCAGCTCCTCAAACAGGCGCCCACGCGCGAGCAGGCCGACGCCCTCTTCGAGCGCCGCTTCTACGGCGCACCCGACCGCCCCACCGATCCTAACGACATGCTGTACTATTTCGATTCCTCGCGCGATTACAACCCGCAGCCCGGTCTGGAGAAGATCCAGGCGCCGCTCTATGCCATTAATTCCGCCGACGACCAGGTGAACCCGCCCGAGCTCGGCATCCTCGAGCGAGAAATCAAGCGCGTCAAACACGGCCGGTACATCCTGATCCCCACCAGCGATGAAACGCGCGGCCACGGTACCCACTCGCTCCCCGCCATCTGGGGCAACTACCTCGCGGAACTCCTGAAGGAATCCGAAAAGTAAAGTCGTCCTTGACTTTGGCCACGATTCCGGTAAATATTAGGTTGAAGGCGAAGAAAAAGCGAAATCATGGCCGCGGCGACTCTCCCCACGCACTTCGAATCGCTCCTCGGCTGGCAAGAGCGCCCCGAGCCGGAACTCCTGCCTTCCGGCGTGCCCCAGATCGATCTGCCCCGCGGTTGTCTCACCGAAATCGTCGGCCCGGCTTCTTCCGGGCGTACCAGCCTGATGCTCTCCATCCTGGCGCAGGCTACGGCGCGTGAAGAAGTCTGCGCGCTGGTAGATGCCGAGGACGCCTTTTCGCCGCACGCCGCGGCCGCCGCCGGCGTCGGGCTTTCGCGCCTCCTTTGGGTGCGCTGCGCGCACAACGCCGAGCACGCCCTTCGCGCAGCCGACCTGCTGATTCAGGGCGGCGGGTTCGGCGTAGTGGTGATGGACCTTGGCGATACCCCCGAACGCACCGCCCGCCGCATCTCGCTCACCTCGTGGTTCCGCCTGCGCCGCGCCGTCGAGCATACCCCCTCGGTGCTGGTCTCGCTGTCGCGGCAATCCAATGCCAAAACGTGCGCGTCGCTGGTGATCGAATGCGGGCGCACCCGCGCCAACTGGAGCGGGGCGCGCGGTGTGTCTCGCCTGCTGCGCGCGGTAGACGTGCGCGCGCGCGCCACCAGACGGAGAATCGAATGTTCGCCTGTCTACACGGCCAGGGCAATCTGACCGCTCTGGCATTCGAGTTCTCGCCCTTCGTCGAAGCCGCCGCCGCGGACACGGTGACGTTCGATGTCTCCGGTCTTGACCGCCTCTTCGGCCTGCCGCAAGAGATCGCCGGAGCCATCGCGCGCCGCGCCTGCGAAACCGGCGTGCAGGCCAGCGTGGCTCTGGCTTCCAACCCCGACGCCGCCATCTGCGCCGCGCGCGGCTTTCGCGGCACGAGCGTGATCCCGCACGGCGACGAGGGAAAATTTCTGGCAACCCTGCCGCTTTCGCTGCTCGCGCCTACACCGGAGCTGCTGGAAACCCTGGAGCGCTGGGGCATCCGCCGCTTTCACGAGATGGCGGCGCTGCCTCCGCTGGGCATCGCCGAGCGGCTCGGGCCGGAGGGGCTCAAACTTCGCGAGCTGGCGCGCGGCGAAGCGGAGCGCAAGCTGCTCCTCATCGAAGAGCCGCTGTGCTTCGAAGATGAAATCGAGCTCGACTACCCGGTGGAGCTGCTGGAGCCGTTGGCTTTCCTGCTGGCGCGCATGATCAACGGGCTGGCCACGCGGCTGGCCACCCGCGCGCTGGCCACCGACGAGCTGCGCCTCCGGCTGTCGCTCGAAGACCGCACCACGCACGAGCGCACGCTGCGCCTGCCCGTGCCCTCGCTCGATACCAAGGCATTTCTGAAGCTGATGCAGCTCGATCTGGAGCAGCATCCGCCCGCCGCGCCGGTAGTCAAGCTCTGGATGAGCGTGAACCCGGTGAAACCGCAAGCTGCGCAAAGCGGCATGTTCATCCCATTGGCGCCCGAACCGGTGAAGCTGGAGCTTACGCTGGCGCGGATCCGCGCGATCGTCGGCGAGGACCGCGTCGGCTCGCCCGAGCTGCTGGACACCCATCGCCCGGATGCCTTTCGTCTAGTGGCGCAGTCATCCAGGCCTGCGCGCGCATGCGCCGCAGTGCAGCTCTCCCTCCGCATCTTCCGTCCGCCGCTCACCGCCCGCGTGGCGCTTGCATCCGGCCAGCCTGATTTCGTCATCGCCGGCGTCATCCGCGGCAAGGTCCTCGAATTTGCCGGCCCCTGGCGCACATCCGGCGATTGGTGGACCGCCGATCCCTGGTCGCGCGACGAGTGGGACATCGCGCTCTCCGATGGCGCCTTGTATCGCCTTTACTGCGATCCCCGAGGCTGGTTCGTGGAAGGCAGCTATGATTGAGCTCCACGCCCGCTCCGCCTTCAGCTTCCTGGAAGGCGCCACCGTCCCGGAAGAGCTCGCCGGCGCCTGCGCGCGCTACGAAATGCCCGCCATGGCGCTCCTCGACCGCAACGGCGTCTACGGCTCGCCGCGCTTCCACATGGCCGCTAAAAAAGCCGGCGTTCGCGCCCACATCGGCAGCGAAATCACCTGCACCAACGGTCGCACCTATCCGCTGCTGGTGGAATCGCGGCAAGGCTACCAGAACCTCTGCCGCCTCGTCACGCGTATGAAAATGCGTGCCCCCAAAGGCGAAGGCTCGGCCACCCTGGAAGAGATCGCCGGGTTTTCACGCGGCCTGGTGTGCCTGACGCAGCATCCCGACGAGCGCCTGCTCGATATCTTCGGGCGTCACCATCTCTACGCCGAGCTCCAGCGCCACTACCACCGCGAAGAGGAAGCGCACAACCAGGCCACGGTAGAGTGCGCCCGCCGCCTCGGCATCGGGATCGTTGCCGCTAACAATCCCGCCTATGCCGTGCCCGCGCAGCGCGAGCTGCTCGACGTCTTCACCTGCATCCGCAACCACACCACGCTCGCCGAAGCCGGCCGCCTGTTGGAGCGCAACAACGAGCGCCACGTAAAAACACCCGCGGAAATGGCCCGCCTCTTCGCCGACCTGCCCGAAGCCATTGCCAACACCCACGAAATTTCCGCGCGCCTCGATTTCACCCTCGCCGACCTCGGCTACGAGTTCCCGCACTATCCCGTGCCCGAGGGCGAAACCGAGATGAGCTTCCTGCGCAAGCGCGCCGAGGAAGGCGCGCGCCGCCGCTATCAGCCTTATCACGAGCGCGCCCGCCGCCAGATCGAGCACGAGCTGGAGCTCATCGAATACCTGAAACTGGCGGGCTATTTCCTGATCGTCTGGGACATCGTGCGCTACTGCAAGGAGCACGACATCCTGGCGCAGGGCCGCGGCTCTG
>Ga0335077_10002768_pt1 | contig 21030 bp, 17 predicted proteins | sample Lox_Sample_31_FD_207151 | JGI IMG/M metagenome (GOLD analysis project Ga0335077, IMG submission 207151) | Soil microbial communities from Loxahatchee National Wildlife Refuge, Florida, United States - Lox_Sample_3.1 | ecosystem: Environmental > Terrestrial > Soil > Wetlands | place: USA...
TGGTGGCAGGGCACGTCGTCGGTGCGATACTCTTCGGGCACAAAGTCGTAGAGCAGGCACTCGCGGCAGGCGTGCGGGCGCGTCGGATCGCCGTGGTTGGGGCAGGTGAGTGAGTCCTGGAAGATCGACGCGGGACCCCAGGGCGTGCTGTACCAGTTTCCATAACCGCCCTGTTCGAGGAAATTCAGCTCGTAGCGCAATACTTCGAGCACATCGCGCTTATCTTCCGACATGATTGGCTCCTTCCGGCACCCCTTCGGCTGCCCATCCTTGATGGTAATTGTGTTCCGTGGGCGCACAAGGCGGCTGTGACGCAACTCACGCGCGGGTGTGATTTCTGGCAGTGCCGCCGAAACGAGTTTTCCGCCGCCCCGTGCGCGGGTCAAGTGCTAGTCGCTAGTTGCCGTTGCCGTTCTCGCGGCCCTTCTTTTTGATCTCGATATTGAGCCGCTTGATCTTCTGGTTTAGGGTCGAGAGCGGCACGCGGAAGCGTTCGGCCGCGTCAGTCTGGTTCCAGGCGCATTTCTCCAGCATGTCGGTGATGACGCGGCGTTCGCAGTCTTCGATGATTTCGAACAGCGACGCGTCGGGGCGATGATCGAGCAGCGCGAACTTGCTGCCCCGCCCGGTCAGGTTTTCGGGGAGAAGATCGGGGGTGAGGTTTGGACCCGTTGCCAGCACAACCGCGCGCTCGATGACATTCTCCAGCTCGCGCACGTTGCCCGGCCAGTCGTAATCCATCAACGGACGCAGGGCCTCCGGCGTCACCCGCAACGGAGCGTGATTGTTTTCCTTGGCGAACTTCGCGATGAAGTGCTCCACCAGGAGTGGAATATCGTTCTTGCGCTGGCGCAGCGGCGGCAGGTCGATGGTGATGACGTTCAGGCGGTAGAAGAGGTCCTCGCGGAACTTGCCTTCCTTGACCTGTTGCTTCAGATCGACATTGGTGGCGGCGATGATGCGCACGTCGACCTGGATTTCGTTGACGCCGCCCAAGTGCATGAACTTCCGGTCCTGCAAGACGCGCAGGATTTTGGCCTGCGTCTCCAGGCCCATGGTGCCGATCTCGTCGAGGAAGAGCGTGCCGCGATCGGCGACCTCAAACAGCCCTTTCTTGCTGGCGATGGCACTGGTGAAGGCGCCCTTTACGTGTCCGAAGAGGGTCGATTCCAGCAAATCGGCCGGTACCGAGCCGGTGTTGACGGGCACGAACGGGCGATCTTTACGCGGCGAGTGCATGTGAATGGCTTTGGCGATCAGCTCCTTGCCCGTCCCACTTTCGCCTTGCAGCAGCACCGTCGAGCGGCTGGGCGCGACCTGTGTCACCAGGTCGAAGATGCGCAGCATGGGCTCGCTCTTGCCGATAATGTTCTCGAAGTTGTAGCGCTGCTTGAGGGCGCGCTTCAATTGCACGACCTCTTCTTCGGCGCGGCGGCGGGCCACGGCGGTGCGCACGTCGGCGAGCAGTTTCTCATTGTCCCACGGCTTCTGGATGAAGTTGGTCGCGCCCGCCTGCATGGCATTGACCGCGTTCTCCACCGTCCCATAGGCGGTGATCATGATGACCGGCAGTTCGGAGTCGCGCTCGCGAATGTCGCGCAAAATCTCGACGCCGTTGCGCTCCGGCATGGCGAAGTCGAGCAGCACCAGGTCGAAGGGATGTTCGGCGATACGCGCCAGGCCCTCCGTGCCGTCGTTGGCTACCTCGACCGAGTAGCCTTCAAATTCCAGCAAGGTTTCGAGCGATTCGCGAATCGCGGCTTCGTCGTCAACAATGAGCACCGAGCCAAGCGTCGTCGCTTGGCTGGCGGCCCGGCTTACGGCTGCGTCAAGCACTGACTGCCTTCCTGACTAAGGGAAATTCCATGATGAATGTGGTGCCGCGTCCGGGCGCGCTGTCCACCCGGATCTTGCCGGCGTGTTCCTGAATAATTCCGTAGGTTACCGAAAGGCCGAGCCCGGTTCCCCCGCTATGGCCCGACTTCGGCTTGTTCTTGGTGGTGAAAAATGGGTCGTAGATGCGATGAATGTGTTCCTGCGCGATGCCGGTTCCGGTATCGGAAACCCGCACCTGCACATGATGGCCGTTCAGGGTGCTGATGGTCAGCGTGCCGCCGCCCGGCATGGCGTCCTTCGCGTTCAGGAAGAGGTTGAGGAAGACCTGCTGCAGCTTGCCCATATTGCCGTGAATGGCAGGCAGGTCGGGATGCAGATCCTGTTGCACATTGATGCGCGCGGTCTTGAACTGGTGCTCCAGCAAGGTGAGCGTGTCCTTGATCACGCGGTTCAAATCGACATCGGCGAATTCCGTGCCCGAAGTGCGCGAGAAATTCAGCAGGCTGTTGACGATCTCCGAGGCGCGGAAGGTCTGCCGGGTAATCTTCTCCAGCAGCGCCGATTGCCGATCGTCGCCATGCACCTGCTTGGAGAGCATCTGTGCGTAGGACGAGATGACAGCCAGCGGCGTGTTGACTTCATGTGCCACGCCGGCTGCGAGTAATCCGATGGAAGACAGCTTCTCGGCCTGGGAAAGCTGCGACTCCAGTTCGATGCGCTCGGTGATGTCGTCCACGATGATCAGGCGCCCGATGACTTTAAAGCTCTTGCTGACCAGCGGCGCGATGGCGATGTTGGTGACGCGTGTTTCGCCCGTGGGAGTGCGCAGCCGGAATTTGTACAGGTTGTGAATGCCCTGCAGCTCGCGCACGCGGTAAAACTCCTCCAGAAATGCAGGCGGCATCACGGCGGTCATGGGGCGCGACACGGCATCCGCACGCGGGAGGGCGAACATCACTTCCATCTGCGAGTTCCAGGACTCGATACGGTCTTCCAGATCGACCGCCATGACACCGACACTGATCGACTCGACGATGTTCTCGTTGAACTCCTTCAACCGTTCGTACTGCCCAGCCTTCTCTTCCAGTGATCTGTACAAGCGCGCATTTTGCACCGCGATACCGATATAGCCCGCCAGCGTCTCCAACAATTGCACGTCTTCACTGGAGAGGAAGTCGCCTTCTGAAGTCTTCCCCAGACCCAGCACGGCGATCATGCGGTTTAGCACCATGCAGGGGATGTAGTAATTCAGCTCCAGCCGGCGAATGGTCTCACGCGCCGAAGGCGTCTCGCGCACGGCATGGTTCGTGTTGTCGAAGAAAAGATGACCAGCCTGCCATTCCGGGCGCTCGATATGCAGAAAGTCAAAATCCAGGCCGCTGGTATGCGAGATGCCGTGGGACTTGGCGAGATCGAAGCGCTCCGGCTGCTCGGGGTCGGAGAGGAAGATGGCCAGCCGATCGACCAGCAGGGTGCGGGACAACCGATCGACGATGGAGGTGAGCATGTGGTCGAGATCGGTTTCCGAGTTCAGGTCGCGGCCGAACTCGATCAGCGTTCTGCGATAGTCGTAACGCTTGCGATAGAAGAAGCGGTCCATCCGCTCCTGCACCCAGTTCTTGAAAGGGTCGAACAGAATGGCCGTGACCGCGATGGCAATCACCAAGCCAATGGGTCCTACACTGGGGAAGTTCTGATGGAAGAGCACCGAGGCCATGCCCACCGCGGCGAAGTAGGCAGCGGTGATCGCGCCCGCCGCGATGGTGTACGCCATGCCGCGCTTGAAGATCAGGTCAACATCCATCAGCCGGTAGCGGAAGATGGCGTAGCCGAAGGTAAGCGGCAGAAACACCAGCGAGAGCACGGAGAACTTCATGCCCAAGCCGGGCATTGTGCCGAACAAGTATGGGACGATATAGAAGATCGTGAACGGCGCGACCGAGAGGATGGTGCCGCGTGTTACCCACTTCATCTGCTGGCGCAGGATCGCCGATTCGGCGTGGCGATAGCTATGCCACAGCGTCACGGTTGCGGCTATAAAGTACGCGGCCAGGTAGACCCATTCCAGGCGGTCCAGGTTCCAGCGCAGCAATTCGCTCGGTTGCAGCAGCGCGATGACGCAGATGCGAACCGCGAGCAGCACCGCCCCCGGCAGATACACCGCAGGAATGAGCCAGCGCCGGCGATTGACCAGTTGCTTGCGCTCCGGGAAGGTAAGCGAGAAGTGCAGGAACAAGGCCGGCTGCAGCAGCCAGGCGACGACATTGGTCCAGTAAACGATCCAATCGAAGTCGTTTAGCTTGCCAGTGTAGTGGAAGGCGTAAAAGATGAACGAGACCAGGCAGAAAACATAAAAGTGCGTGCTCTTCGGCGCGGTCCAGCGCCGCAGGAGAACGTACATCCCGATGCCGAGATAGACCAGCGCGATCAGGCGCAACCCGGAATAGAGCGAGCGGTCCGTGGGTATGAGAATGACGGGAGCGTCGAGTGGCACCCCCTGGCGAACCAGCGAGTAGGTGGCTTTGGACCAAACGCCAACCCGATAGAGTTGTTGCTCCAGGCTGCCGACGTTGGTGATGTTCCGGCCATCGAGCGCGACCAGGTGGTCGCCCGGCTTGATGCCGGCCTTCTCACCGGGGCCGTTGCTCTCCACACGTTGCGCACGCAAATGTCCGGCGTCCTCCACCCACCAGACACCATCGTAGGGGGCGGAGTATTCCTGATCTTTTTGAAAATTGATCCAGGCAAAAACAATGGCTGCGACACTGATGAGCGCGAGAAAGACCGCAAAGAAGCGGGTTTGAAGGGTACGATCCATTGCCAGACGAGGCCTATGGTCCAGGCGCACGGGTTGCGTCGCACACATTAGCCCACTGTGATCCTGCAACTTAGATGCCATGCTGGTTGCCCTTACGAACTGGCTAACTCGCTGACTGTCAATGGATTCCACGATTATAAACTGCACGAATTGCAAAAACTATGAAATTTGGAATTTTGGTTTCAGATTTCAAATCAGGAGGCAGGGAATTGCAGATCAGCAATACCAATTTTCGTGGATCAGTAATACTGATTTCTGTAACGAACGCATCGGTAAGAACTTGATCGCCAAAGAGAATGGGGCAGCCTTGGAAGGCTGCCCATTTGGGAATCCAGTCGAACTTTAACGGCCATGGCCGCCGCCTCCAGAATGCGATGCACCGCCGCGAGAGGCGCCGCCTGTGGCGTGGTAAGCGCTAGCCGCACTCGAAGTGCGCGGTGCGGAATATGCGCCCATGCTACGGCTGAGGTAGGTCGGGCTGGATCCATAGCTGCGGCTGGAATAAGCCGGACTCTTCCTATGGCTACTGGAAGCCGCCGTCGATCCGTAACTGCGGTTGCCGAAGTAGGGCAAGGACGTTGCCGAGGTAGTGCCGTAGCTGCCACGACTGTTTCCGCCTGAGGATCCGTTAAAAGGGCGGCTGCCGTAGCTCGCGGACGCGGAGTAGGTTGCTGAGTTCCGCGAGGCTGGATGCGGCGAGGACAGCGACGCGCCCGGACCGTGCCCAGATTCGCTGTGCGACGATTCCTTTTCCTTCGATCCGGATGATTGATGCGAGGGCGGCGGAGTGGAACGCTGCGGCGCCGTTGATTGCCGACTCGGCTCGTTCGACGGCGTTGGCCGCGGCACGGTCGGACTCGTCGTTAAGCCATAGCGCTGGGTGTTGTTGGGCGTCGGCGTACGGTTCTCGGTTGAGTTCTTGGTCGTGCCGTTCGTGTGGCCGTAGCCGTTTGCGCTCTGTCCGTAGGCGCTGCTACCGGCATTTGACCGTGACCCATTTGCGGGACTCGTCGAGTTAGTCGCGCCCGAACGGGTAGTGGAGTTGGCTATACCACCAGCCGACGGTGGACGCGGCACATAGTGCCCGCCCTGGCTGGTCGGGGTGGTATCCAGTCGTGCCTCGTTGCCGGCGCTGGCTGGTTGGCGTGATTGCGTGGCGGCAGACGTACCCGCTGGGTTAGTGCGGCCATTCGTGGTCCCATTCACCCGGCCGGCATTGCTGGCAGTGGTTCCCGGACGCGCTCCATTGGCCACACTGCCGCTAGTGTTAAGCGCGTTGAGGTTGCCGTGCGCCACCGTTGCCGCATTGGCGCTCTCCAGGTTGGCGGGACGAGCGACGGCAGGAGGCTTGTTGGCCGTGACTACACTGCGGCTGAAGGCCGAAGCCGGAGGAACTCCGCGCGTTTGCGGCGCATTCCCCCCAAGTACCGACTGCTTCGTCGGATTTACATTGACGCCGCTCAATACTGTGCCCTTGCCAAGCTGCGAGGCCGGCACCGCACCGCCGACGCGATTAATCGCCGCACCGGAGGTGAACGCCGACCCGGGCGCTGCGGTCACGGCTCCCGGCGTGCTACGGAAGCCGTAGTGCGTAGCCCCAACATTGCCGCTGTAGTAGTTGTTCGTAACGTTCGTTATGTTGGTGATGTGCGTGTTGGTAATGTTCACGTTGCGAATGTAGGTGTTGCTGACCCATCCGCCTCCGTGATACCAGCCACCGTAGCCCCACCCAGCGTAGCGCGGATAGAACGGCTCACCCCAACCCAGGGGGAACCAGCCGAAGTTGATGCCGATACTGAAGCCGGGAAATCCGAAGCCGATGCCGAAGCCCGGTCCGCCAATCCAGCCAACCAATGCAGGCGCGTAGTAGGGATTCCAGTAGCCCACCGGGCCAGGCGCCCACGCCCAGGCTCCGCCCCAATAAACCCAGCGTCCATAGTGAAAGGGGGCAAAGCCCCAAGGCGCGTCATCGACCCAGGTCCAGCCCCACGGTGGTATCCAGGCCCAGTGTCCGAAGCGGTAAGGCGCCCACCCCGGCGCCACCGCGGGAACCCACACGGTGCCATACGAAGGCGTCGGGACCCAGCGTCCGTAGGCGTCGAGGTCTTGATATCCGATCACGCCCGGCGAAACGTAGCGCGCGGACTGAGAATCCTCGAGCCGTTTGTCGCGCACCTGCGCCCAGTCGTCGAAGCCATCACGCGCGGGCGCAGCCTCGGCGGTGTGCTGGAGCGAGTTGCCGCTGGTGAAGCGCATCTGCTCGCCGGAGTTGACGCGCACGGCGGGGCCGCGGCCAGTCGCCTCGCCATAACCCTTGCGGACCGTCACCCAGCTCTGGTCCTCGCTAGGATAGACGTCGAAGCGATACACCCCCGCCTTCATCACGGTGAAGGCATAGTTGGGAGTGTCGACTTCGTAGACCTCACCCGGCTCGAGATGGCGCACCGTAATGTCCAGCGTGCCCTGGTCGAGCTCCAGTTGGACCGTGTTGTCGCTGACGTTGGTCAGCGTCACGCTGGTCTCGGAGTTCATGCGGATGAAGCCGTCGCCGACGTTCAATTCGGCGCGCGAGTTCTTATCCGTCCAGATGCGATCGGAAGTAGTGAGCGGCCGGTTCTCACTGGCGGCAATCCAGTCATTGACCCCGCCGGGCTGCATCGAAACTTGACCATCCATGTACTGCAAACGGGCCACTCGTCCCGGTGGGTTGAGCTGCTGCCCAGCTTGGTCGGGCTGTCCGGGGTAGCCTTGCTGTGGAGCGCCGTTCGCCTGAGGCGGTGGAGGCGCAGGCAGACCACTCTGATCTTGTCCGTAACCGCCCTGATCTTGTCCATAAGCGGCCTGTGATTGCCCATACGCCGCCTGTCCCGGATCGTATGCAGGAGGGCTACTTTGGTTCTGAGCAAGAATCAGCCCCGCCGATAACGTCAGGAAGAGAAAAGTGAGTATTGTTTTGAATGACCGCTGGGCCGTCATTTTGCAGCTCCTTTCGCCTCACACCGTTTGCATAAGGCGAACTAGCTCACCTCGCCGCGCGCAAGAAGCCGGCGCGCTACATGCTTGTAAACCCAGCGTTAAACGGAGTGTTTCGGTAGCGCAATCGTGTCACAAGACTTAACAAATCTACACAGAAGCGGAACAAAGGACGGAGTTCACCCTGTGAGCCAGGTGTCATGGCCGGGGTCAGGCGAAGCTAAGCCTCGATGCCCAGCCACTCGTCCAGCTTCTGCACTGGACAACGCACTCCGACGAAGAACTGGCCGAACGTGGCATAGACTGCGCTGACTTCATCGAAGCGCATCTCGTAGATCAGCTTCTTAAAGACGAGCGGCTCGCGGGCGAACAGATCCACGCCCCACTCCCAGTCATCAAAGCCGATCGAGCCAGTAATGATCTGCTGCACTTTGCCGGCGTAGCGGCGTCCCACCATGCCGTGCTCTTCCATCTGTCGCTGGCGCTCTTCGATGGGCAGCGTGTACCAGTTGTTCTCTTCGCCGCGCTTGCGATCCATGGGATAGAAGCACAGGTAACGATTATCGGGAATCTTGGGATAGAGCCGCGGGCGCATGGCCTGCCGCTGCCGCTCCATCGTCTCTTCGATCTCGCGATCCCACTCTTCCGAAAAGGGCGCGATGCCGCGCTCGGCAAGCTGGCGGAACAGCTTCACGCTGGAGTCGTAAAGACCCAGCTCGATGACTGACAAGTACGAATGCGCCGGTGCCAGATACTCTTGCAACGCGGTGCGGTTCAGCGCCAGCTCGGCGGCGTTCAGCTCGTCGAAGGAGTCGCGGAAGTGCACCAGCATCAGGTCGCCCTTGTGACCCAGCATGGAATACACTGCGGTCTGCCCGGCCGCCTCCGGTTCGCTAAGTGCAGCAATCGCCTCCTTGGCCGTCTCACGTTGGCGGGTTTCGCCCAGTTGGCGCCACTCCGGCCAGCGAAAGCGAAACATCTGATGCAGGACGCTGAGGCCCTCAAGCGTGAGTGGAACTGCGTGCAATTTGCCGGACATAGTTTGTATAGCCGTATTGTCGGGAGGCATTGGGGGACTCCGGAGTTAGTTGGGATGCCGGACTCCATTGTACTGGCAGGGACGTGCTCGGTTTTACGGCCTGTGTCCCGCGTTCGCGGCAAGGCACGCCAGTCTGGCTTTATAATCTCGTCTCGTTCACAGGAGCTGATCTTATGCCACGCGGCATCATGCCTCGCCAGCCATCGCGCAGTGGACGTCAGGATAAGGTGAAGAGCACGGCCGGCGCCGCGAAAACCCGCATCGCTACAACGAGGCCTTCAGCAAGAAAAGCCGCAGCGAAAGTCCCACAATCCTCCGGAAAGCCGTCGCGCATAGGCGGAGCTGCTCCGAAAGGCTACAATCCGCTCGCGCCGGAGCGCATCAATCAGATCCTGCAGCGCCTCGACCAGCGTTATCCCGCCGCGACTTGCGCGCTGCACCATCGCAGCGCGTGGGAATTGCTGGTCGCGACCATCCTCTCGGCGCAATGCACCGACGCGCGCGTCAATATGGTCACGCCCGTACTGTTTGAGAAGTATCCAACGCCCGAGGCCTTCGCCGCGCTCAAGCCAGAAGAACTGGAAGACGATATCCGCTCGACCGGCTTTTTCCGCAATAAGTCGAAGTCGCTGGTGGGAGCGGCGCGCAAGATCGTCAGCGAGTTCGGCGGCGAAGTGCCGCGCACCATGCATGAGCTGCTCGAAATCCCAGGCGTCGCGCGCAAGACGGCCAACGTGGTGCTCGGCACCTGGTACAAGATCGCCGACGGAGTGGTAGTAGACACTCACGTGCAGCGCATCTCGCGGCGGCTGGAGCTGACGAAAAACGACGACCCGCAGAAAATCGAGCAGGACCTGATGAAGGTAATCCCGCGCGAGAAATGGATCCTCTTCGCGCACCAGATCATCCTCCACGGCCGCGCATTATGCATCGCGCGCAGTCCCAAGTGCGTCGATTGCCCGCTGGAGAACTTCTGCCACGCTGCTGACAAGACCTGGAGCACGGTGGAGATTCACAAGTTGGCGAGGCCATAACGGCCGCAGTTGGCAATTGGCATTCAGCACATGGGATTTGGCGGTTCGTGATTGCCCTCTGCGGACTGGCAGTTAGGGATGGCCTTGGCCGCCGGCCTTGGCGATTGGCCAGACCGCCCATGATTGGAGGCTTGGCTACCGGCCTAATGCGGAGTGCCACCTGCGCGAATCTCGCGCTGCTGCTTTGCTATAATCGAGAACACCGTGGCGCTATCGTCTAGGGGTTAGGACGGAAGATTCTCAATCTTCAAACCCGGGTTCGATTCCCGGTAGCGCTACCAGCTATCACCCGCTAAAGCCCGCTAAATCAGCGGGTTTTGTTTTTGCTCAAAAACGGCTATGACGCGCGTTAGCGCACAAAAACGCATTTGCTGGTACCCAAGGTGGTACCCAAAATTTTTTTCATTGCACGCCATCACTCGCCGCCGGAAACGCGGCCTCGATCCCTTCCGCCAGGTTACGAGTGTGGTACTCGACAAATTTTCCGAAGCCGGCCGCAACGTGTGTCTCTGTGACGTGCACGTAGTACCGAGCAGCGACGGCGGGCGAGCTGTGGCCCATCAGCCGGGCGAGTGAGAAGCGGTCCATGCCAGACTGAGCGGCCCGCGTCCCGAACGTGTGACGCCAGCAGTAGAACTCGAACGGCTTGAGCCCGGCATCCTTCGCAGCCTGGTCGTGCGGATGCTGAAACGAGATGATGTGACCGGAGCCGCCAACTCCAGGGAATACGAACGCGGATTTTTTAGGCTTCGCTTCCGCCTCTCGCTTGCGACGCTGTAGCACGCCCGCGGCGCGAGGCGTGAGCGGAAGACTTCGCTGTGCGCTCGCCGTTTTGCCTTGGCGGACGTGAATCACACCGGCGCCCAGGTCCACATCGACCCACAGCAGCGGGAACAACTCGCTGTTCGGCCGCATCCCGGTATCGACTGCGAGTATAGTTGCGTCCCGCAGATTCTCGGAAGCCTTCGCCAAGTACAGCGCCTCTTCCCTGAAGCTAAGCACGCGGTCTCGGCCTCTCGGCTGTGGAAGCTCGTGGATAGTAGGCGCATGGCTCAGCCTGCCCCATTCGACCGCGATCTTGAGCACGCGCCGCAATGTGCGTAGATCGCCGTTTACGGTCACAACAGAGTTCGCAGCTACCTCTTGCCTGTGTCGGGCGTACCTGCTCGCCAGCTCGCCCGTGATCGCGTTTAGCGGGCCGTCTGCGATGGGGGCGAATGCTAGAAGCCTCTCAAGGCAGCCATCGTAAAACGTGTGCGTTCCCGGCTTCGTGTGCGTCTTAGCGTATTGCAGGAATTCCTTTGCGAACCCGCGGAAGATCGGCGGAGCGCTCGCGGTCGCTTTCGGCCACGGATCGCGCGGGTGAATCTCTCCAAGGCGTAGCGCTCGCCGGTGTTCATCCTCGGCGTCTTTGGCCTGGTGCTTGTTCGCGGTCCGTGCACACTGCTTTATGCGAAAGCTTTCGATAGAACCATCAGGGTTCCTGAGGCTCCAGCGAAAGTTGTAGTAGTAATTTTTTCCGCGCTTATAGAGCAAAGCATTCACCTCCGCAAAGCTAAGAGGCGCGGCTTCAGTCGCGCCTCATCAGGTTCTAAAGACCTCACTCATTCTCATGCCACTGCGACCCGGCGACGTTGCGAGGTGCGTGGCGTGCAGAGATGGCCACCGGCGCGGCGGCGCTCTCTGCGGAGCGTGAGTATCGCAGCTCGCTGCCGGCGTGATCTCATCGAATGGCGCTGGGCGAGCATTTTCAGATCTAGTTCATCAATGGCGTCGAGGAGATGGTCTTTAAGAGGCCTGCCATCTTCGAAAACAGGCGCCGGGTTAGATATCGTTGCGGTTGGACCGTGCTCAAACAAATGGCGAGCGAGAACTAGAAGGGTCTCATGAGCTTTTCGCATTCTGATCATCTCCTTTTGAGGCTCGGTAGCAGCCTACGCGATTAAGTATGCTTGCTTACCGGGAAGGAAGCAAGCATTATTTTCGTAGGCTGTGATACCGTTCCTGTTTTGGTCCTGTTCGGCCTTCGTTCGCGTCGTGTTTGTGTCGTGCTTGAACAGAACAGAAACGAAATGCAACTGCAAACCCTGAGACTGGCGCGCGGCCGGGGTTCGAATTACCCGTGGAGGGGGCGGCCGTCGGACAGTACCTTGGCAGAGCATGGGCGATCCGAGCGTGGGAAGGCCGCGGCAATCGGACATGCCGACACTGCATCGCGGATTGCTTGCTGCGTTCCTCGTGCCCTTAGCTAATCGCGTACTTGTTTTGCTGGAGATGGAATATGGAAATAGGAAACTGCAAGGTTCACGTTTGTTCGAACAAATAACGAACGTAGTGGAACAGGTGTTCAGATACAGACTCCTGAAACACCGTCCCGTCCCATCGCCAGGCGCGGCTTTCCAGCGACTTGAGTACTCGCCGCCCAAACGACTGAAGGACGTCTGTCTCACAGCGTTCGGCGCAGCTCGCGCGCACCGAGACCGCTGTAACGTCGGCCAGGCAGTCGGCGCGGTGCATGAACGCGTGGCTTGTTGGAACAAAGCTCGAACTAAATTTAACACCTGTTCGCCGTCCCTAAGGTCTGCGCGCGATGTCCTCTGCGGTCAGTTCTACGCCGCGCTCCCTCGCGATCTCAATCAAGCGCCTGGCCAGTTGCGGCTGTGGGCTAACCTTACCGCTCACCCAATAGCGGACCGTCCTGGGATGAACGCCTAAGGCCTTCGCCAGCTTGTCTGTTCCATAGCTTCGCACGAAGAGACCAAGCCGAGTGTTCCAGTGCTCTCGTTTTGCCAGCGCTCCGTCTACGCGAGACGCGCTGTACACCGTCGGGCGTATTGCTTCACGCGCAGCATCCTCATCGATGGCGATCAGGCGATCCTCGTCAAACCAACGCGGCTTCACGAAGTCGCCGCCAGGCCGACACTGCGGCTGCAGCAACGCACGGCTGCGCGCGCCCAGGTATTGAGCGACGCCGGTGACGATGCCAGCGAAGCCGCTCGCCGAGTCGCGCGCGCGATCTCCTAATTTGACAGCCATGCCGATGCACTCCCTTCCTGCTGCTCACAGCCCGAGCGCCGAGCCGCAGGCAGCCGCGGCCCGACGCAAGATCGATTTCTGCTCACGAAACACGATAACGTCGGCCGGATTGACTAGCCCACCATTGCCGCTAGGCGCGCCGTCGGTGACCGCTTTCGCGTAGAGCCCGGTCTCGCAGACCTCGTAGATTTGCTGAAGTCCATTTTCAGCACTCCAGCAGAGGAAGTCCTTAACGTCAGGACAGTGCGCCAGCATTTCGCGACGAACAATCACTTCGCGCGTCGACGTCATGTTGAGGCAAATCTGCTTTGCAACCGTGGCGCGCATCTCTTGGAGTGTGATCACTGGAGCCGTCATCACCAGCATCCCGCAATCCAAATCGAGGGACGCACCCAACGCGGATACGAGCAAAAATGCTTGTCTGACGCCCTCTCCGTCGCGCGACTGCGAACGTCCGCTAGCGCCGGCATTCACACCCTTCGGCTCGGTCAAGGTCTGCTGTAAGGTCTGCTGCCTTACCAGCAGGGTCGAGCCAACGTGACAGATAGAACGAATTGTTCTCTTTCTTCCCGGAAACTCGCCGACTAAACGGCCGGCGTTGTCTACGTCAACCAGGATCCCCGGCGCGGCACCAGCGTCAGGCGCCCAAATCTCGCACCCGATGAACCGCTCGCGCGCGTCGATGGCAGCCTTAATTTCGAGCGCCCAGCGGAGTTCGGCGATCGTGCCTTTCCGGACAAGCACCGGCTCTCCGGAGAAGGCGTCGCGCTCCTCCGATATGAACACTCCGCGCAAGGCCTTTACGTCAACCGGAGAGCCAGCGAGGAGAAGGTGATTTTTCAGCGAAATATCCAAGTTGACCCGCTTTACTCGATCGAGCAGGTCCCGCATGCGGTCAGTTAGAAGCATTTTGAATTCCTCTCTGTATCTGTCAAACCAGCATTAGTTGTTTCGCGCGATTCGCGCTGCACCTGCCGTGTCACGCAAAACACGCCCGTTGTAGCAGAAAAACATGACTCCACTTCACGACTTCTCCCGAGGGAAAAACCGCATCAGCGGCTTGCGAAACAGCACCGGGACGCTAGTCGCTTCGCCCTCTCGGTTCTTCGCAAGGATCAGCTCATCCTCGAGCGTGGGCTCGCCCTCCTTCTCCGGGATCCACGAGAGCAAAATCACAGACGCGTTCATTTCAAGAAATCGGCCGCCGTAGAGATCAGACATTACCGGGCGTTTCGCGCGCTGTTCTTTGCTCTGCCTGGTGAGCTGCGAGAGCGCGACGACGGGACAGTAGTCTTTCGCGAACTGGCGAAGAGTCCCGGCGATCACCTTGATTTTTTCGATGTCATCGCGGCCGGTCATGGCCTCGGTCATAATCTGGATATGATCGAGAACAGCCAGCTCCATCCGCTCGCGCAGCACCGCATGGCGCGCTTGCGCGACGAACGCTTGCGGAGTGAGACTGCTGGAATCGTTGATTGAGACAGGCCAACTGGCCACGGCTTTGACAGCGGCCTCGAAATCCGCGCGATCTTGCGGCGAAAGCAAATCAGGCGAGCGCCGGAGCTTGCCGTAGAACAATCCCGCCTCGTAACACCAAAGGCGCCGGAGAAAGCGCTTAGTCCTCATCTCGATTGACCAAACACCGACGCGCCGGCCGGCGCGCCCGTTCTCAGCGACGATCTGACCCGCCATCGCGCTTTTACCTGATCCGGGATCCCCGCCAAGAATGAGAAAATCCTCAGAGCAAATTCCCATCGTTTTGCGGTCAAGCTCGGGAATGCCGAAAGTGAGCCCGGCTTCCTGCTGCTCAAACATCGCGCTGTATGCCTCAGGAGTGGCCTCTGCAAAGGTGATAAGCGGCTTCTCACCCCTGAGGGCATCGCCGGAGAGCTGCATAATGGCAGTCTCGGCGCGGGCCAGGACCTCGTGCGGCTCGTCAGGATGGCCCAGAACTTCGGCGATCACGTTCTGCCCGACGTTCACCAAGCCACGAAGCAGGGCCTTCTCCTTCACGATGCCGACATAGCTCGCGATACTTACCCGATCGGGCAGGCCATCGAGTAAGGAAGACAGATAGGCCACTCCTCCGATCGCTTCGATCTCGCCGCGGCGATCGAGCTCCTCCACGAGGGTGATCATGTCCACCACACGGCCTGCCTCTTGCAGATCGCGCATCCGTGCATAGATGCGGCGATGTGCATCGAGCGAGAAGTCATCAGCATGCAGTCGCGTTGCCGCCTGGTAATACAGGCCGTTGTCGAGCAGAATTGCGCCAAGCACCGAACGCTCCGCGTCTAGCGAAACCGGAAGCCCGCGCTCCAAGCAATAATCGGTGACGCTCACGATTCGCCTCCATCGCTGGACCGGCGCCGGCGCTCACGCGCTTCCCTGCTCAGGCGCGCCTCACATTCTTCATCGCTTTCAGGCGGAACATACTTCGTCGCAACTTCCGCCGGCTTCACTTCCGCGTAACCGTGCCGCAAGAATTTTTCGAGCGACATGACGTACTGCCCATCAGAATGCTGACGGGCGTACTCCTGCACGATGCCCATAAACCACTCAGCGGCTCGCAGAACCCCGCCGTGACGTTCCTGTTCGCGTTCAATCACCTGCGTGTAGAGATTCGCCAACGACGGTGGGACAACCATCGCGTCCGGGTCCGCCCACGACGGATATTGCTTGAGAGTGCGCAGCGCCCATTCGCCGCCATCGAAACCGGCATCAGGACTCAGGCCGATGCTTGTGATTTGCGCCGGAAGTGAAGGCTTAGCAACCGCGCCGGCCAGCTTCCGTGTTCTGCGAGCCTCGCCGGACATGCGCCCGGCTTGGCTTTTCGCCTCACGGAACTGGCGCTGCTTTTCCCGTTGCGATTCGAGGTATGGATGAACGAGGCGACTCTCATCCGTGGGACACGGAACAAACTGACGCAGGCAGTTAGCTACTTCATCCTTCGTAGCTTTAGTGATCCCCGTCAACAGCTCAGGATCGTTCGGGATTGATCCCTCCAACCAGCAGCACATGAGAAGGAACCAATAGGCGCCCCGCTCGGATGCAGTCATCAGCATCACAGAGAGATCGCAGAGGAAATCTTTGACGTAGAACTGAACGGCCGGGGGCGAGGAGTTCACGATGCGCGCTCCTTCACGACGCGGCGCTCTGAACTTACGCCCTTCCGCACGGTCGGCGCGATCGGCGGTCTTTCGAGGATCCCAGCAACACAGCCGAGACACTCCAGCAGGTCACCCGCGATTGCAACCGCCTCAGTGACCCTGGACGCGCGGAGCACTGAAACGCTATCAGCGATGTGCCCAGCGACGGCGAGCGCCAGTAACATCTCGCCGCCCGCCCTGCGCTCGAACAGTCTCGACACATGGACCAGGTGCGCGCGCAAACATGACGCGCCTTCCGTCGCGCCGTTCTCGTCGAGCAGCGCAATGCCACGTCTGATCCGCTCGGTTGCCACAGTGCTCAGGCTTAGCGCCTTAGCTTCGCGTGTTGTTTCGTTTCGGCCCATTACACCGCCTGGATAGCATTAAGCATTAAGAGGTAGTCGGCTTACATAGTCGCGCCTCAATCCACACGTCCAAATCGGCGCGCCGGTACCGGATGAGCTTGCCTTCAGCTCGAAAGTAGACAGGGCCTCTACCCTGCGCGCGCCAGAGCCGAAGCACTGAGTCAGAAACACCGAGATACTGTGCCGCTTGCCCCGAGTTGAGAACGTTCGGCGCATCCCGCATGGGAGCCTCCGTTAAGCTACGAATCAACGACCACTAGCGCACACAATGACAGCAACCGATAAAGTGCAGCAATATCGATCTCCCTATACTTCCTGTGGAAATGTGGAAATTTCATGCGTGCCCAAAATGGTCCGGCGCAACGCGGTTTGCCGTCCACGCGTTGCCGCTCGAACTTTTTTCATTGGAAGCGCGTACTACGATTTCGTACCATAGACCCCGCATGGGAAAACGCTCGAAGGAAGAGAAGTCCGGCAAACAGAAGAACCGCGCGGCCGTCGCGCTCGGCAAGCTGGGAGGCCTCAAACGCGCTAGCAAACTGACAGCCGAGCAGCGAAGGGAAATAGCCGGCCAGGGCGGCCGAGCTCGCGCCGTCGAGTTGACTCCCGCACAAAGAAAAGCCATCGCCGCGGGTGCCGCTAAGGCGCGATGGGATGCTGAGAAATAGTTTCGAAGTCTCCGAAGCCCCGCGTCGCGATGTGGCAGCGAATAGACCCTCTCCGAAACCGTAAGGTGCAATGGAAGAGGTGCTCAAAATGAAAACCTGCAGAGCGTGCGGAAAAGAGCTTGCGGGCAACGCGAGGTTCTGCCCCGAGTGCGGATATCGATTCACTCATCCATTTGTGAAGTTCATCGCCTGGTGCTTTGGAATTGTGTTAGCGGCTGGGATGCTCGGCTCCATGCTCGACAAGGGCGCGAAACCATCGAACGACAAGCCGCCGACGCCAGCCGAAGATCGAGCAAAGAGCGAAGCTGATGCGCGGGTCCAAGCCGGCTATCTCGGTTGCCGTGACGTTAAAGGGCGCGATGCGCAATCCGGAAAGTTTCAAGTTGTATTCTGCGCTGCTGATGGCGAACGGCGCTGTCTGCTACGACTATCGGGCTCAGAACGGCTTTGGCGGGATGAACCGAGAGCGCGCCGTTCTGACAACGGCCGGCGCGTTGAAGGTCAACGACAGCGGCTTGTTGGAACAAGCAATGCGCCCACAAGGAAGGCGAGGATCTCGCGCCGCTGATTAACGTCCAGATGAACGGCCTGAGCTCGCTCTTTTAGCTTGACGGGACACAAGGCGCCGGCCTCCGCAAGGACGAGGCGTTGTTGAGGATGTTGGTTTCTCTGGTACCTCAATCATGTGGTCTCCCGCGCGTGTGTACCGGGCGATTTTAGGCAAACCCGCCTCGTCGACACCAAAAACCAGTAACCGTTCAGGAAGCGGCGCCTCCTCCGCGGCAGTCTTCCTTTCGCCATGCTCAAGAACCACATCGATTAAGGAAGACAGATAGACGACTCCTCCGATGGCCGCGATCTCGCCGCGGCGATCGAGCTCCTCCACGAGGGTGATCATGTCCACCACACGGCCTGCCTCTTGGAGATCGCGCATACAGGCGTAGATGCGGCGATGTGCGTCGAGTGAGAAGTCATCAGCATGTGGCCGCGTTGCCGCCTGGAAATACAGTCGGTTGTCGAGCAGAATTGCGCCAAGCACCGAACGCTCCGCGTCCAGTGAAACCGGAGGCCCACACTTCTCGCCCGTGAGTGTCTTGGCGTATTCAAGACAGGCGGGAGGCTTCTCGTCCTGGTGTCCCGAGTTCCGCCGCTGGTCGTAAATTTTTTTGTCGTCTGACATCAAGAACTACCTTTCTTGCGGGGAGTAACCCCGCACAGTTGCGCGCACAGCTCGAAAACAGCCGCGCGATCCTCCATTGACGAACGGCGCTGTCTGTTACGACTATCGAGCCCAGAACGGGCCATTCTAACAACGGGCCGGCGCCCTAAAGCTTAGCGACAGCGGCTTGTGGAACAGGCAATTCGCCCATAATTAACGTCCAACTGAACGGCTTGAGCGCGCTCTTTTGAGCACAGCAGGGCGGCGCAGGGATCGCAGCATCGCATTCATTTTGCGAACCTCGACTGCATCAGATGCGCGAGCGCGTGCCCGAAATAAGGGATCAACGTGTTTCCACCATTCTCGCATCGCGGCGTCGCATTCGTTTTGCGCCCGCGGCTGCCTCAGATACACAAGCGCGTGCCCAAAATGGTCGCGCAACTCAGAAACCGTTTTAGCGATGGTCTGATGCTGGATGTCCTCTTCACACAGCACTAACAGTACCCGAGTGTTTGGGCGTGGACAAAATTCCTTCGCGATTAGTCGCCGCCGATGGATCGGAAAGTAAGCCCACACGCTGTGTGCCATAAACTCCAACGAGGGCGGACTTGCGGTGCTAAAACGGAATTTCTTCTTTACAACCGCAATCTCCAAGCGGTCGTCGCGAAGCACATACAAGCCCTCCGCACACAACTCCGAGAGACATCGGCGAAGGCATAGGAGAATCCTTGGCGCAATGCCGGCGGGCATCTGCGCCAAGGTCCTAAGCGCGACGCCGGCGTCAGGCGCCAAATCCTCAGGCCCGACAAACAGCCGCCTGAGTGTGGCATCGATCGCGAAGGACATGTCCGCCTTACGGCTCCGCTTCGTGGGGCGCTTGTAAGTTTGACCGTCTGGCATCAAGAACTGCCTTTCTTGTGGATAGCAACTCCACACAGTTGCGCGCACAGATCGAAAACAGCCGCGCGATCCTCCATGATCACCGCCGCACGAATGTTTTCTATGACGACAGCCTGCCTCTTTGCGACGGCTATCACGGCGTCCAGCAGCCCATCCCTATACCCGCTTTCGCCCGGCGTGACCATAAGCCCTATCTTGCTTGCTTACCGGGAAGAACGCAACAGGAAAAAACACCATGCCAGGAAATAAGCCAACGGCTAATTCCCGAAAAAGGAAATCCGCGCGGAAGCCGCTACAACTTCCACGCGGAGTCCTTTGTTTATTCCGGCGGGTTCGCGGCACCGAAATGAAACAGCCTGGTTTTCATTGCTACACCGATACACCCGACGCCGGAGCGCCGCAGGATGCCTTGTGCGCGTGGAGCACCGGCTCTGTAGTACGTCGTTTCGACGCGGCTGGCCTTCCCCGACCACAGAGGCGACACTTGCCCTCAGCGAGCAGCCTGCGCCGAAAATTACGGTAGTGGCGTTGGCACTCATCTGAGCAGGTTACCGCCTTCTTTGCGATGCGCTCTGCCGGTATGTCTCCGAGACAAAGCCCGGCCGCTACCCGCTCAGGAGAAGACAGCACGCACCGAAGGCCTGAGACTTCAGGTTCGCTATTCGCGCCCAGCTTCTTAGCGCGCTCGATCATTGCAGTTTCGACTTTGTCTTCAGTCACCGCTCTAAACTCCTAAGCGGAGAGCGCTCCTTCAGCGCCAGGAGATACCACGCCAAGCGAACGCTCCCCGCCCGCCCTTTAAGACTTTCGCGCTCAAAAGTTCCTGCCAGGTTCTGCTAGGACCGCCAGCAGCGCAAGCCTTAAAAGATTTTTCGCGCCGGGCTTACTTCTTTTCCACAGCCTCGCAATCGACGAAGGCCTGAGGGTAGAGCACAGCCGTATCGACCATCTGGAAGCTGGTCAACTCGATCATGCCCTGCTTCTTCAGGCGGTAAGGATCGGCGATAAGCTCGAAGCCAGAGCCCCAGACTCCGATCGCCACTTCGTAGAAGACGCCCAGGAGCAACGGCGAAAGGTTGGTCCCAGATCCTTTCGTGAGGTTTGAAGGCAGTTGATTCGTACCGTAGGCGTCGAGGCCGTCTACTGTGCCGTCATCGTCCCAGATTGGCAAGCTGGCCGTGCTGCCCAATCGCGGAGTTTGTTTCAGAGCTGCCTTCACGCCGGGCGTGGTTATCCACGAGGCGTCTGCAAGCTGGTCGGCGTTTACGTTTTCAAGCAGCTCCTGCATGTCAACGATATCGGCCCACGCGGCCAGGCCGCCGTTGCCTGCATCGCTCGCGAGCGTGTAGCTCTGGACGCCAGACGTGTTGCGAATGCCGGTTGGCGATCCTCCAGAGCCGTCGCCGCTGAGGCCGGCCGCGTCGATGGCGAGAGCTGCGCCGCGCGCCAGGTCCGCGCGCACAACCATCTCGATTCCGATCGCGGCGCTTTTGCTCTGATACAACAACTGACGCGAGTACGACGTGGAAGACTGCAGGGTATGCGGCGCGGACGGAACCTGCTGAAGAGTCAGATTCGAGTCGGCCACATCGCTCCCGGAGTTCTCATCAACCCAAGAGCTGTTGGCTTTCCCGGTCTGCTTCGGCCACGCAATGTCGCCGCTCAGCCCGCTGACAACTCGGGCCCCAGCCTGGGTGAGTCGCGCCGAGTTGTATAAGAAATTCAGGTATGAGCCAGGCTCGACGAAGACGAGCTCCTTACCCTTGCCGGTCTCGAAGGTATCGAGGCCGGTTCGTCGGCTGAAGCGCCGGCCCATCGAAACAGCGGCGCGTGCGGCGGCCTGTGGATCGACGCCGATCCCGTAAGGGATGAATATGCCGCCGTGCTCCTTGCCTTCGTGTTGCTTCCTCAGCTCGTCAGAGATTTCGACTTCGAAACAGCGGGTCTCAGGGTTGAGTGCTGCGTCGATAGCCCGTAAGACGGAGTATCTTTTCAGCTCTTTGTCTGTGAGCGTGAGCATTTTCCCGTCAGTGGGAAGGGATGCTTTAGCGTG